>Ga0209002_10001956_pt1 | contig 16713 bp, 6 predicted proteins | sample Rifsed16ft2_FD_184010 | JGI IMG/M metagenome (GOLD analysis project Ga0209002, IMG submission 184010) | Soil microbial communities from Rifle, Colorado, USA - sediment 16ft 2 (version 2) | ecosystem: Environmental > Terrestrial > Deep subsurface > Rock core/Sediment | place: Rifle, Colorado...
TCTGGGCCTGGATCATCACGTCGAGCGCGGTCACGGGCTCGTCCGCGATGATGATCTTCGGGCGGCAGGCGAGGGCCATCGCGATCATCACGCGCTGCCTCATCCCGCCGGAGAACTCGTGGGGGTAGTCGTGCTTCCGCGCGGGGTTGATCCCGACGAGCTCGAGGAGCTCGTCCACCCGTCCCGCGGCGTCGTCCATGGAGATGTGGTCGTGGAGGGCGATCGCCTCCGCGATCTGCCAGTCGACCCGGCGGACGGGGTTGAGGGCGTTCATCGCCCCCTGGAACACGATGCTGATGTGCTTCCAGCGGATCCGCCGGATATCGGACTCCTTGAGGGTCGCGAGGTCCTTCCCGTCGTACGCGATGGAGCCGCCGACGATCCGCCCGTTGTGCGGGAGGAGGCGGATGATCGACAGGGCCGTCGTCGTCTTCCCGCAGCCGCTCTCCCCGGCGAGCCCGAGGGACTCCCCCTTCTCCAGGCTGAACGTCACGTTGTCGACGGCCCGCACGACGCCGGACCGGGTGTCGAAGTGGGTCTCCAGGTTCTTCACGTCGAGGATCGGCGTGGGCTCACCTCTCCCGCAGGCGCGGGTTCAGGATCTCGTCCAAGGCGTACCCGAGGAGAGAGAAGCCGAGGATCACGAAGACGAGGGCGAGCCCGGGCATGACGATCCACGCCCAGTGGCCCGTGAGGAAGGCGGAGTTCGAGTCCGCCTCGTGGAGGATCACGCCCCAGCTCAGGACCGTCGGATCGACCTGCCCGAGGTACGCGAGGCTGCTCTCCGAGAGGATCGCGATGGCCACGGTGAGGATCGTGTTCGCGAAGACGAGCGGGAAGACGTTCGGGAAGATGTGCCGCCTCAGGATCGACCAGCTCCCCGCCCCCGCGGCCTTCGCCCGCTCGACGAAGACCCGCTCCTTCACGGAGAGGACCTGGGCCCGGACGACCCGGGCGGTGAAGTTCCAGCTCGTGAGGCCGATCGCGATGATGATCGCCTCGAGCTTGAGCCGGCCCAGGACGGCCGCGATGATGATCAGGAGGGCGAGCCACGGGAGGCTCAGGAAGATGTCGTTGATCCGCATGATCGACTCGTCCTTCCAGCCGCCCCAGTAGCCCGAGGCGAGCCCGACGAGGGTCCCGAGGACCGCAGCGATCACGCTCGCGAGGAGCCCGACAGCGAGGGAGACCTGGGAGCCCCAGATGACCCGTGCGAAGATGTCCTTCCCGGCGTGGTCCGTCCCGAAGGGGTGCTCCCACGAAGGGCCCTCGAGCTGGGGATACCCGCCGTACTCCGGGTCCGCGATGGGGAGGAGCGGGGCCGCGAGGGTGATCCCGATGAAGAACACGAGGATCCCGACTCCAATGCCGCCCATCCTGTGCTTCATCACCGCCCAGAGGATCTCCCCGAAGCGGCGGACCGCGAGGTGGGCCTTCTCCCGGCGGACCTCCGTCAGGCCGAGGCGCCGCCGGAGCCAGTACGACGCGGAATAGAGGCTAGTGGCCATGTCCATCCCTCAGGCGATCTTGATCCGCGGGTCGATCTTCACGAGGATGAGGTCGGCGAAGAAGTTCGCCAGCACGACCGCGACGCCCCCGATCACGATGATGAACTGGAGCAGGGGGAAGTCGAGGTTGAAGATCGAGTTGATCGTCCGGAAGCCGATGCCCTCGTACGAGAACACGACCTCGACCTGGTACGCGCCCCCGAAGATGAAGGCCATGTCCAACGCGATGAGCGTGACCATGGGCGGCAGGCCGTTCGGGAGGACGTGCCGCCGGAGGATCATCCGCTCCGCGAGCCCTTTGGCCCGCGCCGTGACGACGTAGTCCTCCGTCATCACGTCGACGAGGGAGTTGCGCATGACGAGGGAGATCCCCGCGAACGTGCCCAGGGCGAGGGTCAGCGCGGGGAGGAGCAGGTGCTGGAGCGCGCTCAGGACGAAGTCCGCCTGCCACGCGAACGTCCCCAGGTCGTGGTCGTACTCCTGGCTGTGGGGGAACACGGGCCACCAGTTCAGGCCGAACTGCTGGCGGCTGAACAGGAGCTGGAGGACGAGGCCGAGCCAGAAGATCGGCATCCCGTAGAAGAAGAGGCCGAAGCCCGTCGAGACGACGTCGAACGCCCGCCCCCGCCGCTGCGCGGAGAAGGCGCCGATGACCATGCCCAGCATGATCGTGAAGATCGTCGATGTGCCCACGAGGACGAGGGTCCAACCCATGTCCCGCGCGACGATCGAGATCACGGGCTCCCGCGTGACGTAGGACGTCCCCCAGTCCCCGGTGACCGTGTTCCGGAGATAGATGAAGAACTGATTATCGAAGGGGTCCCCCGCACAGTCGAAGGAGATGTTCGTCACGGGGTAGATGCTCTTCACGCACGTGAACACGGGCTTGTCGAGGCCGAAGCGGATCTTGTTCGCCTCGACGAGGTCCTGGTCCGCCTTGGGGTCCTTCGGGGTGAGGAGCAGGGCCGGATCGCCCATCCCCCGGATGATGATGAAGTTCAGGACCATGATCCCGAAGATCGTGATCACGGCGTTCCGGCTGCGTCGCAGCATGACCCGGCGGATCTCGCTCACGTGGACCCCTCCCGCAAGGGCCCGGAGGCCCCCGTCCGACCCACGGCCCTCCCAAGGGCGGCGCGGCTCAAAAGGCTTGTTCCGGAGGCGCGACGCGCGGGGGCCATCCTACCCCTCCTCCTCCTTCTTCCGTTCCTGGCGGTACCGCCACGCGGCCCGGACGGAGAAGAAGCCCGGGATCCCGAGGACGAGGCCGAGGGTCACGTTGTCCCACCAGTCCCACGGGCCCACTCCCGTGTACGCGTAGGCCCGGGGGACGGAGACCGTCGGGCCCGCCTGGGAGACGACATGGCTCCGCTCGTCGTACGTGTAGTTCCCCGGGCCGTCCCCCGTCCGGAGGAGGAAGCCGAGCCCGTCCGTCACGAGGATCCGGATCGAGAACTCGCCTCCCTCTGTGTAGTTGTGCACGAACCGCAGGGAGGGATAGGCCCCGCCGACGGCGGAGACGTTCGTCGCGTTGAACGTCCCGTCCGCCCAGGCGATGACGACGTACAGGTCGTCGAGGACGCCGCCGTCGATCGTAGAGCCGTCCGTCACGTTCACCTCGAGGATGAAGTCCTCCCCGATGACGACGGTGTTGTTCTGGATCAGCGTGCCGTTCGCGCGGTACGTCGCGAAGCTGAACACGCTCGGCGCGGCGTTGACGGACCAGACGAAGGCGGTCGTCGACGTCTCGTTCGCGAGGTCGCCGTCGCTGACGCTGATGTTGACCTGGGTGGAGTTGAGCCGCAGGAACGTGTGCGCGCCGAAGACGTCCCAGACCACGGGGGTCCCGATCGGCTCCCCGGGGCCCCGGGTCGCGTTCACGGACGTCGTGTCCACAGTCCCGTCGCCCCAGTCCCACGTCACCGTCATCCCGTCTCCGTCGGGATCGCTCACGACGATCCGGAAGAGGGCGGGCTTGTACCCCTCCACGACGTACTCGGGTTCCACGACGAGGTTCGGACGGCTGTTCGCCCTCACCTGGATCCCGTACGTCTGGTTGCGCCAGTGGGGGATGGACACGGAGCAGTCGTCGTTGAAGCAGAACTTCTTGTCCGCGCCGTCCGTCGCCCAGAGGCGCAGGCTGTAGTTGCCGGGTGCGCCGTACGACGTCGCGTTCACGGACCCGAGGCGGTCCGCGTCGTTCCCTGGGTCTGCATCGCCGGACGTGTCGACGGACACGTCCGTGTCCCAGAAGTACGTCATGGGGTCCCCCTCGGGGTCGGAGGCCGTGCCGTTCAGCTCGATGACGTCCCCGACCTTCCACAGGGTGCCGAGGACGGGGGACCGGATGACGACGTTCGGGAACCAGTCGATGGCCTGCCGGAAGATCGCGGTGGACGTCTGGGTCGTGTTGTGCCCGGGAATCGTATCGTCCGTCCAGATCGTGAACGGGAAGATCACGTCCCGCCCCGTCTCGTTCAAGGGGAAGGCGTCGAGAGGGTACCCATGGGACACGTTGAGGTCCGTGGACCCGTTCACGACGTCGACCTGGTAGACCGTGTACGAGCCGTCCCCCCAGAACCATGTGACCGTGACGTTGTCGCTGTCCGCGTCCCTCACGGTGACGGTGAGGTTGAAGGGCGGGACTTGCGGATTCGGGAACGAGATAGGCGTCGCCACGCCGTACGAGGAACTCAACCCGTCGATGAAGGGCTCGGAGTTCTTCTTGACCAAGACGGGGAACCCGAACGGGAACTCGGGGTAGGGCCACGTCGAGGTCGCGTTCAAGGTGTCGCGGGCCTCGATGAAGACCCAATACCTTGCCGTCACCCCGGGGAGGTCGGGGAAGTTCGGATTGAGGATCGGATACGACCAGTTCACGGTGACCGTCGTGTTCGCAGGCCCGTTCGGGGTCACGTTGACGATCAGGCTCACGGGGTTGAACACGAAGGTCCCGTTCAAGAAGTCGAAGTAGAAGTAGTCGAAATAGAACCACACGGAGATGTTCTGCCCTTCCTCGTCAGAGACGTTCAATGTGAACTCGGCCGTGACGTTGAGGTAGAGGGGCAGGTTCGTGTTGTCCTCCCCGCACGCCTTGAGGTCGGGGACGCGGGGGTCCGGGCGGAACACGCAGGTGGGCCGGTGGACGACGGGAGCGGCGTTGAGGGCGACGACGAGGGGGATGTCGTAGGGATGGGACGGGCCCGTCGTGTTCATCGTCTCGTTCGCCGCGTCGCGGACTTCGATGAAGACGTAGTAGTAGGACGATTTGTTCGCGACGATCGGGAAATCGGGGTGCAGCCCCGCGTAGGTCCAGTTCGCGACGACCGTCGTGGGGCCCAAGCCCGAGGTGGTCGCGTTAATCACGACGCTCGCCGGGTTGAACGTCTCGTTGCCCGAGGCGTTCAGGGAGACGTAGTCGAAGTAGAAGGAGACCGTCACGTTGCCTCCGTCGGCATCGGCCACATCGACGCGGATCTCCACGGGCGCGCCGGCATACGCGGGAGCGTCCGCGTTGTCCGCCCCGCAGGCTTTCCAGACCGCCTGCGTGGGGTCGGGACGGATCGTGCAGTTCGAGAGGGACGGCGCGGCAGCCGCCTGGAGGGCCCCCGCCTCGTGGGTCGCTTCGGGGGCGCCCGCGCGGGGACCCAGGAGGCCGGCGCCCAGGCCTGCGAGAAGGAAGGCAGCGATCAATACTTGCAGGACGGCACTACGGCGAGGTCCGTGCGGGTTCAACCCGACCTCCTCCCACGAGCACACCCGAACTCGTGAACGATGCTCCGCGGGTATTTAACGAAACCGTAAGAACCTACCGGTTCGCTGGCGTTCCGCGTCGATCGTGGGCCCTCGCCAGGAGGGATGCGACTGCGGGATCGCTTCGCGGATCCTTCGGGTGCGTCCGGTGTTCGAACCGTCCGTGGACGCATCCTTCGGCCTGGTCTCCCCACCCCTGGGGGCGACGAGAGAGATCCCTCAGCGATGCGCGGGCGTCGACGCCGTGACATCGCCAGGCCCGCGGTCTCGCCGATCGCGCAGGGTCTCGAGGACCGCGGACCGTCCTGCGCGCGATGCTCGCGTCCTCACGCCCGTTCCCACCCGCCCGGGTCGCCTTGCGGCGAATCGACTGCCGGCCTGCCCAGGCACGCCGCACGCTCTCATGATTAAGACTGAGAAAGCCGGATGCTAAAGGGCAACGCTTAAGAGATATCCCAACGTTACCTTCGCGTGGGTTGCCGGACCCGCGGTGTGGTCTAGGGTACGGCAAAACGGAGGAGTGGACCGTGGGCGATTCAACGGGACCTGTTCGAGATCATCATCTGCCCTGGGCTAGGATTCTGAGCGTCGCGATCGTGATGACCCTGGTCGTCTCCGGGCTGACCGTGCTCACGCTGTCGACGCGGGCGGAGGGGGAATCCCCCAACCCCGTCGTGACGGCGGTCGGCAGCCGGGAGCTCAAGATCGGGACCGTGCAGCTCACGATCGGCTCCACGAACCCGTGGCAGATCACGCTCGTCGACGAGTGGTATATCGTATACGACGTATACAGCACGCTCATCGGCGCGGGGCCGGACCTGAAGTACGAGCCGGACCTCGCCGTGAAGTGGCGGGCCTCGAGCGAGACGCTCTGGGAGATGTGGATCACCAGGAACGCGTACTGGACGAACCCCGCCGCGTGCAGCGGAGGCGTCTGTCCGAGAGACCGCCCCGTGACGGGCGCGGACGTCGCGTTCAGCTACAACTTCTACGTCGCGAACATCGGGAGCCTCGGGCTCTTCCGGGACTACATCACGGAGATCAACCGTGCGTACGTAGATCCGGCCGATCCATACCATGTGTTCATCGAGTTCAACGGACCCTTCGCCGCGGCCCTCGACACGTTCGCGGTCATGGTCATCGTCCCCGAGTACATCTGGGCCACGCGGGGGATCGGCGACTCGAACTCCGCACCCGTCGGATCTGGCCCCTACATGACCCGGCCGGGCGCCGACCTGAAGATCCCGCCCCTCTACCTCGACCGCAACCCGAACTGGCACGGGAAGGAGGTCGTCGGGCGCCAGGTGTTCCCCAACACGGTGCGCTTCATGTCCTACACGACCTCCGCGGACATGACCCTCGCCCTGACCCTCGGTGAGATCGACCTCGCCCTCGGCGTATCCGCGGCGGAGTGGCTCGACTTCCTGCCCGGCCAGCCGGGGATCATCCGGCAGTCCGTCGCAGGCGGGTTCATCGCCGAGATGGCCATCAACGTGATGACGCCGGACCTGCGCGCGATGAACCCGTCGAGGTTCAACTCGGGCCGGAGCAACCCGACCCTGCAGTACCCCGAGGTCCGTTTTGCGATCCACATGGCCACGAACCGGACGAAGATGATCGAGAAGTCGCTCCGGGGCCTCGGCCGCGTTGCGGACACCCTCGTGTATCCGTCTTCCCCGTTCGCCTACGACTATCCGGACTATACGGGCGGATGGCCCCTCACGATGCCCGACGTCAAGACGAACCCCGCGCGGTTCGGACAGACGATCGACCGGGAGTTCCCGTCCGGCAGCGCGGAGGCGCTCCGCCTCGCGCGGCAGCTCCTCAACGACGCGGGCTGGACGTACGACTGCGCGGGCAACCTCAACCCCCTGGCCACACCGCTGTGCCGCGTGGGCGGCGCAGACCGGCTCGAATTCCGGTACGCGACCCTGAGCTCGGACCCGTTCTGGAAGGTGGCAACGGAGGGCGTCGTCGAGGACGCGGCCCAGGTCGGGATCAAGCTGAACCTCGCCCTGTACAACACGAACCAGATGAACAACCAGATCTGGTGGTCCCTCGACTACGACGTGTGGCTCTGGGACTGGGTGTTCGGGCTCGTGGCCGACGTCTCCACGGGCTTCCTGTCCGTCCAGACGTGCGGGAACCTCGTCGACGGGACCTCGAACGACAACGGGTTCTGTCTCCGCGACCCCACGGACGGCCACTGGATCTACGACGACCTGTACAACCAGTCGATCCGGACCCTGACGTTCACGGAGCGGAAGCGGGTCACGGACGAGATGCAGCGCATCCTGTACGAGTACGCGTCCTACAACCTGCCCTTCTGGCGCACGGAGATCTATGCAATGAGCGAGGTCGGCTGGAAGGGCTGGGGCGACTGGAGGCAGACGCCCGGCGTCCCGCCGGACATCGGCAACCCGCCCCTGCTCGGTCAGACCGTGTATCCCGCAGACCAGAGGCCGCCCCAGGTTCCGGAGCTCCCGCCCCTGACGGGTGCCCGCGGATCTCCGATCCAGTTCTCCGTCGTCGCGACGGACCCGGAGGGACTGCCCCTCCGCTACCGGTGGGACTTCGATTCCGGGGTCGACGCGGACGGTGACGGGATCTACGACAACGACAACCAGGCGTCGACGGCAACGCCCACGTTCACATACGCGGCGGCCGGCACATTCGGCGTCACGGTCCGTGTGTCGGAGGACCCGGCCTCGGGCGGCGAGTGGTTCACCACGCGCCGGACGACCGTGCGAATCGACGAGCCCGTGACGGGCAACCCCGTCGTGAACGGCCTGAGCTTCAGCCCGATCGACCCGGCGGTCACGGACCTCCAGGTCACGTTCGCGGCCCTCGCGTCGGACCCTGCAGGGCGGACCCTTACGTACCGCTGGAACTTCGGCGACGGCACGCCCATCGTCGGGCCCCTGACGGCCCCGACGGTGACCCACACGTACGCCGCCGCTGGGACGTACTCCATCGCCCTCGAGGTCCGGAACTCGGACGGCCGCCTGACGACGGCGTCGACCCTCGTGACGGTCGCGCCCAACGCGTCCCCATCCGTGGCGCCCCTCCCCGCATACGTCATCCAGGCGGGGGCGGTCAGCTCGTTCGTCGCGTTCGCGACGGACCCGAACGCCCGGGACACCCTGTCGTTCGAGTGGGACTTCACGTCGGACGGGATCGTCGACGCGACGGGGAACCCCGTGACGTTCGCATACGCCGTGGGCGCGTACACGCTGACCCTCAGGGTCCGCGACTCGCCCGGCGGACATCTCGTCACCCTGATGACCTCCGTGAGCGCGGTCCCTGACCGGAACACGGCGCCCGCGATCAACGCCCTCGCGCTGACCCCCGCGAGCCCCTACAACGGGCAGCAGGTCAGCATCCGGGCGAACGTGAGCGACCCGGAGGGGAATGGCCTCAACTGGTCCTGGGACTTCAATACGGACGGGGTCATCGACCTCCAGTATGACACGTCCGCGACGACGCCGGGCGCCTTCGTCGAGCAGACGGAGGCCCACGCGTTCGCGGCCGCGGGGAACTACAAGGTGACCCTGAGCCTCGTCGACATCCCGCGGGCCGGGCAGTCGCCGAAGGCGAAGAGCACGTTCACGTCTGTATCGGTCCTCTCGAACACGGCGCCGACCCTCGGAGCGATCTCGTTCTCCCCGACGGCCCCCGCGGTCGACCAGATCGTGACGTTCTCGTCGTCCTCCTTGGACGCGAACGGGGACGCCCTCGACTACACGTGGGACTGGGGTGACGGGACGCGCACGACGGGCCGCACGCCCGCCTTCGGCGGGACGATCACGGCGACCCACGCCTACTCCGACGTCGGCACCCAGGCGGTCGCCCTCGTCGTCAGCGACGGCAAGGGAGGGACGCGGACCCAGGCGACCTTCGTGACGGTCACGGCGCCCGTGTCGATCTCGTTGGGCGTGACCCACCCGACGTCTTGGAGCCAGGTCGCGGTCGGTCAGGGCATCGAGCTGACCGCGCGCGCGACGGCCTCCGGATCCGCGCTGTCGGGTGCGACCGTGTCGTGGCAGGCCGTCGGCGGGACGTTCAGCGCCCTGTCGTGCCTGACCGACGCGGCGGGCTCGTGCCGGACGACCTTCACCCCCGACACCTCGGCGCTCGGGGCGACGGTCGTCGTCCAGGGTCGCGCGACGAAGACGGGTCTCGGCCCCGGGCTGAGCGAGTACTCGTTCGATGTCGTGGAAGCCCAGCCGATGACGATGGCGGCGACGTCGAACCGGATCGAGATGATGTACTACGAGACGGCGACGATCGACATCCGGCTGGACGCCGGTGTGGGAGCCGTCGACGGTGGACTGCTGACGATGACGTCCTCGAGGGGCGGGAACATCAGCGCGCCTCAGGCCCTCGGCGGTGGCCAGTACCGGTTCCGCTGGGACGCGCCTCGGGTGACCCTCCAGACGTTCGTCGCCCTGTCCCTGCGCGCCCGAGCGGGCGGCTTCACGGACGCGACGGGCCGGATCGTCATCCTCGTCGACCCGAACAAGACGAACCCGGCCGACCCGACGCCCCTGTTCCTCCTCTCGGAGCCCGAGCGGACGGAGCTGCGGCCCGGACAGACGATCAACATCACCGTCTACGCCTACGTCGTCGAAGGGTACGTCGTGTCCGGAGGGACGATGACAGCCTCCGTCTCGGCGACCCTCGGGACCGTGTCGCGGCCCGTGGACCGCCTGAACGGCGTGTACACGTTCACGTTCACGGCGGCGACGACGATCACGCAGCCGACGGGCGTGTTGATCAACGTGGCACTCTCGAAGTTCGGGTACCAGCGGCCGACGACCCGAATCGGACTGATCATCACGCCCTAGGAACCTTCTCGAACGTCGCGGCGGACGCCCGCCGCGGCGCCTTTCCGAGACAGGGCGCGGGACGACAGGGAGCGCGTCGGAAGGCGAGCCGCTGGGCTCGCCACCTTTCCCTTTTCTCTCCCAGTGATCGACGGCCGTCGCGTGTTCCGGATCGTGATTCTCATCCTTGAGACGGAGGCCGTCGGGAGGAAGGTTAATTACTCAACGTGTGCATACTCCTCTGCTCCGAATCGAAGGCACGTCAGGCCTTCGTGACGTGGCATCGGAGGAGGCGGCCCGTGAGGAACGTACCACTCATAGCGATTGTGGGCTTGCTCGTTTTGAGCCTGCTACTGGGAACTGTGAACGTCGCGGCGGAAGGCACGGAGTCGGGGACGTTCCCCGATCGAGTGTTCAACGTGATCCGGTCGCCCCCGGGAGGACCCGCGAGCGACGTGTTCTGGGTCAACGTGACCCCGGCACGGTCCGGGAACTGGTGGGTCTTCGCGGAGCGCATCGCGGGAGCCGCGGTCCTCGTGGAGACGTGGCTCGACGACGGTGGCGTCCTGACGCACATCAACTCTGCGAAGCTGCGCTTCGCGGGAGAGGAGTCGACCCACACGCCGATGCTCAAGGACTTCGACTACAAGGCGTCCTTCAAGCCGTACGGGAAGCAGGGCACTTCCGTGCTCCTGGAGAGATTCACGCAGCCGTCGCCCCCCGTGGCGGACTTCTCGTGGACCCCGCCCGCGCCGACGATCAACGATGACGTCGTGCTCGACGCCGGGCCGTCGACGGACCCGGACAATGACATCGTCTCGTTCGCGTGGGACTTCGACGACGGGAGGACGGGCTCCGGGCGCGTCGTGACGCACCGGTTCTCGATGCCGGGGACGTACCAGGTGAACCTGTCCGCGACGGACACGACGGGCCTACGCGGCTGGACCGTGAAGGACGTCATCATCCTCGAGGAGGCGAACCTCGCGCCCATCGCGGCGTACACGTTCACCCGCGACCTCATGACGGTCGCGATGGAGGGCTCCGGATCCACGGACCTCGACGGGACGATCGTCGACTACCACTGGTACTGGGGCGACATGAGCGATGAGAGCTCGGGCATGTCCTCGAGCGCGACCCACACGTACGCGATGGCCGGGAAATACGAGGTCATCCTGCGCGTGACGGACAACGGCGGGAAGCAGGGCGCCTATGCGACGGACGTGACCGTGAACACCGCGACGGCGGACTGGACCTTCAAGGACTTCTTCAACGTGCCCTTCGGCGAGTGGTGGGACGCTCGGAACTTCCTCTACGGGGACCTGCCTATCGGGGCGGAGTGCTTCAGCGCGGGCGGGGTGGCCAACTTCCTGTGCTTCCCGATCCCCGACGACTCCATGCCCGACGTGGCCTCGTACCCGTACGTGAACTGGTACCCCGCCCCGACGGGGGACGCGTCGATCTACGCGCCGTATCGGTTCCAGGTGGACGCGAAGAACCACGCCGCGTTCTCGATCGAGAGGCCGGTCCTCGTGCCCTCGTGCGCCGACCTGAAGGCCGCCCTCGCGCCGCAGAACATCATCGTGACCTGCATCGACCCGTCGCCCCTCGGAGGGTCCCTCGGGATCGAGGAGGCCCTCTCGTACGTGACCGTGGCGAGGGCGGACGAGCTCGCGAACCCAGCCGGACGGGCGTGCCCCGACGTGGGCGGGCTCAACGACGGGTTCCTGTCGGAGCTGCAGCTCACCCTGCGGATGGACGGCACCGCGGCCGCGAAGCTCTTCGGCGTGACGGACCCCACCCAGTGGACCCCGAGCACGGCGGAGGGCGCGCTCATCAAGCCGGGCTGCGGCACGGGCCTCAAGCTCGACGCGAAGAGCGGCGTCCTCGAGCAAGGGATCAAAGCCTGGTTCGAGGCGCAGGGCAACGGACCGTACGACATCTACAGCGCGTTCCGAAGCTCGCTCAGAGTGTTCGTCGTCGAAGCCCTCGGCTCGTACGACATGGGATCGGGCATGCACACCCTGACCGTCGACCTCGTCGGCGCGGGCCTCGAGGCCCTCACCGGGCGCTGGCTGTACTGGGGAGCGACCTCGTACCGGGACGGCGTGATGTCCGGCGCGGCCCCCGCGGGCCTTTCGGGCATGGAGACCCCGTTCCTCGAGGGCTTCCAGCTCTCGGGCACCCTTGGCGCGAGCTTCACGGGCTCCGCGAGCGGCGCGATCCAGTACCACTTCCGCCACCAGGCGGACGCGGGCGGCGACGCGATGTTCGGGACCTCGGACGACGTGCCGAAGTGGGTCTGGCAGCCGATCCTCGGCGACCAGCTCCCCGGGCCCGTGTCGGAGCTCAACGCGTACGCGGGCTACTCGTACGTCCACACGACGCCTTCGAGCATCCGGTACGGGATGGCCGCCGCGTACGACGTCGTGCCGGCCGTGTGGGCCCTCTCGGCGGGACAGACCCAGACGTTCGAGTTCCCGCGCGGGCTCGTCGTCCTGTTCGACCCGTACATGTCCGCGAGGACGAACAGCCCGTCCGGGCTGAGGCCGATCGCGACGACCCTGACCCTCGGGCCCTCCGTGCCCGTGGTCGGGGCCGGATCGTTCGACGTCCTCTCCCGCACGCTGTCCGTCGTCGGGCCGACGAGCCTCGGGACGCCGCCCCACACGGCGGGCGGGAAGCCCCTCGAGAGCCGGGCGATGTACAACCTGGTCCGCGGCTGAGCGGAAACGAATGGCGGGCCTCACGGCCCGCCCCCTTCTTGTTTCATCACCAGCGTGAGGAGGACGCACGGTGTGAGGACGCGGTGTCGTATCTCGGGCATCCTAGCAGGATTTCTCGGCCTCGTGCTCCTGCTGCCCGCCATCGCCTCCGGCGCGGCGTCCCCCTTCGGGCCGAACCACCGGGTGAACGATGAGGCGGGCACGGCGGAGCAGCGGCGGGTCGCGGTCGTGGCCGAAGCCTCGGGCTATGTCTTCGCGGCCTGGCAGGACCACCGCCTCGGGGATTTCGACATCTACGTCGCCCGGTCGACGGATGGCGGGAGGACCTTCGGAGCCTCCATCCGCCTCGGGGACAGCCGGGCCACAGGGACGACCCAGGAGCGTCCCGCGATCGCCCTCGGCCCGAAGGGCGAGCTCGTCGTCGCGTGGCAGGACGACCAGCGAACCTACCTCGAATTCGACATCTTCGCGGCGATCTCGTACGACCGCGGGACGACGTTCTCCTCGCCCGTCCGGGTGAGCGACGGCCCCGACGGGGCCCTGCAGTTCGCCCCCACGGTGGCCGTCGACGCCCTCGGCGGCGTGTACGTCGCGTGGCAGGACTTCCGTTCGGGGAACGGGGACATCCGGCTCTCCCGCGCGAGCGTCTCCGCGTTCCAGTTCGGGCCTTCCGTACGGGTCGACGACAACCTCGGGGGGCAGGGGACCCAGTCGGCCCCGTCCCTCGCCGTCAGCCCCGTCGGGACGGTGTTCATCGCGTACCATGACAACCGCACCGGGGACGCGAACGTGTACGTCGCCCGGTCGACGGATGGCGGCGCGACGTTCGGCGCGAGCGTGCGCGCGAACGACGGGACCGGTCTGAACGCGGCCCAGGGCCTGCCCTCCCTCGTCGCGGACGGCCTCGGGAACCTCTTCCTCGTGTGGCAGGACGAGCGGGCGGGAGACTTCGACATCTACTTCTCGAAGTCGACGGACCAGGGGCGGACCTTCACGTCGAGCGTTCGGGCGGACGACGGGCCCAGGGGATCGCCCCAGACGGCCCCGCGGATCGCCCTCGGCGCTGCAGGCACCCTCTTCGTCACATGGGAGGACGGCCGGAACGTCGACTCCGACGTCTACTTCACGTGGTCGACGAACGGCGGGTCGTCCTTCGCCGCGAGCGTCCGGGTCGACGACGCGGGCGACTCGACGACGGACCCCGCGTACCAGTACGGCCCGCAGGTCGCGGAGTCGCGGACGGGGCTCGTCGCGGTCCTCTGGCACGACGGCCGGCGGGACAATGGGGACATCTACGCGTCCACGGTCCAGCTCGGCCTTGGGTCCGCCCTGCGCGTAGAGGTGGGAGTCCAGCCCCGCGCAATCGGGTACGGGGAGCCGACGGACATCACGGTCCGCGTGACGTCGAACGGCACGGGCGTGGACGGGGCCACGGTCACCCTCGCCGCGAACCAGTCGGGGGCCTTCTCGTCGATCGTGTACGTCGGGTCGGGGGTGTACACCTCTTCCTACGCGCCCGCCTCGCCGGGCCCGAACCCGATGGGCACCCTGAGCGTCGCGATCACCGCCCGGGCGTCGAAGACGGGCTTCGTGTCCGGGGTGAGCCAGGCGGCCCTGCAGGTCATGCCCCGGATTGCCGCGTCGCTCCTCACCCAGTGGGACATGCTCGTCTCCGGGCAGACGATGGAGGCGACCGTCGTCGCGACCGTGTACGGCGCGCCCCTCGCGGGCGCCACGGTGGGCGCGGGGACCTCCGCGGGAGGGAGCCTGACGTCGACGTGGGGGATCACGGACGCGGCCGGGACCTGGAGGACCGTGTTCAAGGCCCTCAACAGCGCGGCCGGCAAGGCGGTCACAATCACGGCGTCCGTCACGAAGGACGGACTCCTCGCGGCCGGCGCGTCCCGGTCCATCGCGGTCCTCTCGGACGCGCTCCCCCTCGTTATGGAGCTCTCCTCCGGGACGCGGGAGTTCATGTCGTATGAAACCGCGCTCATCCGTGTCCGGCTGACGGGGCCCACGGGCGGCGTCCCGCGGGCGATCCTCACCCCGTACAGCCTGAAGGGAGGGAACTTCTCGACGCCCACGGACCACGGGGACGGGAACTACACGTTCACGTTCGCGGCCCCGCTCCTCCACTCCCAGGCCTGGATCTCCGCGTCCGTCAACGCGAAGGTCGGCGGGTACATGGAGGTCCGCGGGAGGATCCAGTTCCTCGCGGATCCGAACAAGACGAACCCCGCGAACCCGACCCAGTCGTACCTCTCCGGGGACCCGCCGAACCCCGCCGTGCGGGCGGGCCAATCCATCCGATTCTATATCTACATGTACACGATCGAAGGCTTCGCGGTCACGGGCGCGACGATCGTGGTCCACACGCAGTCCCCGTACGGCGTCCTGAGCGCGGTCCGCGACGAGTTGAACGGCGTGTACACGTTCGACTTCACGGCCCTGTACCCGTCCGTCGACACGGGCCTCCTGATCCGGGTGCAGGCGTCCAAGTACGGCTACAATCCGAGCACCACGAGGATCGGAGTCATCATCACGATCACGTCGTGAAGGCAGGTACGAGACGAGTCCGAGGGATGCGGACGAGGGGAACGTCTCGCGCTTACCATTATCGAGCGTGAGAACGCGTTCTCTCCCGGTGTGTCAGGAAAACAGCAAGCCTTAAGTCCGCCAAATCAATCCCTATGCGTTCATCCCAGCATGGATGGGCCGATATGGAGGAGGATTCGTCGTGGGCAAAGGCCTTATTCTAGCCGTAGTGGGTTTGTTCCTGCTGAGCGCTCTCTTCGTAGCTGTCAACGCGGCCGCGGAGGGTTCCGAGGCGGGGACCTTCCCCAACCGGGTGTTCTCGATCACGCGTTCGCCTCCGGGCGGACCGCGCTCGGACACGTACATGACCAACATCACGCCCATGGAGACGGGGATGTGGTCCGTCCGCCTCGATTACCTGGCGGGGGCTGCGATCATCGTCGAGGTCTATCAGCTCGACGGGGGCGTCCCGGTCCTCCTCGCGTCGTCGAAACTCCGCGCGGTCGGCGACGTGTCCACGCCCGTCGTGCTGACGGGCGGCATGATGTACCGCGCGAACTTCACTCCATACGGGAAATCCGGAACTTCGATTCTCACCGAGATGTTCAAAGTCGACATCCCGCCCGTCGCGTGCTTCACGTACTCTCCCATGAGTCCGTACATCGGCGACGTCGTCACCTTCGATGGATCCTGCTCGATCGATCCCGACGGCAGGATCGTGTCCTACTCCTGGGACTTCGGCGACGGGGGCACGGGGAGCGGCGCGATGGCGACCCACGCCTATGCCGCGGACGGGACCTACACGGTCTCCCTCCGGGTGACGGACGAGCTCGGCGCGTTCAACACGACGAGCCAGAGCATCGTCGTCCTGCCGCCGGTCAACCGCCCACCGATCCCTCGCTTCACCTGGTCCCCGCTGAGCCCGATCGAGAAGGACCTCGTGACGTTCGACGGCTCCGCGTCGACGGACCCCGACGGGATGATCCTCTCCTACGAGTGGGACTTCGGCGACGGGAACCTCGGCAGCGGCCCGATCACGACCCACACGTTCGAGATGGCGGGGATCTTCCCCGTCACCCTCAAGGTCACGGACGATGACGGCGAGTCCGCGTCCCTGACCCAGGACGTCTTCGTGCGTCCCAACGCCGCGCCCACGGCGTCCTTCCGCTGGTCCCCCCTGAACCCGAAGGCGGGCTTCGACACGGTCCAGTTCGACGGATCGGCCTCCTCCGATTCCGACGGCAGGATCGTGTCCTACTCCTGGGACTTCGGCGACGGGGGCACGGGGAGCGACGCGATGGTCTCTCACCTCTACATGGCCGCGGGCGACTTCGGCGTGATCCTCGTCGTCACGGACAACAAGGG
>Ga0209002_10001957_pt1 | contig 16712 bp, 16 predicted proteins | sample Rifsed16ft2_FD_184010 | JGI IMG/M metagenome (GOLD analysis project Ga0209002, IMG submission 184010) | Soil microbial communities from Rifle, Colorado, USA - sediment 16ft 2 (version 2) | ecosystem: Environmental > Terrestrial > Deep subsurface > Rock core/Sediment | place: Rifle, Colorado...
CCCGCCTATGCCAGCCCAGCAGCCCGCCGGCCGCGCAACAATCAGCGCCGCGGCGAAGCCTTTGCTAAACGGCTGGCTTCCTATCGCTAGGTCAAAAAAGATAGCCTTGAACGTGAAAGCGCGGAAAACTCCGCGCTTTTTGTTTTAAGCTTCGGCATTGCGAGGACGATGTCAGAGAAAATGCCAGGCAACACACCGCTAAGGCCGGGGAAAAATGGCTAAATTGCTCACCCTGGTTGAACACCAACTTCTGCTGGGGGCAAATTAGAGTCAAATTCGGGGTCTAGATTGATTGGGGAAATCTGTATATCCTTTAGCCGAAATACTGAACTTAGGAGAAGGCATGCTTACATCGTTTTTACTTGCCTGGCGTGAAGGACTGGAAATTGCCTTGATCGTCGGCATTATTTTTGGCGCGTTATATCGCTTTAAACGCGAAGACCTGTTTGTCACCGTGGAACTTGGAATCGCCTCGGCGATTGCCACCAGCCTGGTTGTGGCCATTGCACTCAACATCATGGGCGCGTCGTTCGAAGGGGATAGCGAAGCCATTTTTGAGGGCGTGATGATGTGGATGGCCGCCGGATTGCTGACCTGGATGATCTTGTGGATGCAAGCCCGCGCCGCCCAGATCAAGAACCTGATCCAGGAAGATGTGCGTTTAGCGAGCAGGGCCGGCAAACTGTCCATATTCGTGCTGGCGTTTGTAGCCGTGGTGCGCGAGGGCATCGAGCTGGCTTTTTTCCTGACCGCCTCTGTGTTCACGTCCAATCTCTCCCAAACCCTGCTGGGGGCAGTGGGCGGGTTAGCGCTAGCTTTGCTCATGGGCTGGGGCTTATATCGCGCCACAATTCGCCTGAATTTGAGGTCTTTTTTCCGAGTGACCAGCATCCTGCTGATCTTTTTTGCGGCCGGGTTGGTCGCTCATGGAACGCACGAGTTCAATGAGGTCGGCTTTATTCCTGGGATCATAGAACCGTTATGGGATGTAAACAACATCCTCCCAGAGGATTCACTGGTGGGGCAGGTAGCCAAGACCCTGTTCGGTTACAACGGGAATCCCACGCTGACCGAAGTCATTAGCTATTTGATGTACTTTGCGGCCTTGTACCTGGCCGCAAGGCCACGCAAGGTTAGCTTACCTGCAAGCCAAGAGGTGCCAACCTCTGGATAACAAAGAAGGGCCGGGAAACTAGCCCTTTTCTTTTGGCAACCATTGACTTTTTTCGCACAAATGGTCTATAATCAGCGTAGCTGGTGAGTGAACAGAACTGAGCACCGGGCGGCGTTCGCCCGGGAACAAAACTAAAAGCACTCATCCGAAAAGGAGCCCCATTTCCCAACAACTGAATAGCAAGGCTTTCACCTCTGTGCTGGCGGCAGCGCCAGCCGTTTTACCGCGAGTGCAAGTCCCAACAGGCAAATCTCTAATACAGACCGGGAGATTGCTTGGTTGGCTTTGCTGCGCAGCGCGCGGCAGCACTCCTCGCAATGACCAAATAAAAAGGAGCTAACCATGTCGTATCACAAGATCGTTGTTGTCGGAAATCTGGGCCGCGACCCTGAAATGCGCTACACCCCGGCGGGCCAGGCTGTAACCAATTTCTCCATGGCTTCCAATCGCCAATACACCAACTCCAATGGGGAGAAGATCAAAGAGACCGTCTGGTTCCGCGTTTCCGCCTGGGGCAAACAGGCCGAGATCTGCAACCAATACTTGAAGTCCGGCCGCCAGGTGTTGGTGGAAGGGCGCATCACTCCGGACAAGAATACCGGCGGCCCACGCGTGTGGACCCGCCAGGATGGCAGCACGGCGGCCTCTTACGAGATCACCGCCGAGCGCGTCGTCTTCCTCGGCCGCGGGGACGGCGGCGACGGCGGCGGCCAGACTGAGTATCAGGGCGCGCCCGCCGAACCCGACAGCATGGTGGAAGACGAGATCCCATTCTAGCCTGATCAATAGCGAGCGAAGCAATCTCCCAGACCCTACAGGGAGATTGCTTCGTCAGCTTTGCTCTGCAAAGCTTCTTCGCAATGACGATAGTTGAGGAGCCCAATGGCTGATCTAAAACAACCCCCAAAAGGTGTGGCCGGTAAACCAGCTGTCCCGCCTCGCCCCCGGTTGATCCTGGCACCTGGTCAGGATGCCATCTATAGCAACGTAGTGCGCATCTCGCACTCGCTATCCGAGCTAGTCTTCGATTTCGGGCGGTTGCTGCCGGGGGAAGCCGATGTTTACGTCAAAGCCCGCGTGATGATGTCGCCGCTCAGCGCCAAGCTGCTGCAGCGCGCGTTGGCCGATAACATCGCCAAGTACGAAACCACCTTCGGCGAGATCAAGATCCCGCAGGGCAAATCGCTGGCAGACGACCTGTTCCACTCGCTGCAGCCACCGGAACCTCCCAAGCCCACCAAACCGGAAGGCCTGGCATGAGCCGCCTGGAGCAGATCGCTGAAGACATTCGCGCCGATTTCGACGCGCAGACTGCGGCGCGGGACGCCGCCCTGGCGCAAACTCGCCAGCTCACCCGGCATTGCGCCCAAGCTATCCGCGCCATCCACCGCGACGAGCGCGACAACGCCGCCGCCGAATTGGACGCGGCCCGCGACCTGGCCGTGGCCCTGGTGGCGGGGCTCAAAGATTTCCCCGACCTATATTTTGCAGGCTACACCCAAGACGCGCTCAAGGAATATGCCGAAGCCAGCCTGGTGACCGCCCTGGTACAGGGCGGCGAAATACCCCGCCCACAAGACCTCAACGTGGAATCGGCCACCTATTTGCAAGGTCTCGCAGAGGCGGCGGGTGAATTGCGCCGCCGCTGCCTGGATATTTTGCGCCACGGCCATTCCGATGAAGCCGAGCGCCTGCTGGGAGAGATGGACGAGATCTATGCGGTGTTGGTGACCATGGACTATCCGGATGCGGTCACCCGCGGCCTACGCCGCCTCACCGATATCTGCCGCAGCCTAGTGGAACGCACGCGTGGCGATATGACCATCAGCCTGCGCCAGAAAGGGCTGGAAAACAGCCTGCGCCGGTTGGAAGAGCAACTGGGCAGGCCCGGCGGCGAGTGACGACGAAATTTAATGTGGAAGGATCCACAAAAATGAAAGACGGCCAGATTCATCACGTTGAGCTCTATGCTTCAAATCTTGCGGCTTCCGTGGAGTTTTGGGGATGGCTTCTGGCAAAACTGGATTATGAAGAGTTCCAGGCCTGGCCGGACGGTAAGAGTTGGATCATGGATGGCACCTACATTACCTTAGTGCAAGTGGAGAAGGAATACGGGGAGCCTCCCTACCATAGGAAACATGTGGGTTTAAACCACCTTGCGTTCGCGGTCTCTGCTGAAAAACTTAGCCAACTAAGGGGCGAGCTGCAAGCCAAAGGGGTCGGAATCCTTTACGAAGCGGAGAACTTTGCAGACAAAGTGTTTTTTGAAGACACCGACAGGATAAAGATCGAACTTGCCAACTATTAGTAGACCCATCCGTCTGCCCGCTTTACTCTCAGGACCTGCTTAATGGACCGCCGCTGGATCCGCGCTTCGGACATTGGCGACTATCTGTATTGCCAGCGCTCCTGGTGGTACAGGTTGCGCGGGGCGCGCAGCACCAACACTGCTGAGCTGGCCTTGGGCACAGCCCAGCATGCTCACCACGGCCGCGGCCTGCGTGCCATCTCATGGGTGCGCCTCATCGCCATCGGGCTGATCTTGCTGGCCCTCCTGATGGTATGGATGGAGCTGGCAAGCTAGTAATTAGGTATTGGTAAGACTGTTTACCAAGGCCACTTTCCAATAACATGAATCTTTTTCTCCCTCTCCTGCTGCTATCCCTCGCTTTCCTGCTGCTCTGGCTTTCTACGCAGCAGCGGCGCGGCTTGGGCGTGCCCGAAGGCCGCCTGTTATATGAAGATAGTGGCGTGCAACGGCGGCTGGAGCAGCCGCTGCTGGCCGAAGACCTGGACCTGGTGGGGAAACCGGATTACCTGATCCAAAGCAAACAGGGGTTAATCCCGGTGGAGGTGAAAACCGGGCGAACCCCGGCGCGCCCCTTCGAATCGCACGTGTTCCAGGTGGCGGCATATTGTGCGCTGGTGGAGCGCAATTTCAAGCAGCGGCCGCCTTACGGCATCATCCGCTACCCGGAGCGCAGCTTTACCGTGGAATTCAGCCGAACGCTGGAGGAGGAACTGCTCAGCTTGCTAGCGCAGATGCAAGGCGCGTTAAGCGCTGACGAAATGCATCGTTCACATGATATGGCGGCGCGCTGCCAGGCATGCGGTTATGTCCACCTGTGTGAGGAGCGCCTGTAAATCAGCGACGGCGGTAAGATAAGGCATATGGCGAAACCAACCCAACCAGCGTTCAAACATATCGCGGTGCTCTCGCGCAGCGCAGACGGCGAGCCCATGGAGCAAACCCGCCAGGTGGCAGCTTTCCTTGGCGAGCTGAAGCTCAAAGCCAGCGCTTTGTACATGCATCACGCCTCGGTTCCCAAACGCGTGGAAGCGGGCGAGTTTGACCTGGTGATTGCGGTGGGTGGAGACGGCACCATGCTGCGCGCCGGCCATTTGTGCGCTCCACTGGGCATCCCCTTGTTGGGCATCAACGAGGGCCACTTCGGCTTTCTGATTGAACTGGAGCGCGAGGACTGGCATGCGACGCTGCCGCGTCTGGTCAGCGGCGATTACCGGTTGGAAAAACGCATGCTGCTGCACGTGGAGCTGTGGCGCCAAGGAAAAATGTTCGGTGGCTGGGAAGCAGTGAACGAAGCCCTGGTGGGCCGCGGCCGCCTGGCGCGGCCGGTGCATTTGGCCGCCAACCTGGATGGCAAGCCGCTTACCACCTACGTCGCCGACGGCCTAATCATCGCCACCGCCACCGGGTCCACAGCCTATGCCCTGGCCGCAGGTGGGCCGGTGCTGCCGCCCACCTTGCGCAACCTGGTGCTGGTGCCGGTGGCAGCCCACCTGAGTTTGGACCGCGCCATTGTGCTGGCTGAAGGCGCCGCCATCCGCGTGGAGTTGCTGCGCGGCGAAGATGCCTTGCTCAGCGTGGACGGGCAACAGCCCATCACTGTGCGGCTAGGTGATTGGGTGGACCTGCGCGCCAGCGAACACAACCTGCATTTCCTGCGCTTCCACGAGCCCAGCCATTTCTATACGCGCTTACTGCGTATCATGGACAACAATCCCTCCACAGGTGACATCGACTCATGAGCGAAGCAGCCACCTATTGTGCCAACCATCCAGACATTGAAACTAGCCTGCGTTGCAACAACTGCGGAAAATATATTTGTCCCAAGTGCGCGGTGCGTACCCCCACTGGCTACCGCTGCCGGGAGTGCGTACGCGGCCACCAGAAGGTGTTCGAAACAGCCCAACCCCTCGATTACCTGGTTGGGTTTGGCTTGTCTCTAGTCCTATCCGCTATCGGCGGTTTGCTGGTTTCGCGCCTCGGGTTTTTTACGATCTTACTGGCTCCCGCTGCAGGGGGCATCATTGCCGAGGTAGTGAGGCAAGCCACCGGCCGCAGGCGCTCGCCAAGGCTATTTCAGTTGGTGGCGATCGGCGTGGCGGCGGGCGGCGCACTCTTTGCCATCCAGCCGTTTTTCCTGGCGTTGTTCGGGGACCTGCGCTTTTTATTGGCTGCGCTGTGGCCGCTGCTGTATGTCGTGCTGGCCACCTCGACCGCCTATTACCGTTTATCGGGCATTGAAATCGGACGCCGTTGAGCCATGCTGACCGAATTGCGCATCCAAAATTTCGCCATTATCGAGGACCTTTCGCTTGACCTGCGCGAAGGCTTGATCACGCTAAGCGGCGAAACCGGGGCGGGCAAATCCATCCTGGTGGATGCGGTCGAAACCTTGCTAGGTGTAAGAGCTGATATTAATCTGATCCGCAGCGGCCAAGAACGCGCCAGTGTGGAAGGTACCTTCAAGATTCCTGAGCCGATCAAAGTCTCAGTTCATGCCATCCTGCAGCGTGAAGACCTGCTGGATGATGCTAATTACCTCAATATGCAGCGCGAGTTCCGCCGCCAAGGCCGCAACGTGGCGCGGGTAAATGGCCGCCCTGCCACCCTGGCCCTGGTGAAGGAACTCGGCGAACTGCTTATTGACCTGCACGGTCAATCCGAACATCTTTCCCTGCTGCGCGTGCCGGCCCACCGCGGCCTTCTGGATCGCTATGCCGGCATCGAGGCGGAGCTTAGCGCTTATCAGGCCACCTACGCCCAGCTTATGGAGCTGCGCCGCGAGTTGACCAGCCTGCAGGCGGCCGAGCTGGATGCAGTCAGGCGGGTGGAGCTGCTCACCTTCCAGGTGCAAGAGATCGAGGCGGCAAGGCTGCAAGTGGACGAAGAGCAGGAACTGAAAGGCGAACGCACCCGCCTGGCTAACGCCGAAGCCCTGGCAAGCCAGGCCAACCTGGCGCTGGCGGCGTTGGATGAGAGCAACCCGGAGGCGCCTGCCGCCAACGACCGTCTGGGGGCGGCCGTGGAGGCCCTGGGGCAGTTGGCCAAGGTGGATTCCAGCCAGGCAGCCTTGGAAAACCGTGCGCAAGATTTATTCGACGGCATGACCGACCTGGCGCGTGAGCTGCGCGCTTACCTGGAACAGATCGAATTCAACCCCCGGCGGCTGGAAGAGGTTGAAGAACGCCTGGCTTTACTGCAAAACCTCAAACGCAAATATGGGGAAAGCATCCCTGCCATCTTGGCTTATGGAGAGCGGGCGCGCAAAGACTTGGACAATATCAGCCATGCCGAAGAGCGCCTGGCTGAATTGAGCGCGGGTGAAACCAAACTGCTGGACCAGCTTGCCGAGCAAGCCGAAGCCTTATCAACCAAACGGCATGCCGCGGCGCAATCTTTGAGCCGCGCCATCGAAACGGAGTTGGACGATCTTAAAATGGGGGCCGCCCATTTCGGTGTTGATTTCAAAACTCGTGAAGATGCGCAGGGACTGCTCGTGGATGGGGGGCGGGCGGCGTTTGATTCCTTCGGACATGAAACGATCGAATTCCTGGTGGCGCCAAACCCCGGTGAAGGATTGAAACCGCTGGTGAAAATTGCTTCCGGCGGCGAGACCGCCCGCTTGATGCTGGCCCTCAAGAACGTGCTGGCCCGCGCCGATCAAACGCCCACGTTGATCTTCGACGAGATCGACCAGGGCATCGGCGGCCGCGTGGGCGCGGTGGTGGGGCAGAAGTTGTGGCGCCTGGGGCGGCAGCACCAAGTATTGTGCGTCACTCACTTGCCGCAACTGGCGGCATACGGCGACCAGCATTTCAAAGTGGAGAAACGCGTTCAAGACGGCCGCACCATCACGCGGGTCGTGAAACTCGAAGGCCAACTTCGTCTGCAAGAGCTTGCCAACATGTTAGGCGAAGTAAGCGAGGGGACCTTGCAATCCGCTCACGAAATTTTAGAGCAGGTGCGCGCCACCACCGCAACGCCCTGACCGTGTTATAAATGGGGTAGCAGCACCCTTTTATGCTGACGTTATTATTCGCTCCAGATCCTGACGAAGCTGCCATCCTCACGTTAATCCTCGAGCGGGCGGGTTTTGAAGTGCGCCTGATCTCTGAAGCCGATCGTGTGGCGCAGGCCTGGCAAGATCGCCCGGTGGAATTATTTTTGTTCGCGTTTGTGGATGACAAGGCGCTCACTCCCGAATACATCAGCCAATTGCGTTTGGAGAATCAGGCACCTATCGTGCTGCTGTTGGAACGCAGCGACGAACGCAGGCAGGTCTCGCTCATCGAAGCGGGCGCGGACCTGATCTTCGCCCGGCCTTTCAGTCCGCGGCTGCTGGTGGCCCAATTGCGCGCGCTGATGCGCCGCAGCTCCGGATTGCCTTACTTCAGCCTTCCGGCGCTCAGCCAGGCGGGCGTCACATTGGATCCTTCCAAGCGCAGTGTGCAGGTGAGCGACCGGGCGGCAGCCAGGCTGACTCAGCTGGAGTTCCGTTTGCTCTACGCGCTGATGACCCATCCGGGCCGGGTGGTGCCATCTGAGAACCTGGTGGAGTATGTTTGGGGTTATGGCGGGGAGGGCAACCAAAGCTTGGTGCGGGGACTCATCAGCCGGCTGCGCAGTAAACTGGAGCCGGATCCATCCAGCCCGCGCTACATCCTCACCGAAGCCGGGATCGGGTATTTCTTTGAGCCGGAGCCGGACCAGCAACGGCTATTCCCAAAAACTGAAACGCAATTTACATAGGTTTTCAATACCTTTTGATGCTGTACTCTGTATAGTTCCGCCACCAACGGCCATTCCCAAACAGTTTGAAAGGAAATTCAGCAATGAGCGAATCCGTATGCCCATCGTGTGGCGCGCAGATCACGGTGAAAGGCACTCCCAAGATCGGGGCGCATGTCACCTGCAAATCGTGCGACACGGAAGTAGAAGTGGTGTGGCTGGACCCGCTGGAACTTGACTGGCCGATGGATCAATTAGAGGACGAGCTGGAAGACGAGTTGGACAGCGCGTTTGAGGATGAAGAGTAGGTCGGAGACTAGAGATGGGAGATTAGAGATCGGAGACCTGCCCGGCTAAGCCGGGTAGATTCACTTAACTGCCACCCAGATATTCGCGCAGCTGGTGGCTGCGGGTGGGGTGGCGTAATTTGCGCAGGGCTTTAGCTTCGATCTGCCGAATGCGTTCGCGGGTCACGTTGAAATACTGGCCCACTTCTTCCAAGGTGTGGTCCTTGCCGTCCACCAAGCCATAACGCAGTTCCAATACCTCGCGCTCACGGTCGGTGAGGGCAGCCAGCGCATTCTGAACCTGCTCGCGCAACATCTCGCGGGCGGCGGCGTCCATGGGGGCCAGCGCATCCTCGTCCTGAATAAAGTCGGCCAGCTCGCTGCCATCCCCGGCGCCTACCGGGCTCTCCAGAGACATGGGTTCTTCTGCGCTGCGCAAGGTCTGCTCCACTTTGGTGGTGGCCCGCGCCCAGCGGCGCCGCAGGTCGGCGGGGAAGCCCTGATCTTTCTGCAGGCCTTCTTTAATAGCAATCACGTCAGCTTCATCCAGGAAACCGCTTTCCAGCGCCAACTCCTCCAGGCTCGGGTCGCGGCCCAGGCTTTGGGTTAGCTCACGTTGCAGTCGCATTAAGCGCTGGATCGATTCCAGCAGGTGGACCGGGATACGGATGGTGCGGGCCTGGTCGGCAATGGAACGCGTGATGGCCTGGCGGATCCACCAGGTGGCATAGGTGCTGAACTTGAAGCCGCGGGTCGGGTCGAACTTATTGACGGCGCGCAGCAAGCCAATATTGCCTTCCTGGATCAAATCTTCGAATGAGGAGCCGCGCCCAACATAGCGCTTGGCGATACTGACCACCAGGCGTAAATTGGCGTTGATGATGGCGATCTGGGCTTCCATTGAGCGGGTTTCCACGGCAGCCATAGCCACCTTTAGTTCCTCATTGGAGGGCAGCATGGCAGCAAAGCTGCGCGGGGAAACCAGCTTCTTGCGACTTTCCAACTGCTGCAGCATCTTTTCAAGCAACTCGAGCGGCAGCACGTAAAAGCCCATGAAGATAATGAAAGCGCTGCGCGCCACGGCATTCCAGCGCTCGTCCTTACCCCACAGGCCGTTGTCCAAATAGCTGCGCATGTAAGAAGGCACTTCGATATCCCAGGTGCGCTGCAGGCGCACGGCTTCCTGCAGGATCGGCAACAATTCGGGTCGCGGGTAACCCCTGGCCCGGCTTTCGGCATTCACGCGCTCGCGGGCGCGTAGCAACTCGGCATAGATGGCGCGGTAAATAGCGCGCGGCTCCCCTTTGCCGCGGACCGCCAGGGGATGCTTCTTTTGGATGGCGTGCATGCGCTTGGCGGCATCCACGCGGGTGGCCAGCCAGTGTTCACGGTCTGTGTTGAGCAGGCTAACCAGCCCGATCTCTTTCAGGTAGAGGCGAACGGGGTCATCGCCCATCTCGCCAGAGACTTCGCGCGGGCTTCGCACGCTTTGTTCTAATTTGTGCAGGTCCTCGCGAAGGGCGTCGAGCACCTCCTCATCGTCGGGCAGTTCAGCGGTAAGTTCGATCTCTTCCGGGACGAGCTCCTCTTCCAGGGGCTCTTCCTCGATTTCCGCAGGTTCAGTTGGTTCTTCGGGTCGTTTTTTCATGATTATTGCGCCGTGGGTAAATTGCGCCCAAAGGCCAGGGCCTTGTCCAGGCGTTGCAAGGTCAGCGTGTTTTGTATCATCACCTGAGCGAATTCGCTGGCCTTCAGGTCGCCTTCCTCCTGGGCAGTTTCCTGCAAGAAGCGCATTTGCTCGTTGGTCTTGCGCAGGGTGCGCCGGCGTAACTGGAGAATTCCCCGCAGCAGATCTTCAAATACGCGCTCGGTGTTGGGGTCCAGTTCTTTGCTGTTAACCAGGAGCTCATCGGCGCGGTCCAACAAAGGCAGGGGCAGGTTCTGTAAGGTGTAGCTGGAAGGCTCGAGCAGATCCTGTTCGAGGGCTTCCAGCGAAAGGCGGAACATTTCCTGCAGGTCGGTATGCTCAAAGTCAGAGGAGGATAGGCGCGGCAAACCAGCTTCCCGCAAGGCACGGTTGACGCGGTAGAGCAGGTCCGGAGTGCGGATGATGATGCTGAGACAATGCGCCTCCAGTTTAAACGTGCTGTCTTCAGCGAGGCGAGTTAGCGTAGTTTCTTTGGGCTGGGGCGGCAAGCTGGCGCGCCGGCGCAACGGGGCTCGCCGGCGGGCGGGCTGCTCGTTAAGCAAACTGCGTTCATCCACCTGCAGCAATCGGGCTAATTTTTGGGTGAAGCTATCGCGTTCGATGGGGCTGGGCAAGTCAGCGATCAGCGGCATTACTTGTTGGGCCAGTTCACGCTTGACTTTAGAGTCGTTCAAATCGCGCCCAGCCGCCAGGGTGTGCATCACATGTTCCACGATGGGGCGGGCAGACTGCAACAAACGCGGCCATTCCTGAGCGTCACGTTGCACGATCTCATCGGGGTCCAAGCCGGCAGGCAAGGCGCACACGCGCAGGTCAGCCTGCAAGCGGCCTTCGTGGCGCAGCAGGCCGCGGGCATCGAACACCGGGTCGTTCTCCCGGTCCAGGCTTTGGCGGGCAACCTGGAGGCCGCGCAAGGTGGCCTGGTTGCCGGCGGCATCGGCATCCAGGGCCAACACAATTCGCTTTGCGAGCCGTTTGAGCTGGCGCAGGTGCTGTTCGTTGAGGGCGGTGCCCATCGGAGATACGGCATTGGCAAAACCGGCCTGGTGCAGGCCGATCACATCCATATAACCTTCGACCACCACCGCCTGATCCTCGGCGCGGATGGCCTTGCGGGCGCGGTCCAAGCCATAGAGCAGGCTGCTTTTATCGAACAGTGCGTTCTGTGGAGAATTCAGGTACTTTGGCTGGTCGCCTTCTTTGAGCGCCCGGGCACCAAAGCCGACCATGCGGCCGCCGCTGTCGCGGATGGGGAACATCAGCCGGTTGCGGAAGCGATCGAAGCGGCGGCCGCCTTCGCCTTCGGATAGGAGACCTGCGTTGGAGATCTCTTCAGGCGTGTACCCGTTGGCCTGCAAATGCGCAGAAAGCGCACTGTGCGAATCTGGGGCATAGCCGAGGCCGAAGGTCTCCAGGCTGGCATCGCTGAGGCCGCGGCCCCGCACATAGGTCAGGGCGGGCAAGCCAGCCTGGGTGTTGATCAACTGATGGCGGAAAAAAGCCACGGCGCTCTCCAGCAAGTCTCGCAAGCGGCCATGCTGTTCCTTGGCAGCTTGCTCCAAAGGACTGGGGGCGCGCAGTTGCACGCCAGCGCGTTCAGCCAGGCGGCGCAACGCTTCGGGGAAATCCCAGCCTTCTTTTTTCATGACGAAACGGAAAATATCACCGCCCTCGTTGCACTGCCCGAAGCAGCGCCAGGTGCCGGTGTCTGGGAATACGACGAAGGAGGGGGTGCGGGTATTGCTATGGAACGGGCAAAAGCCGGTGTAATTTTTCCCCGCGCGGCGCAGTTGGACGGTCTCAGAGACCAAATCCACAATATCTAGGCGGGCCTTGATTTCCTCTACGCTGCTCATAGGCTCTAACTGGCTCGAACCCGGTGGAAACGCGAAACAATCAGGGGCGCCAGAGGTCGCATTATAACTCAGCGCTAATGCGGCTTCAGTCACCGACTGCGCGCTGCATGGTAACATTTCAATTCATCACAACCCTGTGAATAAGGAACCATGCCTGAATTTCGCGCCCACCAACTAAACCATTTCGACTTGCCCGAACGGATCAAAGACCTCGGTGAACTAGCTTACAACCTGTGGTGGACCTGGCAACCCAGCGCCCAGGACTTGTTTGCCCGGATCGACCGCACCTTCTGGGACAAGGTCAGGCATAACCCCGTTTTATTTTTACGCGAGGTCCCTCACGAACGCCTGGAGGCGGCCGCGCAAAACCTGGACTACGTCGACCTGTATGACTACCTACTTTCCGAATTTAATCTTTATCTGAAAACAAAAGATACCTGGTTCCACCGCGCTTACCCGGGCGGCGATAAAAATCCCATCGCGTATTTTTCGACTGAATTCGGCTTGCACGAAACCTTGCCCATGTATGCCGGCGGCCTGGGCATCCTGGCCGGCGACCATCTTAAGGAAGCCAGCGATCTGGGGCTGCCTTTAGTCGCCATGGGGTTCATTTATACGCAAGGATATTTTTTCCAGCACATCAGCGAAGACGGTTGGCAGGAATCGCGGCGGGTCACGCTTCGTTTTGAGGACCTGCCGGTGATGCCCCTTTTGGACGAGGATGGCGCCCCGATGACTGTGGCGGTGGACCTGCCCAACCGGACTTTGCACGCCCGCTTGTGGGAGATCCACGTGGGGCGGGTGCCGCTTTACCTTCTGGATAGCAATGTGGATGAGAACAACGAAGCCGATCGGGCGCTGACAGCGCGTTTGTATAGCAGCGACCCCGATCTGCGTATTTCTCAAGAAATCCTGCTGGGCATCGGCGGAGTGCGCGCCCTGCGCATGCTGGGCTACAACCCACAGGTGTGGCACATGAATGAAGGCCACTCCGCCTTCCTGGGATTGGAGCAGGCCATGGAATTGGTGCAGGCTGGCCAGCCACTGGCAGAGGCGGTGGAGCAAGTGCGCATGCATAATATTTTCACGACGCACACCCCGGTGGCGGCGGGTAACGATGAGTTCCCGGTCTGGTTGATCGATAAATATTTCGCACATTACTGGCCTGCTCTGGGCTTGGACCAGCAAGGTTTTATTGACCTGGCCAAGCACGAAGTGGAAAGCCGAGCCACTTTCAGCATGCCGGTCCTGGCTTTACGGTTTTCCGCCCAGCATAACGGCGTCTCGGCCATGCATGGCCGCGTGGCGCGGCGCATGTGGAATTTTCTGTGGCCCGAAGTGAAGGAAGATGAAGTCAAGATCGGGTCCATCACCAATGGGGTGCACACCGGTACCTGGCTGGCGCGCCGCATGGGCAGCTTATATACAAAGCACCTGGGTAAGGTTTGGCGCGAGAACTTAGATGACCCGGCTATATGGGAAGCTGTGCTGCAGATCCCGGATGACGAATTATGGACCGTGCGCCGCCACTTGAAACGCAAAATGGTGGCTTTTATCCGGGAACGCGCCCGCAAGCATTGGATGGTCGACGGCGTGCACCCCGTGCAGGTGATCGCTTCGGGGATATTGCTGGATCCCTACGCGTTGACCATCGGTTTCGCACGGCGGTTTGCCACTTATAAACGCGCTAACCTACTGCTGAATGACCTCGACCGGTTGCTGGGCCTGCTCAACCGCCCCACGCGCCCTGTGCAGATTATCTTCGCCGGCAAGGCGCACCCGGCAGATGAACCCGGCAAACTGCTTATTCAGGAAGTGTACCGAGCTGTGAAAAAAGCCGAAAATGGGGGGCGCCTCGTTTTCCTGGAAGATTACGATATCCATTTGGCGCGTTACTTGGTGCAAGGAGTGGATGTGTGGCTGAACTCGCCCAGGCAACCCATGGAAGCTTCGGGGACCTCGGGGCAGAAAGCTGCCTTGAACGGGGCGCTTAATTTCTCGGTGCTGGACGGCTGGTGGCGGGAAGGCTACAACGGAAAAAACGGCTGGGTGATCGGCGGGGATGCGAATTTAAGCGACACGCAGCAACAAGATGAACAAGATGCCGCCAGCCTTTATGATGTGTTGGAAAAACAGATCATCCCGCTGTATTATGATGAGCGCACCCCGCACCAGGCCTCGGCAGCTTGGTTGGCGATGGTCAAGGAATCGATCCGCAGCCTGGCGCCGCGCTTTAGCGCCCGGCGTATGGTAAAAGAATACGTGCAAAACATGTATTTGCCGGCGATTGAAAAACGCGTCGAACACCTGAGATTGAAGAGCTGATGGAATTTATCCTGACACCCGAAACACTGTTGGTGGCGCTGGGAATCTTCATTGCGCGCCTGGTCAACCAGACCATCGACACGGTGCGCTTCATGATGACCATTCGCGGGCGCAAGCTGGTGGCCTGGGTGATGGCATTTACCGAATCGGTTATCTTCGTAGTCACCTTGAGCGCTGTGTTTAGCAATCTAAATAACATCTTGTACATTGCCGCTTATGCGGCCGGGTTTGCCTTTGGCAACACCGTGGGGATGATGGTCGAAGAACGGCTTGCCGTAGGCCACATCCATATGAGCATCATCAGCCCGAAACGGGGCAGCGCCATTGCCGAGAAATTACGCGCCGAAGGGTATGCAGTGACCGAGATCCCGGCGCGGGGCAAGGATGGCATGGTGACCTTATTGCACGTCAGCGTTCGCAGGCGGAAAGTAAATCAGGTTCACAAGATCACCCAGAAGATAGACAGTTCGGCTTTTATCAGCGGGGAAGAAATGCGCCCATTGTGGCGTGGTTTTTGGGGCACTTAGTAGAAACCTCGCCTTGTATCCCTTCTTTTAGTTTTCAAAAGGGCGTAGATTGTTGGATGGCAGGGCTTGGTCAAATGATAAAATCGTTCACCCCTTGTTAAAACCCCCCTTTATGAAGCAATTAACTCAAGACCTGCGGGCAAAAAAACCTCAACTTGTCGAAGTGCCAATTCCCGCGCCACAGCCCGGCATGGTGCTGGTGCGCAATGCTGTCTCGTTGGTTTCCGCTGGCACAGAACGAGCCTTGGTGGAATTCGCCGGAAAATCCTTGCTGGGCAAAGCGCGCTCGCGGCCAGACTTGCTGCGCCAGGTGCTGGAAAAAGCACGCCGCGAAGGGTTGCTGAATGCCACCCAAGCGGCTTTTGGTCGTTTGGGCGAAGCCATGCCGCTGGGCTACTCCTCGGCGGGAACCGTGGTCGCAGTGGGGGAGGGCGTGCAGGGATTCCGCGTAGGGCAACGCGTAGCTTGCGCGGGGGGCGGCTATGCGGTGCATGCTGAATTTGTGGTCGTACCCCAAAATTTGCTAGCTGTGCTGCCGGAAACGGTGGAATTCGAACAGGCAGCCTTCGCCACTCTGGGGGCAATCGCTCTGCATGGTTTCAGGCTGGCCGAGACCCAGTTGGACGAACGCGTGGCGGTAATCGGGCTAGGGCTGCTGGGGCAGTTGGCAGCCAGCCTGGCCGCAGCTGCAGGCTGCCAGGTGGTGGGCATCGACCTGGATGCGCAGCGCGTGGCGCTGGCGAAAAAACGCGGCTTGCAAGCGCTGCCGCGGCAGAACGCCGAGCAGGCCCTGGCCAGCAGCGGTGGCCAGGGATTTGATGCAGTATTGATCTGCGCCGATAGCGCGTCCGACGATCCCATCGAATTGGCCGGTGAACTGGCCCGCGACCGGGCGCGGGTGGTCGCCGTCGGCGTAGTGGGGATGCAGGTGCCGCGGCGCAGCTACTACGCCAAGGAACTGACCTTGCTGGTCTCGCGCTCTTACGGTCCCGGGCGCTACGACCCAGGCTATGAAGAAGCCGGCCTGGATTATCCGATTGGATATGTGCGCTGGACGGAAGGCCGTAACCTGCAGGCGTTTGTTGAGCTGCTGGGTCGTGGCAAGATCGAAGTCTCCTCCCTTATTAGCCACCGGTATCCCATTGAAAAAGCGGTTCAAGCCTACGATCTGATCCGCAGCGAAAAACCTTTCCTTGGAGTACTGATCACTTATAGCCAGGGCACGGCCAGGCTCCGCGCTGGCAGAAAACTGCCAGTATCCAGCAAGCCTCTTACCAAGGGGAAGATCGGATTGGGAGTGTTGGGGGCTGGAAATTTCGCCCGATACACAATGCTGCCGGCGTTGAAGGGACTGCGTGGGCTCGAGTTCGTCGGCATTGCTTCCGCTTCCGGCCGCCCGGCGGCGCAACTGGCCAAGCGCTATGGTTTCCGCTTTGCCACCAGCGATGATGCGCAGATCATGAACGACAAGAGGGTACAGGTCGTGGCGGTGCTAACCAGGCATTATTTGCACGCCAGTCAAACGTTGGCGGCTTTGAAAGCTGGCAAACATGTATTTTGCGAAAAACCATTGGCGCTCAACGAAAAAGAAGTGGCGTCTATTGAAAAGTCATTGGCCCGCAAAGGCGCTCCCTTCCTAACCGTTGGCTTCAATCGCCGCTTTGCGCCGCTGAGCAAACCGCTTGCCGAATTCTTGAAAGAACGCAGCCAACCGTTGGCTGCGCATTATCGGGTCAATGCTGGCCCGCTGCCGCCTTACCACTGGTTGCACGATCCGGCGCGCGGCGGCGGCCGCTTGC
>Ga0209002_10001958_pt1 | contig 16704 bp, 13 predicted proteins | sample Rifsed16ft2_FD_184010 | JGI IMG/M metagenome (GOLD analysis project Ga0209002, IMG submission 184010) | Soil microbial communities from Rifle, Colorado, USA - sediment 16ft 2 (version 2) | ecosystem: Environmental > Terrestrial > Deep subsurface > Rock core/Sediment | place: Rifle, Colorado...
GACCGCCTGCATGTCATAAATGCTACTATTGCTTTGACTGAACCCAATGACTGGACAGCCGGATTTGTCTTTAATCTTCAGACAGGGACGCCGTACTGGCCAGTCCTTCCATCGAATTTAGTAAGCATCAGCTACACTCAAAATTCAGGTATTCAGCCGATGCAGTGGAATGTGAATTTCAAGCTGGAAAAGTATTTCGATCTTGGATCTCTTAGTACGTCAGTCTTCCTCCAGGTTGAAAATTTATTTGATACCGAAAACGAACTTTCAGTTTACCAAAGTTCCGGCAAATCATTGTCCAATGTGGAACAAGTTTTAAATTCGTTCGAATTTAATGATCTTAAAACTCGAATCGCAAGCGGTGATCCGGGTTTAGTACCGCTTGAACAAATCGAAAATTATTATTCACAAAGACCTGAACGGGTAAACCGGCCTCGCGAGGTTCGTTTAGGTTTTTCTCTTTTATTTAATTAGAGTAATGAGCAAAGGAAACAACTAATGAAGAAAATATTAATTCTTACTTTAATTATCGTCTCAAGTTTATTGACGAGTAATCTTGTCTCACAAGAAAGAGATAAAGATGGAAATATAAATATTAAGGGTCTCTCTCAAGAAGATATGATTCGAATATTCGGTGATTTATTTAATCCCAATTCTTTTCGTAAAATCGCTGGAGAACAGAAGGAAAAAAACCTCATAGTAAGCGGGAATAAAATTACAACCATTTTGTATAACACCGGCTCAATCTGTCGTCCGAATACACTTGCAAACACTGCTGATTTAGTATGGCAAGGATTAGGATATGGATTTGAATTTGGTCCTTTAGCAGCCGGACAAGTGGCAATTCCAAGCACAACAAGTGGTTTTGACACTCTAATAATCGTAGATGATTCCTTCACACTTACTACTCAAGGCGGTTACTCACCCGACGGAACGGAAAAATGGGGATGGCTGCCAAAACCAGATTATGCTGACCCAAATCAGAATAAAATTGCAAATTTAAATGCGCCTGATGAAAATGGTGATGGTAAACCAGATTCTTGGCCTGATAGATGGTATTCTCCCGGTGCTGGAAAATACATATGGCCGGCATTTTTAGGCGACCAAGCAACTGCCCCTGATGAGGAAGTATATTACGTAATGGATGATTATACCAACAAAACCAAATTTGTTTCTTTCGGAAATCCTAGTGCTGAATATTATCCGTTTCCAAGCGATACAACGAAAAGAGGATTAGGATTAGATGCTGAAGTTAGAGTAATTCAGTTTAACAATCCTCTTGCTGAAGATCTCTTGTTCTTAGTTTATAGAATCACAAATTCGAGTGAAAAAAATATTCCGCGTGCATATTTTGGTATGCATGGTGATCCTCACGTTGGTGGTAGTGCTGACTATGGTGATGATCGAGCATATTTTATTCCGCCTTTAGGAGAACTAGCAGATCCATACCCACAAAGAGCAAGAAATATGGTTTATGCATTTGACGACGATGGTGTAGGTTTAGGCGGAAGGCAAGTAGGATATTTTGGTTGGAAATTTTTAGAGTCGCCTTCAAAAAATAATGATGGTTTTGATAATGATGACGATGGTATTAAAGATGAAAGTCCGTTTAATAGTCATGGTAATTTTATAGATGGTGTCGTAATCCCATTGACTTTTGGGATAAACGATCTAGTAAAATATACGGCTGTTTATGGAACTCCAAAACCCCGTTATGAGGGTGATGAAGATGGTGACTGGAATTCTGCAAAGGATGATATTGGAATTGATGGAATTGGCTTCGATTCTCCGAATTACCCCGGAGCTGATTATGGCGAGGGTGATGGCTTTCCATCACAGGGTTGGTACGTAGATGCTAATGAGAACGATAAATATGATGTCGGAGAAATAATCTCAGATGAGAGTTTACCTGGTTATAAATGGGCTGGTTCTGAACCAAGCTTTGGTTTGCGTGATGTATCTGAATCCGATCAACTTGGATTGACAAGTTTTCATGCCGCTGCATATACAAATGCACTGCCAAATGTTCCTAAAAATACAACGCTCATGTGGGAATGGTTATCTTCAGAGACGATAGATCCAAACCAGGAACTCTTAACAATTGCAGCCGATAATGTTTTCAATTTTGGAACCGGTCCATTAAGTCTTGAGAGAGGAGAATCCCAAAGATTCTCAATGGTTATTCTTTTTGGTGATAATTTGAATGATCTAACATTAAATGCTCAGACATCTACACTGATCTTAGAGGCGGATTATAGGTTTGCTCAACCACCTCTTAAACCAGTTGTTAAAGCAGTACCTGGAGATGGAAAAGTAACTCTGTATTGGGATACCCGTGCTGAAAATTCAATTGATCCGTTATCCGGGAAGAAAGATTTTCAAGGATATAAAATTTATAGAAGTCGCGATCGTACTTTTTCTGATATTTACACAATAACTGATGCAAACGGAGTTCCTTTTCTTGGTCAGCCATTGGTGAATTCCGATGGTAAAGCTGCTCAATTTGATTTAATTGACTCTCTATCTGGATTTCATCCAATAGAGTATCAGGGTAGAGGAATAAAATATTACTTGGGCAATAATACAGGTCTTGCTCACGAATATGTTGATGAAACAGTTAAGAATGGAATAAAATATTATTATGCAGTAGTATCTTACGACGGAGGTAATCTAGAAACTGGAAAAGAGTTGCCACCATCCGAATCTCAGTTGATAATTCAAAAAGATCCAATAACAAGTGAATTAAAATTTGATGTTAATACAGTTGCAGTTACGCCAGGACCGCTTCCTTCAGGTGTGAAAAATGCTGAAGTAGGAATTGGGGGAAAAGTGAATATACTCCCACCCGGTAATTCAACTGGGGATGTTTCGGTTAAAGTATTAAATGATTTGGAAGTTCAATCAAAATTTTACAAACTTGATTTCATTTCGACCAATAATTATCGATTACTTGATTCGACCGGGGTTGCTGAAACCTTAATTTCAAAAGACACCGTATTTGTTACTCTATCACAAGAAAATATTCTAGAAGGCAGCTTCGAATTATTGGATCAAGCAAATAATATAGTTGATCCTGCAAAATATCTTGTAAGTTACATTTCTGGAAAAATAAGAGGAGCAAACTCTGGTAGTTTACCAGCCGATCAAAAATATACTGCTAGGTTCAGATTCTACCCTATTGTTACAAGCAGTTCATTAAAAGGAGAAGATAGCAATCCTTCATTTAATGGAATGAGATTGTATGTAACCAATGACTCACTTTATATAGACTATGAGAATTCTGGATTTACTAATTCTCTTAGTAATCTGGTTGACACAATTTATTTCACTCCAACAGCCGGTACGCCGAAAATACCTTTTAGGGCAGATTGGGAATTGAGATGGACATCTGGTTTCAGTGATACTACAGCTACAGGGCAATGGTCGGCACCGGGTGATACTGCGATTACAAATTTAGGAAATATAAGGATTGTCTGTCCTTTTAAAGTTGTTAATACAACTACAAATGAACCTGGGAAGTTTCTTTTATTTGTGAATCAAGGAACACCAACCCTATCACGTTGGAAATATTCGCAGCCAATTATTCTTCGTCCGCAGAATGCGACAGGTTCAGCAACAAGTTATGAATTGCGATTCTCTTTACCAACTGATTCAACCATAGTTCCGATTTACCCCAAAACTGGTGATGTGTACAGTGTAAAAACACTAAAACCATTTCAAGCTGGGGATAAGTATGTTTTTAACTCAAGTGAAATCAAATTTGAGTCTGACGTTGCAACATCGAAACTTAATAATATTTATGTTGTTCCCAATCCGTATGTAGCTTACAGTTTATCCGAAGAACCGGGCAGAACCTCAGAATTCCGTGGAGATAGGGATTTACAGTTTAGGAATCTTCCGCCTAAATGCACGATAAGAATCTATACGCTTCTTGGTGAACTTGTTCAGACGATTGAGAAGGATGATTTCACAAACTTAGCTCATTGGGATCTACTAAGTAACGAAAGTCAAAGAGTTGCTTATGGAATTTACATCTATCATGTAGACGCACCTGAAGTTGGTGAGTTTATTGGCAGAATAGCTGTTATTAAGTAGTCAAAGTACCTGTCCGCCTACGGAGGATCAGTGGCGAAATTTTTTGAAATTATTCAATAGGAATTTAAAATGATAAAAAAGATTTTATACTTTTCGATCACCTTTACACTGCTGATGTTTCATCAACAAGCTTTTGCCCAATTAGACAGAAGCACATCAAAGGTTGGAACAACTGCAGCTCAGTTTCTTAAAATTGGTGCTGGTGCAAGAGCAATTGGGATGGGAGGAACCTACACAGCGATTAGTAACGATATCTATTCGGTTTATTACAACCCTGCTGGAGTGGCGAATACAACTGGTACCGGTCAAGTTGCCTTTAATCATGCAGATTGGCTTGCAAGTATCAATTATGATTTTGCCGCTCTTTCAATCAACCTACCTGAATTTGGGACATTGTTTTTCTCATTGACCTCGCTATCTGTTCCTGAAGATAAGGTTCGAACATTCGATTTTCCGGAAGGTGACGGCAGAGTTTGGGATGCAAGCTCTCTTGCAATCGGTGCAGGATTTGCTAAAAAACTTACAGAAAATTTTGCAATTGGATTCCATGCCAAATTCATTCGGGAAGCAATCTGGAATACAAGTGCAAGCGGTTTTGCTATTGATGTTGGTACGTACTATGTGACTCCATTTAATGATCTTGTAATCGGTGCAAGTATTTCAAACTTTGGTTCCAAGATGCAGCTTGAAGGCAGAGATATTCTTTTTAATAGTGATCCAAACAATAACCAAAATACAGGACCAAATAATATTCTTTCGAGATATGAAACAGACAAATTTGATATTCCTCTGACATTTAGAATAGGACTGGCAATGGATGTTTTAAAAGAAAGATATTTTAGAACAACCGTTGCTGTTGATGCAACTCATCCAAATGATAACACCGAGTACGTTAATTCGGGGTTAGAACTTGCTTATGATGAAATGGCTTTTCTTCGCGTTGGTTACAAATCTTTATTCTTAAGAGACAGTGAGCAGGGATTGACATTCGGAGGCGGATTGAAATATTCTTTTAACAGCCAGTTCACTTTATTTGTGAATTATGGTTGGGCAGATTATGGAAGACTAAATAATGTGCAGTTCTTTGATGTTGGCATTGGTTTTTAAATTTCATTTCAATCTCAGTTTTATTTGAGGAGCTTTAACGCTCCTCTTTTTTTGTTTGATAAAATGAAACCGCTGATCACAAAAATAAATAAAATACTCATCTCCAGATTTGGCGTGCCCAAGAGAAATAAAGCAGAAACCGATCCGGTTGATGCTCTGATTGCTACAATTCTCTCTCAGAACACAACAGATAAAAATTCATACAAAGCTTATAAAAATTTAAAAACCAATTTCAAAAATTGGAATGAGGTTGCATCAGCAAAACAAAAGATGATTGAACAAAATATTCGAGTCGGGGGATTAGCTAAGCAGAAAGCAAAATCTATCAAAACAATTTTAAACGAGTTACTCAAACAAAAAGGAAAAGTGACTTTAGATTATCTTAAGAAACTTCCGAATGATGACGTTATATCAGAACTCATTCAATTCAATGGCGTAGGAGTAAAAACTGCAAGCTGTGTTTTACTGTTTTCACTTCAAAGAAATGTATGCCCGGTTGATACTCACGTTCACAGAACTGCAAATAGAATTGGTTTAATAAAAACTAAATCTCCAGATAAAACTTTTGAGCTTCTTAACAAAAATTTACCCGCTGGAACTGCACATTCATTTCACACGAATTTAATAAAGCTTGGCAGAGATATATGTAAATCCGCAAAACCACTATGTACAATTTGTCCGCTGCTCGAAATATGCACTTATGAAGGAAAAAATATGCTTCCTATTTCCAAACTAACAAAAAATGATTTTTTATTATTGGATAATGTTTAATAGATGTGGGTAATTTACGCTGTTCTTAATCCATTTATTGATGCATCAAGAAATGTCTTTTCAAAAAAAGCATCCATGAATGTAGACTCTCTTGTAGTATCATGGATAAATAATTTTATACCATTTCTTTTATATCTTCCTGTACTTTTTTTTATCGAACTAAAATTTAATTTACAATTCTTCATTGCAGTATTGATATCCGGCACAGTTAACACAGTGGCGACCATTCTTTATCACAGAGCAATTTCAAAGGGTGATATTTCGGTGGTGGTTCCTATGTTAAGCTTTACACCTTTATTTCTTGTATTTATTTCACCCTTAATCGTAGGGGAGTTTCCAACTGCGAAAGGTTTGATCGGAATTATTTTAATAGTTGTCGGTTCTTATTTGCTTAATGTTAATCTAAAAGAAAAAGGTATTTTATTTCCTATAAAATCTCTAATGAAAAATAAAGCAACCCGGTACATGTTAATTGTTGCATTCATCTGGAGCATTTCTGCGAACTTTGATAAAAAGGGAATAGAAGCATCCTCAATTCTTCAATATATTTTATTCATTAATTTATTTGTTACGATAGGAACTACAATCTTCTCGATTTCTAAAGGGAAATTCTCATTTCAGTCAGTTTGGTTGGAAAGAAAAAATTTATTCTTTGTGGGTGCGCTTACATCAATGGGATACTTTGTTCACATGACAGCAATATCGTTGACTCTTGTATCTTATGTAATTGCACTTAAGCGTACAGCCGGAATGATCTCAGTTATTCTCGGGTATCTTTTCCTTAAAGAGCAAAATATTAAAGAAAGACTTCTTGGCGCAACAATAATGTTTATTGGTGTGCTGTTTATCGTTCTTTTTTGATGAGTTAAATGATACACAGCACAGTTCACACTATTTACCCTTAACATTTTTTGCTATCTAACCAAAATAATTTAACTTTGCTGAAACAGATCTATACAAAATTATTAGGAGAAAATTTATGTCGGAACAGTTAGGCATAATAGGTTACGATTATGTAGAATTCTATGTTGGAAGCGCTAAGATGTGGGCATATTGGCATGCTAAAGCTTTTGGAATGCACGTAACCGGTTACTCCGGACCGGAAACAGGAGTGAAAGATAGAGTCTCCTTTTATCTTACCAAAAATAATTTACGGTTTGTTTTAACTTCTGCAATTAAGCCAACGAATTATGATGTTTCTTACTTTACGCAAAAGCATGGAGATGGTGTTAAAAGATGGTCCTTAAAAGTAAAAAACGTAAAAGCGGCTTTTGATCAGGCAGTTAAGAATGGAGGAATTCCGATTCGAAGTCCTAAGAAAATTGAAAATGAACTGGGCTTTATTGAAGAAGCTGCGATCAAACTTTATGATGATGCTGAGATTGTTTTTGTAAATCGGGATAATTATAAAGGAATATTCAAACCGGGATTTGGCAAGCCGATTCAGAATATCCAAATTAAATCGGAAGAAACAGGCATTGTTGAAGTTGACCATATTGTCGGAAATGTGAGAATCAATGAGCTTAATATCTGGGAAAATTATTTTAACAAAACATTAAACTTCGAAACATTTATTGAGTTTGGTGCAGGTGATATTTCTACTCAATACTCAGCGCTTCTTTCCAAAGTTGTTAGATCACGTGAAGGAAGCATGGTTAAGAACCCAATAAATGAACCTTATGATGGACTAAAAAAATCTCAAATCGAAGAATACATTGATGAATATTTTGGTTCAGGAATACAACACATTGCAATCACTACAGATAATATAATCGTAACTATTAAAGCGATGAGAGAAAATGGAGTTGAATTTCTTTCAGTGCCAAATACTTATTATGATTCACTAAAAGAGCGTGGATTTGAAGTAACAGAAAATATCGAAGAATTGAGAAAGTATGGAATTCTTTGCGATACGGAAGGCAAGGGATATTTGTTGCAGCTTTTTACAAAACCTATCGGTGATCGCCCGACATTTTTTTATGAAATAATTCAAAGACGAAAAGGTGCTGAAGGTTTTGGACAAGGAAATTTCCAATCGCTGTTTGAATCAATTGAACGTGATCAACAGCTAAGAGGAAATTTTGATAAAGAATGATTGGCAGCCCACCACTTTAGTCGTGGGTTTAAAGATTAAACAAAAAAAATATACAAGAAAATTTAGAGGTTAAAATGCCATATTATGTTAAAGTTGGTAAAGTTCCTCCTAAAAGGCACACGACATTCTATAAAGAAGATGGTAAATCCCTTTACCGCGAAGAATTATTCAGCACGAAAGGATTTTCGGGAATTTACTCTAACAAGTACCACCTGTATATGCCTCCCCAAGTAGAGAGTGTTAAAGAAATAAAGATGGAAGGATCACCGGAATGGTCAGATGCGCCTTTGAAGTATTATCATTTCAGTACCGACAAAAAGCAAAGCAACGGGAATTTTTTAACCGCTCGAAATATTTTTTTGAAGAATGAGCATTGCGTTTTATCCACAGCAAATGTTTCGGAAGACACCGGACTTTTTTATCGAAACAGCTATGCGCATGAAATTGTATTCGTTCATCATGGGGAAGGTGAAATGTTTTCGGAATATGGCAAACTACCATTTGAACAGTGGGATTATATTGTAATTCCCAAAGGCACTACATATCAGCTTAAGTTTAAGGATCATAAAAACGTAAAAATATTCATCATCGAATCCGATACCCCGTTTGATATTCCCAGACATTTTAGAAATGAATATGGACAATTAACTGAGGATGCGCCTTACTACGAAAGGGATTTTAAACCACCCCAGTTTATAGAACCGATTGATAAACTCGGCAGCTTTCAATTAATCCTAAAAGTTGCGAATAGATATTTTGAATATTCACTTCCTCATCATCCGTTTGATGTAATTGGATGGGATGGATTTTTATATCCCTACACATTTAATTTAAAAGAATATGCTCCAAAGGTTGGAAAGATACATTTGCCTCCGCCAATTCATTTAGCTTTTGTTACTGAGCATTTTGTAATTTGTAATTTTGTACCTCGCCTTTTCGATTTTCATCCCGATGCAATTCCTGCACCTTATTATCATTCAAATGTGGATAGTGATGAAGTTTTGTATTACGTTCATGGAGATTTTATGTCGCGGACAGGCGTACATGAAGGATCAGTTACACTTCATCCAATGGGAATTCCGCATGGACCCCAACCAGGCAAGACAGAAGCATCAATTGGTAAAAAGGAAACCGATGAATATGCGATAATGATTGATACTTTTACTCCGTTAAAAGTTACTCTGAACGTAAAAGAAACGATGGTTGAAGATTATGAGCATTCTTGGCTTGAAAAATAGCTTTAATATTTTGATATATTTAATTAAGCATTTGGTTTCAAAATGAAATTAGTTTCATACCTAAACAACAATTCGAAAGAGCGCGTTGGAATTTTTCACGAAGGTAAAGTTTATGATGTGAAGAAAAGCGGTGAACTATTTGGTGTAAAGTTCCCTTCAAAAATTAAAAAACTTTTAATTAATTGGGAAGAGCACATTACAAATATTTACAAACTTTCTGGTGAAATTGAGCAGAATGATTTAGAAACCGGAATAAATATCTCTGAAGTTAAACTTCTTTCTCCGGTTCCTCATCCAACCTCGTGTCGGGATGGATATGCATTTCGTCAGCATGTAGCTGCGGCGAGACGCAATCGCGGTGTTGAAATGATTCCTGAATTCGATCAATATCCTATTTTTTATTTCACCAATCATAATGCCGTTTTCGGACCCGGAGATATTTTGGTTGAAGATGATCATTTAAAAAATTTAGACTTCGAATTGGAAGCTGCAATCGTCATCTGCAAGAGAGGGAAGAACATTCCTGCTGAAAAAGCAGACGAATATATTGCCGGTTACATGGTAATGAATGATTTTTCGGCAAGAGTTCTTCAAATGGAAGAAATGAAATTAAATCTCGGGCCTGCTAAAGGGAAAGATTTTGCAACATCATTTGGACCATGGTTAGTCACACTTGACGAATTAGCAAATTATAGAATCTCCTCAACTCGTGGTGATAAATACGATTTGGAGATGAAAGCAATTCATAATAGCAAGATTGTATCCCAGGGAAACATGAAGGACATGAACTGGACATTTGCTGAATTGATAGAACGTGCATCTTATGGCGTTGAGCTATTTCCTGGCGATGTAATAGGATCCGGAACTGTTGGAACGGGCTGCTACTTAGAACTTAACGGCACAAGTACACTCGAAGCAAAAGCAAAAGGCGAAAGCTTTACGCCCGTTTGGTTGAGGAATGGTGATACAATTGAATTAGAAATCACTGGTCTTGGAAAGCTTGTTAACAAAATTGTAAAATCTTCAGAATCAAATTCAATTCTTAGAAAGAAAAAAAATATTTAAAATGTTTCATTACGAACCAAAAGATTTAAGTGTTCCTGAAGTTCATAGATTATTGTTAGGTGGTGTTGGTCCTCGTCCAATAGCTCTTGTATCTACAATATCTAAAAATGGAATACTCAATCTCAGTCCATTTTCATTCTTTAATGCGTTTGGAGCAAATCCTCCGATAATTGCATTTTCTCCCTCAAGGCGAGGGCGGGATGGATCTTTGAAGGATACATATAATAATCTCCAGGAAGCCCCTGAATGTGTTGTGCAAGCCGTTACTTATGAAATGGTTGAACAAATCAATCTAGCCTCTGCCGAATATCCACCGGAAGTAAATGAGTTTGAAAAGAGCGGGCTTACACCAATTGAATCTGATTTAGTTAAACCCAAAAGAGTTAAGGAATCTCCATTTCAAATGGAATGCATTTTAAGAGACATCTTTAGTTACGGAAACGGTGGAGCTTCAGCAAACATAGCTGTTTGTGAAGTTGTTAAATTTCATATAGCTGAAGATATTTTTAGAGAGGGCATTATCCATCCTGATCTAATTAATTTAGTAGCAAGAATGTCCGGTGAATTTTACACAAGAGCAAATGGTGATTCAATATTTGTTATTAAAAGACCAAATCAGAAAAGGGGAATTAGTTATGACCAACTGCCGAATTTCATGAAGCAGTCACATGTTTTTTCTGCAAATAATCTTGCTAAGTTTGCAAATGTCACCTCAATTCCAACTGAAGAAGATGCTGCCAAGTTTATTCGTGAAATTGAATCGTTAAAATTTGAGAACTTTGAAATTTCGGAAGAAGCTATAAAAAGATATGAAAGAGATAAAGAGTACATAAAAATGTTAAAAGCTCTGATTACTTTAAAGAATCAAAACAAAATTATTGTTAAGCATCGGCTGGAAATATGTGCAAAGATTGCTTTAGAAAGCGGTGACACTGACTTTGCCTGGAAAGCTGCTCTTTATTCTAATACTAAGTAAATCGTCGATTTATTGCAGCCCCTCTCTATAAAATGACTGTTAAAACACCACTCTGGATTCCATCAGAAGAAAGAAAAAATAATTCCAACCTTTCCGCCTTCATTAAATACGTTAAAGCAAAATTTAATGAGCGGGTAAACAATTATGATGATCTTTACAATTGGTCCGTAACGGAAATTCCTAATTTCTGGAAAGCTATTTGGGAATTTGGAGATATAAAATATTCAAAGAATTACGACAACATTATTTCAGGCAACGGGATGTTAGATGCGAAATGGTTTTCCGGAGCTAAGCTAAACTTTGCCGAAAATCTTTTAAGACACAGAGACTCAAGAATTGCTTTAATAAGCATAAGAGAAAATTCTCTAATCAGAAAACTTACTTTTGAGGAATTGTATAAAAATGTAACTTCATGTGCGCAATTGCTAAGAAGCTTGGGTGTTAAAAAAGGGGATAGAGTTGCAGCTTTTATCACAAACATTCCTGAAGCCGTGATCGGAATGCTGGCTTCGGCAAGTATCGGTGCAATCTGGTCATCTTGCTCCCCGGATTTTGGATTACATGGGGTGATTGACCGCTTCGGACAGATTCGACCAAAAATATTATTTGCTGTTGATGGTTACTCCTACAACGGTAAATTAGTTGATTGCAATGAAAAGATAATGCAAATCAGTAATGCAATCCCAGATATTGAAAAGATAATTGTTATTAATCAAAATTCTTCACAACTATCTGTTAAGCAAAGTAATTCTGATAAATTTATAAATTATAATAAGTTGGAACACAACACCTCAAGTTTAATTGAGTTTGAGCAAGTCGAGTTTGATCATCCGCTTTACATAATGTATTCTTCAGGCACGACTGGTAAACCAAAGTGTATAGTTCATGGAACCGGAGGTACATTACTTCAGCATTTTAAGGAATTGTTCCTGCATACGGATTTGAAGCAAGACGATGTGATTACTTTTTATACAACCTGCGGATGGATGATGTGGAATTGGTTGGTTAGCTCCCTGAAAGTGGGAGCAACTATTTTACTCTATGATGGAAGTCCCATCTATCCTAAGATATCAACTCTATGGGATTTAATTGATGAACATAACATTACTATTTTTGGTACAAGTCCAAAGTTTCTTAGTATTAACCAGGATAGAAAATTTATTCCCAAAAGTCAAAATAATTTTAGATCATTAAAAACAATTCTCTCGACGGGTTCTCCTTTGACCAATGATAATTTCAATTGGGTTTATCAAAATGTTAAAGCTGATGTTTTGCTTTCATCAATTTCTGGTGGCACTGATATTATCTCCTGTTTCATGCTTGGAAATCCATTGCTGCCGGTTTATTCCGAAGAAATACAATGCCGTGGATTAGGAATGAAAGTAGAAGTTTACGATGAAAATGGTAAGTCGGTAATAAACCATAAGGGTGAATTAGTTTGTACTTCTCCTTTTCCTTCAATGCCAATTTATTTTTGGAATGATCCCAATAAACAAAAGTATAAGTCCTCCTACTTTTATTATTATCCTGGAATTTGGCGCCATGGCGATTATATTATGTTAACAGACAGAGGCAGTATAATTGTTTATGGAAGATCTGATTCAACTCTTAATCCCGGAGGAGTTAGAATTGGTACGGCTGAAATTTATAATGTTGTGGAAAAAATAGATGAAGTAGCTGACTCACTTGTAGTTGGACAGAATTGGAAAAATGATGTGAGGATTATTTTATTCGTGGTTCTTAAGAATACTTTAAACTTAACGCTGGAATTGAAAGAAAAAATTAAGTCTGAAATAAAAAAAGAATTAACCTTGCGCCATGTTCCGGCAAAAATAATTCAGATAGTTGAAATACCACATACAATCAACATGAAAAAAGTTGAAATTGTAGTATCCAGGTTGATCAACGGCGAAAGTGCGGACAATAAGGAAGCTTTGGCTAATCCGGAATCCCTGGAACAATTTAGGAATTTGAGTGGGCAGTTGGACGATTAAAAGTTAGATTTTTTAGTAAAAAAGGCACTCTTTAAAATTTTATTTGCCCAATACCAAATGATTTATTATAATTATCAACGAAATAAAAGAAGGAATATTAATGTCTTTTTATAGTGAAAAAATTAAAGATGTCATAGTTGAAGTCATCGGTATTAACAGGGCTACTTTCAAAGAGGCCGAGGAATTCAAAAAGCTTCTGGATAAAGATATTGATAACGGTCATTCTAAAATCATCGTTGACCTTTCAAATTGTAATTTTATGGATTCAACCTTTCTAAGCACGATTGTAACTGCCTTAAAAAAGGTGAGCAAAATTGGCGGTAACTTGAAGCTTGTAGGTGTGCATTCGGAAGCACAAGCTTTACTTGAGCTAACAGGAACTATAAAGGTTTTTGAAATCTACAAAACAAAAGATGAGGCAGTAAAAAGTTTTTCTATTAAAGCAGTAAGATAAGAATGCCCTAAAATTTAAATATAGAGGGCACGACCAAAATCTTTTCGATAAGCTGCGGTAATTTTATTTTCTTCTCCTAAGTACTTAAATATTGCAATACATGATTTTCTTGCAATATCATCACCAAAGAATCTATCTGTTCGTATTATCTCTATAAATTTTTCCAGAGATAAATCAAACCGTTTTTCTCTGAGGTGGTTTACTGCTTCAAGATAAAGATTTTTTGTGGGGGAATCTTCCAGTGCTGAGTTTTTACTTTCATTAAGTAAATCTGCGATTGTTTTAATGGCACTAATCACCTCATCAGTATCATTTGTTTCTTCCTCACCACTGATAAGTTCAAGTGCCTTTTGGCTGTCTTTAAATAAAAGAATTTTAGCTAATAAAATTTTTGCCGAACTATTCCGGGGATCTTTCCTCAGCAATTCATCCAGAATTTGTTGAGCTTCCATTTCATTACCGGATGATAAAAGCGTCTCAGCATTCGAAAGCAAATCTTGATGTTTGCCGGGAATATTTTTCTTTAACCATTCAATGATTGCCTGTTCGGGGAGTGCACCGACAAATTCATTTATGACTTCTCCCTTATAAAATAATTTTACGTTGGGGATGCTTCTTATTCCGTATTCTGCTGAAAGTTCAGGATTCTCATCGCTGTTAACTTTTACTAAACTCCATTCGCCATTATTCTTGGCAGCAAGTCGTTCCAGTGATGGTCCTAAAACTCTGCAGGGTCCGCACCATTCAGCCCAAAAGTCAACAAGGATTGGTTTGTTAAAGCTTGCCTGTAAAACATCAGTTGAAAAATCTTTTACTTCGTGATTCATAATTCTATTTTATTTTTATATAATGGTTCTATATGTCATCCCTAAAGGGATTTTACTATTTCTTTTGTTCTGTTTATTTCTACAAACATTTCATCCCTCCGGGATTAAAAACTAATAATGCCGATAGGAATTAATTATCTATAGCACAAGTTCAAGTAATTAGATGGAATAATTCAGGAAAAGATCCAAAACTTCACGCATTTTTTTTATGTGAGAAGGATTTGTACCACAGCATCCGCCTATAATATTCACACCGGATTTTAATAGTTCTTGGATTTTCGGGGCAATCATTTCGGGAGTTTCTTTATAAAATAATTTTCCATCAACTAGTTCTGGTATTCCGGCATTTGATTGAGAGAGAATCGGTTTTGTTGTTAGCATTTTCATTTCTCTAATTACTTGAATCATCTCATCAAAACCTTTACCGCAATTTGATCCAATAATATCTGCACCGGCGTTTGTTAATTCATTTACTGCAGTTTGAACATCAACACCCCATGGAGTTTTTAATCCGCTCTTACCTAATTCAAATGTCATTGAACCCGCAACAGGGAGAGAAGCGTTCTCTTTTGCGGCTTTCATGGCAATTGCCACTTCCTCGATAGCCATCATAGTTTCGATATAAATAATATCAACTCCGGCTTCTTCAAGTATTTTTGCCTGTTCACCAAAAATATCATAAGCAAAATCTTCTGAGATATTACCCAATGGTTCTAAAAGTTCACCCAAGGGACCTATAGAACCTGCAATGAACTTATTTTTGGGACGGACTTCCTTAGCATTATTTACTGCGGCTAAATTTATTTCTCCGACTTTATTGTCTAATCCGTAAAATTTCAATCGCAACCGGTTAGCCCCAAAAGTATTTGTTTCGACTATGTCAGAACCTGCATCAAAATAGTCTTTGTGAATTCCTTGAATCATTTTTGGATTGGAGAGATTGTACTCTTCCGGACAGTCACCGACTTTCAATCCTCTTCTTTGAAGTTCAGTTCCCATCGCTCCATCACAGAGCAAAACTTTTTTTGATTTTAATGCTGATAAAAAATTATTCATGAATTTATTTTCTTAGTATTTCTTTGAGTCTTAGTGACTTAGTGGCAGAGAGAAATTTAAAGTCGTTAGCCACAAAGACTCGAAGGCACAAAGTTTTCACAAAAAATATATTTTTAAAATGATCTACTTATGTCTTTCATACAGTTGCTATCTGATTGACAAACTCCCGAGCAAGTCTAACTGCTTCTGAAGCATTTTTTCCGTAAGCATCTGCACCGATTTGTTCTGCGAATGCTTTCGAAACCGGAGCGCCGCCAATCATTATTTTTACGTTTAGATTTTCGTATTTAAATTTTTCAATCACGGTTTTCATATAAAGCATTGTTGTAGTCAATAAAGCAGACATACCGACTATCTGTGCATTTTCTTTTTTTACAGCACCTATGAATTTTTCGAACGAAGCATCAATTCCAATATCCACTACCTTAAATCCATTTCCCCGAAGCATCATTGAAACGATATTCTTTCCGATATCATGAATATCACCTTTCACTGTTCCCATTATCACTGTTCCAATGACCGGAATATTTGCTTCTGCAAGCAGAGGTTCAAGTATAGCTAATGAAAATTTCATAGCACGTGCTGAAATCAAAACCTGGGGAACGAAAATTATATTATCACGAAATCTTTGTCCGACCACACTCATTCCGGCTAATAAACCGTTGTCAAGAATTTCTTTCGGCGTATAATTTAGTGCAAGAAGCTGTTTCGTCAATTCAACTGCTTCGAGATGTTTCCCGTCAATTACAGATATGGCTAATTTTTGGAGAAGCTCTTCGATTGTTGGATTCATGAGTCTTCTCTAAAAAGTTACATCTAATGTAAAATTATTTGGAATTAGGTTTGTATTCATAAAGCAAAATTGCATTAAAGATCTCTTACCGAAGGCATGGCGACTTTGTAAAAACTAATTTTCAATGAATAGATATTAACTTTTATGAATATTAAAGTTCCTGCAAAATAAGTCTATATAAAACAAAGCGTTATAGTTCTTTGACTATTTTAAATATTAGGCATATATTAAAT
>Ga0209002_10001959_pt1 | contig 16704 bp, 12 predicted proteins | sample Rifsed16ft2_FD_184010 | JGI IMG/M metagenome (GOLD analysis project Ga0209002, IMG submission 184010) | Soil microbial communities from Rifle, Colorado, USA - sediment 16ft 2 (version 2) | ecosystem: Environmental > Terrestrial > Deep subsurface > Rock core/Sediment | place: Rifle, Colorado...
TTGCTTGAGCGCCTGGTACAGTCCCATGCTGAGGGTGGACTGCTGCGCCAGCGCGGCCGGCGGCGTCTTTACCCGCGGATCCATGCGCACCGTCAGCGGCTGCGTGTAAGGTCGTCCCGCGACCGTGAGCCGGACGGTGTACGCACCCGGCGCCACCCAGGGCCCGCGGGGCTCGCGGGGCGTGTCTCGGTAAATCGCCGAGATGGGGTACGAGAAGTTGCTCACCGCCGGCGGGGGGTAGCGAAGGTCCCACGCAAAGCGGTGCATACCCGGCTCCGCGGAGAGGGTCTGCGGCGGACGAATCCAGTAGTCCGGATGGTTGCGCCCGGGCACCAGCGGCTCGGGCTGGTCGTCGCTGGCGAATCGGCGGACGACGGCGCCCGACGGATCGCGCACCTCCAGCGTCACTGGCGCGGCCGGCCTCGCCTCGAGGTAGTAGTTGATGATCGCGCCGTCCGGGGGGTTCTGGCCCGCGGGCTCATCCGGCGGCAGCGGCGTGTCCGTGTTCTTGTTCCACCGAAACCGCGTGGCGGTCTGCGGCCGGAACAGGAAGGCCTCGGCCTGGACCACGGAGTCGGCCGTCTGCCGGAGGGGTGTGATGTCGTCCAGGATCCAGAAGGACCGGCCGTGCGTCCCGACGGCGATGTCGTCGTCCTTGACGATCAGGTCCCGAATAGACGTCGGCGGCAGGTTGAGCCGGAGCGATTGCCAGCGGTCGCCGTCGTCGAACGAGACATACACCGTCTGCTCCGTCCCCGCAAACAACAACCCGTTCCGTTGGGGATCCTCCCGCACCACGTTCACGGCCCCGCCGTTTGGAATGCCATTGGTGACGTGGGTCCAGGTGCTGCCACCATCGCGGGTGCGGTAGATGTGGGGCCGGAGATCGTCCAACCGGAAGGTGTTGACCGCGGCGTACGCGGTGAGCGTATCCGAGTGCCCGGCATCCATGATGGATACCTTGCTCCAAGGCGTGAGCTCCCTGGGCGTCACGTTGGTCCAGGTCTTGCCGCCGTCGTGCGTCACGTGGATCAACCCGTCGTCGCTTCCCACCCAGATAGTATTCAATGACCTGGGTGACGGCGCGATGGTGTAGATCACACCGGGATGGCGGGCCCGGGCCGTGGGCGTGGTCGAGTAGACGCCCACGTTGGGAGGTACCACCGAATCCGTCCGGGTGAGATCGGGGCTGATACGAGACCAGGTATGGCCGCCGTCGGTCGTCTTCCACAGATGGTTCGAAGCGAAGTACAACGTGCGCGGGTCCACCGGCGAGAACAGGAGCGGCGCCGTCCGGAGCACGCGGTACTCCGGCGTGCGGATCGCGACGGGACCCACGAACTGTGCCTGCCCGGTGCGCCGGTCATAGCGCGTCACCTTGCCACCGTAGACGATGTCCGGATCCAGGGGATCGGGGGCCACGTAGCCGTACTCCTCGACGGCCACCGGGTGCCACTCGCGGAAGGTGATCTGTCCGTGATCGCCGCGGCTGGAGATGCAGACCGAGCCGCTTTCCTGCTGCCCGCTGCACAGGCGGTAGGGAAAGGCGTTGTCGGCGGTAACGTGATAGAACTGCGCGGTCGGCTGGTTGTACCACGAGCTCCAGGTCTGGCCGCCGTTGACCGTGATGACGGCGCCCTGATCGGAGGTGAGCAGGATGATGTCGCCGTTGTTGGGATTGATCCAGCCCTTCTGATAGTCGTCCCCGCCGGGCGCGCCCCGGAACCCGGTCCAGGTCTTGCCGCCGTCGACGGATTTCCAGGTCACGATGGTGACGGAATAGACGATGTCCGGGTTCCGTGGATCCACCACGATCTCGGCCGCGTCGCTGGGCCGCGTGGCGATGCGGCCGTCGGTCGTCATCCGGGTCCAGGTCTCGCCGGCGTCGTCCGAGCGATAGATGAAGCCGCCGCCGCGTTGCTCCACCGTGGCGTACATTCGGTTGGGATCGCTGGGAGCGATGCCAATGCCGATCCGACCCAAGCCCTCCTCGAACGTGGGGAGCCCCTTGGTCAGATGGCGCCAGGTGTTGCCACCGTCGGTGGACTTGTAGAGGCCGCTGTTCGGACCGTTCCAGGCCGCGTTCTCCCACGGTCCCTGTCGTGCCTGCCAAAGCACCGCGTAGATGGTGTGCGGGTTCTTCGGGTCGAACAGCAGATCGGACGCGCCCGTGTCCTCGTCCTGGTACAACACCTTCTGGAACGTCTGCCCGCCGTCGAGCGACCGGAACACTCCGCGTTCCTGGTTGGGCCCATACGGATGTCCCAGCACGGCTACGAACAGCCGGTTGGGATTGGCGGGGTCCACGATGATCTCGGGGATCTGCTGGCCGTCGCGCAGTCCCAGATGGGTCCAGGTCTTACCCGCGTCGGTGGACTTGTAGATCCCGTCGCCAGTGGAGAGATCCGGCCGTTGGAGGCCCTCGCCGCTGCCCACATAGATGATGTTGGGATCCGACGGCGCCACGGCGATGGCGCCGATGGAGCCGGTGGGCTGATCGTCGAAGATGGGCGTCCAGATGCGGCCGTAGTCGGTGGTCTTCCAGACCCCACCGTTCACTACCCCTATATAGAAGACACTTGGTTGGCTGGGCACGCCGGCCGCTGCCTTGGTACGGCTGGCGCGGTGCGGGCCGACCCCACGCCAGCGCATTTCTTGAAACAGCGACGGAGAGAACTGCTGCGCTGTCAGGACGGCCGAGAACAACGGGAGTAGAGCGAGTGTGAGGGGTAAGAGCCGAGCCCGGCGCATGAGCATCCTCCGAGTGCGAAGATACCGACTAGCCTTTGGGGGGCATAGAGGGGTTGGAGTCGTCAGTCGCGCGACGGCTTCTTACGACCCTCCCAGCGGGTGGGCCCACTTGAGGCCCGGGAACCGGGCGTAATCGCGGTCGGTGGTGATCCACTCGCAGCTCCACTCCATCGCCAGCGCGGCAAAGTACGTGTCGGGAATCAGGTTGCCTTTGGCCTCACTTCGCTCGCACAGGTCGCGGAAGATTCCCCAGTGGCGAGGTCCCGGTACCACCGGGATGGCGTTGGGTCGGGCCCGGATCGCTTCCGCAAACGCGAACGCCTCGGCCAGCGTACTGGGGTAGTGATAGACGCGGGGATGCGTCGCGATCCGGATCATCGCGCTCAACGCGATCTCAGAGACTCCCACGTTCTCCGGCGCGGTGAGGCGCTCGATGAGCCAGGCCCGGTACTCGTGGTGCCGCGCGCTGTCCGCCCGGAAGGCGTAGAGCAGCACGTTGACGTCGCACAGAATCACCGGCGGCCGTCCATCACCTCGTACAGCCCCGCCGTATCGTCGAGGTCCACGCCGGGGAGGGTGCCGCCGCGGCCGGAACGGGGCAGATCCGGTGGAGTCTCGAGGGGAGCCCGAGCCGGGCGAGCCAAGTACGCCAATAGGGCCTCCCGGAACACCAGCGTCATCGTCTTCCCCTGGCGGACCGCGTACTGCTTGACCTTGCGCAGTAGATGCTCATCGAGCCGGACCGTCGTTCTCATATGTCGAAATGTCTTATGCTGACATAAAGATGTCAACTGCCACGCGATTGCCCGGTCATCCCTCCTACCTTTCGGACCATCATGGCCGGCGCTCCTTCCGAAACGCTGCTCACATCGCTCCGCGACGGCGCTCCGGTCCTGATTCGGCCGGTGGTCCCGGAGGACAAGCCCATCCTGCGGGAAGGCTTCACCCGCCTGTCCGAGGAGTCCCGCTACCGGCGCTTCATGCGGCCGGTCAAAGAGTTGACCGAGGCGGACCTCGACTACCTCACCCGCATTGACTACACCACCCACATGGCCTGGGTCGCGGTGGACCCTCACAAGCCGGAGCACCCTGGACTCGGCGTCGGCCGCTACATCCAGCTCCCCGGCCATCCCAACGTCGCCGAGGTCGCGATCACCGTGGTGGATTCGCATCAGCAGCTCGGGCTCGGCACCATTCTGCTGGGCGTCATTACCCGTTCCGCGGTCCAGCACGGAATCGAGGCCTTCGTGGCGCACGTGCTGGTCCAGAACGCGCCCATGGTCAAGTTGTTCACCGAGCTCGGCGCCACGGTGGCCCTGGAGGATGCCGGCGTGCTCGCCGTGCGGATGCCCCTGCCCCGGCGGCCAGAGGATCTCCCGGACTCACCGGCCGGGCGGGTGTTCCGCGAAGTGGCGCGCGGCTTCGCGCGCCAGGCGTAACACCCTTGCGGGGCGGGACTCCCGCGCCCATATCACGCCCGTCCCGTCCGGCCAGAGGTGTCGATGCGACCCGTCGCTGTGGTTTCCGTGCTCCTCTGTTGCACGACACCCTGGCCCGCCCGCGCCCAGACGGTGCGTGACGACCCCCGGGTACAACAAGCGCTCAACCTGCTGGACCTCTGGCTCGACGCCCAGCGGGATTACGAGCACATCCCCGGCGTCTCGGCGGGCGTGGTGTACGATCAGGAGCTGATCTGGAGCAAGGGGTACGGCTATCAGGACCGCGAAACCCGCGTGGTGCCGTCGGCGCGCACCATTTACAGCATCTGCTCCATTTCCAAGCTGTTCACCAGCATGGCGGTGATGCAGCTGCGCGACCAGGGCAAGCTCCGGCTCGACGACTCGGTCAGCCACCACCTGCCCTGGTTTTCCATCAAGCAGGCGTATCCGGACGGTCCGCCCATCACGATCGAGGGCCTGCTGACCCACGCCTCCGGGCTGCCACGTGAGTCCGATTGGCCGTACTGGACCGGACCTGACTTCACCTTCCCCACGCGCGAGCAGGTGATTCAGCAGCTCGCCCACCAGCAAACGCTCTATCCTGCCGAGACCTACTACCAGTATTCCAATCTGGGGCTCACGCTGGCCGGGGAAGCGGTCCAGCAGGCGTCGGGCCGGCCGTACGCGGACTATGTACGACAGCACATTCTCGAGCCGCTGGGGCTCACCAGCACCACGCCCGAGGTTCCCGCCGAGGAGCGGGGCAAGCGGCTCGCCACGGGTTACGGCGCGCTGTCCCGCCAGGGGACGCGCACGACGCTGCCGCTGTTTCAGGCGCGCGGCATTGCGCCGGCGGCGGGATTCGCCTCGACCGTCGAGGATCTGGCACGGTTCGCCCAGTGGCAGTTCCGCCTGCTCTCCCGCGGCGGCATGGAGGTCCTGGCGGCCAACACCCTCAAAGAGATGCAGCGGGTCCACTGGACCGACCCCGACTGGCGCACCACCTGGGGGCTGGGCTTCACCGTGTGGCGCAACCAAGAAAAGACGTTCGTGGGCCATGGGGGCCGCTGCCCGGGCTACCGCACCCAGCTCTCACTGCAAACCGACGATAAGATCGCCACCATCTTCATGGCCAACGCGCTGGGCGTGAGCCCGCAGCCCTTCACCATGCGGATGTACCAGCTGGTGGCCCCCGCCGTCTCGGGGGCCAAGAAGACCCCCGGCGCCGGCAAGCAGCCGGACCCCTCGTTCGCCAAGTACTACGGCTCCTACGAGCAGTCGTTCGGGGGTGAGACAGCGGTGATCCCATGGGAAGACGGGCTCGCCATCGTGGGGTTTCCCACCGATGATCCCTTACAGGCGCTCGCCAAGCTCAGGCACGTGAGCGGCGACACCTTCCGGCGCGTGCGTGAGGACGGCCAACTGGCGGAAGAGCTGGTGTTCGAGACCAACGCGCGCGGCGAGGTCACCCGGCTCAAGCGGAACAGCAATTACTCCGCGCGAATCCGATAGTCCCGGTTACGCCTGGTCCAGCCGCAATACCGTCTGGAGCAGCACGTTGGCGCCGTTGGTGACGTCCTCCGGCCGGGTGAGCTCGGCCGGCGAGTGACTGATGCCCTTCACCGACGGCACGAAGATCATCCCCATAGGGCAGATGTGCGCCAGGTCCTGCGCGTCGTGCCCCGCCCCGCTGGGCATCACCTGGCTGGTGAACCCCAGGTTAGCCACCGCGTCGGCGATCACCTCCCGGATGTGAGGGTCGGACAGCGCCGCCACGTTGGAATGCTGTTGAGCGAACCTGAACGTGGTGCCATGCTTGGAAGTGACCGTCTGGAGCTCCCGGTAGATCCGGTCCCATAAGGCTTCGATTTTCTCCATCGAGAGATCGCGGAGCTCCACGGTCAACGCCACCTCACCGGGGACGACGTTCGGCGCCCCCGGTTTGACCAGCAGGCGCCCTACCGTCCCTACCTGACGTCCCGGCTCCGCCCGAACGATGCGCTCCACGGCGAGCACCAGCTCGGCGGCCGAGAGCAGGGCGTTCTGGCGCTGGTCCATGGGGGTGGTCCCCGCGTGGTTCGCGAAGCCGTTGATCGTGATGTCGTAGTGGTTGATCCCCACGATGCCCTCGACGATCCCGATCTGAATGCCCGCCTGGTCCAGAATGCCGCCCTGCTCGATGTGCAACTCGATATAGGCCGCGACGCTCCCGGGGCCGTGCTTCGCCTCCGCAATACGCAGCGGATTCCCGCCGATCCGCTGGATCTTCTCGGCCAGCGAGACGCCGTCCCGCCCCGGGGTGCGCAGATCTTCATCCGACAAGTCACCGACAAACCCGCGGCTGCCGGTGAGGCCGCTCTCTTCATCTGCCCACACCACCACGTCGAGCGGGTGGCGGTTTGGGTAGCTCCGGTCACTTAGCGTGTGCGCCACCTCGATGGCGGACATGGAGCCCACGTCGCCGTCGTAGTTCCCACCCTCCGGCACCGAGTCAATGTGGGACCCGAACAGAATGGGCGGCGCACCCGCCAGCGATCCCTCGCGGCGTCCCAGGATGTTGCCCACCGGATCCACCCGCACCGAGAGTCCGGCGGCGCGCATCAACTCCATGACGAACGCCCGCCCTTCGACGTCCGCCGGGCTGAAGGCGACCCGCGACACCCCACCCTGGGGATTCCGTCCAAAGCGGGAAAGGTCCGAAAGGTGCTGGTTGACGCGGGCGCCGTTCACCCGCCAGGACCGCCAGGCGGTCCCTTGCGGCGCCAGCCCTCGCGGGTACAGGGCAGCCGCTCCCAAGCCGGCCGCCGCTCCAAGAAATCGTCGTCGGTTCATGTGCTTCACCAGGGGAAGGTCGTTGTCGAATGTGCCACCGCGCTGCGGCGCCAACAAGGAGCGCCAGTGGGCTGGACACCGGAGGGGGCATCACACAGATGATGGTGGCGGCCGCGGCGGCCGCGGTCCCGCCGGCCTGGCGCGCGATTCGAGTGATTCCATGGAGGCGTTGCGGGCGGAATAGTCGCGCGACGTCACCCGGTGGGCCGGGGCACGAACCGTCCCACAATAATGGTGATGTTGTCGGTTCCCCCGCCATCGAGCGCATCCTGCAGCAGGCCTTCGCAGCCCTGCCGGGCGGATTCCATGGCGCCGAGCCGCTCGGCGATGCGCTCGTTGGAGACGTGCTTCGTGAGCCCGTCGGTGCAGAACAGATGGACGTTGCGCCAATGGTTCTGGAGCCGCGTTACCACCGGCTCGGTTTGCTTCCCGCCAATGGCGCTGGACAGGACGTGGCTCCACGGTGACCGCTCCAGGTCCGCCGGCTTCAGGACGCCCTGGTCCGCCAGGGCTTGCGCCATGGTTTGGTCGCGGCTCACCTGGGTCAGGCGGCCTTCACGGAACAAATAGAACCGCGAATCACCCACCTGCAGCAGATACAGCCACGGCCACACACCGAGGAACAGCGTCAGCGTGGTCGCCATGCCGTGCAGGTCGGGGTCGCTCCCCGCCCGCTCGAGCACGCCGGCGTGGGTCCGCCGGGCCGCCTGCTGCAGCTCGTCGCGGAAGGCCTCATCCCTCGCGTCCGCCGAGTAGTAACACCTCATGCTCTCGGTCACGTACAGCATGGACTGTTCCAGGGTGAACCGGCTCGCCTCTTCGCCTCCCGCGCCGCCTCCAACCCCATCCGCCACCATGACCAGAAACGCGACGCGGTCCTCCCCAGTGGGGAGACGCGCCACGTCGGGCAGGCTGGTCTGGTGCAGCTCGATCTTCTTGCGCAGCGAGGCGATGAGGAAGTGATCCTGATTGGTCTTGCGGACCTTGCCGGGATGGGTGAGCCCGTGAATATCGATCTCGTCGTCACGGGGTTTGCGGGTGATGGGCGGGGCGTCCATGCCGAGTGGATCGGTGGACGGCTAACGCCGGGCGCGGGCCGGTCCGTACAGCACCCGCCCAGGCCTCGCGGCCGTCATGTACCCGTTCTCGAAAACGATCTGTCCGTTGACGACGACCACCGAGAACCCTTCCGCATACTGGTGCGGCCGCTCGAACGTGGCCGCGTCGCGCACGGTGGCCGGATCGAACACCGCCAGATCTGCTTTCATTCCCGGCTTCACCACGCCGCGATCCGGGAGCCCCAGTCGCTGCGCCGGGAAGGACGTCATCTTGCGTACCGCGTCCTCCAGCGTGAGCGCGCCCTGGTCCCGCACATACACGCCCAGCACTCGCGCAAAGGTCCCGTAGCTCCGAGGATGCGGGCTCCCTCGGCCGAAGATGGGGATCTCTCCGTCGGTCGCGACCATGGTTGCCGGATGCCGCAGGATGCGGACCACGTCCTCTTCATTGATCGCGTGGAACACGCCCTGGCAGCCGCCCCGCTCGGTGACCCAGATGGCGGCCTCGGCGGCGTTCTCTACCGTGGGCTCCATGCCCCGCAAGCGGGCCACGTCCGCTAGGGTTTTGCCCGCCAGCGTGCTGTCCCACTGGCAATTCGCCACCACCACGTTCTTGGGGTCCCCCCCGCCTCGCTCCTCGCGAATGATCCGCGCACTCTCGGTCTTGATTCGCGCACGGGTGGCGGGGTCCCCAAGGCGCTTCAGGATCTCCTCCCGGCCGCCCTCCTGGGCCCAGGCCGGAAACAGCGCCGCGGTGATACTGGTGCTGGAGGCGGTGTACGGGTATTGGTCGATGGTCGCGTCCACGCCCCTCGCTCGCGCCTGGTCCACCAGCCGCAGCGTTTCCACGCTCCGTCCCCAGTTGGCGGGCCCCACCACTTTGTGGTGGGTCACCTGGGTGGGCAGCCCGCCTGCCTCGCCGATCCGGATGGTCTCCTCGACGCTCTGCACCACCCGCGACGCCTCTTCGCGCATGTGGGAGATGTAGATGCCGCCCATTCGGCCCACGACCTTCGCCAACTCGACCACCTCTTCCGTGGGCGTGAACGTGCCGGGCACGTAGAACAACCCGGAGGAGAGCCCAAACGCCCCGTCCCGCATCCCCTGCTCCACCAAGGCCCTCATCCTCTGGACCTCGTCCGGCGTGGCTGTGCGGTTGACCTCCCCGATCACCGCCGAGCGGACCGAGCCCTGGCCAATGAAGGCGCCGATATTGATGGACTTTGGGAGCGAGTCGAGGCGCGCGAGGAACGGTGCTAAGGGCACCGGCGATCCGCCGTCCGGTCCCTCGATGACGGTGGTCACGCCCATGCGCACGTCGTTGTCCGCGGTCGGGACCTGGAAGATCCCGCGACGGGCGTGCGAGTGGATGTCAATGAACCCCGGTGCGATCACCCATCCGGCGACATCTATCACTCGGGCCGCTGGCTCCGTAATGGACGCGGCGATCCGCACGATGGTCTCGCCCCGAATCGCGACGTCCCCCCGGTACCACGGGCTGCCGGTCCCGTCCACCACCCGGCCGTTCTTGAGGAGGAGATCGTACGGCGCGTCCTGAGCCCTGGCAGGCTGGACCAACGCAACACCGATCAGCGCGACGGTCAGCACGGATAAGACGCGTGCGGCGGGCAAAGGGCGGTTCCTTGGTGTCGGACGAGACCAAGATCCGCGTCCGGAGGCGACACCGCCAGGGTTGGCTTGACACGCGCCCCCGCCCCGGGCACCCTACGGGCATCCTCGTGGAGGCCCTCCCCCCATGACACACGACATCATCGCGCTGTCGGCGGTCCTGGCGTTGTTCGCCGCGCCGAGCCGGCCGTCCTACGCGCAGGCCGGCTCTTCCATTCCGGAAGCGTTAGTGGGCAAAGCCCCCCCGCCCGCCGGGCAGGCCGTCACCTACGTTGCCGGAGATGCGGCGACCAGGGGCTACCTCGCCGTGCCCGGTGGCACCGGACCCTTTCCGGCCCTGATCATCATTCACGAGTGGAACGGCCTGGTGGACCGGGTGCGTCAGGTGGCAGACGCGTTCGCGTCGCAGGGTTACCTGACGCTGGCCGCCGACCTGTACCAGGGCCGCACGGGAACCAGCCCCGAGGAGAACCGGCGCCTGTCCTCAGAGGCGCGAAGCAACCTGCCCGCGGTGATCGCCAACCTCAACGCCGCCCAGCGCTTCTTGCGGCAACGCCAGGACGTGACCGGGAAGATCGGGGTGATGGGGTGGTGCTTTGGCGGGGGCGTGGCGTTGAGTTACGCGCTGGGGGGCGAACATCACGATGCCACCGCCATGTTCTACGGCTCGCTGGTTACGGATCCGGCTGAGCTCAGGAAGCTGGACCATCCATTGTACGGCACCTTCGCGGGCCAGGACCGGGGCATTCCGCCGGAGCAGGTTCGCCGGTTCAGCGCCGCCCTCGACTCCCTTGGCATTCAGAACGACGTGCACATTTACGATCCCGTGGGCCACGGGTTCTGGCTGTACGTGGACCAGGACCCGGCCACGCGCGAGGCGCCGGCCCGGGACGCGTGGGCTCGGCTGATGCGGTTCCTGGGGACGGTTCTGCGCTGATCCTCAGGGCGCGGTTTCGGCCCGCCGCCGGATGGCCTCCAGCCACCCGCGCCGGATCAATGCGCTGCCGGGATAGATGAAGCTCCAGTAGAGCCCGAAGCGGCGCCGGACCGACGGGGCGCGCGCGGCGACACGGGTCTCGGTGGTGAGCAGGCTGGCGCCGTCCGGGAGGGCCTCGACGCGAACGCTCATCGCCGCCCGCGCATAGTCCAGGGTCTCCAAGGCCTGGAAGCCGTCCGCGCTTCCCAGCGCCACCGTGCCGCAGCAGACCACGGTGCCCACCACCAGCTCAGTCTCCGGGACTTCTCCCAACAGAACGAAACCCGACCGTAGGGCCACATCCAGAATGGGGGCGTGCCAGTCGGGCGCGAGGACGCTCTCGGTCCCACGCCTCCACGGCAGCCTCGGCGAGCGGATCCACGTGAGCACCCGGAAGTATCGGATCTCGTCCGCGGTGACGGCGTGGACGGCCCGGAAGATGCGTTCAGGCGCGGCCCGGACTCGGGTCGTGTGCACCTCACCGAAGTGTGATTCCGGCAAAAGCTCGTCGAGGAGCGTGTCACCGGTCGCCTGCTGCACGCCAACCGGCCACCAGGCGCCGGCGCACGCGAGGACCACGCCGGCCGGCAGCAGGACCATGCCGATGCCGGGAGTACGCCGCCCCATGAAGCGTGGCCGCACAACGGCAACTGCTCCGGCGAGCACCAGCGCAAGCCCGACGTAGGCGAGAACGCTCAGAATCACGAGGAGCCCGCGCTAAGACGCGGGGTTGCCCTGGTATCTCGCCAGGATGGTGACCGAAGCGAGGTGCGCCGTCACGTTGGCCATGGTCTTGAAGAGATCGGGAATCGCGTCCACCGCAATGAGGATGCCCACGCCTTCCGCCGGCAACCCCAGGTGCACCAGCACGGGCGCCAGCAGGAACAAACTGGCGGACGGGATGCCCGGAACGCTGAAACTGATGAGCGTGGAGGTCAGGATCAGGCCACTCATCTGCGCGATATCCAGCGGTACGCCGTAGAGCTTGCCCAGAAACAGCACGCCCACGACCCACGCGATGGGAACGTTGACCCGGAACACCGACACGGCCAGTGGGAGCGCGAACCCCGTGACCGGGGAAGGGAGCTTCAGCCGATCCGTGGCGCCGGCGATCATCGCAGGCAGGGCGGCGAGCGACGACCGGGAGCTGAAGGCCACGGCCTGGGCGGGCGCCGCCGCGGTGGCGAACGTGCGGAGACCTGCCCGTCCCACCAGGACGGCGACGGGATACAACGCGACGATATAGATCAACAACACGGCGGACAGCGTGAGCACGTAATGCAGCAGGGCGCCCGCCGCCGCCGCGCCCATCCGGAAGCCTAACGCCACGGCCAACCCGAAGATCCCAATGGGCGCCACCATCAGCACCCAGTGCACCAGGACCATCATCGCATCGGCGACGCTCTGGAACACGCCCACCAGCGCCTCCCGGCGCCCCGGCTCGAGCCGGGTGAGCGCGAGCCCCAACAGGAGCGTAAACACCACCAGCGGCAACATGGCGCCGTCGGCGGCGGCCTTCACCGGGTTGGCGGGTACCATCTCGACGATGCGCTGCACCAGGCCGGGCATCTGCGGCCCGCCAGTGGCGGCGCCCGCGGTGGCGGCGGCGCCGGACCGGAGGTTGGCCGCGACCTCCGGGGCGATCACCAGGCGGTCCAGGGAGAGCGGCGCCACCAGGAGGGTGAAGACGCCGCCGGCCAGCAGAAACATCAGAAATACCGGCACCGCCAGCGCGCCCAGGCGACCGACTCGCCGAGTGTCGGCCGTGGAGACCACACCGGTGATGACCAGCGCCACGACCAGCGGCACCACGGTCATGCGGATCGCGTTGATCCAGAGGGTGCCGACGGCCTCGAATCCGCTGACGGCCGTCGCCAGAGAGGGACGGTGCAACGCGGCGGCGCCGGCGCCCAGTGCCAGGCCGACCACCAGCGCGAGGAGCACCCAGGTGGCGGAGCGCACTCCTAGACGTTGAACCGCACGTGCAGGATTTCTCCGTCCGCCACCACGTAGTCCTTGCCCTCGAGCTTGAGCCGGCCCGCCTCTTTCACCGCGTGCTCGGAGCCGTACTCCATGAACACCTGGTAGGGAATGACTTCGGCCCGGATGAACCCGCGCTCCAGGTCGGAGTGGATCCGCCCGGCCGCCTGCCGCGCGTTGGCGCCACGCTTGATGGTCCAGGCGCGGACTTCGTCGGGCCCCACGGTGAAGAACGAAATCAGATCCATGAGATGGTAGGCGGTACGAATAAACCGGACCAGGCCCGGCTCCGTGAGGCCCAGGTCCTCGAGGAAGGCCGGCTGATCCGCGACATCCATTCCGGCGATTTCCGCCTCCACGCTGGCCGAGAGCACGAATCCCTCGGCGTTGACCTGCTCCAGGCGCTTCGCCAGATCGCCCGGCAGCGGCTTGGCCGCCTCCGCCTCGTGCCGGTTGAGGACCACCATCAGGGGACGGTCGGTGAGCAGCGCGTAGCCCTTGAGTTGATCCCGGTGCAGCTCACTCTCCGAGAGCGAGCGTAACGGCCGTTCCTGTTCCAACGCCGCCTTCATTCGCTCGAACGTCGCCACCTCGAGCGGGTTGGTCTTCTCCTTGTGGGCGCGATCCAGCCGCCGCTCCACTATGCCGAGGTCGGCGAACAGGCACTCAGTGTAGAAGGCTTCAAGATCGGCGAGCGGGTCCGGCTTTCCCTCCAGCGCTGGATTCTCGAAGTCCCGCAGCACCAGGCACAGTACCTCCTGATCGCGGATCTGCTGCAATGCTTTGGTGGAGAGGCCTTTCTTGTCTGCCCCGTGCTCGCCCGGGATGTCGCAGAAGGCGATCTCCGCGTACGTGGTCTTCTTTGGCTTGAAGATGCCGGAGAGGACATCAATCCGTTGGTCCGGCACCTTGACCGTGCCCAGCCGCACCTCGCCACCGAAGCCAACCGGCGCATCGAGGCCCGTCAGGGCGTTGAACACGGTCGTCTTGCCGGAGCCCGCAAAGCCCACCAATCCCACTTTCACCAACCCCTCCCAGGTTGCCCGCTCACCTCCCAGCCACGACACCCGCCCATTCAGCGTCCGGGACGATACCTGCGCTCCGTATGCCCTTCGAGCTGGGAGCGGTAGAAGTACACCTCGCGCAGGTCCCCGGTGCTGTAGCGCACGGCCTGGTCGTTGAAGTGGGCGGATGCGGGACTGCTGTTCAGGCCGCCCGCCGTGATGGCTCTGGCCCGGACGCTGTCGCCGAACTCGACCACCGCGACGAAGCTGTTCCCGCTGGTGCCGTACCACTTCTTGGTACCCGGGTACGCGCGCGCTCCGAAGGACGCCAACGAACCCCAGCGCGAGGACGTGAAGCCCACGGGGATGCTGGGCCCACTGTCGTTGAACGGCTGCACGATATCCCCCGTGAGGCGCTGGAACCGGCTGATGTCTCCCCAGGGGGTTCGCCAGGTGCCAAAGTCGTTGGTGAGCCTGGTGGAGGTCGCCGCGAGCGCCTCGAGCCGCTGGCGAGGCGTCGTCCGGGTGGCCATGTAGTCGAAGAGGGGCACGCCGGCCCGCCGCGCGTCCGCGCCGACCCGTTGCGCCAGTTCCTCGCCCCAGAACACCGCCAGCGACGTGGGCACCGAGGTCACCGACCAGCGGAGATCCCAGCCCCTGAGCGCCGCGATCTGCTCCGCCACCTGGCTCTTGAGCGGACTCGAGGCCGGCGTCTGATCGTCGGCCCGGAGCAGGGAGGGGATCAGGTCCTCGAACGCCGTGAGGTAGCTGTCGAACGCCGCGGCGGTGAGCGAGGCCATCGTGAAATCGGTCCGGTCTTCCAGGACCCGGATGGCGTGGATCCCCCGGGCGTTTTCCCCTCCGGTCTCCATGTACGCGGGGTAGTCCCGCCGCCTGGGGCTGTTGGCGCCCGCCGCCGAGTAGGGCCAGTTGTTGGTGTTCTGGATCCAGCCGCCGGCCGGGTTGATCACGTTGGGGCTCTGGTCAATGGCATGCACGCCCTGCCACTCGGTCGCCGGGTTGCTTCCGTCCACCGGCTCGCTCCAGTCGAAGCGCGGGTCACGTTTGGGAACGAAGTTGGCGTGGAAGTAGGCGATGTTGCCTTCGGCGTCCGCGAACACCGTGTTGTTGGATGAGTTGGTGTGCAGCTCCATGGTCTCGCGGAACTCCTGGAGGTTTCGGGCCTTGGTCCGCGTGTAGGACTGCGTCAGCGCCTTCACGGGCTCCTGCATCAACCGGACGCTGATCCACTTGCCGTTCGCCTCGCGGACGATGGGTCCGTGATGGGTCCGGTACACCGTGAAGGCCTTCCTGGCCATGCCCGTGTCGGTCTTGAACGGCACGGCGATCGTCGTGGCCAGGACCGGGCGCTCTTCCCTGCCGTAGCGATAGACGTAGCCGTCGCCCCGCTGCACCACAGTTTCCGCGTACTCGTCGATGTTGTCCACGCCGCTCGAGGTGTGCATCCACCCCGCGGTCTGGTTGAACCCCTGGTAGACGAAAAACTGACCCCACGTCACGGCGCCGTAGGCGTTCAGGCCCTCGTCGCTGGTCATCTGCAGCTCGGCCCGGAAGAAGAACGACGTGTGCGGGTTGATCCACAGGAGGGCGTGCCGTGAGGCGCTGTTCGACGGGGCGACGGCGAAGCCGTTCGATCCCGCCGGCTCGGCCACGGGCTCGAGGTCCTCGAGCGGGACCAGGGCCCGGGTTCGGGGCCCCTCACCGTAGAACGCCTCGAGCTGGCGGAGGTTCACGCGCTCGATGTCCCCGCCGATACTGCCCTCGGTAAACGAGAGCGCCATCCAGGGCTCGAACCGGGTGATGACCCGGGGCGTCACGTCCGGGTGCGTATGGAGATAGTAGTTCAGCCCGGCGGCCCAGGCATCCATCAGGTGTCGCAACCACTCAGGGCTCGCCGCGTACTGCGCCCGCAGCGAGTCGGGATCAATGAACAGCTTCATGCGCAGGTCGCGATAGACCGCGGCCTCCCCCTCGGCTTCGGCGAGCCGGCCCATCGCATTGAGGTAATTCGTTTCCACGCGATGGAAGTCGTCCTCTGCCTGCGCGTAGATCATGCCGAAGACCGCGTCGGCATCGGTATTCCCGTAGATGTGGGGGATGCCCCAGTCGTCCCGGATGATCGTGACCTCCCTGGCCTGCTGCTCCCAGGCCGCGACCTCCGGATCCCGAGGCGCGCACGCGACGCAGGCGGCGAGCACGAGGACGAGGTGTCTCATGGCAGCCCCAGCTTCCGCCGTGCGAAGGGGCGCGCAAACGCCGATGGCGGATTGTGCGCGGTCGCCATGTCGTACGCTCGCTGGTACAGCGCCTTGGCCCGGTCCTGCTGCCCCAGCTTCTCGTACGTCATGGCCAGCAGACAGTGCATGAAGGGATCGCGGTCGTTTCCGCGCATGGCAACCGCTTTCGTGAGCTCCGCCTCGGCGGTTGCCAGGTCATTCGCGTAGAGCGCCACGTAGCCCGCGAGATAGGGAAAGAACCGCTCCTGGTTTTCCGCCATGGTCGGGTCGCTGTCCAGGATCCGTCGCGCCTCGGCGACCTGGCGCTGGGCTTCCACCTGGTCTCCCCGGCGGGCGGCGAGCCGGCCCAGCGCGTGCGCCAGGCGGTAGTCCCAGAGGCTCCTGGGATGCTCCCGGGGCTCGGGCTCCTTGAGGCCCAGCTCCCAGCCCCTGCGGTACATCCGCTCCGCGGTCTCCAGCTCGCCGGCGTCAATGCACACCCGCGCGGATTCGTTCGCCATCTCCCCCTGCTGGTAGAACGCGTTCTGGGGCTCGGCCTGCTCGCGGGTCACCCAGTAGGCGATCACCATCTCGTGATATCTCACCGCGTTGGCGCAGTCGCCCTCAAAGCCGTAGGACATGGCCATGCGGCGCTGGGCCGCGGCTTTGGCGGCCGGCTCGGGCGCTTCGTCAATCAGGCGCTGCAAGACGGCGCGTGCTTCCGCGTGCTTTCCCTGCCGGTCCAGCTCCTGGGCCTCCCGCATAGGGCCGGACGGGCCGCCCCCACCCTGTGCCCCG
>Ga0209002_10001962_pt1 | contig 16701 bp, 20 predicted proteins | sample Rifsed16ft2_FD_184010 | JGI IMG/M metagenome (GOLD analysis project Ga0209002, IMG submission 184010) | Soil microbial communities from Rifle, Colorado, USA - sediment 16ft 2 (version 2) | ecosystem: Environmental > Terrestrial > Deep subsurface > Rock core/Sediment | place: Rifle, Colorado...
AAGAGATCGAAGAGGAAGTCGAAGACGAACCGGTAGGAGTCTGCGGTAATTGTGGTGAACCGATTGAGGAGAGCTGGACGCATTGCGTGCACTGTGGGAAGGCCTTAGGGTCTTCGGAATCCGTCCAAAGCTGAAAGGGCCATATCGCCTATTTCGGGTATGAAATGGTCTGCTGCGATTATCAGAAAGGCAACTGAGAAAACGCCGAGAATAAGGCCGGTGGGATAGTGCGCCAAGTCCCAAGGCAAGATCCCATTATAGAGTAGCCAGATCTCGAGAGCGATTCTTCCGATGTTGGCAAAGTAAACACTCACCGCGACCACGGTGAAAGCAAAGAGCCTCTTCTTCAACGCAATCTTGGGCATGGCCACAACGATTCCGAGGAAAATCGCCATCACTTGCACGCCCGTGCATATGCGCTGAATCTCGAACTCGTTAAGGAACACCTTGCTGCCTTCATACCACACCGTAGCTTTGATGCCAATCAGTTCCATGAGGATCGCTGAATGCAGAGCCGTGAACTTTTCCACTATGAAGTAGTCCGGCAGGTAGTAGAGGGCGGCGGCGATTATGGAGCCTATGCTGGCAACTCGAATCAACGTGTAGAACTGAGTTCTCGGCGTGGTTGCGGAATTTTCCATGTCTAGAACCATCCCTCCGCGGGTATTGAAAGTTGCGGGCTTGAACATGTTCAAAACGAAACCAATCCGACTCGAAGACGGACATTTGCGTGGTCTTCGAGAAAGCAAAAATAGGGCAACAGATTGCCCCGTATCGAACTACTCGGGATTGAGCAATCCGGTTTGAACTTCAGACAGGTCCTCCTGGCTTGCATGGCTATCTCAATGTTCTTGGCTTTGCCAGTAGTTCAGGCGTCGGCAGACGTAGAGTCAAGGATTGCCTCCGCGATCGAATGGATCCGAGCACAGAAAGTTTCGAGCTATTCAATTTCTGGTTTTATCGCTGAAACCGATCGTCCGCTGAATTCAACCTTGTATCTTGAAGACCAGGCACTCGTAGCCCTTGCCCTTAGCGATTATCATTCCACACACAACGATGCGCGCTATGATGACTTGCTCAAGGTTGCTGCAAATTTCATCATCCAAGCTCGAACGCCATCTGGCAGGTTCTATGAGTACTACGATCTGAATAAACGTCAATGGGTGCATGAAGGGGGGCTCTACTCGTGGGACGCCTATGCGATTGCTGCGCTGGCTGCATCCGCTTACAAAATTGCGTTCAAGAGCCCCGAGGAACGCTCATACTGGTTTGCAGTCGAAGCGCAAATGAAAACTAGCGTCATCAATTTGCTCTCGAATCAACGTAGTGATGGAGCTTGGATGTTTCGCAATTACACAACTGGTAGGCACGAGGCTCTTACGAGCGAGAACGCGGTCATGCTCATGGGTTTGAGCTATATCGGGTTGTTTGAATATCAGTGGGGAAGTTCCCAGCAGGCATCATACTACGGGAAACTTTCGGAGAAGACCGCGAATTGGCTCTTCTCAACGCAAGTCGCGAACAGCACTTTCACGAACTACGGAGGCTTTCCACACTCCGACCTCAATTCGACTCAGATCTCTGAAGAGAACGGCATCATACTGCTCGGTGTGAATTCGTACTACTCGATCATCGGTCTATTGGATCCGCGAGCGTCACCCACTATATGGGACGCGCGGAGAGTTATGATTGACTGGGTCGACGGATTTGTCAGAAAGATGCGTGACTCTTACGGGGGACCATATTTCGCAAGAAATTCGAACGGGATTCTTGAATATCCGAAGACAACCAGCGCGGCCTCCTGGATGCTTCAAGCCTTAGCTGACATTTGGGTGAATTTGGGGGGAAACGAATATTATGGCGACTCACAGAAACCATACGAGTGGATTGTTGGAGGAAACGAACTTCGAGTTGATCTGCAATCGGCAGCAAGTCACTCAGGACCAGCTTTGGGCTTCTATAGCGCGATTTTGCCCGACGTTGTTCATCGCAACGCAAGGACCGGTGTAACCGCTTCCGCGGTCTATGCATTTGTGAGAGCTGGATTCATACAGATCCCAGAATTCCCGCAAAGTGCACAAGCCTTTGTGCTGTTCCTGGGATTTGGCGGGGCCCTTCTTGTCATACGGAAGAAGAAAAGAAAATTAGGAATGTGAGTTTCGTAGTGACAGCCAATTGAGGCGTGCTAACGGTTTCTGCGTTTTATCGTTCTCTTCGCGATCAGTGCACCGGCGATTGCGATTATCATGAGTACGGCGAAGAACTGTGTCGGGAATTCAGGTATCGGCACGTTGGATCTCTGTAGGAAGAAGTTGAAACCCGTCGTCGCTGATCCGTCTGAGACAGCAATCGTCCTGCTCTGGGCAACGAATCCAGGTTCATCAACTGTCAAGTTGAAAGTTCCTGTAGGTAGGTAGAAGCCGTAGCTCCCGTCGGCATAGCTGGAGTATCTGAAGGTGTAGATGTCGTTGCTCGCTGTGATCTCTGCCCAGTCTATTGGGATGAGTTCATCCCACATGTTGTAGCCATAAACAGCTCCTTGCACGTAGCCGCCCCCGTACTGCTTCTGCTGGTTTTGTGCGGAAGCCATTCCAGCCCCTATGAAGAGAACGGAAAGGACGATGCCTAATGATAACCAGTAAGGCAGTAGCCTCATGTTCGTTCAATCTAACACCATGTAAGATTGCCAATAAACGTTTTCGTGCATTCTACATGCCATTTCCATGTTTCTATCGATTCTGATGCATGGATGGCGGGCGATTCACATGGCTATCGAAAGAGCAGCACTTCCCATGTGAATCCTGCACCCTTACAGATCCCGGTGCACACTGCTTAACTGAACATGAATGATGCAATCGTTCTGAGCGACTGAGTTCTCGGATTTAACGGTCGGAGTGGGGAAGGTACATCTCTGTTGTTTCACGTCTAGATCTCCTACACGCTCATCATCTGGCGAAGTAAATGGCAACGAAGACTAGTGCACTAGCTGTCGTGCTCTTTGCAACCATATTGTTTGCCACAATTGTAGCGATTAGTCCTAGCGCAAGTGCTTCAGGTGGCATGGCGCCGGGGTCGACTACGATGTCGGTTGTGAATAAGGTTCCTGACTTCTACGCAGAAGGCAAGGGCGAGGCCTACACGAACATATTCATGAAGATCTCGTCGAAGGGCGGCTATCTCAATACTGGCGGCACAACCATAACTCTGACACCATGGGGTTACGTTACCGCTGACTGGACGATTGGCAGGGTCTACATTATCTTCTTGGCAAACGTCACGGAAACCAACTTCTACATTGCCTACCTATACTTGACGAATTCCTCGACACCGATGATAGTTCGGCTCTTCGAGTACAGATACGCCACTCTCAAGAGTTTCGTACTCACGGGGGTTCAGTACGTATTTTCGAGGTACACCACAACACCGCCCATTGAGGTTCCTACCATCAAATTCATTCCCAAGGCGCAGCCGGGCAATGTGATATCTGCCATCGGCCCTGAGCTATACATTAACCAAGACTCCGGTCAAGTCATAAATGAAACAAGCACTTGGAAGACTTACCCTCTCCTCGAACAGTATTTCCAAGGAGCAAACGAGTACAATGAGATTTGGTCGTTGTTCACTGATGACGCGGGCAGCTACTACTTCGGAATCTTCTATCTGCCGAACAATGATCCGAATCACGTAATACTCGAACACCAAGTCAGACTGAATGACTACAAGACGTTTAGCGGAAGAACCTTCGACGCTACATGGACCAAGAAAGGATTTCCACATCTTCTGACCGTGCGATTGCCACAACCATCCATTGTTAAGGTGAATGGCTTCCCAGTCAAAACTGACAGCCAGGGCGTAGCCACGATCTACGTGCCAAAGGGACCTGTCACCATCGAGGCGCCCAATGAGCTCGACCCGGTTGACGGCACGCGATGGCACTTCTCCTCATGGAGCAGTTTTGGAACCTCTAACCCATTAACGATGAAAGTTGGGTCCCCTTTGGAATTGAACGCTAACTACAACGAACAGTTCCTGCTCACCGTCGACTCGGAATATGGAAATGTGCAAGGTGCTGGATGGTATGATCATGGTGCGAATGCAACCCTCAGTGCCATTGACGTAATCTCGGCCGAGAACGGTACGAGAAGAGCGTTCGTTCGCTGGGACGGGGACTACGCTTCTACATCGACTATTGGAATCTTGTCGATGAACTCGCCGAAGCATGTTACCGCAATCTGGAAAACGCAGTTCAATGTCAAGTTGGAATTAATTGGCGTTCCTTCCAATGCGACCGCACAAGTCAGCGTGAACGGTCAGAATCGGGTTGTAAACGGCTCGAACCCCACCGACATTTGGATTGACTCGAATACGCAGATCACGATCGAAGTTCAGAGTACGCAGATTTCTGGATCGGGTGCAAACTATAACTTTGGAGAGTTGCGAGTTGACAATCGACCTTCTGGGTCGAACATACTGATCACCAAACCGCTCACAGTCGATCTCGTTTACTCGGCGAGCTCAAAATCCCCTTCATCTATTGACTTGAACGCGAACCCACAACCTGCCTTGGCCGGTCAACAGTTGACCCTTACGGGAAAGATTAGTGCGAAGGATGTTTCATCGACAATCAACCTCTTCTATAGTTCGGACAATGCGAAATGGGATCCGTTAGCGGACGTACCGACATCTAATGATGGCACGTTTTCTTACACGTGGAAACCTAACAGCCCAGGAACATATTTCATTCGAGCCTACTGGTCTGGGAACGAGCAATACGCTCCGTCTTCGCGAGTCGTTTCCGTAAGTGTGCGGGAAGGGTTCGGGGGAAATCCTGGGTCAGACAACATTCCTCAAATCATCGGAGCCATTGTGGAAAAGGCGAACAGCGTCCCATTCGTTCCCGCGATTCTCGGTCTCGCAGGTTCTCTACTGACTCTGGGATCGGCGATAGCCCTTTTGATTCCTGGCAGTTCCCCCGTCCTAGGGTACTTCATAGGAAGCCTACTGATCGGATTCGTGTTCGTCTTTCCAATCAGTGCAATTGCTCTTTCATTGAAAGCCGCGAGAAGTCATCGTTCCCCAGGCGTAGTTTGGCTTATTCCTCTCGCCACGATTTGGGTCGCCGCGTTGGCCATGCTTATCGCCAACGGTCTCTTCTTTTTCGCGCCTGCACCACTTCTTGATGCTATGGTGCTGCTGTTGATCGCGAGCAATGCGCTTTTCATGCCGATGGCGTTCAGCGTTGGGTTGGCTCGGGTCGTGGCAAGCTAGATCAATATTGTTCAGCGTGCCTCTGCATAGTGTTAGAATTATCATCAACATAGCCCCGACTCCAGTAACGTTGCGTGATTACTGTAAATCGCAGATTTCCCGTTAACGCAGCCCTGCACTTCTCCGTGCGTCTAAACATCATATGAAAACTCAGCCGAGCTTCCTCTCCTCAAAATCATCAAACGGGAGAAAACTTCCGGCGAGAAAAATGCGAGGACAATCTTCCACCAGCCTTCTGACTATACTGATGTTAGTCACGCTCGCGGTTGCACCTACACTCTATTCAATGCCGCTTGTAACTCACGGCAATTCGAGTCCGATCGTTGCCAATTTTGCAAATTCCCTAACGATGCCTCTTCCGGCTATTCCGCTGCCATCGACAAGCCAGCTCTCACCAGTCTCGGGGGTCCTGAGGGTGCTTGTCATTGCGGCTGCGTTCGCCGACATGAACACCACTAAGAGTACGGCTGAATTGAAGCAGGATTTCTTCGGCACGGTGGGCGATTTCTACAAGGAGATTTCCTACGGAACCGTATCGTTGCAAGGTGATGTCGTGGGATGGTATATGATGAATCAGTCGATGATCTATTATGGACGGGATTGCACGAATGTAGATGACGCTGACTGCAGCGGCAGTCCTACTTCGTGGTGGCTTGCACGAGATGCTGTTGCGGCAGCTAACAAAGACCCAAACGTCCGTTTCAGCAATTACGATTACTTTGTGGTTATACACACGGGCGTTGGTGAGGAATCGAGCAAGAACAAGGACGACGTTTGGTCTGTTGCCTATCTATCTGGAATCTGGCTGAGAACTAAAGACAAGTCAATCAGCAGCTTTGCTATCCTGCCAGAAATGGAAGCTTCGGGCGCTGTCCCGATCGGGGTTTATGCTCACGAGTTTGGTCATCTGATTGGTTTGCCGGATTTGTACAATACGCAGACGGGCAAGACGGTCATGGGATACTGGTCTTTGATGGATAAGGGTTTGTGGAATGGAGAGCCGCCAGGATCTAGTCCGTCGCATATGGAAGCGTGGAGCAAGATTAGGCTGGGGTGGATTAATGGGAGCATGCTTGCCGTTGCGAATGATGGGGCTGTTGTCAACTATACGATTGACCCGACAGAAGTCGCGTCAAGCAATGTACATGCTGTGAAGATACCGGTCTCGACAAGTTCTCCGGTGAATCAATATTACTTGGTTGAAGTTCGAGCGCACATCGGGTTCGATCAAGGACTGCCCAACGTGGGGGTTCTGATCACCTATGTAGATGAGAAGGCTTTCCAAAACAAGGTCAAGGTGATCGATGGACATCCAAGCATTCCTGGACTCGCGGACGCAACTTGGGATTCAGGTCAGATTTTCATAGACGAGAAGAACAACATCATGGTCGCGATAAACAGCCAGGCTGGAGATTCCTACCAGATAACCGTCAACAGGTTAGGCCCTATTGCAGATTTGGCTGTTAGCAAGATTTTCACTCAGCCAACCGATATCAAGCCGAATGCGAACGTGACGATCTATATTGTCATTGTCAACCTGGGAACGGCTTCTGCAACGAGTGTTCCAGTTCAGATCTACTTGGATGGTCAGCCCTTCGCGAACCAGCAGGTAACTCTCAATCCGGGACAGACCACTGAAATCGCATTGAAATGGACCGCTGTCCCTGGAAGTCATACGGTCCGTGTTTTGATCGATCCATACGATGTTCTCAACGAGTTGAACAAAGCAAATGATCAATCCACATACACGCTCAACGTCGGTCCCACGTTGATCATCACAGTTCCATTGAACGTGACGAGCGGAAATGTGACGGCCTGGGTGAAAGTTAACGGCCAATTGTACAACACAACGGGTTCGCAATTGAAGACGAGCGTCGTTGCCGGGATGGTCTCGATTGAGATCGAGCCTTTCGTTCTCACCTCGAATTCGAGCCGACAAGGGTTTGCTGGGTGGTCGGACGGCAGCACGCAGAATCCTAGACTGATGAACGTGACCACTGACACGTCCCTGACAGCGCGCTACAAGACACAGTATCTCTTGAATGTGGATCGAAGCGGTGGCCTCACGACGCCAGGAGGGTGGTATGACGCTAACTCGCAGATCGTCGTAAGCGCCACATCGCCCAGCAATGTCACTGAGCTAGCGTCGAGAATGCTGTTCACGTACTGGTCGGGTGATGTGTTTTCAAACTCGACTACGTTCTCGTTCAACATGACGAAGCCAACGTCCCTGAAAGCGAACTGGAAGACTCAGTACTACCTCAATGTGATTTCATCGGTCGGTTCACCTTCTGGAGCTGGTTGGTACGATCAAGGCGCAACGGCAACCGTTGCCGTGCAATCACCAGTAATGGTACAGAACAACACCAGGCAAGTCTTCACGGGATGGAACGGCACGAGCAGCCAAGACACGACGAAAACGATCACCGTTAATGCACCAACGATACTGCAAGCAGCTTGGAAGACTCAATACTATGTGCAAATCCAATCTGCGTACGGGAATCCACAGGGTTCAGGTTGGTACGATGCGGGCACTCAACTGCCCATTTCGGTTCAGCCAGAAATCAATTACAGCAACAGAACGCGAAGGGTGTTCGCGGGATGGAGTGGAGATTACACCGGGACGACTACGACATTCACAATGCCAGTCAACGGACCGAAGAGCTTGACAGCGAGTTGGATAACCCAGTATCAACTATCATTTCGAGTGACAGGTCTGCCCAACTCCACATTCATTAAACTCAACATTAACAACGCCACTCACGATCTTTCAATCGCCAGTCCATACACCGAATGGTTCAGCCAAGGTGCTCAGATTGATCCAACAGCGAACCAAACACTCGTTAACGGCTTCTTGCAGTTCCAATTGAATGGTTTCTACAATTCAACTGGCGGCAAAGTCGAACCGCCCATTACGGTGAGCCAACCAATGGATTACACAATCGCCTATCAGCAAGCATTCCCGCTACTAGCCGTCCCAGGATTTCCAATCGAATCGATTCTCACAGGATTGATCATTGGATTCTTGTCAATGGCCCTCCTCAGAAGGCGAAGAATTCAAGAACGCTAGCTAGTCCATACACTGCCAATGACAGCGCCTTGACCATGCATTGCAGTTTCATTCGGCCACCGTCAAAAGCTCAAACGCTTAGTAATCGATGAATAACGTGGATAGGTTTTTTGGACATTCTGGACTCGATGATGTTAGCAACTTAACTTTCGGCTTCTTCCGGCACGGTTGCCTTCATGTATCTTGCGACCTTTCTTGATAGTTCTTGGTCTCTCGTTACAAAGACCCTTGCTTTTCTGGATGTTGCTGCCGCCAAGTGGTATGCATCATGGATCGTCAATTTCTCTTTTATGACATGGTCAGCGGCCAATTTCGTCATCGTGTGGTCGAGCTGTACGATTTCCAGATTATGCAAGTCCTCGATGGATGCAACAGCAACTTCAGTAACGTCCGAGAAGCCGCTTTCAACCATGTCCAACACTATTTCCATTAACGTTACAGAAGAGGTCAGCGCCTGAAGTTTTCCTCTGTGAACCTTTTTCAGAAAGACAGTCGACCTTTCGTTCAGAACGGCTTCTTTGTAAATTACGTTCAGGAACACATTCGTATCTATGTAGTAGCTCATCGTTGCTTTATCCTGACTTCCCTGTCGATCCTCTCGCGGAGTCGCCTAACAGTCTCAACCGAACTCTTCTTCTTTCGTTTCGTGGGAAGATTTCCGAGAGTTTCGATGGGATCCATAATTAGTGGTCTGAGTAGGATTCCGTACGGAAGGGCCTTCGCTCTTAGTTCGCTGCCTTCCACTATTCCCGCCTCCTGTCTAATGCTCTTAGGTATAGTCGTGACGCCTTTCCTCCCGATTCTGATAACCTTTTCCAACTTTCTCGCCAAAAGAAGAACCCAGTTCGACAATCTTAACCTTTCTCTATCCATCGGGCGAACCAAACGGAGTCTCGACATTGGTATGAATATTATGCGCTGCCCGCTCATGTGCAGATGCACCAATGCGCAGATACCTGTAATTCATCTTTCAATCCCTTGATCCTGCGGGTTTGTTCTACGACGCGGCACTGAATCGGGCAGCGTTACAGACATCGCTATGTTGCACGTTCCTTCCTTTCTCTGGCTTCCGTTCGGCTTTAATTGTGCAATCTTTAGTGCACTGTTTGGTGGGCGGACGTGGGGTGGAGTAGACTGAAACCTGAAGAGAAGGTGAAGGTTGCTGTGAGTATGGTGGATGTGGTGACTCGGATCTGCGCGGACAGCGAGAGGGAGAGGAATCCAAGTGTCACCGAAGATACCCTGATTTCCATTTTGCGACGTAGGTTCCAGTTTGGACGAAGAGTTCATGAGCGAACGAGCGCCACTGAATGAAACACCAGTGTGGGAGTTCTAGTGTCTCTCTCTGAATTCATGGAAAAGCAGTACGAACGCCTCAAGGATAAGGAGGCATTCGCGCCTTTAGATGAGCTGTGAACGCCTTAGGACGTGTAACCAACTAGTCCGCTATTTCTCCAGTTCGTTAAGATGCAATACGATGTCCCTTTCGGAGAGAGGAAGCGATTTGATGAGTCTTTCATCAGTTGTTACGAGGTGTGAATTAATTGCGTGCGCGAAGCCAACATAGACTGCGTCATAGATGGAAATCTTGTTTGAGTAGGAAAGTTCAATTGCATGATTCCAAGCCTGAGGCGTTGGCTCGAATAGGAAGTGATACCTGTCTATCACTTCAAGAGCCCCTGCAATCTCTGATGGCTTCAGATGAGCCAAAGGGTGCCACCGCAAAGCACTAGCCACTTCGTACTTAAGCAAAGTCGGCGACATGAGCTCCAGATTGCCCTCAGCAAACTCAGCTTCTAAGAACCTGGCACTGTCCGAACCTTTCTCGTCAACGAACCACTTCACTGCGACTGAGGAGTCGACTGCATATTTCCGTATCTTCTTGCTCGCCAATAACGGATCGTCTCCGTGCTGTCAAAGTCAAGATGCCCGTACCTCCTGTGCATCTCTTCGAAGATCTCCTCAGCCATTCTGTGCGCTTCCTTCACCTTATCCCAATCGCGCTCGGCCGTCCTCTCTTCTAGTCGGACCCTATGTTCGATTGCGTCTCTTACGATCGCCGACCAATTCACGTCTCTCAGGCGCCGCATCTGCCTTTGGAGTTTTTCAGGCAATCTCACGGTGATTACGGCCATCGCATTCCCTGTCTATACGATGTATATACGTGGCTATTAATGTTGCAGCTCCTCGGAGTCTTCATCTTAGGTTAGGCCCATCCGTAAGAAAACCACTGGGCGAACGCCAACGAGTTGTTGCGCGGAGAGTTAACTGTCACCCGTGCATTTTGCTTTGTGAAAACTGCGTGTTTTGCGTGGTTTTCTTGGCGTGTCTGGATCGGTTCTTCATGGGATCCTAAAACTCGTCAGCCTGATTCTGTTCTGAATATACTAATGGCGACCCTTGCCTAGGGTCCATCAGAATGCCTTCAATTTCACCAGTCAAAAGACTCGCACAAAAGTAAACCAACGACGCAACAACGGACCCTCTTTCGAGTATCTAAAGAAATGTCTTCTGAGTTCGATGTCATGCCCAAGTGATCGGCGACGTTCACCGATTTGACTTTCCAACCGCGGAATTGATTGCAGCAAAATGCCAATCTCTCATCACATGCCGACCCATCATCGAGCAAGTCCCCCCTGCTACTAATATAACAGAACGAAGACTAAATTACGTGCAACCACCTTACTTGCAGACGAGTTGTGCAGAAATGGACTACAAGCTTCTCGAAGATCCCCAAATGGCCAAGCAAGCTCTCAAGATGATAGTCAAGACGAAAACCGAACTCGACGACTTCGTGGACACATTGGAGCTCTTGTCCGATCCAGGATTCAAAAGGAATTTTGAAAGAGCCCTAAAAGAAGCACGTGAAGGAAAAGCAATCAGGCTGACAGTTGAACAGCTCCGAAAGAGATTGAAATGAGTTATGTATCAGAGTTCACACCAGTTTTCGTGAAACTCCTCAGGAAGCTCGATAAGCAGATCCGGGAACGCGTTCTTAGAGGTGGTGAAGTTAACAGAACCGAATTCAATGTCCCTTGCTGGATAGCAACTTTTTCACGGCGCTGAGACCTTCCGTCGATTTCTGGATGAGAGGCGTCACGTCAGCGCGAAGAGCGAATTCAGCCCTGAGTGAGGAGGAGAATTGACTCATTTTTATCATCCTTATGGCATTAGCAATTTGGCCGACCGCTTTCTCTTTAATCCCCGTGTCAGCGAACTCCGACACAAGATTCCAGTCAGCCCGTTCACTCAGCATAACTATGTCTCGCAAGTCGGGACCTCTTCCTGCATGTACTTTCATCGCGATGAGTAGCTCTCTTCTTGGCACAAAGGCTCTAGCTGAACCTGTTAACCCGACTACGTCTGATTCAAACGAATTCCGTTTTATCAGCTGGTATGTCCATCCCCCCGCGGTTTGACGGCAGACTACGCGGTCGATGAACAAGTCCAATGAGACGCTCCGGCCTCCTATGAGTTTGCTGAATTCTTCTGTTCTTACCCGGCGAATCGATTTTACTTGTCTTGGTGTCTTGCGTTTACTGTAAGCCTCTATTCCCAGAATTCTTTCGATGATCGGGAGATTGTATTGCGCGAGAACCATATCGCAGTCAACGGAAAATCTGTGTGAGGTAAGTGCGTTAACGGCGTATCCTCCTACGACTACGAACTTGTCTCTATGTTCAGCGAGAATTCTCAATACTCTGACAATTTCAGCTTCTCTAGCGGTCAGGTCGGCAGCTAGGACCATTGAATCACTCTACGCATTTGCATACCTAACTTTCAGACCGAGATGGTATTCCTTGTTCAGCATCTCCAATGCCGGTTCGTATGTGAAGAGATACCTCTTGCAGAAATCAACCGTCTCCGCCAGCGGATCTAACTTGAGTCCGCCAAGCACTTCTGCCCTCATCTTTCCAACTGGGTGGAGCACGTAGAAGACCCCGAACATGGTTTCCCTCGGCTTGGTGGCCACAAGCAGCGATTTCCTTCCTGACTTGCGGAAGAAGCTCTTCCATCTTGAAACGTCCGAGCTTAGCACCTTGAGATGTATGGGGTAGAATCCGAAAAATCGGCCCGCGTTGTAGCCACCCTTAGTCCAGATGAAGACCGCATCAACATCTGTTAGGGCGTAGTGAAGTTTCGACCTTCTCAGAAGATCGTATCCAAGTTCCACATCGTTCTTGGCCCTAACGTAATCTTCCACGGTCTTGACCCTGTACTTGCCATATCCCAAGTGCTCCAACAACCCCTTCCTAGCCATATCGTGCAATACCTTTCTGGGGTGCGGGCTGAGGAAAGCTCTTGCAAACTCACTGGTACTGAATTCGTGCTTCCAATTGCTAAAGATCGTCCAAAGTTCGTAGTAGGACATGATGTTACTATCATAGTAACATCCTATAAACATATGGAACATAGCCAAACGGGCTCATGGGCTGCTGGCCCATGAGACAGGGGGCCTATTGACAGTCCCCATAACTTTGGTCGAGTGCGAGCCATGAAGACGCCTCAAGAGACCAGAGAATCTCCCTGCTTCAGCGGGGAAGAGTGTCAAGGCCGACCAGTTCACGTGTCCCACCCGCCTCATGTGCTTTCGAAGTTGGTTTGATAATCTTTTCGTGATGGTAGTCGATTTCTTTCGTGTCATGGTTGGTTCGCGATTGTCTGGGTCTCATTATTCACTTCTGTCAGAGCGTGGAGTCTGTTGCGTCATGGTGTTGTGGAGAATTCGTTGCATGGAGGGTTGACTTTTGGCCGTGGATTATATGTCAGGTTTGGTGGGTCTGGCAAGGCTAAATATGTGATTACACGTATTTCACATATGCCAAATATGACTCTCTCGGTTCCTCAAGACGTCTACGAGAGAATGAAGAGGAGACGCGACGTTAAGTGGAGCGAGGTGGCGAGGAGGGCTATACTGAAGCGTTTGGAGCACCTGGAGGGCCCAGTGGGCTTCCATACCTCGACGACAGAGCTGAAGCGGATGATCGCGGAAGCTGGGGTTGAGTTGGAGAGAATCCCAATTCACCGTGCCATCGGCCACTACAAGAGAGCGAGGAAGCTAGAATGGAAGAGGACCTCTACGATTCAAGCGAACTGATCGAGATCTACAGGACGACTGGCAAAGCGGAAGGTTACACAAGTGTCCTTAATCTGATAGAGTTCCCCAAAGGCATTGAACTGAGTGACTTGAACGTAGTCTATCCAACTAGGGAGGACTATGATCAAGCTCTGGTCTGGTCTGCGAAACTCTTGGAGCGGGGCAGCCCTGTTCCTGCGCTTGATGTTGTATTGGCCGCCATGTCAGTCAGGCTCGGCGTCAGGCTTGTCACGCGGGATCGGCATTTCGCTGTGATCAAATCGGTGGCTAGGGAACTCAAATTACAGGTAAAGCGCTGAACGTCGGCTTCTTCGATACGGCGAGAAAAAGCTCGTAACGCACATTCGGTTGTTGCATCACTGGTTGACTTTTGGCCGGGGATTTCGATTGTTGAAAAATACTAGTTTTCTGACGAGTGCTGGGAAGTGACTTGGCGAACTCATTGAGACTTAGTACGATATTTCTTTCACGGAGAGGGAGCGATTTGATGAGTCTTTCATCAGTTGTTACGAGACGCGAATCAATTGCGTGGGAGTGTGGGAGTGTGGGACGCCGTGACGGTCATTGAGCTTGATGATAAGGGCAGGGTCCTTTTGCCCGCGTCTGTGAGACGGAAGGTAAGATCCCGCAGATTCCAAGTACAGCTGAGGGGAGAACGGATCGAGCTGCTTCCCATCGAGAGCTTGAAGACTCTGAAGGGCAAGTACAAGAATCGCTTTAAGACGTCATGGGACACTCTCGAGGAGAGAGCGGAGCGCCCAGTCAAATGGGGCAAAGCGTTCAGCATGATTTTCAAATAGCTCTTCTGGAACCGGAACTATTTCTTTTCGTGCTAGTTACAGACTATCGCGTGGAGACATGAAAGGCTGATCAAACGGCGCACAAGCCGTTGTTCAAAGAACCACATATCTTTCTCATTTTTCCAAGGCTGCTAGTATCTGATTCATGATTTCGATTGCTTCTCTCGCAATGGCAATTGCACGATTGGCTGAGTCAAGGTCGTAGAGCATCCTCGGGGTTTTGAATTGGTCAGGCTCTCCGTAGGTAGTCCGACCATGTTCCGGGGCGAGTTGCGATGAAAGCTCTGCCAACTTGGTCGCTTTTCCAGCAAGTTCAGATCCGAGCTGACTGGCGATTTGGAAGAGTTCCGCGGAAGGATCGTGTCCCCAGGTCGGCGTTCGTCTTGTCGCTATGACAGCTTTCGCGGAGTTCTCCGCGGCGAGCTGGGAATATTGGACACAACCTTTGTGGTCATTCGAGCCGAACCTATTCTCTGCGTCTTCGAGGTATTCTCGCGCAAGTTGGACGCGGTATTCCACTTCGCGCGCCGGGTTGAACTTCATGCACTAAACCTCTACTGCTCGAAGGGGGCCGGTCTTTGATTTCCACCCGTACTTTCCGTCTTTCGTTCTGTAACGTTCCAGCCCGGCAGCTTCGATGAGTCGTCCAACGCGACCGATGAAAGCTGCGAGTTTTCCCGATGGATCGTAAAGTATTACCGCGTCGAAGATGATGTTGAGCATAAGCGAAGTTATCTCTGCATCTCTGTCTTCGATGTATTCCTCGTTGATATCGATCACTGTGACATCCTTTGCTTGTCCGTATTGGGACGTGATCGCATCATAAATCGGCTTGTAGACTTCGTACCGACGTTCAAGCGTCTTCGGGATGTCGCGCAGGACAACTAGGAAATCCAAGTCGCTATGAGGATCAGACTCACCTCTAGCGACGCTGCCGAAGAGCGCTACTGCCACGAGATGATCATTGAATTTTCCCTGCAGTCTTTGAACCACGCTGGCCGCGGGAACGAGCATGATTCTTCACGAGAACTGTGATATGTGAACGCCTCTTATAGAATTGCTCGACTGGAACTCTGTCATAGCTGAATCTGCCCACAGCAGGCGAAAGCACGCAACAGACTATTCCAGTCTGATTGACACTCCCACTGCTTACAGAAATCGGGGCAAGAAAGCCCACGCCATTTATGGGTGGGATGAATGCGCTGAGGGAACAGTTTCATCCATCTCCAATCTTTAAGAACAGCTTCAAGTTTTCTGTGGGTGACCATTTGAAATCAAGTTTGCCTACGTTGTGGACGAGAAGTTATTTTGTTTCGACGCACGGACATGTTTCATCGGAGACCATCAAGAAGTATATTGAGGAGCAAAGCAAGGAATGATACTAACCTACAAGGTCAAACACAACAGAGACTTATCTGTCGAGCTTCGGAAGGCTAGACAGATTGCAGAGTTCGCGTTGAAGACCAAGACTCGTTCCTCAAAGGACGTGAAACACTTCGGATTGAAGAGTGCAATCGCTAACCAGATTCTTCGGAAGTATTCTCGCAACAAGAATCTCAAGAGGATAGGTAATGTTAAGCTAGCCGTACCAAATCAGAGTCTGCATGTCGAAGGAGAGATGTTAAAGATTCCTTGCTTGAAGCTCAGTCTTCCAGTGACTTTCAGAAGGGACTTCAGTAAGATCAACCAGATTGAACTCGACGCTACGTATGCCTACGTCTCTGTCACTATTCCAGAGTCACCTTTGAAACAGGTCTCTAACTGGATAGGTGTCGATAGGAACGCCACTAGCCATGTGGCGGTTGTCGCTAATCCTGTTTCTGGTAAGGTGTGGAAGCTAGGCAAGCAGACCCAGCACATTCACCGCAAATACCGTGCCATCAGAAGGAGGTTGCAGGCAGCAGGCAAATACAGGAAGGTCAAATCAATCAGGAACCGAGAATCCAGAATTATGAGAGATATCAACCACAAAATCGCAAAGGAGATTGTTGGTATCGCAGAACGGGCGGACTCTGGAATCAAGTTGGAAAGGCTTGGAGGAATCAGGAGGAACAGGCGGCATGGCGGGAGCTTCAACGGAGTGCTCCATTCGTGGTCGTTCCATCAACTTCAAGGCTTCATTCAATACAAGGCTCGTTTGAGAGGTATTCCGATTGTCTACGTCGAGCCGAGAAACACATCGAAAGAGTGTTCTCGGTGTGGAAACGTAGGAACAAGAATAGGAAAGGACTTCGCGTGCCAGTGCGGGCACGTTGACCATGCCGACGCCAACGCGGGATTCAACATTGCGTTGCGTCCGAGCATAGGTCAATCCGTCGCAGACAGGGATGCGATGGAAGGGAACACTGATATCCCTAGAGGCGCAACTCTATGAATCTGAGAGACGCTAGAACCCCACACCATTTATGGGTGAGATGGTGTCACAGGAATATCTTGGATGTAAATATGGTAACAAAAAAAAGTTT
>Ga0209002_10001965_pt1 | contig 16690 bp, 25 predicted proteins | sample Rifsed16ft2_FD_184010 | JGI IMG/M metagenome (GOLD analysis project Ga0209002, IMG submission 184010) | Soil microbial communities from Rifle, Colorado, USA - sediment 16ft 2 (version 2) | ecosystem: Environmental > Terrestrial > Deep subsurface > Rock core/Sediment | place: Rifle, Colorado...
GGTGTGAGGTGACGTGGCCTGTGCTGTCGTGGCGTCGAGGAGTATCGTGAGCTGGTCTAAGGGGGTGATCCTGTGGCCAAGAAGCAACAGCCGAAGCGGAAGCCGAAGCGGCCCGCGAACCCCTACTAGGGGTTGACGGGACGGACAGGCTCTGCCAACATGTTCCCCGGCGCCCGGGGCGCCTGGGCCGGCCGGCGCCCGCCGGACCCGGGTGCGCCCCAGGCCCTCGGGTGCCTTTCCCCCTCCCGCGCACGGAGGACCCCATGACCGCCGAAGAAAAAATCATCGCCATCAAAGTCATTGTCAAGCAAAGTTTCACGCTCCACGCTCCCAAAGACGACCGAAGAGACCCACGATGGACCCGCTGCATTAATGCGATTTTTTCCGGGATCATTCGGGTGGCTGGACCGTTCCCATGATTTCCGTCCGAGAAGTGGAGTGGGCGGCAGGCTTTCTCGAAGGCGAAGGATGTTTTTCCAGCTACGGAAAAGGGAGAGCAATTCGCGTGGCCGCACCGCAGGTTCAACGGGAACCACTCGAAAAGCTCCAGCGGTTATTCGGTGGGCACCTTGGCAGGAAAGCACGTCTGGAAAAGTCGAATCAGCAATCCTGTTTTAGATGGCAGGTGGGAGGCAAGAGAGCCGCAGGCATCATGATGACCCTTTTCTCTCTTCTTTCCTCCAAACGCAAGTGGCAAATCCAAAAAGCTCTTTGTGGATGGCTCGTCGTGCCACCGGACTTCGGAGATCGCGTTCGTTGCCCTCATGGACATCCATACACAGGGGGAAATCTCGTGACCATTAACGGCTCAAGGTATTGCCGCACGTGCAAGCAGCGGCGAGACCGGGAGGCCGGCAGACGGCACCGGCTCCGCATCAAAGACAAATGTGCCGCGTATGACCTTTTTCCGGGACGATGAGCGACGGCGCCTGTGCCCCCGACGCGCCCGGCCAGCTTCGTCTCACGGTACCTGACCTACGCGCTCAAGGGCACCAGCGCCCCCCTGACGTATCACCTCGCCATCGCCTACGGCCTGCTGGCGGCCGTCGTGCGCCGCCGCGTGTGGCTGGATCACGCGGGGGGCCGGCTCTACCCCAACGTGTGGGTGTGCCTTTTGGGCGACTCGGGCATCATGTGCAAGTCCACGAGCATCAACCTGGGGGCCTCGGTGCTCCGCCGCAGCGGGGAGGACGTGCTCTACCCCGACGATTTCTCCCTCCAACGGCTGTACCGGATCATGGCCAAGCAGCCACAGGGCACGCTCATTCATCGGGAGTTCCGGGCCCTCGTGGACCTGCTCAAGCGCGACTACATGGCCGGGGCCAAGGCCTGGTTGACGGACGTGTACGATAATCCTCCAGGCAAAAAGTACGAGACCGAGAGCGGCGGCCTGGTAGAGATCGTCGATCCTTCCCTCTGCATCCTGTCCGCGTCTACCCTGGACTGGTTCAGTGGCAAAGACACCCAAAAAGACATCGGCGGCGGCTTCCTGGCCCGGTTCTGGTTCGTCCCGGCGAGCCCCGTGGAATGCGAGATCCGGCAGGCGCTGCCCCCGGGGCATGAGGCCTTGGAGGGCCGCCGCTGCGAGCTGGGCGCCGAATTGACCAACATCGCCGCCTGCCAGGGCCGGATGCGCCTCTCGACGGACGCCGAGGCCGTGTACAAGGAGTGGTTCCAATGGCACACCTACCACAGTCCATTCCGGGAAGGCCCTTGGGCGCCCTTCTTGGCCCGGTATGAGGGGCTGGTGCTCAAGCTGGCTATGCTGCTCCATCTCGCCCAGGGGCGGGACAACATGAGCCCCATCGCCGGATCGGACATGGCCTGCGTGACCGAGGACGTGACCGAGTACGAGACGCGGCTGTGGCGGTGCCTGGAAGGCGACGTGGCGTTCACGGTCCACGAGGCGGCCCGGCTGAAGGTGCTCAAGCTGGTCCCGAACGGGAAGGCCGAGGTCAGTCAGCGGCATATTCTGAAAACGCTCCGCATGCCCTTGAAGGATCTTGACCAAGTTATTCGAACGCTCGTAGCCGAAGGCGAGATCGCCTCACGTCATGAACGAGTCGGAGGGGAAACACGGATCTGGTGGAGAAGGGTGAAAGGCGAGTGAATTGGCTGTCTGGGACAGCGCCATGAGACAGCGGACAGCCAGCAAAATCAATGATTTACTCAATAGAAATCATGGCTGTCTCCCTGTGACAGCAAACTACGCCTTTTGTAGTAGTTTGCTAAGTCGGACGGCCTACGCCACTTCCGCCGTGCACCTGCCGCCTGCCCTCATCCAAGGGTGGGTGTTGTTCCCGGTGGCGTCGTGACCTGCGACTGGTGCCTGCGGGCCTGGTCCCAGGGTCCCCCATGGGAACCCGGAGCCCTTCCGAGGACCCATCATGCCGTGGCGGGTCCGCGGTCCTTCTGCTCGGCCACCTGCGCGGAGCTGTACCGGGAGGCATATGGGGAGTGGGCGGTCGTGCGTCCACAGGTGCGCTGAGATGCCGCTGTGACCTCACAGGCTGTCCTGTAGTGGCTTCGGGCGGGGCAACAGGTAGGGACACCAGGGGGTGCGGAATGATTGTCGGAGTGGACTTGGGGCTCACCGGTGCGATAGCGATTTTGGATGATGCAGGTAAGCTCGTATTTCTGAGCGATATGCCAACGGTAAAAGTCCCCATCGGGAAGCGCCTCCGTGGCGGATATGACCGCGACACCATCGAAGACATCGCGGCAGATTGGGATACCACTAGCGCCGCACTCCTCGTGATCGAAGACGTGTATCACATTGGATACAGGGGCAGCCTCGCCGCCCGCGCCGCTGGCATCGGATGGGGCCTTTTTCTGGGCTTGGCCACAGCCTACGGCTGGCGCGTGGAGTCCGTGGCGCCGTCCGTGTGGCAGCGGGCACTGCTGGCCGGCCGGTCGCGTGGCAAGGGCGCCAGCCGCGTCAAGGCGGCCGAGTTGTTCCCCGGGGCGGACTTGGGAGGCAAGGCCGATCAGGGCCGCGCGGATGCCCTGCTTTTGGCCACCTATGGGTGGCGGCTGGGCCGCCCGACCGGTTAGAGCCCTGGCGACTGTAGCGTGTCATCGGGGGGCGGTATGGACGGATCCGGCCAGTACCCCCGGGCCCGCAGACACGCGGCGTAGGTCTCGCCGCTGGGGAACGGCGAGGGCAGAAACCACGTGATCGGTCCCCGCAGTACGATGGCGGCCACGTTCGCCGCCAGGCCCAGAAGGCCCACGACGCGGGCGCCCGGGCTGGGTTGCGCCGCCGCGGAACAGGTGGCCTCATCCTCGGCGACCTGGGCCGGTGTGGCGCCCACGGGGGCGGTCATGGGGTGCTGCTGGGCCAGACACCCGGCCAGCAGCGCCGGGATCAGCAGCGGCACCACGCCGCCCCAGCGTTTCCGGCGCATGGGTCCCCCCTCCCGACTCCGACGCAGGGTGACGGCGCGCCGGCGGAGCACGAGGCGGACGCAGATGGGGGGCTTCATGGCGCCACCTTCCCCGCCCACCGGGCGCGCAGCGCCGCCATGCGTGCCTGGACATCCTCCCAGGGGACGTCCCGGACGTAGACGGGTTCCTTCGCTGCCTTCCGCCAGCCCCGCGCGCGGCAGTCATCGCACAGGACGGGGCGGAGATGGACCGTTTCACAGACGGGGCACCGTCGAGGACTCGTGATTTTCATGGCGTCCCCCCCGTCACGCGCACCCGGTCGCGCGTCACCCAGACCGCTTCCCCCCCACCCGCCGCCGGCCGCACCAAGAACTCCGTCCGCCCATAGACCCGGCGGACATCCACGATCAGGACGGCCACCTGGTACCGATGCCCGCGGGACGCCACCATCTCCAGCGTCCCGGGTTGGCCGATCAGGTGTTCATACATGGCCTACCCCTCCCCTCGTGGGCCGCAATGCGGCGTCGTGGAGGCAATCACGTGCGCGCCCCACCGACCCCATCGGTAGGTCACCCCGGGCACAAGCCGGGCCCATTGGCGGGGCGTGAGTGTGAAGTGGACTTCACTGGGGACGTGTTGGTGCGGCACGGCCCGCAGACGGATCGTCGGAGCGCAGCGGCACGGTCCCGACCCGAGCCACGGGAAGGCACAGCGGGCGCAGAGATCCGGAGAGAGCGTTACGAGCGGTTTCATTTCCCCTCCCCCCGCGCCGCCCGATCCGAGATGCCGTCGGGGCGATACCCGTACCGCATGCCTGGTTCCATCCGCAGTGCGATCTCTGGGCTGTCCCAGCACGTGGCCCAACCGCCACAGACGCAGTGGGCTGGGGCCCCATGGAAGCCGTCGGCATTCTCCGCGGCGGCATACCACCCGCCGCACGAATGCTGATACGCTTGCACGCGCTGTGTCCCCACGCTGTTCGGTCTCATGGCGCTGCCCTCCCGGTGCTGGGCCCGCACAGGCGGGCGTTTTTTGGGGGGACTAGTCCCCCCAGTTCGTGCGCAGCGAGACATCGCGCACGTAGTCCCCGCCGGCCTCGACGCACGTCACGAAGTGGGCCACGTCCTGCGCTGGCGCCACGAACCGCCCGGCGCCGCAGCGCACGAGGCACGGCCAGAGGCGGGATTCCGGGTCCGCCGCCAAGGCCTCCACGTCGGTGTCGGTCAGAAACCCGTACTGGGCCATGACGCGGGACCGCAGGGCCTCGGGGTCGAAGTGGCAGGTGATGGGTTGCGTGGCCATGGGGTGCCCCCTTCTCCCGGACAGGTGCCCTCTCAGGAGGGCGTTTTTTTGGGGCGCTCAAGCGCCCACCACCTTGACCAGTTCCCCGTTCTTCGAGACGTTGTAGGGCCCGCGTGCCTCATGGCAGGGATGGATGCAGATTTCGAAGTACCGCCCATCGTCCGACCAGGCATTGCGCCGGTGCCGCATCGGCAGGGCGTGGCAACAGACCGGACATTGCCAATAGGAAAACTCCCCCTTGCCTATGGTCCGCGTGCTCTTCATGATGTCCCCCTCCCCGCCCCGGAGGGCTCTGGTTTTTCTTGGGGCGCCCTAGGCGCCCTTCCGGTTCAGACCAACACCCGCGCCACAGTTCGGGCAAATCGCCAGCCCTTCGTCTCGCCCCGTGGGGCGGAAAGCCAGGACGTGGTACATCACCAACGACCCCTTGGGACAACCGTAGCCTTCGACCTGGCCCATCGTTCCAGCCCATTTGCTTGGTGTCTGGTGCATCATGACCCGTTCCCTCCCGCCCCGTGTGGCTGTTGCTTGCGCTTACTAGCCATAGCATTTCACGTGCCATGGACACAAACGCAATGTTTTTGCATACTTTGCTCGCATGGAGCCTTTGGAGGCACCAAGAACCCGTTGCTATTCGCCCCATTACTGGGTATTGCACTACATAACGCGATGCCGTAGGTCGTCGTTTCAAGGACTTACGGGCGTGTTTCACCCACCGCCGACGGAGGATCGGGCATTTTGACCGATCCCTCACCACCTGTTTGTTACAAAAAGTAACAAGTTGTTACCTTTTACCCCATTTTCACGATTTCTTTGAGAAAACGGCACTTGGTGCTTGACACGGCTTGGCACGTCGGTTGATATTTCTCCTTGGCTTGTACGATGCCTGAACGAATCAAGCCCCCCACCCGACGGGGCTCTTCACCCCGGTTCGGTACCGCCCCCGTCGGGAGACCCTGCGAGTCTATACGAGCGTCCGGTCCGGCCCGGCAGGGATCAATGGCGTTCTGTGCTTGCGTCCCGGCGCCTCTTGACAGGCGTCGTGGCCTGTGGCAGGGTGTGCGCATGCCGTTCACGTCGGAATCTGCCCGTGTCGCCGTCCAAGTACGCCAAGCGCTCGAGCGGCCCCGGAATCTTCCGGGGAGCAACGAGTTGCTCACCCTGAAGCGCTTGGCGCGGTTGGTGGACGGGGAAATCAAAGGTGCCGCGGACAACGCGCCGTTGCGCGCGAAGCTGGTGGAATTACGGATGCGTCTCGGAGAGGCAGTGCTGGATCGTTCCGTGGGGCGACCCGCGGTCGAGGCGCGCGAGGCGGCCAAGACGCCTGAATGGTACCGCGGCGTCATCGCAGAGTATGACCGCAAGTGGCGACAGCACGTACCGTCAACGGATGTTGTCGCCCCATCTGAGCGAGACCCTCCGACTACAGATAATGATGATTATGGTAACTCTAATGCCGCGTAAGTGCGCGCCAGCGTGCAAAGCAACAGTGTGGGCACTGGCGCAGAGCCTCCGACCACAACCGGTGGGGTTGGCAGTCCGGGTCGGATGTCCACCGGCACCCGCCCGCAGGGTGCCCTGGCCGACGCGCCCGCCGCGTCCCGGGGTCGGGTCGCACTGATGTGCGCCGCGGGTGAGGCGACCGAGGGGGGGAGGGGGGCACGAGAAGGCCCCCCACAGCCGCCGCAGCCGCTATCCCCTCCCTCCTGCGCAGACGTTCCCAGCACCCAGGACGATGCGTCAACACCGCTGGGCGACACGGTCGAGCAGATCGTCTGCCACGAAGGGCTCGTCAGCCTGCCGGTCGTCCTGAACATCGTCACCCCCACCTTCTGCCCCTACTGCTCTAACCACGACCGCTATCCGTATGCGCGCATCCGCACCTGCCGCATCTGCGGGCACAGGCTGGACTTCTGCACGCGCGGGTGCTGCCACTCGGTGTTCTCGATCACGTGGGCGCGGCACGCCAGGATGCCCCAGGTCTTCGATCTGGCAGACGATCCTCGGCCGCCGAGCGAGAGCGGCCTGCACGAGGCACTGCGGCTGCTGGCGCGCGTGTTCTTGGAGGGGGGCGACAGGGCCATCGAGCGGTACTTCGCCGTGCGCGGCGTCACCCGCATCCAGCGGGGGGCGACGGGACGGGACGTGCGACCGCTGGGCGTGCGGGGGAGGACCGCGGCCGACACGGAGTACACGTGACGCGGCCCGCGGCGCGGTTCGGCCTCTGCCCCAGATGCCGTCAACCCGGGCAACTCTATCGCGAGTGGATCTTCTGGTGGCGCTGCGTCTTCTGCCTGCGCGACTGGAAGCGGCGGCGGCGCACGGGCGGATGGGCGGGACCCTCCGCGTGGTATGGACGGTGAGAACAGGGGGGGACCGGTGAGCCGGCGCAATCCCAACCCCGTCTGTCAGGCCGTCGCCCAGCACGCCAACGAATGCGTGTTGCACGCGCGGCCGGGGGAGATCTACTGCGGGTACCATCTGCGCCAGCGGCCCGGCGTTTACCACTGGAAGCGCCTGCCCCCGGAGCGGATGAAGCCGCTGCCGGATGCCGAGGGCCGGGTGCCGGTGGGGGCCCCGCGGGAGAATCCGTGTGGGTGTCCGGGCGGGCGGCGGGCCACAGACCGCGGGTGGATCTGCCAGGACTGCGGCTATACGTGGGCGGACTAGATGCAGCCCAATCCGCTCAAGTGGATGTACTTCGACAAGATCGGCTACCGGCCGCGCGTGGGGCAGATGGCCTATCACCGCGCGGCGGACACGTGCCGGTATCTGAGCGCGTTCGCGTATCCGCGGGCGGGCAAGTCGCGCATGGCGGCGGCGGAAGTCGGCGCGACCTGGTGGCAGACCGACTGCCGCAACTGGATTGTGGCGCCCAAGTACGGGCTCGGCGCCAAGGAATTCGCCTTTATCTGGGAGGATCATAGCCAGCACATGCACGCGCGCCGGTCGTTGCTGGACAACGCCACGCGCGCCGTGTTCAACGCGCAAGATGGCGACATGGAGATTCGCTACCCGTGGGGCTGGTACGTGCAGGTGCGCACGGCCGACAATCCGATGGACCTGTTGGGCGAGGAATTGAACCATCTGATTCTGGCCGAGGGCGCGCAGCTCGGCGCCGCCGTGTGGCCGCGCTTTTTGCAGACGCGGCTGGCCAAGCGGCAGGGGCAACTGCACGTGCCGACGACGCCCAAGGGCATGAACTGGCTTTACGACACGTTCTACGTGCCCGGCCGCCGGCACCTGGACGGCCGGCCCAATCCCCGCTACCATGCGCGCTATTGGTCCGCGGTCATCTCGCATCTCGAGGGCGTGGGCGACATCTATCAGCCGGGCGTCTATGCGAAGGCGGAGATCGAGCACGCGCGCCTCACGCAGCCGGCCGACGTGTTTCTGGAGCAGTTCGGTGGCGCGTTCACGTCCTACGCGGGCATGGTGTGGGCGAACCTGCATCGGCGGCGGCACAGCGCGCCCGCGAGGCCCATCCCGCCCGACTGGGAGCTGGTGGTGGGGCTGGATTTCGGCGCGGGCACGCCCACCGTCACGCTGTTCGGCGCGTGGGACCAGCAGCGGCCGCGGCATCTCTGGCTGTGGCACGTCGCGCGGGCGTCGAACCAGCCGATCCAGTGGGCCAAACGCCAACTCGATCTGGGGTTGGCGGGCCGGCGGCCGTGGCGCGTGGTGGCGGATCCCGCAGCCAAACAGTCGCGGCTGGAACTCCAGTGGCTCGGCTACGCGACCGTGATTCCGTACACGCGCCAGTTTCAGGATGGGTTTGACGCGGTGGACACGCTGATGGCGACGGGCCGGCTGCACGTGCTGGACACGCCCGCGCTCGAGGCGTTCTGGACGGAGACGGCGCGGTATCAGTGGAAAGAGACCGCCACCGGCACCAAGCTGGCCGGCCAGACGCAAGGCCCCGATGACATCAGCGATTGTCTGCGGTATCTGGCGCTGATGGCGCCGAGCGAGGTGCCCGAGGCGGCCCCGGCGGATCCGCTGGACGGCACGCCCTGGGGCCTGTCCGAGAACGAAAAGACGGTCTGGCGCAACTGGGAGCGCCTCGCCGAGCGGGCGAGCCAGGCGTATCAGGCGGCGCGCAGTGGCTGGGACGACGCCGACGAGGAGCCGTTTGTGGAGGAGGCCAGCGTGCCGGTGCAGGCGGGATGGTGAGGCCACCGGCCGAGGCGATCATGGACGCCGCGCACCTCGAACAGGTCCTGACCGATCCGGCCGTGATCGGGCCGTTGCTGGCGGTGTGGGAGGCCCGGTGTCGCGCGCGGTGTGCCCTGGTGGACCGGTTTCCGTCGCCGCCCGCCGAGGTCCCGGCACTGGTCGCGGACGGCGAGGCCAGCGGGCCGGTGCAGGCGGGATGGTGAGCGCGGGACGCGCGGCGCCGCGGCGCGCGGCAGCGCACGGCGGGCGGCCCCCGCCGCTGCGCATCGAACACGACGTGGCGGCGGACACCGTGCGCATCGACGGCCTCTGCTATTCCGGGGCCTTTTTCCGGGCCTTTGCCTGTCCGTCGCCCGACGCGCGGTATCGGATCGTGCGCGAGGGGGATGTCGTGCGGGTGGAGCGCGTGCCCGGATGATCTGGGGCCGGGATGCCCAGCGGCTGGCCGCGGCGGAGGCGAGCCTCGCGGTGCTGCGCGAGGGCCTGCTGGCGGTGACGCGCGAGCTGGGCGCGGCCCAGGCCGAGGCCGCCCGCTGGGAGGGCATGTATCACGTGCTGGAAGCGCAGGCGGCGCTGCGCCGCGCCTTCCCGGAGCCGCCGGGCCCCCCGGAGACCATCCTGGAGCAGACGCAGGCGGATGTGGACGCGATGGATGCCGGCGAGTTGCGGCGCATCCGGGCGGCCATGGAGGCCGACCCGCTGGGCACGCTGCTGCGCGAGGGCGGCGGCGCGCTGAGCGGACTGGAGTTGGTCGAGGACACGCCCGCGCGGGAGTAGGCCATCATGCCGACACCCTTTCCGAAGGACCCCGACGATCATCAGGGGCTGCTGGCGTTCGTGGAGGACAAACTCCGCGTCTCGCAGCAGCAGCGCTGGCTGTACGAATGGCAGCAGTACCAGAACATCCTGTTCTATCTGGGCGTGCAGTGGGTCGCGTTCGACGCGGTGCTGGGCACCATCATTCCGGTGCCCACGCGGCCCAAGGCGCCCCGCCCCGTCTTCAACAAGTTCGCCGAGGTGCTGCGGCCGCTGGCGTCGCTGCTGGCCGCCGAAGAGCCGAATCTGTACTTTCGGCCCATGACCGACCTGCCGGCCGACGTGGCCACCGCGCACGCGGCCACGCGCGCGCTGGACATTCTGTACGGCGAGACCGGCATGCGCGAACACCGGCCGGTGCTGGCGCGCTGGGCGACGCTGACCGGCAATGCGTTTTTGATCTCCGGCTACGATACGTCGCAGCGACACGGCCGCACCACGGTGCAGAACTGGCGCTGTCTGGTCTGCGACAAGGACGCGGCGCCGCTCGACGTGGAACAGGCGGCAGGGTGCCCGACGTGCGGCCAGCCGGCCGACATGATGGTGCCGTCGCGCGACGCGCAGGGCACACCGCGCGTGACCACCTACGCGCGCGGCCGCGTCTATACCGACATCGCGCCGCTGTTCGAGATGCATTTCGACTGGCAAGCGGGCTATCTCGACCGCTCACCCTGGATCATCCGCGAGCGGTCGGTGCCCCGGTCGCACGTGCTGGACCTGTACGGCGCGAAGGCCGAGGGGTTGGCCACCGACACCGCGGGCGCGCCGCAGCGCCGCTATCTGCTCGAGTCGCTGGCCTATGCCACCGCGGGCGGCGGCAGTCTGCTGGGCGCGCACGGCGCCGCGACGGACGAAGACCGCGTGCAACACCGGCAAATCTGGCTGGAGCATCCGCACTATCCGCAGGGCTTGTACGCCGAGACGTCCGGGTCCACGGTGCTCTATGCCCAGCCGGCGCCCTACCAGCGCGCCGACAGCCCGCCCGACGACCCGCGGCCGCTGCGGCCGGTCGTGCACGTGCAGTACGAGGCGGTGCCCGGGCGCGTCTGGGGCAAGACGCCCGCGGACGATTTGGTGGGCCCGCAGCGGTTTCGCAACCGGTTGCTGGCCAGCCTGGAGCTGCACATGCGCCGGGCGGCGAATACCGTGTGGACGGCGCCGGACGGCAGCCACGTCAAGAAATTGAGCGGCGAGCAGGGCGTCTTGCTCACCTACAACACGCTCGCGGGCGGCCAGCCGCCGACACGGCTGCCCGGCGCGGAGTTGTCCCAAACGCACTGGCAGGCCTTCGAGTTTATCGACCGCGCCATGGAGGCGATGGCGGGCACCATGGACGTGCTGCGCGGCGAGGCGCCGCCGCGCGTCACCGCCTACAGCGCCATTCAACTCCTGGAGCAGCGGGCCCAGCAAAATCTGGCCGAGGGCATCGTCAACTGGTCGCTGGCGCACCGCGCGTGGGCGATGCAGGTGCTGTCGATTTTCCGCCGGTACGGCGTCGATGCGCGCTTTTCCGCCGCCGCGGGCGAAAACGGCCACTGGGCGATCCAGAAGCTGACGGCCGCCGATTTGCGCGGCGCGATGCAGGTGGAAGTCGAGGCCGGGTTGGGCCGCCCGCGCACGCAGATCGCCAAGCGCGCCGTGGTCGAGCAGGGCATTCGCGTGGGCGCCGTCAACATGATGGATCCGATGGAGCGGTTCGCGGTGGTGCGCATCCTGGGCATTCCCGAGCTGTTGAAGGACCAAGATCTCGATATCCAGGCCGCCGCCATCGAGAATGACACGTTTATGGAACTGGCGAAGACGGTGCAGCAGGGCGCCGATCCGGCCGGCGTGCCCTGGCCCGAAGTGCGCTCGGCCATCGACAACCATCCGCTGCATCTGCACAGCCACCGCCGCGTGGCCATCACCGAGGCGTTCCGCGCCTGGCCGAAAGTCGTCCAGCGGATTTTCGAGATTCACACGCTGGCACATCAGGCCGCCATCGCCGCCATCTACGGCCAGGTGCAGGGCCAGGGTGCCCCCTCGCCGCGCGCCCAGCTCACCGGCCCCGGGCCCACCGGCGAGGGGCTGCCCGTCACCGGCGGCGAGACCGAGAGCCTGCGCGCGGATCGCGTCGGCCTGCGGCAGGAAGCCATCGGGTTTCCGGGATTGCCCGGGGGCGGCGTGCCGGAACGCACGGGACGACGATAGGAGGAGACGATGCCCGCAGTCAGTCAGGCGCAACGCCGATACATGGGGATGGCCGAGCACACCCCGGAGATGATGCGGGGCAAGAGGCCGGACATGAGTAAAGCCCAACTGCACGATTTCGCCTCCACACCCGAGAAAGGCCTGCCGAAACGCACGCGGCCGCGGGGCTTTCGCAGCCTGGGCCGGTGAAACCGCGCTGGCGCATCCTGGCGGATCGGCTCACGGCCCGCCTGGCCGATGCGCACTACGTCAACGCGCAGGCCATTCGGGACACGCTGATCCGCCGGGATCGCGTGCCGCCCGAGCGCATTGTGGTGGTGGTGAATGGCGTGGACTGCGAACGGTTCGCTCCGTGAGCGAGGGCGCGCTGCTCGCCCTGTTTTTCGTCCTGCTGACGCTGGCCTTTCATCTGCCGCCGCTGACGCTGCTGGATCATCAATCCTGGGAGGGCGCCGGCGTCATCCTGCTCTGGACGCTGCTCGCGCTCGCGGCGCCGCATCCGTGGGTGGGCCTGCTGTTCGGGTGGCTCGGCATCACGCTGCCGCTGTCGGTGCTGGGGCGGCGCTGGGGCCTCATCCGGCAGCATGCCGAGTACCGCCAACAGATCGGCCAACATGTGCAATGGCTGCTGTACGCCACCGTCTATGTGCTGGTGGCGCACTGGCAGACGCCCGCCCTCCAGCAGGCCTTTGCGGCGGGTGTCGTCGGCTGGGCCACCGTCAACGCGGGGCTATTCTGGGTGACGCGCGCGACAGGGTGGCGGGTCAACAACGTGCAGTTTGTGCCGCCGCGGCTCCCCTCGGCCCTGTTGCAGGCGGTCTGGTATGTGGGCTGGATGACCGCCGTGGCCACGCTGTGCGCCCTCAGCCTGGGGGGTCCCGGCCCCGGGGGGGCGGTCATGCGGGTGCTTGCCGGCGTCCATCTGGTGACGACGGTGGCGTGCCGCAACAGCTCGGCCGGCCTGGGCCTGTTGGCGGGCTTGGTGGTGCTGTGGCCCCACCCGTTGTGGGTGCCGCTCGGCGCTGTCGCCCTGGTGGCGTTCGCCTGGGACGGCTGGTATCGGCAGGGCATTCAGCTCCGGTGGACCAGCACGGTGCAGCCGCTCTGGCCCCTCCTGAAGCTCGCCCGGGGCTGGCCGGTGGGCGTGGGCGTCCAACCCTCCTACGTGATCCAACGGGCGCCGAACGGCATGCTGCGCGGCAACTACTCCGCCATTCACGGCGAGCCGCTGGCGCTGCTGCTGGAAGTGGGCGCCCCCGGCCTCCTTGTGGCCGGCGTGGCCGCCGGCAGCCTTCTCCTGACGGCCCCCGGCACGCTGGGCTCTGCGCTGGTGGCCTGCCAAGCCGTCTATGCGCTCGCCTATTTCCCGCTCCGCGTGCCCGGTATGCTGCTGCTGCTGGCCGTGGGCGCCGCGTTGGTGGCGTGATGTGGGATCACGCCGTCGTTCGCATCGCCGGCTGCGGGCTCGCCTTCGAGGCGGGGTTCGCGCTGCTCGCCTGGTGGTTGGGATGGATCTAATCCCGGGCTCGGATCGCGCCAGCGCGGTGGACCCGGAGCCGCCCGCGTCGTTCGCCATCCCGTATTGGGTGAGCGCCTGTCCCGTGTGCCGGCTTGGCACCCGCGTCCATACCGTCTCCCGCCACGGCTTCCAGCGGTGTTGCGGCTTCTGCGGCCATCGGGACGCGGAAGGGTGGCGTCGGACGCTCCGAGATGGCACGCCACGAAAGACGCGCCGATGAACCCTGTGGACACCATGGGCGGGACGTGGTTGGACGCCAAGCCAACCAGTGACGCCCGGTGGAATGGATACGACCGGCGGAGCCGGACCTGGCTCATGCACCAGTTGCTCCGGGGCGAATCCCGCCAGGGACCCGTGCTGGACTTGGGGTGCTCCATCGGTGCCTGGGCGTGGTTCTTCGCGGAGGAGGGGTATCCGCGGCCCATCGGCATCGATCTCTCCGAACGGCACCTGCGGGCGGCCCGGATCGCCGGGCTGGGCCCGCTGTGTGCCGACGGCTGCACGCTGCCGCTGGCCTCCGGGACGGTCGAGACCATTCTCTGTGTGGATATGCTGGTGCATGTGCTGGCGGTCGAGCGGCAAGAGCGGGTGCTGGCGGAGATTGCCCGCGTGTTGCGCCCCGGCGGCGTGGCCGTCTTCTCCGTCCCCTCGGTGGTGGGCTATCGGAAGGGACACCAACGGCTCGTCATGGCGGATAGCGTGTATATGACGCTCCGGGACGCGGAGCACCTGCTGCACCGCGCACCGCTCTGCCTGGAGGCTGTCCAGGCCATCCAGTGGGTCGAGAGCGTGTGGCCGCTCTGGCGCTGGGTGCCCCCGGTGCTCCGATACCGGCTCGGCATGCCCCTGCTGGATCGGCTGGGCCAGCGTTGGGCGCTGTCCAACGCCCGGCTGCTGTTTCTGAAGGGGCGAAAAGCATGACCTGGCGTCGGGGTGTGGCCACGGCCGAGCAGTACGCCGACATCGGCCAGTACCGTCTCCGAGCGCTGCGGGACGCCGTGCTGCTGGGCGGCGGTCTGAAGCTGCTGCTGTGGCCCAGCATGGACCCCTGGCATCTGCTGTGGCTGTCACCGCTCGCCTTCGCCGTGTTCACGCTGGTCGGGTGGCTGTACAAGCGGCTGGGGTGGCTTCAGGAGGCCTCGACGGTGACGGTGGTGGAGCAAATGTCCTGGAGCGCCTACGTGCAGACCATCTGGCTGTACTGGTTGGTCACGGACGCGCGCGGGTCAGCCGATGCGATTCCCGACGCGATGCCCGCCGATTTGCGGCGCATCCTGGAGCCCAAACGGTGAGTCCTTGCGTGACGTTAGAGACGCCCGTCGCGTCGAGTACCTGCGGGAAAATGGCCCTCGCGCGACGCCGAGGTGCGCAGGCGGGGTTACCGAAAACCTGGGCCGTGCGGCGGTGGAAACGGGTGTGCCACGACCTGGATGCCCGTTTGGGGCTTGACAGGCTGAAAGAGCGAGGCTAGGAGGAGAAGGAACGATCCGGCGTCCCCCCGTAGGGGACGCATCCCCCCACGAGTGGGCTCGGCGGACGGCTCATGACCGTCTCGCGCGAGCGAAGAAAAGGCCTCCAGCGCGCTGGCTGGGGGCCTTTTTTTGTCGAGCCCATCGTGCGGTGGCTGTGCCACCGAAGGAGACGACGATGCCCGAACTGGAGTCTGCGACTCCCGCCGCGCCGGCCGCGCCGGCCGCCGCCACGCCCCCGCCTGCGGAAGGGCTCGAGGCGCTGCTGAAGGCGGAGGACGACCGCGAACTGCACCTGAAACTGAAAGGGTCCGAGCTGGCGCGCCTGAAGGGTGCCGCCCGCACGCTGCACGAGACCGGCCTGTCGCCTGAGCAGCTCCGCGAGCAGCTCGCCTGGGCCCGGTGGGCGCAGGAACAGGTCGCCGCGAACCAAAAGGCCGCGGCGGCGCCCAAGGCCGGTGCCCCGCTCTCGCCCGAGGATGAGGCGCAGCGGCAGGCCGCCATCAAGGCGTTGCACGAGTTGCAGCCCGGATTGGTCCATCTGCAAGCGTTGCTGGATGCCGAGAAGGAGCGTGTGACCCAGATGGGGCACGCGGAAAAGGTCTTTCTCCAGGACCGCGGCGAGGACGCGCACGACTTGGTGGGCGAGTTGCTGGACCGGGACAAGATCGAGCTGAGCAGCGGAGCCCGCAACGACCTGGAGCGGTTGCTGTTGGACCGCATTCTGAGCGATGCCGGGCTGCGGGCGCGCTTTACCGGCCATGCCGGCCGCTGGTGGAAGGTCGTCGAACACCAATTCGAAGCGTGGAAACAGGATAATGGCGTTGTCGGCCGCACCGGCCAGCGTCGGTTGCAGGCCGAAATCGAGGCCCAGAAACGCGCCGAGGGGGCGTTGCCTCCTCGGGTGACCGGCGGGACACCGGCCCCGGGCAGCGCGCAGCGGAGCGCGCCCGCCACCACGCGGGAAGCCGCCGAACAGACGGCGCAGATTCTTCGCGCGCATCGGGAGGCCGCCGCCACGTGAGGAGCGTATGCCATCCGATCTGACCGTCATGGACGCCCTACTGAAGGACGTGTGGGCGCCGTCTATCGAAAACCAGCTCGTCACCAAGTTTCCCATCCTCCAGAAGTTCGAGCGCGTCAAGGACTACATGTGGGATGGCCGCCAGGTCATCCAACCCGTGCTGCTCGGTCGCACGGGCGCCGTCATGGCCACCGCCGAGCGGGCCCGGCATCCCAACGCCGGCAACATGCGGCCCGGCCGGTTCTTCATCCCCATTCGGTTCGTCCATGGGCAGATCCAGGTCAGCGGCCCGCTCATCGAGCTGACGCGCACCAACGAGGGGGCGTTTGCCCGCGGGCTCAAGATCGAGATGGACGGGTTAGTGGGCGCGCTCGGGCTGCACGGCGCGTACTATCTCTGGCACGATGGCCGGGGCGTGCGCGCGCTGGTCAACGAGGCCACGCCGTCCGGCAACACGGCGCTGATTGTGGACACGCCGGGCGGGGTGACCACCAGCAATACGGTGGCCACCAACGGCGCCCGCTTTCTGAACGCGGGCGACTTTCTCAGCTTCATCAGCCCGACCGGCATTCTGCGGGCGGGCGGCACGCGGCAGATCGCCGCGGGCGGCGTCAGCGCGGATGGCACGACGGTCACGCTGACGGCCGCGCCCAACGCGGCGGTGGCGAACAACGATTTTATCGTCAAGGCCTACGGCAACGATGCGACGATCGTGATCGAGAATACCGAGTGGCAGCACCCGCCGATGGGCCTGCTGGGCATGGTCGTGCCCCCCGAGTACGGTGGCAGCGGCACCGACACCATCAG
>Ga0209002_10001971_pt1 | contig 16672 bp, 16 predicted proteins | sample Rifsed16ft2_FD_184010 | JGI IMG/M metagenome (GOLD analysis project Ga0209002, IMG submission 184010) | Soil microbial communities from Rifle, Colorado, USA - sediment 16ft 2 (version 2) | ecosystem: Environmental > Terrestrial > Deep subsurface > Rock core/Sediment | place: Rifle, Colorado...
GTGTTCGCTGCCCTTCGAGCGGCCCGGGGACCGGCTCGCAGCATCGATTGCGCTTTTCCATCGATTATTTGTAGCCCGCCCGGTCCATCAGCATGACCGCCTTGACTTGCAGGCTGCCGGCCTGCGAGACGTTGATGGTGTCCTGTTTGAACTGGCCCCAGGCCGCGACACTCGCGTGCGGCTTCACTTTCGGATTGGCCGGGTACTCGAGATTCTCGTCCGCGAACAGGTTCTGCGCCTTCTCCGAGGACAGCCATTCGAGGAATTTCACCGCCGCCGCGCGGTGCTGGGCGTGCGCGGTAATTCCCGCGCCGGAGACATTCACATGAACACCCCGATCCTTTTGGTTGGGCCAATAAAGCGCCAGCGGCAACCCGGGCTGTTTCTTTTCCAGCCGGCCGAAGTAATAGGTATTGACGATGCCGACATCGCACTGCCCGGCGAGGATCGCTTCCATCAGCTGGGTGTCGTCCGGAAACACGTCCGTGGCCAGATTGGCGACCCAGGACTTCACGATCTTTTCCGTTTTCGCCTCCCCCTGGCGTGCGATCATCATCGCCACCAGCGACTGGTTATAGACCTTCTTCGAGGTGCGCAGGCACAGGCGACCTTTCCACTGGGCGTCGCCCAGCGCTTCGTAGGTGGAAAGATCCGCGGGCTTCACGCGCACCGTGCTGTAGACGATCGTGCGGGCGCGCACCGACAGTCCGAACCAGCGATTATCCGGGTCGCGCAGATGTACCGGGATATTGGCCTTGAGCACTTTCGAATTCACCCCGGCGAGCACGCCCTCTTTCGCCGCCAGCCAGAGATTGCCGGCGTCCACCGTGATCAGCATGTCGGCCGGCGTGTTCGCGCCTTCGGCCTTGAGCCGTTCCAGCAAAGGCCCTTCCTTGTCGGTGATGAATTTAATTTCAGTCCCGGTCTCCTTGGTGTAGGCGTCAAACAGCGGTTTGATCAGCTGTTCGTTGCGCGCGGAGTAGACCACCAGTTCATCCGCGGCAAAGGCCGTGGCGGTGAATAGCAAGGCCGATGACAACAGTACTGACTTCAAATAACGCATGACTTTCTCCTGGATCAATTAAGCTTAAAGAAATCGGTTATTCCATGTTCAACACGGGGCTGGTCGCGCGCCTGGGCAGCGGCAGCTGCACAAACCCCATTTCATTTTTCACATGGCAGGCCATGCACTCGCGACGCATCTGCTCAAACGCCGCCTCGAATTTTTTCCAGTCGCGTGTTTTTGTCGCCTCCGGCAACAGGGGAAATACCACGCCGAGGAACTCGCGCGCGCTGGCAGCGCGTTTGGGTCGCGTGATTTCAAGTTTCTCGATTAGTTCCTTGATCTCCTCCGTCTGGTAAATGGCGAACTCCCATTTTCCCTGTTTCGCCGCCCAGTAAAGATTCTGATAACGCTCGCCCATCTCGATCATGATGTTGGCGGCACTGGGCAGTGCCTCGACCAGGCGGTCCACCTTTTGCGGCATGTCCGCACTTTGGCGCCAGTCGGCCGGCGGTTCGGCAGCCGCCGTCATGTCTGAAATCCCAGACAGCCATAGCCACACCAGGATTAACCTTGCCATGATTGTTACCTCCGATTTTTCCGGTTCGGATCAGATTTTCGCGTCGACCGGATGATCCGCGCTTTGCGGTACGACAAAATGGCGTAACCGCGGCGTCTCCCAGGGTGGTGGCGCGCGACACGGAACAGCGAGGCCACGGCCGGCCCGCCGCGGAAACTGCACGGCTGTGCGCGCTCGCGATGGCGCGGCGGGTTACCCGTCATTGGAATCCCCCTCTCCCCTGATATGGTAAATAAGAATCGTTATTATTTACATTTAGACCATGTTGTCAAGCTCCGGCACAGCCCGGGGAGACACGGCTAGCGGCCCGAATCCAGGAATTTGAATCGGTGTGGCATTCCGAGCGTGGCCCAGACCCGGCCGTCCGGCGCGACGATCAACCCTTCCACGCCGGCGAGACGGTTGAGCAACCCGCGGCCCTTTTCCGCCCCGAGCACCATGATGGCGCTGGAAAAACCATTGAGATGCGACAGGTCATTCCCCACCAGCGTGACCTGCTGCGGCCCGTCAGCGGGATAGCCGGTGCGCGGGTCGAGGATGTGGTGATAACGCCGGCCATTCCTGATGAAGTAACGCTCGTAATCGCCGGAGGTCACCACCCAGCCACGCGTCAGCTCCACGGTCGCCAGCAGCTCGCCCTCGCGCCGCGGATGGCGAATGCCGATGCGCCACGGCCGGCCCTGGTGCGTTCCCATGACGGTGACATCGCCACCACCGTTCAGCATGGCCTGCTTGATGCCATGCTGCTTCAGTACCTGCATACCGGCATTCAGGATATAAAGTTTGGCAATGCCGCCCAAGTCGATGCGCATGCCGGGTTGTTTGAGCAAAACGGTCCTGTTCTTCTGATTCAGAATCACGTGGCGGTAATTGACCAGCGGCAACGCACGGCTGATCTCTTGTGCTGACGGCATGGCGGGATTTTCCGGATTGAAGCGCCAGCCCTTGAACGCGCCGACCGTGATGTCAAAGGCGCCATCGGTACGCTCCGACACCCGTTGCGCCATGACCAACACCTCCATCAATTCACGCGGGACGGTCACCGGCCGCACGCCGGCCTGCCGGTTGATCGCGCTGACCACGCTGTCGGGGTTGTAGTGATTCATCATGTCCGACAGGCGCGACATTTCGCGATAGGCGGCGTTTGCTCCCTGCTCCAGGACATCGCGCCTAGACCCCTCGGCCGTCACGGTCACGAGCGTACCCATCAGGGGGCGGGCATCGGCATGGGACACCAGCTCAGCCGGTGCCGCGCCAGGCCAGGCCAGCGTTAACAGCAGTAACGGAAGAATGATGGCGAGATGTATCAGAAAGCGCTTACGGTGTGGCATGAAATTCGGCGATCACCGGCGCGTGATCCGAGGGGCGTTCATGCTGGCGCGGCTCGCGGTCAATGCGGCAGGCGTGACATTCCGCCGCCAGCGCCGGACTGCACAGGATATGATCGATGCGTAACCCGTTGTTGCGGGGGAAGGCATTGGCGCGGTAATCCCACCAGCTGAAGCTCTTCTCAGGCTGATCGAATTGGCGGAACACGTCCGTCAGACCCAGGCGGATCAGCCCCTTGAAGGCGGCGCGCTCCTTGTCGCTGAAAAGCACATGGCCTTCCCACAACTTGGGGTCGTGCACGTCGCGTTCCTCCGGCGCGATGTTGTAATCGCCCAGGAGCGCCAGACGCGGGTGGCTTTTCAGTTCCCTGGCGATAAATTTCTCGAGCGCCTTGAGCCAGGATAGTTTGTAGGAATATTTTTCCGACCCGACTTCCTCGCCGTTCGGAACGTACACATTGACCACGCGCACGCCGCCCACGACCGTGGCGAGCAGGCGCTTCTGGTCACCATCGGCGCCGGGTAACGAGCTGACGATGCCATCCGCCGGAGCGCGGCTCAGGGTGGCGACGCCGTTATAGGTCTTCTGGCCGGCGTAGACGGCCTGGTAACCGGCATCGCGAAACGCCGCGACGGGAAAATCCTCGTCCGCGATCTTGATTTCCTGCAGACACAGCACGTCGGGGTTTTCTTTTTTCAGCCACTCCAGCACCTGGGGCAGGCGCACGCGGATGGAATTTACATTCCATGTCGCGATTTTCATGGATGGGAGCTCCGGCCCCGGTTTCAGGCCGGATCAATAACGACGGCGGGCGGGCCGGTAACCGGGGTCGCCCGTGGTGGAGATATTTTCCTTGTCCTTGCCTTCTTCCTTGGCGGATTCGGATGCTTCGATCTTCGGATAGCCGGCGCTATCCAATTCGCCTTCCAGGATGGATTCCACGTAACCTTTCATGACCTTCTCGCCGATCATGATGATCGGTGCCGATAGCGAGCCGATCTTATTTTTCAGCTTTTGTTGCAGCTCCCCGTTGTTTTCGAGGTTCTGCTCGGTAAACGGCACTTTGCGTTTTTGCAGATAGACGCGCGCGAGGTCGCAGGAGCCGCAAACGGGAACAGAGTAAAGGATGACCGGGTATTTCTCGACGATCTTTTCAAGCGCATCGTCCACCGCGGGTTTCTTGTCAGAGCCGAGATTTTTTTCCTCGACGCGGTAGCCGGAACCCTCGGGCGGCGGCTGGTCGTGATACGACACCCGTCCCTGGCTGTCCACCCATTTATATAATGTCCCTGCCTGCGCCGCGGACAGGCCGGCGACGGCAAGCACCATGATCAGAATTGCTTTAGAAGCTGTCTCAAAAACGTCGCGAGCGGCCGTCAGCCGGGTGAGGACGGAGCACAGGAACCGGAGTGTACACGGCAGTACATGAGGATTCCGAGCACCGCCCGATCCCGGATCACGGTCGCGCAGCAGTTTTTGAGACAGCTTTTTAGAGCGTTCCATGGGTCAAACCCTCAAATACATACCACCCGATCGTTTACGGATGGATTCGCGCAGCCATCTCACGCCGGCGGCGAATCCAATTCCCAGCATAGCAAAGGAAATCCCGAGCCACAGGTAACTGAAGCTGAAACCGGCACCCGCCGCCATTGGCTTGACGGGCGGGGTCTTGGCAGCGACCGGCGCGGCCGGTGCCGGCTTGGCGGCGGCATTCATTTCCAGTTCCTTTATTTTTCCGGCCTGTTCCGCCAGGGTCGACTGGGCCTTCTTGAGCTGCGTCTGCGCTTCGGTGGTTTGCGCACGGCCCTTGGCCAGCTCCTCCTGAAGCTTGGCGAGTTGCCGACGCGCCGGCGGGTCGGGGGTGAGATAACGCGTCTCGATCCAGCCTTCCGCGCCCTGCGGGTCACGCACGCGGGTAAATTTGTCCAGGCGCTCGACCACTTCCAGCGGCATACCCGTCTCGACGGTTTTTACCACCGCGCTGGTTTCCGCGGTCTCGGCGCGCAACCCGATGCGCAGGCGCTCGGCGACGTAAACCGTCTCCGCCCGGGCGGCGGAAAACAACCCCAGCAACACCAGAACCGTGATGACACGCAGACTTCCTGTCATGGTTGCGTCCCTTAAGCGGCCAGTCCGGAATGCCGCAACAGTGCATCGATCTTCGGCGCACGCCCGCGGAATCGTACGAAAAGTTCCATCGGTTCGCGCGAACCGCCCGGCTCCAGAATATTCTGCAAAAACTGCAGGCCGGTGACGCGATCGAAAACGCCGTTTTCCTCGAACTTGCTGAAGGCGTCCGCCGACAGCACCTCGGCCCACTTGTAACTATAGTAGCCGGCGGCATAGCCGCCGGCGAAGATGTGCGAAAAACCGTTCTGGAAGCGGCTAAACGCCGGCGGGATCACCACCGCCACCTCCGCGCGCACTTCGTCCAGCACCTGTTGCACGCTCTTGGCGCCATCCGCGTCGTAAGCGCTGTGCAAGCGCATGTCGAACAGCGAGAACTCCAACTGGCGCACGAACTGCATTCCGGAGAGGAAATTTTTGGCCGCGATCATTTTGGCGTAAAGGCTGTCCGGAATCTTTTCGCCACTCTGGTGATGCGCGGCAACAAGATCGAGCGCCTCGCGTTCCCAGCACCAGTTTTCCATGAACTGGCTCGGCAGCTCGACCGCGTCCCAGGCCACGCCGTTGATGCCCGCCACACCCACGTAGTCCACCTTGGTCAGCATGTGGTGCAGGCCGTGACCGAACTCGTGAAACAGGGTGATGACTTCATCGTGGGTGAACAGCGCCGGCCGCCCTCCCACGGGCGGCGTGAAATTGCACACCAGATACGCCACCGGCACCTGCACACCATTCGTTGTGCGCTTGCGGTTGATGCACTCGTCCATCCAGGCGCCGCCGCGCTTGTGGGCGCGCGCGTACAGGTCCATGTAAAACCGCCCGCGCACCTCGCCCGCACCGTCGCGGATTTCGTAAAAGCGCACGTCCGGATGCCACACTTCGATACCTTTTACCGCGGTAATTTTCAGGCCATACAGCCGCTCGACCACCTTGAACATGCCGGGCACGACCCTGGTTTCCGGAAAATAGGGACGCAGGTCTTCCTGTGATAAATGGTATTTCGCCTGCTGCAGTTTCTCGGAGTAATAGGCGACATCCCAGGCCTCGATATGTTCGACGCCGTGGGCATCGCGGGCAAACCGTCTGAGTTCGTCGAAATCCTTCTGCGCCGCCGGCTTGGCACGGCGTGCCAGATCGTTCAGAAAGTCCAGCACCTCCGGAACCTTCCTGGCCATGCGCGTCTGCAGCGCGTACTCGGCGAAATTGCCAAACCCGAGCAGTTGCGCCGCCTCACGCCGCAAGCGCAACAGGCGCAGGATCAGCTCGCTGTTGTCCCATTGGCCTGCCGTCGGGCCCTGATCGCTGGCGCGCGTGACAAAGGCCTCATACATCTGCCAGCGCCGCTCGCGATCGTCGGCGTAGGTCATGAAAGCGATATACGACGGTCTTTCGAGGGTGAAGCGCCAGCCTGGCAGATTTTTTTCCCGTGCGTCCTGTTGCGCCATGGCGCGCGCCGACTCGGGCAAGCCGGCCAGATCCTTTTCATCGGCGATACGCAGATCCCATGCCTGGGTCGCATCGAGCACGTTTTCCGAGAACTTGCTGGCGAGCGCCGCGATTTCCTGCTGCACCGCCTTGAAGCGTGCCTTTTCCTGCGGCGGCAGTTCCACGCCGGCCAGACGGAAATCGCGCAGGGTATTCTCGATGATCTTTTTTTGCGCCTGGGTCAGCTTCGGAAATTCCGCACCCGCGGCAATGGATTTATAACCGGCGTAAAGCCGCTCGTCCTGCGCCAGTTCCGTGAAATAGTCGGTGAGCTTCGGCAGGCCGGCATTGTAAGCGGCGCGCCACGGTTCGCTGTCCATAACCGCATGCAGGTGTGAGACCGGCGACCACATGCGGCTCAGTCGCTCCCGCATATCCTCGATCGGCTGGGCGAAGTTGTCCCAGGTATAAGGACCGCCAGACGCCAGCAACTGCTCCAGGGCGGCGCGATTCTCCGCCAGCACATGATCCAGCGCCGGTGCGGCATGCTCCGGAAGAATGGCCCCGAAACGGGGCGGCTGTGTGAGATCGAGCAGGGGATTGCCGGCGAGAGAGGTGTTTTCCATGCCGGACTATTATAACGTGCCGCCGTGACGACCGCTCCCGACGCCCCCGCGCATCCGTACGACGCGCTTACACCCGAGATCATCCTCGAGGCCGTGGAAATGTACGGCGTGCGCTGCACCGGCGGCCTGCTCGCGCTCAACAGTTACGAAAACCGCGTCTACCGCGTGGATACCGAGGACGGGCCACCCGGCGTGGCCAAGTTCTACCGTCCCGGCCGCTGGGACGAGGCGGCGATCCTCGAAGAGCATGCGTTCGCGCAACAGCTGGCCGAGCACGAAATCCCGGCCGTCGCTCCGCTGGCACGCCAGGACGGCAGCACGCTCAGCCACCATGGCGGTTTTCGCTTCGCGGTGTTTCCGTGGCAGCCGGGGCGCGCGCCTGAATTGAACTCGCGTGAGGACCGCGCCCTGCTCGGCCGCTACCTCGGCCGCTTGCACCGGCTGGGCGCGGCGGAACCCTTCCGCCATCGCGCGCGCCTGGGCATCGAGGAATTCGGCCATCGTTCCGTTCGCTATCTGCGGGAGCACGACGTCGTACCGGAGGAATTGCGCGAGCCTTTCTTCGCCATCACGGAATATCTTTTCCCGCCCGTCGAGACCGCCTTCCGCGCCGCCGACGAGGCGGCATGGATACGCCTGCACGGCGACTGCCATCTCGGCAACATCCTCTGGACCGGCACCGGACCTCATTTGGTCGACTTCGATGATTGTCTCACCGGTCCGGCGGTGCAGGATTTGTGGATGCTGCTCTCGGGCAGCCGCGAGGAAATGGAACTCCAATTGGCCGACGTGCTGTCCGGCTACACCGAGTTCATGGAATTCAATCCTGCCGAGCTGCGGCTGATCGAGCCCCTGCGCACGCTGCGCATGCTGCGCTACATGGCCTGGCTCGCCGAACGCTGGGACGACCCCGCCTTTCCACGCAACTTCCCCTGGTTCAACACGCGGCGCTACTGGGAGGAACAGGTGCTCGCGCTCAAACAGCAGGCCGCGGCGCTGGATGAACTCCCATTGTCGTGGATGGCGTAACAACAATAGAAATTCACAGGATTAACAGGATTTTTCAGGATTTACAGGATTAAGGATTTAGAGACAAGAAATTATGTTAATTAATCCTGTTTTTAATCTTGTCAGATTATTTCTTTCTTGTGAGAAGTTCTTACAAGATTTCATTTTTAGAATTTTCCTGTTAATCCTGTAGAATCCTGTCAATCCTGTCTATTCTCGGGTTTTAATGGCCATACGACCTTACAAAGGCATCCTGCCCACCATCGGGCCCCGGGTTTACATCGATGAAGCCGCGACCGTCATCGGCGACGTCGTCATCGGCGCGGACACCTCCATCTGGCCCCTGTGCTCGGTGCGCGGCGACGTGAACATTATCCGCATCGGCGCGCGTACGAACATTCAGGACGGCTGCGTCCTTCATGGCACGCACGAATACGAGAGCGTCCCCGGCGGCTGGGCCGTGGTGGTGGGCGACGATGTCACCATCGGCCATCAGTGCATCATCCACGGCTGCACCGTCGAATCGCGCTGTCTCATCGGCATGGGATCGGCCATTCTCGATGGCGCCGTCATCCGCGCGGGCGCGTTCCTCGGCGCCGGCAGCCTCGTCACCGAAGGCAAGGAACTCGAGGGTGGTTATCTGTGGATGGGCCGGCCGGCTAAACGGGTGCGCGAGTTGACGGAAGAGGAAAAGGCCTGGTTCGATTACTCCGCCCGGCACTACGTCAAGCTCAAAAACGATTATCTGAAGTAAACGGCGGCGCCATTCAGTGTTTCCCGCGGCGTGTCCGGGGGGGCGGTCTGTTCCCCGCCTTGCCTTCCGCCGAGATCAGGGCCTTCACAATCGCGTGCGTGCGCGGCGGCGGTTTGAGCCGGCGGTAGTTTTTTCAGGGGAAGGCTTTGGCGGTATAAGCCCTGTAAATTGTCTTCAGCTTCCCTTTCGCAATGCCGCGATCACGTGCTTCGTTTCCGGCCGCACGCCGCGCCACAACAGGTACGACTCCGCCGCCTGCTCCACCAGCATGCCGAGACCGTCGGTGGCGGTCGCCGCCCCGTGCAACATGGCCCATTCCAGAAACGGCGTGGGCTTGTCGCCGTACATCATGTCGTAGGCCACGGCATTATTGGCGAAAAGATTCACCGGCAGCGGTGGGACTTCGCCCTTCAGACTCGCACTGGTGCCGTTGATGACGACATCGAAATGCTTGCCGACGAGTTCGTCATAGCCGACGGCCTCGACCTTGCCGAACGGCGCGAAGGTCTGGGCGAGCTCTTTGGCCTTGGACACCGTGCGGTTGGCGATGACGAGCACGACAGGATTCTGCTTGAGCAGCGGTCCGAGCGCGCCGCGCACGGCGCCGCCCGCGCCCAGCACCAGGATTTTTTTGCCTCGCAGGTGAACGTTCAGATTCTTGGTAAGGTCGTGCACCAGGCCGGTGCCGTCGGTGTTGTCGCCGAAAATCTTTCCATCGGGCTCGAACCGGATGGTATTGACCGCTCCCGCCAATTTGGCGCGGTCACTCAGATTGTCGGCCAGTTTGAAGGCCTCGAGCTTGAACGGCACGGTGATATTGAATCCTTTGCCACCCTCGGCGCGGAACTGCTCCACCGCGTCCGCAAACCCGTCGGTATCGACCCACAACGCCGTGTATTCGATGTTATGCCCGAACTGGTGGGCAAACAGTTTGTGAATCGCGGGCGATTTGCTGTGGGCAACGGGATTGCCCATCACCGCGTAACGCGCCGGGGTTGTGTCTTTTTCCGCCTTGGTGGCCACTTTTCGGTCCTGAACATGCATGCGGGCCTATTCTAGGCTATTGCCCGCGCCTCGGCACGCGGGCTTATACCAGCACGAAGATCAGGTACGAGAGGTAACAGAAGCCGTTGAAAAAGAGATGCACTGGCCGGAGGTGGCCACGGCGCGTCATGAACATCAGGTAAGAACTCGCCACCAGCGTCAGGATCACACCCGCCAGCACCTCCTCGCGCGGTTCCCACGGCGTGAGCAGGATACCGAGCGCCGGCAGCAGCGAACCCTGAAACACCATGGCGCCGGTGATGTTGCCGAAGGCGAGCGTGTCCTTGCGCCGGCGGATCCAGATGATGCTGTTCACCTTCTCCGGCAGCTCGGTCGCGACCGGCACAATCAGCAGCGCCAGCACCAGCGCCGAGAGTCCAAGCCAGACGGACAGTTGCTCAACCCCCTGCACGAAGCCGTGCGCACCGAAGACGATCAGCGTCAACCCGATGGCGAGTTGCAGCAGTATCGTGAACATGTTTTCCGGCATGCCTATCCGGCCGAACAGCCGCACCAGAAACAGCGGCTCGCTGGCGGCGGTGCCATGGCCGTCGGCGACCAGCTTGGCCGAGGCGCGGATCGTGAGCATGAGGTAGATGAAATACACCAGCACCAGCGAAATGGCGATCATCGCTCGCACCCAAGTCGATTGATGCGGCACGAAGATGGCGATGGCGCTCAGGCCGTATGCCAACAGGAACCACGACAGATCGCGCTTGATACCGGTGCGTTCGGGATGCAACTCATCCGACCAGCCACGCTTTTGAATCGCGAACAACGCCATCAGAAACAGTGTCAGCGTCGAGAGCATGAGCGGGGCGCCGAGGATGGCGCCCACGCCCACCTCCTCGCGCACCTGCTGCGTGCCCGCGGTCGAAAGGATGGCCACCACCGGCACCATGGTCTCGGGCAGGGCGGTGCCCACCGCCGCGAATATGGAACCGGTCACGCCCTCGGAGATTTTCAAACGCTCGCCGAGATGCTCCAAGGCGTTGGTGAAGGTCTCCGCGCCGATCAGGATGATAAGCAGGGCAACCAGAAGAATGCCGATAGTCATGTATGGAATTCCCTATATTGAAATCTAACCGCAGATGAACACGGATGAATACGCAGATAAACGCAGATTACAAAGAGTTGAAACAGAAACTTTATTCTTGTCTTATCTGCGTTCATCATTTTTGCTCATCAGCGTTAATCTGCGTTTCAAAAATCATAATGGATTTGACTTATTTCTTTTCCATGCCGGGGGGACGGGTCTCGACAAAAGCGGGGCGCGCGCTGATGCCGGCCAGCCACTGGCCCAGCCGCGGATGACGTCCGCGCCAGTCGTGCGGATAACGGAAGTCGGTGTATTCCAGTGCGACTGCCATAACAAGGTCCGCCAGCGTGAAACGGTCCGACATGAGCCAGGCACCTTGGGACAGATGCTGCGCCGTGTATTCAATGGAGCGCGTAATTTTCTCTTCCTGACGCCGGATGTTGTCGGCGGACTGCTGCGCCGCGGGCCGGCGCGATTCGAGCAACCGTGTCACCACGGCGTCCAGCAGGCCGTCGGCCAGGGCCTCCCAGCGCAGCATGTCCCAGCGCGCCTCGCCCGCGGCGGGAAGCTGTGTGGGCGCCTTGAGCGCATCGAGGTATTCGACGATCACCGGCGAATCGAACAAAACCGAATCGTCGTCACGCACCAGCACCGGCACCTTGCCGAGCGGGTTGAGCGCGGGAACCGGGCTGTCCGCGGCCCAGGCATCGGCCACGACAAACTCGCATGGCAGATGCTTCTCCCGGATCAGGATACGGGCCTTGCGCACGTAGGGCGAGGTCAATGAGCCGTAGAGTTTCATATTTACATCCAAAATACTTAATATATGATTTTTGAAACGCAGATTAATGCTGATGAGTAAAAATGATGAACGCAGATAGAATGAAAATAAAGTCACTATTTCAATTTGTTTTTATCTGCGTTTATCTGCGTATTCATCCGCGTTCATCTGCGGTTACATGATCTTATAAATAATCGATCAACAACCCAGCGAACACCGCCGCCCCGAACCAGTTATTGTTCAGAAACGCGCGGAAGCAGCCGTCACGATCGCGGTGACGCATGAGCCGCTGCTGATAAAGCGCGAAGCCCGGCGCCGCCATCAGGCCGGCATAATACCCCAAACCGAGACTGGCGAGCGCGCCGGCGAGCGCCAGCAGGACGATTGTCATGATGTGAAAAATGAAAACCATGGCGCGATCGAAACGGCCGAACAGGATGGCGGTGGATTTCACCCCGACCTTGAGGTCATCCTCCCGGTCCACCATGGCGTAGGCGGTGTCGTAGGCCACGGACCAGCATACGTTGGCGGCGAACAAAACCCAGGCAAGCGGCGGCACGCCGCCGGTCTGGGCGGCGAAGGCCATGGGAATGCCCCAGCCGAACGCTATGCCGAGATAGAACTGCGGCAGATGGGTGTAACGCTTGAGAAAGGGGTAGGTCGCGGCCAAAAACGCGCCGGCGAAGGAAAGCAGGATGGTCTGGCGATTGAGCGTGAGCACCAGCGCCAACGCGATCAGGCACAGAACGGCAAAAAGCGTGAGCGCCTCGCGCGGACTCACGCGCCCGGCGGCGATCGGCCGGTCGCGCGTGCGCTCCACGTGCGGGTCGAAATCCCGGTCGGCGTAATCGTTGATGACGCAACCGGCGGAGCGCATCAGCACCACACCCAGCACGAATACGATGAAGACGCGCAGATCGGGCCGGCCCTGGCCGGCGATCCACAGCGCCCACAGCGTCGGCCAGCCGAGCAGCAGAATGCCGATCGGCCGGTGCAGGCGCATCAGCATCGCATAGTCCTTGAGCTTCACCGCGATATTCATTAAATCTATTTACTTTAAACCGCAGATTAACGCAGATTCATATTTATGATGAACGCAGATAAAACAATAATTTTGTGACTGATCTGCGTTTATCTTCTTCATCATCCGCGTTCATCTGCGGGTGCCTTAGAATTCGGGAATGTCCGGCAGGAAAAATTCGCACACCAGCAGCGGTTTGCCGCCCAGCCAGAACAGCGAGCGCCGCCCCCAGATCACCTCGGGCTTTTCGCGCAGATCACACGCGGCCAGGTGATAGAGTCGATCGGCCGGCGTCAAACACGCGACCTCCACCTCGCCGCGCTTCATGGACGGATCGGCAAACAACATGGCCCCAAGGGAACGCGCGCCGAGGCGCGTGAAACGATGCGACTTTCTCGCGAGCGTCCGCGGTGGGATGATGGTGCGCGCATACACCCACGGCGTATCGGCGCACACCAGTTGCACCTGGCGGACAATGGCGCGGGTGCCGGCGCGCATGCCGAGGGCCTCGGCCTCGTTGCGCAGCGGACGCGCGCGGCGCTGATCCAGAAGCCGCACGTAAAAATTCCCGCGACAGTGATTAATGATGCGCTCCGTGAGCGACGCCGGATCGAGCAGCCACGGCAAATATTTTTCCGGGATGCCGTGACAGCTCAGCCGATTTGCCGGCCGCCACAGCGGTTCCGCGCGCCAATGCAAGGCTGTGCTCGGGGTGGGCATGAAAAATACGGGCCGACGCTGTAAGGGAGCGAAATCGTAGCAGAAACGTTCAGGGCGGTCAGCGCGACAATAAATCAGACGCTGCCGTATTCCTCCGCCCGCCCCAGCCAGCGCCGCACGATCGGATCGACACGTTCGGGGTACTCCTGCAACACCTGCTCGGCGACGCTTTGTACGCGCGGCAGCAGCGCGCGGTCGCGCAGCAGATCGGCAATATGGAACTGCGGCATGCCGGCCTGACGCGTGCCGAGCATCTCGCCCGGGCCGCGCATTTCGAGGTCGCGCCGCGCGATTTCGAAACCGTCGCTGGTCTCGCGCACGGCCGCCAGCCTTGCCCGCGCCATTTCCGACAACGGCGGTTGATACAGCAGCACGCAGTGGCTTTCCACCGCTCCGCGGCCGATGCGCCCGCGCAGTTGGTGCAGTTGCGACAGGCCCAGCCGCTCGGCGTTTTCGATGACCATGAGTGAAGCGTTCGGGACATCCACACCGACTTCGATGACGGTGGTGGCGACCAGCAGATGCACATCGCCGCGCTTGAAAGACGCCATGATCTTTTCCTTCTCCGGCGGTTTCATGCGGCCGTGTATCAAGGCGATGCGCAGTTCAGGCAATGCCTCGCGTAGTGCTTCTGCCGTATCCGTCGCCGTCTCCAGCTCCAATGTCTCTGACTCTTCAATCAGCGGGCAAACCCAGTAGGCCTGGCGGCCGGCGCTGCAGGCGTCGCGGATACGACTGACCACGTCGGCGCGACGTGCTGAGGGAATCGCCACCGTCTCGACCGGTTTGCGTCCGGGCGGCAGTTCGTCGATCACCGACACGTCGAGATCGGCATAGAGGCTTTGGGCAAGGGTGCGCGGAATCGGGGTCGCGGTCATGATCAGCTGATGCGGCCGGCGCTCGCCACGCCGGCCCTTCTCGCGCAGCGCGAGACGCTGATGCACGCCGAAGCGGTGCTGCTCGTCGACCACGATCAGCCCCAGATCGGCGAACTCCACGCCTTCCTGGAACAGCGCCTGAGTACCGATCGCGATGGCGGCCCGGCCCGAGCCGATTTTTTCGAGCGCACCCTGGCGCGCGCGGCCATTGAGCTTGCCGGACAGGCCGACCACGGAAACGCCGAGCGGCTCGAGCCAACCGGAAAAATTGCGTAAATGCTGATCGGCGAGCAGCTCGGTCGGCGCCATCACCGCCACCTGCAAGCCGCTTTCAATGGCGCCCAGACTGGCGCACGCCGCGACGATGGTCTTGCCCGACCCGACATCGCCCTGCACCAGACGCTGCATCGGATGGCCCTGGCGCAGATCGTGCAAGATTTCATCCAGCACCCGCTGCTGCGCGCGCGTGAGCTGAAACGGCAGGCGCGTGAGCAGCTGTTTCATGAGTTCGCCCGTGCCCACGATGGGAGGCGCCTGTTCCGTCTGCATCCGCGCGCGCAGGCGTTTCAGGCTCAGGTGATGCGCCAGCAATTCCTCGAAGGACAGGCGCAGCACGGCGGGATGCTTTCCCTCCGCCAGCAGTTCCACCGGCGTATGCGGCGGCGGTTGATGCACCAGCGCCAACGCCTGCGTGAGCGTCGGCAGTTGCAGCTCCTGCAACACGGCGGGCGGCAGCCGTTCCTCGATTTTTTCGAGATATTGTTCCAGCGCCTGGCGCGCCAGCTTGCGCAGGCTCAACTGGTGCACGCCCGTGGTCGCCGGGTACACCGGGGTCAGATTTTCCTCCGCCTTCGTGGGCTGCGCGCCATCGGTGAATTCATACTCGGGATGGATCATCTCAAGCCCGACCGGGCCGAAGCGCACCTCACCGAACAGCCGCAGGCGCCGGCCGCGCGCGAGGTTCTGTTGCTGGATGGCGTTGAAATAAAAAAACCGCAGATGCAGATGTCCGGTGCCGTCGCTCACCCGGCAGATCAGGCTGCGCCGGCCGCGGAACACGACGTCCGCCAGCTCGATCTCACCCTCGACCGCCGCCTCCATGCCGGGCCGCAGACTGCCGATGGGCAGGAGACGGGTGCGGTCCTGATAGCGCAGGGGAAGATGGAACAGGACATCCTGCACGGTTTGCAGACCGAGCCGCTTGAGCTTGTCCGCGAGCTTCGGGCCGACCCCCTTGAGGGCCGTCACCGGCAGGGAAGCAATGTCCATAAAATCAGTAGCAAGTTTCAAGTTGCAAGTAGCAAGGCAGGACAGGAAACATCAATGTTTTACTTGCTACTTGTCACTTGCCACTTGTTACTTTTCTAAAACCATAATCGCATCCATCTCCACCGCCGCGCCCTTGGGCAGCGCGGCCACGCCGACGGACGCGCGCGCCGGATAGGGCTCGCGGAAATACTGCGCCATCGCCTCATTCACCAGTGGAAAGTGCCCGAGGTCGGTGAGATACACGTTCAGCTTCACCACGTCCTGCAGGCTGCCGCCGGCGGCCTTGGCCACCGCGCCCAGGTTCTCAAACACGCGCCGGATCTGTGCGCGCATGTCGCCGCTCTCCAGCATCATGGTCTCCGGAATCAACGGAATCTGGCCGGCGAGATAAACGGTGTCACCGGTTTTCACGGCCTGGGAATAAGTGCCGATGGCTTTGGGGGCTTTGTCGGTTCTGATAATTTCTTTTTTCATTTGTGGCTCCGCTAAGTTCCAGTAGCAAGTAACAAGTGGCAAGTGACAAGTAGCAAGAAAACCGTCGTCCCTTGCTACTTGCCAGTTGAATCTTGCAACTATCCTTTTTTACGATTAATCCGCACCACCGACTCAAGCGCGCGGATGCGGCGCATGATGTGCGCCAGATGCACGCGGTCGCGCACCTCGACCGTGAAGTCCATGGCGGTGTACTGGCCGTCGCGGTCGTCGAAAGTAACGGTGTCGATGTTGGCGTCCTGTTCGGAAATCGCCGCCGCCACGGAGGCGAGCACACCGCGCTGGTTTTTCGCCTCGACCCGGAAATACACCGGGTACACGCCCTTGATGTCCTTCTCCCACTGCACGTCGATCCATTGCTCGGGGTGTTTGCGGTAACGCACCACGTTCGGGCAATCCTCGGTATGCACCACGATACCGCGCCCGGCGGTGAGAAAGCCGAGGATGGGATCGCCGGGAATGGGACGGCAGCAGCGCGCATAAGTGACCACCACGCCCTCCGTCCCGTGAATGGCCAGCACCGGTTCCTTCGGCTTCTGGCTGCGGCGGCGGAACAGCCGCAGGAAACGGCTCGCC
>Ga0209002_10001975_pt1 | contig 16653 bp, 11 predicted proteins | sample Rifsed16ft2_FD_184010 | JGI IMG/M metagenome (GOLD analysis project Ga0209002, IMG submission 184010) | Soil microbial communities from Rifle, Colorado, USA - sediment 16ft 2 (version 2) | ecosystem: Environmental > Terrestrial > Deep subsurface > Rock core/Sediment | place: Rifle, Colorado...
CGAACTTATCCGAGTTAGGTGGCTTCGACAGAGCTGTAAGCATAGGCCGAACCTCGCCACGGTTCCACTCGAAGCCGGTGATTACGAGGTCGAAGGATCTAGCACTCCATTCATGACGGTACTTTTCGAGGATGAGCGGACGAGCCTCGTTCAGTCGGTCCCTGAGGTCTCGAACTCGGCGACCTAGGTACTGAACTTCGTAGCTAGTGGTCATGAGGAATGGGACGGAGCCCTTACCGCGGCGCCCTTCGGGAAAGGTCAGGCCCGTGAGAGTCTGTGCGATCCACTGATCGGTGGGAATGGTTCCGATGTACGCCATCCCTGTATACCCGATTGCGACAACCCCGTTCCTGTCGCCGAAAAGGACATTCTTGTTGGCATCGGGGTCGTGCTCGGCGGCATTCCTGGTCACTTTGCGGTCGGTCACCATCAACGCGTAGCGAGAGGATGTGCGGGTCACGATCAGGGTCATGGTAGCCTCAGCAGGACCTCGAACGGATGACGGGGCTCACTCAAAAGGGACGCTCGCCTAACCCTGGCGTTCACTCGCCGCGCCCGAAGCGAAGCGGGGGCGGCTCGGCTGCATGCAGTGTTGGGCGGCGGCCCCTGTTGCACGAACTGCTATACAAGCCTTCCACCGCCATCTATATGCAGAACCTCACCAGTCATAAAGCCGTTGGTCATCAACAGCACCACCGCTTGCGCGACTTCCTCAGCCAAGCCTACTCGTTTCACGGGTAGTCTATCCGTCGCCCAGGCCGCCATTTCGTCGCGGCCTTCTCCCATCAACGGCGTGTCAATCGTGCCGCCTGCGACAGCGTTGACGCGGATAGGTGCTAACTCAAGTGCTAACCCTCTCACCAGGACCTCGATTGCCCCGAACATGGCTTCTGTGACCACGGCACCAACCCTCGGTCTGGAAGCAAGTGACCCCGTTAAGAAAGTGATTGAGCCATGTGTCATCTTTGGGACCGCGGCTCGGACGACGTATAGTGGACCCCAGAAACGCTGCTCAACATCGGAACGCAGGGTCTTCAAATCGGCTTCCAAGACCTTGCCCAAGAACAGCTGACCTGCTGAAATGAAAACATGGTCGACTCGATCCATTTCTCGGAATATCTCTTGCACACCTGCTTCGCTGGTAATATCTGCGGTGACTGCTCGAACATCGCCAAGCTGCTGCACTGCATGTCGAAGTGTTTCGCTGGAGCGGCCTGCAATAGTTACGTTCGCACTTTGTTCCTTCACCAGTTTGGCAGTAGCGAGGCCTATTCCAGAACTCCCACCTACGATGACCACATTAGTTCCATGAAGATTCATAACACACACCTCGTTGTGGACCAACTATACCACTACATGCAATATAAGACCATCGTAAAGGGCGTTGCGCCGCAATGCCAACCACTCTCATGGACCGGCCATTGAGATATTCACTCAAGACCTCCCCATTTTTCAACCCAGTCCGCCAAGTGCGGCGCACACATAGGACCTCTCAAGAAGACCCAGCCCCGCCGGCGAATACGGTCAGGACGCCAAGGAGGATGAACAGCGCCGCGGCAACCCATCGCATCACCTTCATGTTTACACGATGGGCCAAGGCCTCGCCCATCCAAACCGCAGGGACGTTCGCGACCATCATGCCCAGCGTGGTCCCCACGACGACCGCAACGAGGGGATCGTACCGGGTCGCAAGCGCCACGGTGGCAAGTTGACTCTTATCGCCCATCTCAACCAGAAAGAAGGCGATGAGCGTGGTCACGAACACACCGGCGCCTCGGAAGGCCTGGTTGTCCTCCAGTTTGTCGGGCTTCAGCGCCCAGAGGCCGAAGCCGAAGAACGAGGCAGCGACGATCCACTTCATAGTCTCCGGCGACAGTAGACTTGCGACCCAAGCGCCGACGGAGCCGGCGAGAAAGTGATTGAGGAGAGTAGCGAACAGGATGCCCAGGACAATGGACACCTTGTTCTTGAATTTGGCCGCGAGCACAAATGACAGAAGCTGGGTTTTGTCACCCATTTCCACGAGCGCTACGACCGAGATGGAGATGAGCAGAGCTTCCACGTGTGAACTCCTTTGGGTTTTTCGTTGGTTTGGGCCCACCTTTCCTGCGTCATCTTGCGCAGTGCGACGTGCAGCATCCCATCATGGGTACGGCCCTCCACACACGGTGTGCGTCTGAGGTCAGGGCCAATAAAAAAGACCTCGACCTCACCTCGCCCGCTTACGCGGGCGGATGCAGGCCGAAGGTCGGCTGAGCTAGCGGGTGCGAGCCGTCGGGACCAGGGTCATCCCCAGCATGTTGATCCCGACCACGGCCCGTTTGGGCCGACAGTTACTCTCCCTCGGGACACCAAGAGGGATACTAGCGCGACCAATGGGCGGCTGTCAACGTTCGTGCTGGGCTGATGCTCTATCCGCGATGCGTGTCTAGCCGCCCTGCATCATCTTCTGCAGAACGACCTGGAGCAGGCCGCCGTGGTGGTAGTAGTCGACCTCGACCTGGTTATCGATGCGGACGATGGCATCGAACTCGACGGCGCTGCCGTCGCCGCGGACGGCGCGCACCTTGGCCTGCTGACCAGGCTCGATGCGCCCGGCGATACCGGTGATGTTGAAGGTCTCGCTTCCCGTTAGCCCCAAGCTCGCCGCCGACTGTCCCGGTTTGAACTGGAGGGGCAGCACCCCCATGCCCAGGAGGTTGCTGCGGTGAATGCGCTCGTAGCTCTCGGCGATGGCCGCCCGCACCCCGAGAAGCTTCGGCCCTTTGGCTGCCCAGTCCCGCGAGCTGCCGGCCCCGTACTCCTTGCCCGCGATGATGATGGTCGGGACGCCCTCGGACTGGTAGCGCATCGCCGCTTCGAAAATGCTCGTCAGCTCATTGTCGGGGAGATGACGGGTCCAGTCGCCCTCCTTCTCAGGGGTCAGGCGGTTCTGCAGCCGGACGTTGCCGAAGGTGCCGCGCATCAGCACCTCGTGGTTCCCACGGCGCGCGCCGAAGGTGTTGAAGTCGCGCGGCGGCACGTCCTTGCTGATGAGGTACTGGCCGGCCGGCCTGTTGGCTGGGATGGCGCCGGCTGGTGAGATGTGGTCGGTGGTGATGGAGTCGCCCACCATCACGAGGACGCGAGCGCCCGCAATATCGGCCAGCTCTTCCGTGGCCGCGCCATCGTCCTTGAAGAAGGGCACCTCTTGGATGTAGGTGGACTGCGGGTCCCACTGGTAGAGGTCCCCTTCCGGAACCGGCAAGTCGCGCCACTCCTGCGGGCCGGTGAAGACCTCGCTGTAGCGTTCCTTGAACATGGCCGGGCTCAGGGCGCGCACGATGGTGTCGCTGATCTCTTTCTGGGATGGCCATATGTCGCTCAGGAACACGGGACGCCCTTGCTCGTCGTTGCCCAGGGGCTCGCGCGTCAGGTCGGTCTCCATGCTGCCGGTCAGCGCGTACGCGACGACCAACATGGGCGACGCCAGGTAGTTGGCTTTGACCTCTGGATGGACGCGTCCTTCGAAGTTGCGGTTGCCGCTCAGCACGGCAGCCACGACCAAGTCGTGTTCGTTGATGGCCTGGGAGACGGCATCGGGCAGAGGACCGCTGTTGCCGATGCACGTGGTGCAGCCGTAACCGACGGTGTGGAAGCCCAAGCGCTCCAAGTAAGGCGTAAGGCCCGCGGCGTCGAGGTAGGCGGTCACGACCTTGGAGCCGGGCGCCATGCTGGTTTTCACCCACGGTTTGCTGATGAGCCCGCGCTCGACCGCCTTCTTCGCCAACAGGCCGGCGCCTACCATGACCGAGGGGTTGGAAGTGTTGGTACAGCTGGTAATGGCCGCGATGACGATGCTGCCGTGACCGAGAGGCGCCCGGGTGCCACTGAGGTCGATCTCGACCGGTGTTGGGAAGGAGGTTGCGCTTGGAGCATCTTGAGGGGCCGGCCTTCCGCCCTCGTTCTCGAGGCGGCCCAAGGACGCGGCGTTCGGTTGCTGCGACAGCGGGATCTGGCCTTGGAAGCTGGCGAGGAAGTTGGCTGCCACCGCGCTGAGCGCTACGCGGTCCTGGGGGCGACGAGGCCCCGCTACGCTCGGCTCCACGGCGGAGAGGTCCAACTGCAGTGTGTCGGTGTACGTCGGGTCCGGCGTGTCGTCGGTGCGGAACAGCCCCTGGGCCTTGGCGTACTGCTCCACCATCGTAATGTGAGCGGGGTCCCGGCCGGTGTCCCGCAGGTATTCGAGGGTGATGGCGTCGATGGGGAAGAAGCCGCAGGTCGCGCCGTATTCGGGAGCCATGTTGGCGATCGTAGCGCGGTCGGGCAGCGGAAGATGGCTCAGCCCGGTCCCGTAGAACTCGACAAACTTCTCGACGACGCCCCTCCGGCGAAGCATCTCCGTCACGGTGAGAACGAGGTCGGTCGCCGTAACGCCTTCGCGCAGCGAGCCGGTGAGCTGGAAGCCGACGACCTCGGGGAGCTGCATGTAGTAGGGCTGGCCGAGGAGCACGGCCTCGGCCTCGATGCCGCCGACGCCCCAGCCCAGCACGCTGAGGCCGTTGATCATGGTCGTGTGCGAGTCAGTGCCGACGACCGTGTCGGGGAAGGCGACGGTGCCATTCGGGCCCTCTCGCGTTGCGACAACGGTGGCCAGGTATTCCAAGTTGACCTGGTGGACGATACCCGTGCCCGGGGGCACGACCCGAAAGTTCTGGAAGGCCTTCTGGGCCCAACGAAGGAACATGTAGCGCTCCTGGTTGCGCTCGAACTCTCGCTGGACGTTGAACTGAAAGGCCATTGGCGTGCCGAAGTAGTCCACCTGCACGGAATGGTCGATCACGAGGTCGACGGGCACGACAGGATTGACTTTCCTGGGGTCCTCGCCGCTGCGGGCCATCGCCGAGCGCATCGCGGCAAGGTCCACGACGGCCGGCACGCCCGTGAGGTCCTGCATCAGCACGCGCGCGGGCATGAAGGGAAACTCCCGCCGCGATGGCGAGCGTGGGTCCCAGCGGGCAGCGGCCAGGACGTCCTCCTCGGTCACCAGTCTGCCATCGACGTTGCGCAGAGCGTTCTCCAAGAGGACGCGGATGGAGAAAGGGAGGGCGGCGAGACGGACGAGCCCTGCCTCCTCCAGCGTCCCCAGCCGGTAGTAGGTCAGTGGGCCCGCTGCAGTCCGGAGGGAGGCTCGCGCCGACGTAGAAAAGCTTCGATTAGCCATGACGAGCTCTTTCTGTTGTTGGACTAGGACGCTCGGGCCCGTGAAAGACCTGAGTGGTCCCAGGAGAGTGTATCACGCTGCGAAGCGGGTGTGCCTGTCCGCTAGCGGGGACTCTCGCTCTGGTGGCGGAGGGCCCAGGCCACTACCTGGGCCCGGTTGCGCAGATGGAGCTTCTGCATGATGTTCTTGAGATGGTATTTCACGGTGTCCTCGCTGATGAACAAGGTCTCACCAATGGCCCGGTTGGTAAGGCCTTCGGCCACCTGCTCGAGCACTTCCATTTCGCGGCCGGTGAGGCGCTCGTCGGTCCGCGCGTCCAGCGCGGCGCCGGCGCCCTGGCGGGCGAACTCCCCAAGGAGGCGTTGTGCGAGGCCACGCGACATCGCGGGCTCGCCGCGGGAGAGGCCGGCCAGCAGACGGCCGAACTCGTCGCCGGGCGTGGTCTTCAGGATGTAGCCCTGGGCGCCCGCCTTCACGGCCTCGAAGAGGCTCTCGTTCGCGTCGGACACGGTCAGGATCACCACAGCGGTATCCGGGAGCTCGGCCTTGATAAGCCGCGTGGCATCGAGCCCGTCCATCTCCGGCATGTGGACGTCCATGAGCACGAGGTCGGGGTGAAGCTGGCGGGCGAGGGCGACGGCCTCAGTGCCGGTGGAGGCCTGTCCCACCACCTCGATGTCCCAAGCGGCCAGAAGGCTCAGGAGCCCGTCGCGAAAGAGAGCGTGGTCGTCGGCAAGGAGGACTCGCATAGGCCCGCGGACCACCTATCGGGCGCTCGAAAAAGGGACTTGCACGCGGACGGTTGTACCTTGGCCCGGGGCAGACTGGATCAGGAAGGACCCTCCCAAGGACTCCACGCGTTCCCGCATGGTCTGAAGGCCGAAGCGCGGGCTCTCGCTTCGGCTGAGGGACGCGGGGTCGAAGCCGCGACCGTCGTCGGTAATAGTGAGGAGAAGGCCATCGTTCCGCCGACTGAAGTGCACCTGGGCCGCGCGCGCGGAGGCGTGCTTGCGCACGTTGCTCAGGGCTTCCTGCACGACGCGGATGAGCTGGACCTCAGAGGCCTGTCCAAGGCTCGCCAGCTCCTCTTCGCGGAGCTCAACGGAGAAGGCGACAGGCATCTCCGCCTGCTGGCTGAATCGCTCCACGTACCGGTGCAGGGCAGCGAGGAAGCCCTCGCCGTCTTGGGTGATGACGCTGAGGCCGAGAATCCCCTCGCGAACGTCGGCGTAGACCTCTCGCGCGGCCTCCTCCAGGCCCTCGAGCTCTCGGGCGGCTTCGGTCCTGCGATCGAGCTGGAGCAGGCGGCGAACGGCTCCCGTCTTGACATTGACGTAGGCAAGCACCTGGGCGAGCCCGTCGTGCATCTCGCGGGCGATGCGTCGGCGCTCCTCCTCCACGGCGAGCTGCTGGACCTGCGCGTGCAGGACGGCGTTTTTCATGGCCACGGCTGCCTGTGCCACGAAGAGGTTGGCCGTCTCTTCATCGGTCTCGGAGAACTCGGGTGCTCCCTGCTTCTCCGTGAGGTACAGGAGCCCGAGGACCTTGCCCTGATAGATGGCTGGGACTCCCAGGAAGCTTCGCATCGGCGGGTGATGGGGGGGGAACCCGGAGAAGCTGGGATGTGCCATGGCGTCCGGCAAGCGAAGGCTGCGTCGCTCTCTGTATACGAGGCCAAAGACTCCGCGTCCCTTGGGAGGATCGCCGATGAGCTTACGCTCGTTCGGGCTGAGGCCGGAGGTCACGAACTCTTGCCAGCGGCCCTCCTCGTCGACGACTGCCACCGCGCCGTAGCGCGCATCCACAAGCTCGCGCGCAAGGTCTACCACGCGCTGCAGGATGTGCTCCAGCGACAGGTCTGATGTCAGGACGAGGCTCGACTCGTGAAGGGCGCGAAGATGCCGGGCCTTCTCCTGCGCGTTGAGCTCCAGTGAGGCAAGGTGCTCGTTCTGCTTCAGCAGTTGTCGCTGCATGTTGCTGAGCACGCCAAAGACGCCTGTAGAGAAGAGGAAGACCGCGAGAGCTATCAAGAGCAGCAGGAGCGCGGAACCGAACCATCCAACGAAGGCGCTCGGAATCACGACCTGGCGCATCAACTCGAGCGCACCGAGGAACAGGAGCGGCGCCAAGACCGCGACCCAGCGGAGGCGACTCAGGTTCAAGCCTTGGTGGGACATCGTGGTACTCATCACTAGTATAGCATCAGTAACCGCACTCCTTCGACGAGGGACCGCTGCCGGGGCCTGGGCCCCTCCGAGGGCGACGGCGGGGGACTCTTGCCGTTATCCGCGCGGAGTCTGGCTGGTGGACGGCGGCTTTCGCCGACAGCGTTGCGCCGCGCCAGAGGCGGCCAAGGAGGCGGGCCCTACCTGCCGCGGACCGCGTTGCGGAGACGCTCGATCTGTTCGAGCGGGATGGCAAGCGCGGACATGGCGTTGCGAATCTGTTGCACCTGGTTATCTAACGCCGCGATAAGCTCTTGCGCTGCTGCCGGTGGCAGCGTTGCGCTGACGATCCCATCGTGCAGCTGCCGGTAGGTCTCGGGCGAGAGGGTCATTGCTTCGATGGCGTCGAGCAACTGCACGGCCTGCCTGCCCATGAGCGTGCGTATCTGTTGGAGTAGTCCGTTGTCTGCCATTCTGGTCTCCTTGAGACGAAGCGAACAGCCTCTGCCAACATGAGGAGGCTCTCGCGCAGCCGTGGTGGCCCGTGCCACGGTCGGATGGGGTCGGAGCCGGCGGGGGGCTGCCCCATCGCCCGGCCCGTGTCGAGCTGCGCGGATGGTGCGGCCGGGCCGACGGCCCTGCTGTTATAATAGCCGAAGTCGTCGACTCCAGGACAACCGCTTGCCCCCCTCCATCATGGCTCTCCTGCCTATCGTTGATGTCGCAGCCAGCCTTGGCCTCGATAGCTCCGCACTCGAGCTTTACGGGGCCTACAAGGCAAAGGTCTCGCTGGACCTGCTGGCCAAGGTTGCCGCGCGGCCCCCGGGCAGGTATGTGTGCGTCACCAGCATGTCCCCGACGCCCGCTGGGGAGGGGAAGACCACCGTCGCCATCGGCCTCGCCCAGGCACTGGCGCGCCTCGGATCCCGATCGCTGGTGACCTTGAGGCAGGCATCGCTTGGCCCCCTCTTCGGCGTCAAGGGCGGAGCCTCTGGTGGTGGGCGGTCGCAAGTGCTCCCAACCGAGGATGCGAACCTGGGCTTGACCGGGGACATCCACGCCGTCGAGCAGGCCCACAACCTGCTTGCCGCGTTCGTCGAAAACCACTTGTACCGCGGCAACCGACTGCAATTGGACCCAAGATCCATCACCTGGCGTAGGGCGATGGACATCGAAGACCGGGCCCTGCGGTCGATCGTCACAGGGCTGGGCGGCGGAGAGAACGGTGTCCCGCGTGAAACGGGCTTCGACATCACTGCGGCGTCGGAGGTGATGGCGGTCCTCAGCCTCTCGACCTCGCTGGCTGACCTGCGTGAGCGACTGGGGCGGATCGCAGTTGGGACGGCCGAAGACGGACATCTCGTGACCGCGGAGGAGCTGCATTGCGCTGGGGCCATGGCCGCGCTGCTCAGGGCGGCGCTCCAGCCGAACCTCATGCAGACCAGCGAGGGCACGCCGGCTTTGGTGCACGGCGCGGCCTTCGCGAACCTGAGCATCGGCAACTCGTCGGTGATAGCCGATCAGATGGGCGTGCATCTCGCTGACTACCTGATCACGGAGTGCGGCTTCGGCTCCGACCTGGGGTTTGAGAAGTTCTGCGACATCAAGTGTCGAGTATCCGGCCTTCAGCCGGCCTGCGCCGTAGTGGTCGTCACCACGCGAGCCCTCAAGCACCACAGTGGGCGGAGGGCTTCAGGCCCTCAGCAAGACTGGGATGAGCGTGAGCTGCTGCGCCTCGGCGCTGGGAACCTCGCCAAGCATCTCGATAACGTGCGCCGCTCTGGCCTGCCGGCGGTGGTCGCCCTCAACCGTTTTGCCGCCGACTCCGACTACGAGCTATCGCTGGCACGAGAGTTGGCCATGGAAGCGGGCGCCTTTGCCGCCGAAATCGCCGATCCCTGGGGCCGCGGCAGCGAAGGAACGGAGGCGCTGGCCGAGGCGGTTGCGCGCGCCTGCGCGGAGCCCGCGAGCTTCCGTCCTCTCTACGACCTGAGCCTGCCCCTGGCGGAGAAGATCGAAGTGGTTGCTCGAGAGGTCTATGGCGCCGGTGGGATCGCCCTAGCGCCGCCGGCCAGGCGGTCCCTCGCTCAACTGGAGGACCTCGGCTACGATCGCCTCCCCGTGTGCGTGGCCAAGACCCACCTCTCCCTCTCCCATGACGCCACGCTTCAAGGACGACCCGAGGGCTTCATCGTCCCGGTGAGCCGCGTGCGCTTGGCCGCGGGCGCGGGCTTCGTCGTTGTGGAATGCGGCGATGTGCGGGGCATGCCCGGCCTGCCCGCCTCGCCCGCGGGCGAGCGCATCGACCTTGATTCGGAAGGGAGAGTGACTGGGCTCCAGTAGCCCTGGTTACTGCGCGCTTAGATAGTCGATCACACGGCGCACAAGCCCTTGGCGCGCACTGTCCTGGCCGCCGGGCGAGCCTCTACCGCCGTGCTCCATCTCCAGCGTGGTGTTGGCCATCGCCCAACCCTTTCCCTCTTCGCCGATGAGAGAATCAGCCGGCACGCGCGCGTTATCGAAGAAGACGAACTGCTTACCGCCCCCGCCGATCAGGTCCATCGGGGCGATCGTGATGCCAGGCAACTGCGCGGGGATCATCATGAGCGAGATGTTCTCGTGACGCGGGGCCTCGGGATTGGTGTTGACCAACGTGAAGAGGTAGTCCGGCGTCCGCCTGCTGCCCACAAACTGCTTGGAGCCGTTGACGACGTATTCGTCGCCGTCGCGGACAGCGCGCGTGCGGAGGGATGCGAGGTCGGACCCCGCTTCAGGCTCCGTGAACACCTGCCAGACGGTCACCTCGCCGGCGTACGTGGGACGGACGAAGCGCCGCTTCTGCTCCTCGGTGCCGTGCACCATGATCGCCGGCATGAGGTTGCCCGGGCCGCCCGGTTGCAGCCCGCGAGCGATCAGCTCCTCGTTGATGACGACGACGTGCTGCGGCGTCAGGCCGGCGCCTCCCAGCTCCTTTGACGCCGTCGGGACGATCCATCCTCTACCGCCGAGCCTGCGTTGCCACTCCTTGTACGCAGCGAGGTGCTCCTCGGTCATCTCCACCTCGTCGGGGAACTCCATCTTGGGAGCGTTCTCACCAAGCCAGGCGCGCACCTCCTTCCGGAACGCCTCCTGCTCACCGGAATAGGTCATGTGGACCTCGAAGTCCATTTGTGGTTCTCCTTCTGTTCGTCGAGCCAGCTTGTTGCCGCCCATTCTGTCGATACGGAGCGGTTCTGTCAACCGGTGGGAGCCCCTTCTCGAGAATAGTGGCCGGCAGGGGGGGGGCGCAAGGCGGGAGTGGCGGGGGTCTTGTCCGTTCGAGGACTTGGTAGCCCCGGAAGGATTCGAACCTTCGACCGTCTGCTTAGAAGCCAGAACAGCCTAAACGGTGTGGCTCAAGCACGGGATTGTGAGCGAAAAGTGTTCAGTTGCAGTGTAGAAATAGAGATGATAACTGTTCAGCTCGATTCGAGCGGCGACGGGAAGCTCAGATGTAGCCACTGATTGGCTGCCGGTTCCCGGGGCAAGGATGCAATGAGCGACCGACTTGGAGAGGGACTCTCAAGGTTCGGTAGGTTAGGGAACAGTATGGGGACATGTTGTCTCCTAACCAGACCCCGATATTGACGAACTGATGAACAGCGGTTATGATCCGTCTTTACGGATGGTCTCGTGCAGGCCAGGGGTGAGGCTGTGCTCAGACTAAGGGAGGGCACCCCCGCTTGGGGGAAGGAGAAGATAGCTCAACTCTTGCCAAAGGAGATGGGGCCTTCCCGCCGGCGGTCGTTCCAGCGCCCACCCGTTACCTACAGCCTTTTTGAGGAGCACCGTGCCTGACCTCGGACCTTTGCTTACAGCAAGCCTCATTCTTTCCGCTATGGCCTTCGCCTCCGCCGTTGCGCTCATCGTCCTCGACAAGCTCGTCCCGCTTCCGCGGATTCGTCCAGAGGTCCTCTGGACCTTGCTGGTTTATGGCTGCGCTGGTCTTGGGATTAATCTGCTGATCGGTCAAGGCTACGAGGCTGCCCCGGCGCTTGGACTGGGTTTGGCCGCGGCGTTCGTAAGCCAGCGACTTCTGCCGGACTTCACCCCGGCAGGCAGGCTTCTCTTGGTCACGCACGGACAGGTGGCCCTGTTCGGCCTCCTCTGGGCAGGCTGGTTTATCGCCATGATCCCCGTCAGCGAGCTCACTCGCGCCTTGATGTTCGCAGGATACGCGATCCTGATTCTGACGGTCCCGGCCGCGCTGGTCGGCAACTTTGAGCAATGGGAGGCGCTCTGCCGCCGAACCTGGTGGCGGCCCCGGAGACCGCTGCCGGCGCGACCCCGCGACGGGTATCCGAAGGTTTCCCTGCATGTGCCAGCCTACGCTGAGCCTCCGGAGATGGTCATTGCCACCTTGGATGCCCTGGCGCGGCTCCGCTACCCCAACTTCGAGGTGCTGGTCATCGACAACAATACCAAGGACCCAGCGTTATGGAGGCCGGTGGAAGAACACTGCCTCCGTTTGGGGAAGCCGTTCCGTTTCTTCCATGTTGACCCTTTGTCGGGGGCCAAGGCCGGGGCACTCAACTTTGCCCTCCGGCGCACAGCGCCCGACGCCGAGCTGGTGGGCGTCTTGGACAGCGACTACCAGACGGAGCCAGATTTTCTGGAGCGGCTGATCGGCTTTTTCGATGACCCACGGGTGGGGTTCGTGCAGACTCCCCACGACTACAGGGAATGGCAGGACAGCCTCTACCAGCGGATGTGCTATTGGGAGTACGCCCATGGTGTTAAGAATACGCTGGCCGTTCTCAACGAGCGGGATGCGGCCTATACCATCGGCACAATGTGCCTGATTCGGCACCGCGCGCTGGAAGAGGCAGGTGGCTGGGCGGAATGGTGTCTCACCGAGGACTCAGAGTTGGCCATTCGGATCCACGCACTCGGCTATTCCGGTGTCTACCTCACCACCACGTTTGGCCGCGGGGTCATCCCGGATACCTTTCTCGACTACAAAAAGCAGCGCTTCCGCTGGACCTATGGGCCTATTTCGCAGGTCAGGCGCCACTTCTGGCTCTTGCTGCCTCGGGCGTTCGGTCATCCCTCCCCCCTGACGACTGCGCAGAAGGTCCACGAGCTAAGCCACGGGCTTGGCCACCTGAACGTGGGCCTGAGCCTGCTCCTCGCCTCGCTGGGCGCGCTGGTCCTGGCGTCAATGCTGCTGCATCAGGAGGTCGTTGCGGTGCCGCCGGCGCTCTTGTGGACCGGTGTCGTCTTCTTGACCACAGGGTTTGCCCTCAGGTGGCTGATTTACCGGGTCGTTCTGGGCTGCTCGCTCCGGGATAATTTGGGCGCCTTCCTAGCGAAGTGTGCCCTTGGCTACACAATCGCCGTGGCCAGTCTTTCGGGGGTGCTGAACCGTCCCGCCATCTGGCGTCGGACCAATAAGTTTCCGGTGCTTCCTCTGGGCCTCGGGGCGCTGAATTCCGCTCGGGAAGAACTCATACTAGGTCTCGTGGGCCTATCTATAGGGCTTGGGAGCCTGGCGGCGGCTCCCGAACTGGGCCTGCACACTTTATTAGCGATAGGGGTTATCTACCAGGGTCTTAGCTACCTCGCGGCTCCTGCCCTGGCTTTGTTGGCCGAGAGGGATGTTCGTCGGAGCGAGCGTGCATCGATACAAACTAGCGTGCTGACCCCGATTCCAGCCGATACGGCGCTGCGCTGATGCAGCCACTGTTTGCTCAGGCTGACGCAGGTGGCTTGCCCGTGCTACCTAGAGACGATGAAGGGGAGGAATCTCCCTCAAGGACGAGATCCGCTACGAGCAGCTGGTTTTTTCGATAAAGGCAAGAGGCTCCAATATACTGAATACTGATGGTGATGGGATGGCAAGGAAAGGTCGCCCAGCAGGTACGAACATGACCTATAAGCTGGACTCAAAGCCCTACTCAGCCATGGTGAGGGAGACAGGCGAACTGGCTGGTGCGAGAGGATGATTCTCAGTAGAGCCGTCCAGTTATCCGCTCTATTTAGCTTTGTGGTAGCCCCGGAAGGATTCGAACCTTCGACCGTCTGCTTAGAAGGCAGCTGCTCTTTCCACTGAGCTACGGGGCCGGCAGGGTAGCGGTTTGATAGCCGGGGCTGTGAAGCTGCCCCTGTCCGCGGTTGGCCGGGGCCATCCCGGGGGTCCGCTACAGCCATTCTAACCCATATTCTCGGCCCCATCACCCGCAAAGTACCCGTCAGGTGGTGCAGGCAATCCCACGCGATTCTCACTTAGTGAGAAAGCCTATTGACAACGTGAGAGATTGGAACGATAATCCTTTGTGAAAAGAGCCCGTAACAAAGGCGAACCCGTTGTAAGGCGGGGGTGCAAAGCCGCGGATCCCTTGATGGGGACTACCGGGCTGCTGAAGGGGAGCAAGGGAGTCCAACCTCTTTCGGCGCGCACCAGGCCGGGAGAGGTTTCGTTTTTGCGACGCAAAGGAGGACACGAGACCAGGTAAAGCCGACATGCCCGTAACAAAGGCGAACCCGTCGTAAGGCGGGGGTGCAAAGCCGCGGATCCCTTGATGGGGACTACCGGGTTGCTGGAGGGTCTAGGTTACGCAGAGGAATATCTGCTGGTCCCACGGCGCGCATCCCCGCACCATCTTGGAGGTGAATGATGAGCGCCGTTTCTTTGTCCAGTCCGACCATGCTCGGTGCGACCGGCTTCGGGGAAGCACTGCTCGACGAGCTCCACCGCGAGCCGGGGCGCGCGAAGGGCCAGGACAAGGCGAGCCTTCTGCTTGTTGAGGATGACCGCTCGGTGAACGACCTGCTCGCGCTGCGCTTCAGGCTTCAAGGGTACCGCGTCTTACAGGCCTTCAACGGCCTGAGTGGCTTGGAGATGTATGCCAACCTCCATCCCGACCTAGTGCTTCTGGACCTGATCCTGCCGGAGCTGGACGGTTGGCAGGTCTTGAAGCAACTCCGCGAGCATTCGTCGACGCCGGTGCTCATGATGACCGGGCGCAACCAGGAACGCGACGAGCTGCGGGGCCTCTCGCTCGGCGCGGACGACTACGTATTGAAGCCCTTCAGCTTCTCGAAGCTCCTCGCGCGCGTCGAAGCCCTCATCCGCCGATCGCGCTACGTCATCGACGAGGACGCGCGGTCCTACGAGGACTCGGTGCTCTCCCTAGACTTGGCCCGACGCCAGGTCTGCGTTAGGGGGGAAGGTATCGAGCTGAGCCCCACGGAGTATCGCCTGCTGGTGACGCTGGTCCAGGGCCATGGTCGGGCGCTGAGCCACGAGGAGCTGCTGCAGGAGGTGTGGGGGCCCAACTACGACTCGACCGACTGCCTGAAGGTGTCAGTCGCTTCACTGCGGCGTAAGATCGAGGCAGACCCTCATGAGCCTTCCCTGATCCACACCTGCTGGGGCATCGGCTACCGCTACGAGGCCTTAGAAGAAAGGAGCCCTTCGGCGGCCTAGGGCTCTGCGTGCGTCGCGGGCGAGACCGTTCCGAGGCCAATGGGGGGCGATCTAGAAGGGCGGCAGGCTGCTCGGTTCCTGGCTAATTGCGTGGCGCTGCCGCGTGCGAGAGAATACAGCGACGGCCACGCGCTCGTGATAGGGTGCGCCCGATCGGAGAGCAGCAGGAACACAGGATGATCACCGCCGACCTGGATGCGATGGGGCAGCGAGCCCGTCTGGCCGCGAGGGAGCTCGGTTTCGCCGGTACCAAGGCGAAGGACCGCGCGCTCGGCCTTATCGCAGCTGCCTTGCTTGAACGCCAGCCGGAACTCTTGGCGGCCAACGAGGCGGACATGCGCGATGGCGAGGCCGCCGGGATGTCGGTCGCGCTCCTTGACCGGCTCCTGCTGACGCCCGAGCGGCTGGCCGGTATCGCGGCCGATGTGCGCTCCGTGGCTGCCCTGCCGGACCCAGTAGGAGAGATGTTCGATGTACGCACACTGCCCAGCGGCCTGACCGTCGGGCGGAAGCGTGTGCCTCTCGGCGTCATCGCTGCCATCTATGAGAGCCGTCCCAACGTGACGATCGATATCGCCGCGCTGTGTCTCAAGTCGGGCAACGCCGTCATCCTGCGAGGGGGCCGTGAGGCGCTGCGGTCTTGCCTCGCGCTGGCGGAGGTGCTTCGGGAGGTCATCGGCGAGGCGGGGTTGCCTCAGGACGCGGTGCAGTACGTATCCGATCCTGACCGGTCTCTGGTGGACCATCTGCTTACCATGCGCGACGCGATCGACCTCCTGGTGCCCCGCGGTGGGGCAGAGCTCATTCGCTTCGTCGCGGAGCGGGCCACGATGCCGGTCGTGACGGGTGGGATCGGAGTATGCCACACGTACGTCGACGCCGCCGCGGATGTGGAGCAGGCCGTCCGTATTGCCTACAACGCAAAGGTGCGGCGTCCCACCATCTGCAACGCGCTCGACACGCTCTTGGTCCACCGGGACATCGCGGCAGAGTACCTGCCGCTGTTGGCGCGCGAGTGGGCCCACGCCGACGTCGCCATGCACTGCGACGCGGAGGCACTCGCGGTACTCGCGCCGCTGCAGGGAGAGATGGCGCTGGCGCTCTCCCCGGCCCAAGAGGACGACTGGGGCAAGGAGTTCCTCGCCCTCGTCGCCGCCGTCAAGGTCATCGGCTCACTCGACGAGGCCCTGGAGCACATCGCCCGATACGGCTCCGGCCATTCCGAGGCCATCGTCACCGAGGACTACTCGCACGCGATGCGCTTCCTCAACGAGGTTGACGCGGCCGCTGTCTACGTCAACGCCTCCACCCAATTCACCGACGGGGCGCAGTTTGGCCTAGGCGCCGAGGTCGGCATCTCAACGCAGAAGTTCCACGCCCGCGGCCCGATGGGCCTCCGCGAGCTTACCTCCTACAAATGGCTTATCTTCGGCCAGGGACAGGTGAGGCCATAGGCCGCTCCCGGCCCTAGTGGCCGCCCGTTCCGGCGGAATCGCCAGAGACCTTGCGGAAGATGTCCGGGGCATCGGGGCCCGTGACGACGAGCTGGCCAGCCGCGCCCTTGAGGATACGCGTCAGGCTATGGTCGACGAGGAGATAGGTGCCCGGCACCTCGACCTTGAACTCCACGATAGCGGCGCCGCCCGCGGGCACCAGCGTCGTCTGGACATTGTGCAACGCCTCCGAGGCTGCCTCTGGGTAGACGGCATCGAAGATCTCGCCGATGACGTGGAAGCTCGAGACGAGGTTGGGCCCGCCCACGCCGAAGAAGATGCGGACGCGCTCACCCACCTGGGCCTTGAGCGCGTTATCGCCGG
>Ga0209002_10001977_pt1 | contig 16648 bp, 14 predicted proteins | sample Rifsed16ft2_FD_184010 | JGI IMG/M metagenome (GOLD analysis project Ga0209002, IMG submission 184010) | Soil microbial communities from Rifle, Colorado, USA - sediment 16ft 2 (version 2) | ecosystem: Environmental > Terrestrial > Deep subsurface > Rock core/Sediment | place: Rifle, Colorado...
GAATGACTTCGTCGTGGGATTTACCCTGAATTTCGCTTCCATCAATCATCAGCAGCCGGTCAAGCGCCGGGTTAGAGCGTTCCACCCGTTGACTGGGTGACAGAATCAAAATGCCGTCCGCCACCGAATCCAGCAGGGCATCCAACCGCTGCCGGCTGCGGACCGATTGGGAATACAACTGTGCATTCTGCACGGCAATGGCCGCCTGATCCGCAAAACTGCGCAAGAGCGCCCGGTCGTTGTTGGAGAATTGGTCTGAATACGAACGGAACAGGAAAATGACGCCGACAATCGTCTGGCGGGTGATCAATGGCAGCACCACGCCGTTTAGCAGTCCGCGTGAGGCTTTGTGCGCCAGCTCCACCAGCCGCCGGTTGAGCTCCAACATCTCAAACTGGTCGGCATCCTCGGCTTTGGAAATTTCAGCCAGATACGGCACCAGATACTTCAAAAATGGCTCGGGCAAGCCGCTGGAAACTGGAATACTCCAGTTTTCATCCTCGTCCCGCAAAGCAATCAGGCCTGCCTGCCCGGCCAGCATTTCGACGGATATGGCCAGGATGCGCCCTAGCAGCTTTTCCAGATCCAATTCGCGCGTGATAGCGCGCGAAATTTCGAGCATGTAGTCGCGCTGGCGCACCCGAAAATCTGGAAGCAACATGTGGGACCCCGCTTAAACGACTTCGGCGTCAGTCTGGCCGACAGTTAAAAACTCTTCCTCGGCGCGCGTGATCACCTTGTCGAACATTTCCAATGCTTCTTCCATTTCGCCATAAGTCGTGCACAATGGAGGCGAGACACGGATGACGCTTCGACCGCAGCCCAGGGTGAGCAGACCTTCTTCGAATGCCAGGTCAACGATTCGGTCGCGCAGCTTGGCGGCCGGGTCGCGCGTCTCGCGGTCCTTGACGAACTCCACACCGATCATCAAACCAATGCCGCGCACATCACCAATGGACGGGTGGCGAAGCTGCATCTCGCGCAGTTTGTTCAGTGCGAAAGCGCCGACCGCGGTGGCATTGTGCATGTATTCTTTTTCGATCAAGTCCAGGGTAGCCAGCGAGGCAGCACAGGAGATCGGATTCCCGCCGTAGGTATTGCCGTGCGAGCCGCGCGGCCAGGTGACCACGCTTTTGCGTGCCACCATCAATCCCAGCGGCATGCCGGAAGCGATGCCTTTGGCTGTGCAAAAAATATCCGGCTCGACGCCAAATTGTTCGATTGACCACCACTTGCCGGTGCGTCCGTTGCCTGCCTGGACTTCGTCGGCGATTAACAAAATGCCGTAGCGGTCGCACAGCGCGCGCAGCGCCGGGAAGAAGCCAGCCGGTGGAATTACATACCCGCCCTCGCCCTGGATCGGCTCAACCAGAATACCAGCTACTGAGTCGGCTGGCAGGATGCGCCCCAGGATCTCGGATTCGATATAGCGCACGACTGCTTCGCCATAATCTTCACCGTTATTAATGGCCAGAAGGGGGTGGTAGGGATCGGGGAAGGGAACATGCGATACGCCGTTCATCAACGGAAAAAAGCCGCGGTGGTAAGAGGCTTTTGAGGCTGTAAAGGTCATTGCACCCATGGTCCGGCCGTGGAAACCACCCAGGAAACCAATAAACTCGGTGCGTTTGGTGTGATAGCGCGCCAGCTTGATGGCTGATTCGACCGATTCTGTGCCGGAATTGGTCATAAAACTGACTGCTTCCTCTTTAAAAGGGGCAATCTCGTCAATTTTTTCTGCCAGCTCAATCCATTTGGTATGGTAGAAATCCGAAGATATATGGATAAATTTCTCAGCCTGTTCCTGGATCGCCTTAACCACCTGCGGGTGGCTGTGACCGGTTGAAACTACCGCGATACCCGCGGAAAAATCAAGGAACCGGTTTCCATCTACGTCCCAGACTTCCACGCCGCGTCCATGATCCATCACGAAGGGATATCCGCGTGGGTATGACGGTGAGATGACGGCTTGATCGCGCTCGATCAATCGCTTGGCGTTCGGCCCGGGCAAGATAGTGTTCCGCATAAATTCCTCCGTTGAATAGTAGTGGATACAATGGTGAGTCGCTTCACCTAAAATTAGATTAATTTGTTAACAAAGATTATAGCATCGGGCAAAAAAAGGTCGGTGAAACATCAGCGTTTATGATGCGCATAGCCAATATGTGTCAATAAGGAGAATTTCTCCTGATTGTCAGCGGCTTCAACCGAAATCGGTTATTTCAGCCAGGGCAAGTGCTCCAATGAGCCCTGCATTGTCGCCCAGAGAGGCGCGGACGATTTGCACCTGATCGAGATAAACATGGCCAAGAATGTATTCGGGCAGTGCTTTTTTGATGGGTGAGAGGATCAAGTCGCCAGAAGCCATCACGCCGCCGCCGAGTATCACGATGGAGGGGTTGAACAGGTGAATAAAGTCCGCAAGGGTGTGGCCGATGAAGGTTCCGGCGCGGGTAATGGCCTGAATCGCCAGTGCATCGCCGGCCTGGGCTGCCTGGCTGACATCCGCCGCGGTGGGATTGTTTATGGTTTCAAGCGAGGACTTCGCTCCGAGAGCGATGCGTTCTGTGACATATCTGGCGATGGCTGGTCCTGCTGCCACCGCTTCAAGGTGACCGCGGTGTCCGCAGCCGCATAAAGGCCCATTGGGAATGATGGTCACATGCCCAAATTCACCTGCCAGGCCTCGGTGACCTTCCATCAGCCGGCCATTGACGATAGCCCCGCCGCCAATGCCGGTGCTGATCGTCATGTAGAGTAAATTATTATGCCCTTTACCCACCCCGTAACGCCATTCACCGATGGCTGCCAGGTTCGCATCGTTGCCCAACAAGATTGGGACGTGAAATTGTTCTTCCAGCAGCTGGCGCAGTTGCAAATCGATCCAGCCGGGCACATTGGGCGCCTCAAAAACAATGCCCTCATTTTTATCCAGGTATCCGGGCACGGCGACTACAATTGCCTTAACCTGTTGATCGTTTGGCCACACTTCTTTAAACAATCCGATCAGCCGCTCGGTTGGCGATTGCAGCTTATCTTTCGTGCGTATTTTTTTTACGATGAGCGGATTTGGATTCCCCGTTTGGAAAACCGCTGCCCGAATCTGCGTCCCGCCTATGTCCGCAACGACGTAAGTTTCCATACCCGCGATTATATCATGCCGCTACCTCGCTGGTCGGAGCATGCCAGCATCGAACCAACCCTGATATTGTCTGACATGTTCGGACAATTGAGAAATAGCGTTGACGTACAAATGAAACGGAATTATAAATAGTCCAATATGCAGTCAAAACAGAAATCCTGGTTAAGCCGTGCAATTGCATCCGCCCGGCCGCTATTGCGCTGGCTGCAACCAGGCATTGGAGTCAAACGTTATTTCTTCGTTCTTTTGGCTGGCACAACCATGCTCGGGGTTGGGCTGACTTTGTTGATTCTGGACATCTATCGCAGCGCGCCGGATACCTGGTGGCTGCCGCTTTTTTCCTCGCTCTCCCTGCGGGAACTGGAACGTCCCCTCCGCGTGCTCATCTTTGGCAGCATCGGGCTGGGGTTGGTGGTTTACGGCGTACTCGGCATTAATCGCTCGCTGCTCATGCCATTCGTACGACCGGGGAAGGGCTTGCTGGATACCGTCACCAACTATCGGCGGCGCGACCGCGGACCGCGGGTCGTGGCAATCGGCGGTGGCCATGGGCTGGCATCGCTGCTGCGCGGCATCAAGTTTTATACGCACAATATCACTGCCATTGTCACCGTTTCGGATGATGGCGGCTCGTCCGGCGAGCTGCGGCAAAAGCTGGGAGTGTTACCTCCAGGCGACATCCGCAACTGCCTGGCAGCCTTGTCCGACGACGAGGAATTAATCACCCAGTTGTTCAAATACCGCTTTGGCGAGTCGGCCGGTCTGAACGGTCACAGCCTTGGTAACCTGTTGATTACGGCGCTCTCGGATATCACCGGCAGTTTCGAGACCGCGGTGGCCGAATCCGGCAAAGTGCTCGCGGTCCGCGGACGGGTCTTGCCGTCCACGCTGCACGACGTGCGTCTGGTCGCTGATCTGCATCAGGACGGGTCCAATCGCGAAGTGCGGGTCAAAGGCGAGAGCAACATCCCCACCACGCCCGGAAAGGTACAGCGGGTTTGGCTAGACCCGAATAACCCCGAAGCCTATCCGCCGGCAATTCAGGCGATTTTGGGGGCGGAGCTGATTATCATTGGACCGGGCAGCCTGTTTACCAGCATTCTGCCCAATTTGCTGGTCCCGGATATTGCCGCGGCTTTGAAAGCCAGCCGGGCGTATAAGTTCTTTGTTTGCAATGTAGCCACCCAACCAGGCGAAACAGACGGCTTTTCCGCCTATGACCATGTGCGCACCATCGAACGCCATATGGGCGGGCGCACTTTCCACCTGGTTTTATGCAATTCCAAAGAAGTGAGCAACTTGCCGGAAGGCGTGCAGCAGGTCCTGCCGGTGGAAAAACTTGAAGAGCATTACGCCGTATATAGTTCAAATCTAATCGACGAAGAACAACCGTGGCGTCATGATTCCATCAAACTGGCACGCAGCATCATGGACTTGTTCTATGAACGCACCGGACCTCAATCGATACGCGCAGATAACCCTGTTGGGGTGGGCGAAACCCGCTGACAGGGATAAACTCATTTTTGAAAGGACCCAGGAGGTTCATCATGACAGTAAAAGTTGGTATCAACGGTTTCGGCCGCATCGGGCGGCAGGTGTTAAAAGCCATTATCGAAAACTACCCCAAGGAATTGGAAGTAGTGGCGGTTAACGACCTCTTCGATCCAAAAACGAATGCCCATCTATTCAAATATGACTCGAACTACGGCATTTTTTCGGGGACAGTAGAAGTTTCCGATAGCGACCTGCTGATCAACGGCAAAAAAGTAAAAACATTCGCGGAAAAAGATCCGGGCAAGCTGCCCTGGAAAGACCTCGGTGTTGAAATTGTGATTGAATCCACCGGCGTCTTCACCGATGCAGTTGGCGATCCGGCCAAGGGGAAACCCGGCGCCAATGTTCACATCCAATCTGGCGGCGCGAAGAAGGTCATCATCAGCGCACCGGCTAAAAACGAAGATTTGACCATTGTGCTGGGCGTCAATGAGGAAAAATATGACCCCGCCAAGCATCATGTGATTTCCAACGCGTCTTGCACTACCAACTGCCTGGCTCCGGCGGTGAAGGTCGTGCATCAGGCGCTGGGCATCCAATATGCCATGATGACCACCATTCACTCCTACACCAATGACCAGGTTATCCTTGACCAGGGTCACAAGAAAGAAATGCGTCGCTCACGGGCTGCCGGGTTGAACATCATCCCGACCACCACCGGGGCTGCCAAGGCGGTTGCGCTGGTGATGCCCGAGTTAAAGGGCAAGTTCGACGGGTATTCTCTGCGCGTCCCGACCCCCACCGTCTCCATCGTCGATTTCACAGCTAATGTGGAAAAGAGCACCACCAAAGAAGCCTTGAATCAACTTTTCATTGATGCCTCCAAGGGTGCCCTCAAGGGCATTATGGGTGTGACGACCGGTGAATATATGGATCCGCTGGTGTCGATGGACTTCAAGGGGGATTCCCGCTCCTCGATCGTTGATCTGGCCTCGAACATGGTTCTGGGCGGCAACCTGATCAAAGTGGTAGCCTGGTACGACAATGAGTGGGGGTACTCTTGCCGCACCGCCGATTTGGCCTTTATGATGTCGAAATCACTCTAAATTTTGATCATGCTGTTGGGCGCGGTGCTATAACGTACCGCGCCCATTTTCTAAATCGGGGAGTTTGCCATGTTCAACAAGAAAACTGTTCGCGATATTGATGTAAAAGGCAAGAAAGTCTTTGTGCGTGTCGATTTTAACGTCCCGGTTAAGGACGGCGTGGTGGGAGATGACACCCGCATTCAGGCGGCCCTGCCGACCATCCGTTATCTCCTGGATAAAGGTGCAGCGGTCATTTTAGCCTCGCATCTCGGACGGCCGAAAGGCGGTCCGGAAGCCAAGTTCTCGCTGAAACCGGTGGCTGACCACCTGAGCAAATTGCTTGGCAAGCCGGTTTTGTTCGCCGATGATTGTATCGGGTCGGTCGCTGAGCAGGCTGCCAAAGCCTTGAAAAGCGGCGAGGTTCTGGTGTTGGAAAACACCCGCTTCCACCCGGAAGAGGAGAAAAACGGCGAAGAGATGTCGAAAGCCCTGGCCAGCCTGGCAGATATCTTTGTCAATGACGCATTCGGCACCGCACACCGCGCCCATTCGTCAACGGCTGGTATTGCCGCCTATCTGCCTTCTGTAGCCGGCTTCCTGCTGGAAAAAGAAATCAAATACCTCGGGCAGGCAATCGACGATCCCAAGCGTCCATTTGTCGCCATTCTTGGCGGCGCCAAGATCAGCGACAAGATCGGCGTCATTCGCAACCTGCTGCAAAAAGCCGACGCCATTTTGATCGGCGGCGGTATGGCGAACACCTTCTTCAAGGCCGAAGGGTACCCCATGGCTGATTCGCTGGTCGAGGAAGAAGCCTTCGAGACCGCCCGCGAGCTGTTGGCAGCTGGGAAAACCAAGCTGCGCCTGCCAGTGGATGTGGTCATCGCGGATAAATTCGATGCCGAAGCCGCTTTAAAAACCATGCCATCCGGCCCGGTGCCAGACGGCTGGCGCATCCTGGATATCGGTCCCAAATCCGTTGAAGCCTATGCCAAAGTCATTATGGGCGCTGGCACGGTGGTGTGGAATGGTCCGATGGGCGTTTTCGAGTTCCCGCGCTTCGCTGCAGGTACTTATGGCGTCGCGCAGGCGGTGGCAGACAGCAGGGCTGTCAGTGTGATTGGCGGCGGCGAGTCGGTGGCAGCCATCAACCAATCCGGCCTGGCGGACAAGATCACGCACATTTCCACCGGCGGCGGGGCTTCGCTGGAAATGCTGGAAGGTCTAACCTTACCTGGTGTAGCGGCACTGCTGGATAAGTAATTCAGCTTCATCTTGTTGTACAATGAGGTTTCGGGACAAAAATCCCGAAACCTTTTTATTATCCGCCGGGAGGGAGAAATGAAACGGACCATTGGAAGAGTGCTCAAGATCTTTGTAATTTTCCTGGCAGCAGCATTTGTGTTAATCCAATTCATCCCGTACGGTCGAAATCACACCAATCCGCCGGTGGTGCAAGAGCCAGCCTGGAACGCGCCTGAAACCCGCGCCATGGCGGTGCGCGCCTGTTTTGACTGTCACAGCAATGAAACGATCTGGCCGTGGTACACCAATATTGCTCCGGTTTCCTGGCTCACCCAGCGGGATGTCGATGAAGGCCGTCATAAGCTCAATTTCTCGGATATCGCCAATTTTGGCGAGGAAGCCGGTGAAGCCGGTGAGACAGTCCTGAAAGGAGAAATGCCGCCGCTGCAGTATTTTCCAACGCACCCCGAAGCCCGCTTGAACGATACTGAACGTCAGCAGTTGGCGCAGGGCCTGGATCTGACTTTAGGTGGAGAATCACGTTCAGAAGGGGAAGGTCAAGACTAGGATGCCGCCATACGTAGGAGTCATCGCACAATATGGGCACTTGCTGGATATTCCGGCGCACACCCAACCCGTCACTTTATTGGAAGGCAACACTCCCTTGATTCCGATGCCGCGGCTGGCGCAGGAACTTGGCGGCGGCTTTGAGCTGTGGGTCAAATTCGAGGGCATGAACCCGACTGGGTCATTCAAGGACCGCGGCATGACGGTTGCCATCAGCGAAGCGGTCGGCCGCGGCGTTGAGGCAGTCATCTGCGCCTCCACCGGCAATACGGCCGCCTCCGCCGCAGCCTATGCAGCCCGTTCCGGCCGGCGAGCGGTGGTGATCATCCCGCAGGGTAAAGTCGCCGCCGGAAAATTGGCTGGTGCCATTGCCTATGGCGCTGAAGTGATCCAGATCGACGGCTCTTTCGACGATGCCCTGACCCTGGTGATGCAAATCAGCCAGAAACACCCGATTGCATTGGTCAACTCGCTTAACCCTTACCGGTTGGAAGGTCAGAAAACTGCTGCCTTCGAGATATGCGATGTGCAGGGCAGCGCGCCAGACTGGTTGTGTCTGCCGGTGGGCAACGCCGGCAACATCACCTCCTATTGGATGGGATTCAAACAGTACCATGGCCTTAAAACCACGGGATTACCGAAAATATTAGGGGTCCAGGCAGCCGGCGCTGCACCGCTGGTGCTTGGGCACCCGGTAGAGCAGCCGGAAACGGTCGCGACCGCCATTCGCATTGGCAAGCCGGCGCGCGGCGAGCAAGCCTTACAGGCTGCCGATGAATCGGGAGGCCGCATAATGGCTGTGACTGATGACGAAATTTTAGCCATGCAGCGCCAGTTGGCTGCCAACGGTGTGTGGGTCGAGCCAGCCTCAGCCGCCGGTTTGGCCGGTCTGAAGCACGAACTGCAATCCGGTAAATTAGATCTGAAAGGCACACAGGTGGTGGCGGTATGCACCGGTCACGGCTTGAAGGATCCGGACATTATCGTCAAGCAATTTACCGCTCCGCGTGTACTGCCAGCTGAAATAGCGGTGCTTGAAGATGCCATTTTGGGAGGGGTAAAACTGTGACCCCGCAATCGGTGACCGTCCGCGTTCCAGCCACGACCGCCAACCTGGGGCCTGGCTTTGACTGCCTGGCGCTGGCAATGGATTTGTGGAATACCTGCACATTTACGGTCGAGCCGGGCGGGGTGAGGGTTGAGGTGCTGGGTGAAGGTGCAGGTCGAGTGCCGGTAGATGCGCATAATCTGATCGCCAGAGCCTTTTTTGAGGTTTACCGACGCCACGGTCACGGGCTGCCGCCCGGTGTGAAAATTACCTGCGAAAATCACATCCCATTAGGTTCCGGTTTAGGATCCAGCGCTGCAGCAGTCATGGCGGGGATATCGGGAGCCAACCTCCTGTTGGGCAAACCGCTTAACCAGCTGGAAATGCTGCGAATTGCCAACGAATTGGAAGGACACGCCGATAACGCTGCCGCAGCCTTATTTGGCGGATTGATCGCGGTGACAGTTGAACCTGATGGTAATCTGGTGGTACGCTCATTACCGATGAGCCCCTGGCAGGTGGTGGTCGTGCTGCCGAATTTCTCGCTGCCGACCATCCAGGCACGCCGAGCGCTACCTGAGCAAGTCTCACTGCGGGACGCGGTATTCAACATGGGGCATGCTCTGCTCACCGCGGATGCGTTCCGCACCGGCGACCGAAAATTGTTAGCTACCGCGCTGCAGGACCGCTTGCACCAGCCCTACCGCTTGAATATCATCCCGGGTGCGGCGGCTGCCATCCAGTCAGCTCAGACGTTGGGAGCGCCGGCAGCGCTATCCGGCGCCGGTCCTAGTGTCATCGCCTTTACGGATGGCGATATTCAGCCTGTTCAGTCCGCCATGCAAAACGCGTTTTCCGCAGCCGGATTGACCTCGCGCACCTGGAAATTGACAACCACAGCAGATGGATTATCAACCGACTTTTTCTAAAATGCTTTACAAATACCCATCCATCGGTTAGAATTCTGGGTCGCAATTCGTTGAAAGATTATTCGGAGGAAGTACTTTGGCTAACATTAAGTCACAAATCAAGCGCAACAAGCAGAACGAAACCCGCCGCCTGCGCAACCGCTTTTTCCTCGGTAATGCCCGCAAAGCCGTCAGCAAAGCTGTCGTGGCTTTAGAGCAGGGTATCCAGGCTGATTCCCGCGAAGCAGTTCTGATGGCAGTCCGCGAGCTCGACAAGGCTGCGGAAAAAGGCATTATTCACAAGAACAATGCTGCCCGCCGCAAGAGCCGCTTAATGAAAAAGCTGGCTACCTTAACGAAATAAATTATTCCCGCACAGCGGGTATTCCGTTTGTTCATGTCAGCGGGAGGTCATCCTCCCGCTTTTTTATCTATCACAGCTGGAATGTTAAAGAAACTAGCTGGAATAGTGCCTGTGATATAATCCGACCGTCTGCAAACGGCGCATCATCAACCCTCACCAGAAGGTCCGCACCCCATGTTTGAAGCTGAACAACGGCAAATCGAAGAAAAGATCAATGCTTTTTGTGCCGCCAACGGTTTGCCGGATGCTGTCATTCAATGGAAGTGGATTCCGTTCAGCGGTCACTGGGGGCTTTCGACTGCTTTTTTCCAACTGGCAGCGCAGGAAGCCCGCCAGGGCAAAAAAATTAATGTCAATCAACGCGCTAAGGAACTTGCCAGCCAAATCGCGGAAGTATTAGGTTCTCCGGCAGGTTTCGAGAAAATTGAAGCCGTCAACGGCTACCTCAACCTGTATTTTGATCCGGCCCTCTACTCGCGCCGGGTAATCGATTCCGCCATCCAACAGGGACAAGATTTCGGGCGGGGTGTTGACCGCGGCGAGCAGGTGATGGTCGAGTTCTCGCAGCCCAACACTCACAAAGCTTTCCATGTGGGGCACTTGCGCTCCGCCATACTGGGAGACGGTCTGTCTCGTTTACTGGCTTTTGCCGGCTTCGACGTGATTCGTGCCAATTACCCCGGCGACATCGGTCTGCATGTCATCAAATGGCTGTGGTGCTATAGCAAATTCCATGCCGGTCAAAAGCCGGAAAAGGATATCACACGCTGGATGGGCAGCATCTATGCTGAAGCCAGCCGGCGGCTGGAAGAAGCTCCGGAATTGGAAGCTGAAATCCGTGAACTCTACAGACGCTGGGACAGCCGCGAACCGGAAATCGTCGCCTTGTGGCAGGAGACGCGCCAGTGGTCATTGGACGGCTTTGATGAGATTTATAGCCGTCTGGACATCCCCTTCGACCGCTATTACTTCAACAGCGAAGAAGAGCAATCGGGTAAGCGCATGGTTGGCGATCTGATCGAAAAAGGGATTGCCACGGATGAGCGCCCCGATGGCCCGGTCATCGTCAAAATCGACGACCTCCTCGGTCTGAAAAACGAAAAATACCGCGTATTGGTAGTACTGCGTTCTGACGGCACGGCTTTGTATGCAACCGAGGACCTGTCATTAGCCCGCCGGAAATTCGCCGAGTATCCCAACCTGGCCAAATCCTACTACGTCGTAGATGTGCGCCAGTCGCTGCATTTCCAACAGGTGTTCAAGACACTGGAAATCGCCGGCTTCTCCTGGGCAGAAAGCTGCCAGCACATTCCTTACGAACTGGTCACCTTGCCCGGCAACGTGGTTATGGCTTCGCGCGAAGGCACGGTAGTATTGCTCGAGGACCTGATCACTGAGGCCACCGAGCGCGCCTATGACGTCGTTAAGGTGAAGAATCCGGACTTGACGGATGACCAAAAACGATCCGTAGCACAGGCTGTGGGCATTGGCGCCATCAAATACCCCATGCTGGCACGCGAGAACACCAAACTCGTCACATTTGATTGGGAAACCGCGCTGGACTTTAATGGCCAGGCTGCTCCCTATATTCAATATGCCTTCGTGCGCGGCGGCAGTATTTTACGCAAGGGCGGGGTGGAGCCGACTGAATCGGTTGCCTCGAGTTCTGAATTGACTGTCTCCGAGTTAGGATTGATCGATCTGCTGGCGCGCCTGCCGAACGAAGTGCAGCGTGCTGCCGGCGAACTGCGTCCAATGTGGATGGCGACCTACGCCTATGATCTGGCGCGCGCTTTCAACGATTTTTACACGCAGTGCCCGGTTCTTCAAGCCGAAGAGCCGGTTCGCAGCTTCAGGCTGCGCCTGGTTATGGCAACCCGTCAGGCTCTGGCCAACAGCCTGGCTTTGCTGGGCATCACAGCCCCACAAGCGATGTGAAACAGATTCCAAATCTATATTCACATTCAAAGGAGATCCAAACGTATGACCATTCGAACCCTGATCATGGGCGCCGCGGGCCGAGACTTCCATAATTTCAACGTCTACTTCCGCGATAACCCCGGCTACCAGGTGGTGGCCTTTACCGCGACTCAGATTCCCAACATCGAAGGCCGGCGCTACCCGGAAGAGTTGGCTGGCAAGCTCTACCCCGGTGGAATTCCGATCTACCCCGAATCCGAACTGGTGCGTCTGATCCAGGACCTGAAGGTTGAACAGGTCATCTTTGCTTATAGCGACGTCTCTCACGAGACCGTCATGCATAAAGCCTCGCAGGTTTTGGCCGCCGGCGCGGACTTCCGCCTGATGGGTATTGAATCCACCCAGATCAAATCGACCAAACCGGTCATTTCGGTTTGTGCTGTTCGCACCGGATCTGGCAAGTCACAGACGACCCGACGGGTATCCCTCATCCTGCGCGCCATGGGCTTGAAGGTGGCAGCTATTCGTCACCCCATGCCTTACGGTGACCTGGTCAAACAGGCTGTGCAGCGTTATGCCGATTATTCGGACCTCGACAAGCACGAATGCACCATCGAAGAGCGCGAAGAGTATGAACCGCATCTCGATAACGGCGTCATCGTGTATGCCGGTGTCGATTACGAGAAAATCCTGCGCGCAGCCGAAAAAGAAGTCGACGTGATCCTGTGGGATGGCGGCAATAATGACTTCTCGTTCTACAAGGAAGACCTCGCCATTGTCGTGGTTGACCCGCACCGCCCCGGTCACGAACGTCGCTATCACCCTGGCGAGACCAATGTACGCCACGCAGACGTATTCGTCATCAACAAGGTCGATACTGCTAATCCTGACTCCGTTATTCAGGTGCGCGAAAGTATCCGCGAGCTGAATCCCAAGGCCATTGTGATTGAAGCCGCATCCCCGCTGTTCGTGGACGATCCCGCCGCCATTCAAGGTAAACGGGTTCTGGTCATCGAAGACGGTCCTACGCTCACCCACGGTGAGATGACCTACGGCGCCGGCTGGGTAGCTGCCCGTCGCTTCGGCGCAGCTGAAATCGTCGACCCGCGCCCCTACGCCGTCGGCTCGATTATCACCACCTACGAAAAATACTCCGGCACCGGCCCGATTTTGCCTGCTATGGGGTACGGCGAAGAGCAAACCCGCGACCTGGAGCAAACCATCAACAATGCTGATGTTGACCTGGTCATCTCAGCAACACCGATTGACCTGAACCGCGTCATCAAGGTTACCAAGCCGATGCAGCGCGTGCGCTATGAACTGCAGGAGATTGGTCAACCCACCCTGGAGGAAATCCTCAAGGCGAAGTTCGCCAAGTAATGTGAGGGCGGGTTACTCGCCGCCCTTGTCCGCGGAAGGCTGGAAGCGCACCTGAGACAGCCAGAGGGTATAATTGGCTGTGGAGGGATTGGTATGCGCGGAAAGCCTTTCGCATTTTAAAGCCCGTCGACCCTGTTAGTTAAGATTGATTACTCAAACCGATCGTGAGTTCGAATGTTCATTGATGAAGCTACAATTTTTGTTCGATCCGGCAAGGGCGGGGACGGTTTCGTCCACTTCCACCGTGAAAAATACGTCAACCGCGGCGGTCCGGATGGCGGCGATGGCGGGCGCGGCGGCGATGTAATTCTGCAAGTCGTCCCGACCCTGAATACGCTGGTCAATTTTCGCTACCAGCGCAAATTCATTGCCGATGACGGCAAAAAGGGCGGTGTCAGCGACCGGACCGGACGCTCAGCTGAGGATTTGATCGTACCGGTACCGCCCGGGACGGTAGTTTATGACGACATTACCCATGAAATCGTAGGTGACCTGACCGAAGCCGGCCAGCGGTTGGTTGTGTGCAAGGGCGGACGCGGCGGACGCGGTAACCCGCATTTTAAGTCGTCACGCAATCAGGCGCCGCAAACTGCGGAAAAAGGCGAACCCGCCGAAGAACGCAGTTTACGCCTTGAACTGAAACTGATCGCTGATGTCGGATTGGTGGGCGTACCCAATGCCGGCAAGTCCAGCTTTCTGGCAGCGGTGACCAATGCCCGGCCAAAAATTGCGAATTATCCCTTCACCACCATTGAGCCGAATTTAGGCGTAGCCGAACTGAACATGGATACCACCCTGGTTCTGGCGGATATCCCCGGCCTGATCGAAGGCGCCCATGAAGGCGTCGGCCTGGGAGACGCATTCCTGCGGCATATTCAGCGCACACGTGTTTTGATTCACTTGATCGACGGTCTTTCCGAAGATCCTATGGCAGATTACTCGCAAATCAATTCCGAACTGGCGCTTTTCGATCCGGAGTTGAGTAAAAAACCAGTCATTGTGGCGTTAAACAAAATCGACCTGCCGGAAGTGCAGGAACGTTGGCCGAAAATTAAAAAAGAACTGGCCGCCCATGGTGTGAAAGACGCTGTAGCTATTTCGGCAATGGCGCGCACGGGTTTGGAACCGATTCTTTGGAAATGCGTTGAGCTGCTGCAAACCGCGCCGGAACTGGTTGCCATTAAGGAACTGCCGGTTTATCGCCCCGCGGAAGATCCGCGCACTTTCACCATCAGCCGCACGGATGATGGTGGGTATAAAGTCAGCGGAGTTGCGATTGAACGGGCTGCCAAGATGACTTTCTGGGAATTCGAAGGTTCAGTGCGTCGTTTCCAGAAGATGATCGAAGCCCTTGGCGTTGAAAGCAAGCTGCGCGAGATGGGAATCGAAAACGGCGATACGGTCTACATTGGCGACGAGCACGAGCTGGAATGGCAGGATTGAGCCTATGCGCCTCGGGATTTATGGCGGCACATTTGATCCACCACACAACGGTCATCTGATTCTGGCCGCCGAGGCGCTCGACCAGCTCCGCCTGGATAAGGTTATCTGGACGGTTACCGCGGATCCACCTCACAAGCGGAATCACGTACTGTCGCCCGCGGATTTGCGCCTTCAACTGGTGCATGCTGCCCTGGCGGACAATCCGGCTTTTGAACTCTCACGGGTGGAGATCGACCGGCCTGGCCCGCATTACACGGTCGACACCGTGCGGATTTTGCGTGAACAATACCCTGAGGATGAAATCTATTATTTGATCGGCGGCGACTCGCTGCGCGATATGGTCACCTGGCAAACTCCAGTGGAGTTGACCCGGTTGGTGACTGGTTTTGGCGTCATGCACCGGCCGGTGGTGGTTTTCGACCTGGCGAGCCTGGAAAGAGAAATTCCCGGGTTGACAGCCAAGGTGCAATTCATCCGATCCCCTCTGGTGGAAATTTCCGCCTCGATGATTCGGGAACGGGTGGCAATGGGGCAGCCGTACCGATATTTCGTTCCAGCAGCAGTTTATCAATTAATCGAAGGCCTTGGCATTTACCGTCTGCCCGCCTTTTTCGAAGAAGAAATTTGAGGAGGGCGTTTGCTCAGGCGTCTTTGGTTGAACGTTTTTTGCTGTGTAATCCTTGCCGGGTGTTCTGTCCTGGCGCTTGCGCCGGCGGATGATCTGCCGACGCCAACGGTGCTGCCGACCACCGACCCGGAAGAAGGGCTGCGTGTGATTGTATCGCCGGCCTGCCTGGCAATGACTTTGCCGAGTATTCAGGTGGACCAGCCCTCCGGGGATTTGATGAACTTTAACTCGGACGGTACCATCCTGGCCTATATTGCGCCGGTCAATAACAAGTGGGGCTGGTATTCCGGAAATCTTACACTCTTCTCTTTGGAAACTGGCGAGGTCCGAAACACACGTGATCTAAAGGTAACCGGGGATGTAACCTGGTCTCCGGATGGCAGCCGGATTGCCTTCACCGCGCTGCGCACCACAGAGAACCTCTACACCGTCATTGTTCTCTTGACCTCCGACTTTACCCCGTTGGACTTATATGCAGCCGGGGCTGCCACCGATGAATACGGCAGCGTCAAAGGGATTCTGCGTTGGGCGGGCAATGACCGTATACAGGTGGTCGAAACCTGCGGTGTGGACTGCTCGCGTGTTGTGGAAATTAGCATTTCCGGGCAGGGCCAACAGGTGCTCAACACTGGACGCAAGCTGGATGATACCAGCCTGAATATCACCCTGGACCAAACCGGCTTCGCTGTCAACCCGGATTGGCTATTGGCCAATGGCTCGCCGGATGGCAGCCTGATTTTTTACTTCGATGATAATGACCAAGCCTGGGTGGTCTCGCCCGAAGCGCAAACCAAATACCGCCTGCCATTGGACCTTGGCATCGGGCAGGAATCCAAATGGTCGCCTGATTCGCAGCTGATCGCGGTACGTACCAGTGAAAACATTTTCCTGTACGACCTGGAGTGCAATCTCAACCTGTCTCAACCGTAGTGGGATAATTGTTCGATAAAGTGACGTATCCCGATAATGATCAGATTTGAACGAATATTGTTATCAAAAAGAGCGAGCCGCCAGGCCCGCTCTTTTTTTGAGGTTATCTTCTTATCTTACTGCGAGATCAAGTCGAGACTGCCGACGCCCATGTCGATCATTATGTCGATGCGCGGGCCAGTCCCATCTTTTTCGTACACGCTTCCGTTGATCGACCAGGTGCCGCGCGGTGAAACGTTATTCAATCCGCCAGAAACCGTCACCCGTACCGGAACGCCGTCCGGGACACTGATTTGGATTTTACTGACCCCAGAGTTAACCTGCACTGTCAGATCCCTCTGCAGTTCGCCAGAGAAATCCAGGGTGTAGTCACCTGCTCCGCCATCGAACGTAAACGACCCGGTATTTGCGTTGCCGATACCAAAGATCTTGACCTGCGATGCGCCAGTTTTGTAAGAGAATTCAGCCATTTCAACCGGATTCGGGCTGTT
>Ga0209002_10001980_pt1 | contig 16642 bp, 21 predicted proteins | sample Rifsed16ft2_FD_184010 | JGI IMG/M metagenome (GOLD analysis project Ga0209002, IMG submission 184010) | Soil microbial communities from Rifle, Colorado, USA - sediment 16ft 2 (version 2) | ecosystem: Environmental > Terrestrial > Deep subsurface > Rock core/Sediment | place: Rifle, Colorado...
CCCCCCCCGCCGACGACGAGGACCCGCATGGCCGTCCGTCGTCGCAATCGCTCGACTCGTTATAGGGATTTGCTCGCGGAGCGGTTCGACTACGGTGGAATCGACGCTTCGGCCGCCTTCACGGTGTTCGACAGCAGCATCGCGATCGTCATCGGGCCGACGCCGCCCGGCACCGGCGAGATCGCCTTCGCAACCTCGCTCACGTCGGCGAAGTTCACGTCCCCGACCGTCCGGAAGCCCTGCTTCTTCGTCGGATCGGGCACCCGGTTGATCCCGACGTCGATCACGACCGCTCCGGGCCTCACGAGGCCTCGGGTGACGAATTCCGGCTGGCCCATCGCGGCCACGAGGATGTCTCCTGTCCGGGTGATGGCAGCCAGATCACGGGTCGCGGAGTGGCATACGGTGACGGTCGCGTTCGCCCCTTGGGCTTTCTGGATGAGGAGCGCCGCGAGTGGCTTCCCGACGATGTTGCTCCGCCCGAGGATCACGACGTGCTTCCCTCCCGGGTCGTTTCCGCTCCGCACGAGGAGCTCGACGACGCCCGCAGGGGTCGCCGGAGCGAACCGGGGCGTGCCGATGAGCACGAGCCCGACGTTCTCCGGATGGAAGCAGTCGACGTCCTTCGAAGGTACGACGGCCGACGTCGCCACGGCGGCCGGGATCTGAGGAGGCAGGGGCTGCTGGACGAGAATCCCGTGCACCTTCGGGTCCTTGTTCAACCGGTCGACTTCCTCGACGAGCCGCGGCTCGCTCGTGTCCGCCGGCAGCTCGAGGGTCCAGTGCGCCAACCCCATCTCCTCGCACGCTTTCCCCTTCATCTTTACGTACAATTTGGACGCCGGGTTGTCGCCCACGAGGACCGCCGCGAGGCCCGGCACAACGCCCCGCGCCGCGAGGGCCGCCAGGCGAGGGCGGAGTTCCTGCCGGACGTCGTCCGCGATCTTCTTCCCGTCGATGAGCGTCGCGACCAGGAATCGCACCTGCCGGCGGTAAGCGCGCGGCCCATGTATAGCCTTTCACGGCATCGCGTCCGACGCGTCAGACACGGCCATATGTCATGGTATCTCGCGCGAGTTGCGTGTCTGACAGGCAACACGACGTTCTCGCAAACGAAAACACTTAAGACGGCTCACGGGCTTTAGCCCGACCGGATGCACTCGAACGATTGGTCTCGCCTCCTCACCGAGAGGCAGCGAGAGGTCCTCTCGATCGTTGTGGAGAACAAGGTCTACCGGAACCGCGATTCGAAGATCCCAGAGCTCGCGGCGCAGATGGGGATCGCGCCCGCCGCCGTCGCGAAGCATCTGCTCGAAATCGAGAAGACGGCCCTCCTCGACGTCGTCGTGACGCCCTCGGAACAGGGGAAGCGGGTCTACGAGCGAATGTCCCTGGAGCCGAGGCCCGACCGCAGGCCGACGTCGGAACTCCTCGAGCGCGAGAAGATCGGGATCCTACGATTCCTCCGAGACCATCCGGACGCCAGCGCGATGGAGATCGCAGAGGAACTCGGGCTGTCCGAGTACACGACGGTGAACAGCCTACGCGTGCTCACGACCGTGCAGCTCGTGACGAAGCAACGGGGACCCGCGATGCGGCGGGGCGTGCCGCCGTACGTGTACCGGCCGACGCCTCACGGCCGAGACCTCGCGAATCGCATTTCCACCGATGCGAGGCCATAAGGCCGAAATAGGGAGGGACGCCTCCCCAGGCGGGCTTGTTCGACGCCGCGATCGTGGGCGCAGGGCCCGCCGGGGGAATGGCCGCCCGCCAGCTCGCCGCCGCGGGCTTTCGGACGATCGTCCTCGAGAAGAAGAAGATCGTCGGGGAGCCCGTCCAGTGCGCGGAGGGCGTGAGCGAGTTCGGCTTGGCATCGAACGGCCTTCGTGCGGATGCGGGGTGGGCCGTCCAACGCGTGGCGGGGGCGAAGTGCATCGTCCCCGATGGGCGTTGGTTCTACATCACGCGCCTTCCGGGATTTGCGATCGACCGGCCCGCGTTCGACCGCTGGATCCTCCAGGCCGCACTCGACGACGGCGCGGTCCTACGGACCTCTACGCGCGTCACGGGGATCGCGCGGCGCGAGTCGGGATGGCGGCTTCACGCCGACGGAGACTCGTTCGATGCGCGACTCGTCGTCGCGGCGGACGGCCCGGCGAGCTTCATCGCGCGCGAGGTGGGGCTCGTTCGGAAACTCGAGCGAATCCTGGCGTACGAGTACCGGTTCCGGACGGAGGACATCCCGAATCCAGATCCGGAATTCTTCCGCCTGTTCATCGGCAAGGCGTACGACGGGGGGTATGCCTGGATCTTCCCGAAAGGACCTGAGGCAAACGTCGGCGCGGGAGGCCACATCGACGCCCACGCTGCGGCCGTCGCGTTCTGCCGCCAGCAGGGGATCGACGCGGACCGACGGCTTCAGGTGATCGCGGGTTCGATCCCGTATCGGTACGATCTCAAGGCCTTCGCGATCCCCGGACTTGCGGTCGCGGGGGATGCAGCGGGCATCACGAATCCGATGAACGGGGCGGGGATCCACCCAGGGATCTTCAGCGGCCGCGTGGCAGGGGAATTCGGGGTCCGCACCCTCGCGGCGGACGATCCCTCTGCGATGATCGGCTACGATCGCGTCCTGAGGGGCTCCCCGTTCCTCGACCCGCTCCTGTGGTGGATGATCGACCGGGTTCGCGGCTGGTCCGACCGCCTGATGAACGAAGTCGGCGGGGAACTCCAGGGCGTCGATTGGCGGGCGGTGAATCTGCGGTTCGCGATGTCCGCCCTCTTCCGCAAGCCGTTGTTCATCTTTCACGCCCGAGAGTTCACGCGAATGATCCAGGCCCTCGAGCTCTGCGATCGCTTCGGATGGTGACGCGGCATTTCGGTGCCGCAAGATGACCGAAGCCTAGATACGAACCTCCGGCATCCCCGCGCATTGATGGCCGCGGAGGCCGGCGTGCGCACGATGCGCGCGGGAAGTCGTCTCGAACGGATCCTCACGGCCGGAGAATTCGCCGTCACCGCGGAAATCGAACCGCCTGCCTCCGGCGATTCGACCGCGGTGCGACGGCAGGCAATCATGTACCGCGGGATCGCGGACGCCTGCAATGTGACGGACTGCCAGCGGGCCCTCGTGAGGATCTCCTCGCTCGCCGCGGCGGCCCTTGCGCTCCAGGAGGGCGTCGAGCCGGTCATGCAGATGGTCCTCCGGGACCGGAACCGGATCGCCCTCCAGGCGGACCTCCTCGGCGCCTCCGCTCTCGGGATCCGGAACGTGCTCTGCCTCTGGGGCGATCCGCCGACCGCGGGGAACGAGAAGGACGCGAAAGGCGTGTTCGACCTCAAGACGGAGGAGATGATCGCGATGTTCCGGACGTTGCGAGACGAGGGCGTGCTCCGCGGCGGGGAGCGGGTCGACCAGCCGCCGAAGGTCTTCATCGGCGCCGCGGCGGATCCCTTTCGCGGGACGAAGGAGGAGTCGTTCGAGAAGCTCCGGGGCAAGGTCACGGCGGGCGCGGATTTCATCCAGACCCAGGCCGTCTACGACGTCGACGCGTTCGAGGAGTGGATGCGCCTCGTCCGAAAGGAGTGGCTCCACAGCCGAGTGTACATCCTCGCGGGCATCATCCCTTTGCGATCCGCGAAGTTCGCGAAGTTCATGGTCGACAAGATCGGCGCGGTGATTCCGAAGCGGATCCTGGATCGGATGGAGAAGGCCCCGAACCCGAAGTCGGAGGGCGTCAGCATCGCTGTGCGGACGATCAAGGCGATGCGGAAGATCGAGGGCGTGCGCGGCGTGCACCTCATGCCGATCAACTGGGATGGCGTCGTCCCGGAACTCGTGAAAGAGGCGGGGCTCTATCCTCGGCCGGCCCTTCCCGACGCGGGCGTGTGACGTGCGCGGCACGTGCCCGTTTCAACCTTCGAATCTCAAACTTTAACTGGGCGCTCCCCATTGCGACTCGGTAATCAGGATGGTTTCCGGCCGGCGCGCCCTCCTGAGCGTCTCCGACAAAGAGGGGCTTGTGGACTTCGCAAGGGGTCTGCGGGACCTCGGCTTCGAACTCCTGGCCACGGACGGGACGGCGAAGGCGCTCCGTGAGGCCGGCCTGCCCGTGACCTCCGTCGCCGACTACACGGGCCTGCAGGAGGGCCTCGGCGGCCGCGTGAAGACCTTGCATCCGAGGATCTTCGCGGGAATCCTGGCGCCGCGTGGGGACGAGAAGGACCTGTCGGACCTCGGGGCGACGGCAATCGACTTCGTGGTCGTGAACCTCTATCCGTTCGAGGCGACGGTCGAGAAGCCCGGCGTGGAGGCGAAGGAGGCGATCGAGAACATCGACATCGGCGGGGTCTCCCTGATCCGTGCGGCGGCGAAGAACGCGGCGCGCGTGGCGGTCGTCGTGAACCCGCGCCGGTACCCGCACCTCCTGAAGGTCCTCCGGGAGGAGATGGGGGTCCCGGGCCGCATGCGAGAGGAGCTCGCGCTCGAGGCGTTCGAGTACACCTCGCGCTACGATGCGGCCATCTACAACTACCTCGCCCGCGAGAGCGGACGTTCCTTGCCGCCCGCGCTCCGCCTTGCGTACGACAAGATCGCGGACCTCCGCTATGGGGAGAACCCCTACCAGAAAGCGGCCCTCTATCGGGAGCCCTACCCGTATGCGGCGACCGCGACGGCGGAGAAGGTGCAGGGCAAGGACCTTTCCTACAACAACCTGCTCGACCTCGATGCGGCGCTCCGCGTCGCGACGGAGTTCGAGCGGCCCGCGGCCGTCGTGATCAAGCACACGAACCCCTCGGGGGTCGCGGTGGCTCTGCACATCGCAGACGCCTATGCCGCGGCCCACGATGCGGATCCGATCTCCGCGTACGGCGGGGTCGTGGGACTGAACCGCGAGGTCGATCTCCCCACGGCGCGCAAAATGAAGGGAGACGTGCTCGATGCGGTGATCGCGCCGGGCTACGAGCCGCAGGCCCTCGAGATCCTCAAGGCGAAGAAGCGCGGGGCGTTCCTGATCTTGCGGACGCGGGGGGCGTTCCGCCGGGAGCACGGGATCGACATGGTCCGCGTGCTGGGCGGCGTCCTCCTCCAGACGACGGACTTCCCGGAGCTGCGGCCGGATGCGTTCAAGATCGTCACGAAGGCCAGCCCGACCGCGGACCAGATGAAGGACGTCCTCTTCGGGATGCGCGTGAGCCGCTTCGTGAAGTCGAACTCGATCGTCCTCGCGACCGCCGAGCGGACGGTCGGGATCGGCGCGGGACAGATGAGCCGCGTCGATTCCTGTCGGATCGCGAGCGACAAGGCGAAGGAGAAGGCCCGTGGCAGCGTCGCGGTGAGCGACGCCTACTTCCCGTTCCGGGACGGCCTCGACGTGCTCGCCAAGGCCGGGGTCGGGGTCGTCGCCCAGCCGGGCGGGTCGATTCGCGATACGGAGGTCATCGCCGCAGCGGACGAGCAGGGCGTCGCGATGGTATTTACCGGCCTGCGGCTGTTCAAGCACTGAGGGGTCCATGGCGCGAATCAAGGTCGGCGTCCTCGCGAGCGGCAGGGGGACGGACTTCCAGAGTCTCGTGGACGCACGGGATCGCGGCGACCTCGAGGTCGACCTCGCTGTCCTCGTCTGCAACGTCCCGGACGCCCCGGTCCTCGAACGGGCGAAGACGGCTCACGTGCCGACGGCCGTCGTAGACCATCGGCCCTACGGGAAGGACCGGGTCGCCTTCGAACGGGAGGTCGTGCGGATCCTCCGAGAAAAGGAGGTCGACCTGGTCGTCTTCGCAGGGTTCATGCGACTCGTGACCCGGTACTTCATCGATGCGTTCCCGGGGCGGATCATGAACATCCATCCGTCCCTCCTGCCGGCGTTCCCGGGTGCGCACGCGCACCGCGATGCGCTCGCCGCAGGGGTGAAGGTCTCCGGCTGCACGATCCACTTCGTCGACGCGTCCGTGGACGGAGGCCCGATCATCCTCCAGAAGGCGGTGCCCGTCCTCGACGATGACACGGAGGAGCGCCTCTCCGCGCGCATCCTCGAGCAGGAGCACATTTTCCTCCCCCTCGCGGTCCGGTTGTTCGCGGAGGGTCGGCTCACGATCGACGGACGTCGTGTGAGGATCAACTCGCGCGGGATGACGCTCCCGTCGATGGCCTAGCCGAACTCGTCCAGGATCGCCGGGATCTCCTCGAGCGTGCGCACCTTGAGATCGGGCTGGACCTCCTCGAGTCGATGGCCATGGGTCCGGAGAAGCCACTCCGTGGCTTGAGGGTCCGGCGGCCCTCGGAGCACCCGCTCCAGGAGCGCCGCGCGCAGCCCGGCTCCCTTCGCGCCGAAGACGTCCTCCGCAAGACTCCCGCCGACGTGGAGAAGCTGGCGGGGTGGCACGCGGAGCCGTTCCGCGAGTGCCTGGAAGGGCGCGGGATGGGGCGCAGCCCAGCCGATCTCCGGGGAGGAGACCACAACATCGATCCACGGGGCCACGCGCTGGTCCCACGACGCTCCGAGAGGCAGGAGGGAGTCGCTCAGGAGCGCGACGCGATATCCTGACTCGCGGAGGTAATCGAGGGTTGGCAGCGCGTCCGCGTGCCACTCGAGAGACGTCGCGAGGGCTTCGGCGGCGGCTCGGGCGACGTCGCGCCGAACGTCCACCGGGACGGCCGCAATTCGCTGGAGGACCGATTCGATCGGCTCGTCGGAGAGGTCGGTCCATCGCGCCGCGGTGCGACGCATCTCCTCATGCCGCCATGCGGCGAGGAACGCCTCCCGCGACATGGGGGCACCGTGGAGTTCGAGGGCTGCGTGCATCGCGAGCGGGACGGCATCGGGTGGTCCCGAGGATCGGACGACCGCGTCGCGGGAGAGGCTCAAGGCCCGGATGTCGTGGACCCACATGGGTTCGAAAGGAGGCCCAGTCCGCGATGAACGTTTCGGCCGGACGAACCGAAAAGAAAGGGCCGTTCAGGAATCCTGAACGGCCTCGTTGTGGAGGGATGCTTGTCTAAGCGGTCCGCAATAGGCGGAACGATATTAAACGCTTTTCAACGCGCGTCGTGCGGCGGATGTCGAAGCAGCGTGACGATTCACTTCATCAGGAGAAAAAGGGTCAAGGCCGTCCGCCGTGTAAGGAAAATCAGGGACGGCCTCGTTGTGGAGGGATGCTTGTGGTTTCTCCTAGAATCCCGTGGTATATCAATCTTTACTCAAGGCGATACGTTCCCCTCTTCCAATGGAGGGGACGCCGCACAGGACGCGGGCGAAATCTGCCCTCGCGACGGAAAGCTTATGTCGGCTGCGGCGCTTCGACGGGGACGATCGCGTCATGAAGGGCGTCGGCAAGTTCGGGGAAGTGATGGCGGGCGAGAAGGGGAAGGTGAGCTACGACGACGTCGCCGCCCGACTCGAGAAGATCATCCGGTCGGGGAGCCAGAAGAAGGCGATCACGGACTTCGTCTGCCGCGAACTCCGGAAGATCCCTCACTACACGTGGGTCGGGATCTACACGGTCGACGGACAGGACCTCGTCCTTGCCTCCTGGTCGGGCCCCTCCGCCACGCAGCACCCGCGGATCCAGGTGGGCCAGGGGATCTGCGGGGCGGCAATCACGGAGAAGGCCACGGTCATCGTCTCCGACGTGAACTCGGATCCGCGGTACCTTCCGTGCTTCATCAACACGCGATCGGAAATCGTCGTGCCGCTCCTGAAAGACGGCGTGCCTGTCGCGGAAATCGACATCGATTCGGACCAGCTGGCTGCCTTCACGCCGACGGACAAGACGTTCGTCGAATGGGTCGCACAGGAGCTCGCGTCCGTCCTGTGATGCGTCCGGGGCGCGAACCCCACGCGCCCTGACCACCACATCCGAGGTCCGTTCGGGGCTCGCGGGTCAGAGGCGGAATTCGCCCCACACTCGGATGAACGTGTCGATCTGGTCCGGCGTCGCAAGCTCGTACGTCGCCATGATCCTCGCCACGGCCTTCGGGTCCGCGACACGATATCCACGTTCCCGAGGTTCCGCGTGCTCGACGAGGCCCGCGGCGTCCATCTTTTTGACGTGATGGGAAAGTGTGGACCCTGACACGGGCGCGTGTTCCAGGATCTCCTTGTGGGTCGCCGCCTCCCTCTCCATGAGGAACGCGAGGATCCGGAGGGGGACGGGCTGCCGGAGGAAGGCGAGGATCTGTTTCTCGGCGTCGGTGAGGGCCGGACGGTCCTCCGCACCGCCGGGCATCGAGCGCGGGAAGAAACGCTTGTACTCCCCGTCCATCGCTGAGGCGACCAGATCGTGCTTCTCGAGGAACCGGAGGTGATAGTCCGCGAGGGTAATCGATAGGTTCAGGGCCCGTGCAACCTCGCGCAGGTGGAACCCGGGGTTCTTGCGCACGAAATCATACAGGTCCCTCCGCGTCTTGACGGCCAGGACCTCCTCGTCCATCGACACCACCCCGCGGTCAGCGCCGCAGGGTGAACCCGTAGAAGAGGGCGAGGATCGCGAGGTCGAAGGAGCCGGACAGGATGAAGAGGTCCGTCAGTCCGATGGACCCCGCGAACAGGGCGAGGGTCAGGACGAGCCCCTTCGCGAAGAAGACTCCGAACGCGGCCGCGAGGAAGACGATGTGGACGTCCCTCGTGCGTCGGAAGGCCAGGATCGCGATGACGCTCAGCGCGAGCGCGAACACGGACACGGCGGCGACGAGCACGTTCTCGATGGCCACCACGAGGACCACTGGGTCCCGTAAAGGAGCGGGACGTTAAGGATTCCCGCCCTACTCTTCGCGCTTCTTGCGGCGACGGTTCGCGAGGAAGATCGTCCCGCCAACGAGGGCCGCCATGGCGACGAGTGTGCCCCCGTACAGGAGGTAGTCCGCCTGGAGCGGCGGCGGACGACTCACGATGCCCTCGAAGGCCTCGCTCCGCACACCGAACGTCGGATCGTGGACGAGGCGGCTGACGGGGAGCCCGCCGAGGGAGTAGATCAGGTACATCTCGTAGGAGCCTGATCCGCCGCTCACCTCCGTGAGGGTTACGGGGACGTTCCGCCCGTCCGCGGACGCGGTCTTCGCCCAAGAGAAGAACAGCGTTACGGGGAACTCCCCCGATCCGCCGGTCACGTTCACACCGCCGTCGTCGACCGCGAAGTGGTTCAGCTCGTCCCAGCTGCGGTCCGCATACTCGACGTCGCCCTCCGTTTCCATTCGCATCCCGAGCGCCAGGTCCTGGCCCGCCTGAATCGAGGGCGAGTTGATCTGGATGTCCAACTTCACCTCCATCGGCGTAAGGATCCGGTCCGGCGTCAGACGCAGGAACCTCTGTGCCACCGTCAGATCCAAGGCAATGACCCCGTTGCTGCTCTGGATGGTGAAGTTCGCGACCCGGCCTCCATCCGCAGTCTGGACGATCGTGCGGTTGAACCAGACGTTCTCGAAGGCCGCGCTCCCCAGAGCGATCGTCGAAAGGATCTCCTCCTCGTCGACCCGGCCGTTCCCGTTCCCATCCGCGAACACGACGAGGTCCCGCAGCTCGAGCTCGTACTGCAGATTCACATCCCCGCGCTCGTAGGACAGGGTGAATGTGCCCCCGTCGAACGTCAACCCGAATTCATCCACGAACGGCGGGTTCTCGAGGCGGCTTGTGATGCTGAGTTCATCCTCGACGGCGACCGCCACGACGTTCCGCTGGGTCGCCGCTTCGATGACGTCGGGAATCGTGTCGTCGTCGCTGTCGTGCCCGTCCGCCAGCGCGAGGCTCGACACAAACGTGAGCGCGACGGCTGCGGAGAGGGCGAATGCCCAGATTCGACGGCGAGGCCGGGCCACGGGAAGGTCCTCGTGAACCGATGGAGGCGGCGGTATATAAGGAGATTATTCGACGCTTTTCGAAGCCCGGTATTCGGTACTTCAGGCACGCGCTGGCGGACCGCGAACAACGCTCCAATCGTCCCGCGCAGGTTTACTCGCGGACGACTTCCCCGAACGCCATCCGCCGGTGGACCTTGGTGATTCGGATCTTCACCTCGTCCCCGACCTTCGTGCCGGGAACGAACACCACGAAGTTCTGAATCCTCGCGAGTCCGTCGCCCTCCCGTCCGATGTCCTCGATCTTGGCCTCGTAGACCTTCCCCTCCTCCACGGGCACGTTTGCAGGTCGCGGGCCTCCGCCCGAATACGACATCCGTCTCCCCATTCGGCGACCCCTCGCCGCCGACGCGTTCGCATCGATGTCTGCGGTATTTAACCCTATAGGGGTCGCGAATCCCGCGGGCGCGGGCCGGACGGGGCTCAGGACTCCCGCAAGGCGCTCAGGTCCTTCTCCACGTCGGACGGGCGCGCGAAGCGGAGGGATAGGATCAGGAGGACGATGCCGACGATCAGGACGATGAGGCCGACCGCCGTCACGAGGCGATTCACGGGCCCGAACACGTCGAAGGCCTGGTACTCCCCGAAGGGAATGCTCAGGACGTCATGGAGCCACGATCCGAGGGCGATCCCGGGGCCGCCCAGGAGGATCAGGAAGATGCCGGCGTAGAAGAGGAACTTCTCCCGGAACCCTGCGGGGCGACCGCCTTCCTCCTCGTCATCCGCCTCGGCCTGTTCCCGCGCGGGAGCCGGCGAGGAGACGGACTCCGAGGCCGTCTCCTGCTCGAAGAGTTCTCCGCATTGCGGGCACTCCGGCGCATCGAGAGGGACGATCGCCTTGCAAGTGGGGCACTCCGCCACGAGGGCCTGTGATAGGGCCATGTCGACGGGTCCCGCTCCCGACGTCCGAAGGTAAAGTCATTTGCACCTGCCTATCCAAATTGAGAAAACGGGCGGTGGCCTCCGGGCGACGGAGCCTCGCACGACAGAGTCCCCGACTCGACGTGCTCCTCGACCGGCGCCGCTTCCGGACCTCTCACAGAGCGGGCTTCGGCTTGGCGAGCCAGGGCACGTGAATCTGTCCGACGAGGTCCCGCCATTCTGCGGGCATCGGCTTGCCGGATTCGTCTCGACGGTACCAGTCCGCGACCTCGTCCACCTTCACGTCGCGACCGGTGATCGTGATCATGAGGGCATTGCGGACGTTCGCCGCCGCTTCTGCCGCGACTTGGTTCTCGAAGATTGCGGCATAGGGCGTCTGGGACATCCACCAGAGGACCAGATAGTACGTCTTCCGAGCGGCGCTCCGGCCGGTTTTCGGTTTCATCTCGGGTTGGGTTCCTTTCGACGGGGGTGGGTCCGTCTACGGGGATGAAGACGAAGTCGTGCGATAAAGGGGTTATTGGACGGTTCTCAAAAACGATACTCCGGTCGGGTCAGTCTTCGAACCACGCGCCGCACGAGCATTGGACCGCATCGAGGGCCACGTGGGCTCCGCACCTCGGGCATGCGTAGGCGATGCTCTCCGTTCCAGGTTCGAACTCGATGCCGCAGACCGGGCAGGCATCGTCGAGGACGGGGACCATCGAGCCGCATTCCGGACATGCGGAAGTGGCGGACGTGGACGAGGCGAACCGCACCCCGCAGGCGCAGGACGTGGCCTCCTCGGACACGAACCGGCCGCACGCGGGACACTGAAAGACCTCCACGGTCCCCTCTTGGTCGTCCGCGTCCGCGTGGGCGGCATGCAGGTCCGAGACGTCGTGTACCTTCTGAAGATCCGCAATGAGTTCCGCGAGGCTCCGGGAGGGCGCAGGAGGTTCCGCCTTCGGCACCGGGATCGATCGGAAGCCGGGCCGATGGGGACCGTACGCGCCTCCCGTGCTCCCGGCGAACGCGGTCCCACAGTGCTGGCAACGGTCCAGCTCGAACGGCGTGAGCTTTCGGCAGTTCCAACAGAGGATCCGGGGGGCCATATGGGCGCTCTCCAGCCGGTCCCGTGGAGGCGAACTCGAACCACTGACCGCCCGCGCCACCATGGATCACCGCACTCCCGAGGGCGGCGGCGCATCACGGTCCGCGGCCATAACAGATTAGTCAAAATTTGTCGGCCGTGATAATCAAGTTCGAGTCTGGCCTCGGAGAGGGAACTCCGTCTCTGACGCCTCGAATGATTTAAGTGGCCGCCCTCCTTGGAGCCGCGGTCATGGCGAAGATCCTCGTCTGCGTCGCATGGCCCTACGCCTCGGGTCCGCGGCACCTCGGCCACGCCGCGTCGACGTTCATCCCGGCGGACGTATTCGCTCGGTACCACCGCATGGCCGGGGACGAGGTCCTCGTGGTCGGCGGGACCGATATGCACGGGACCCCGACGATGGTCCGAGCGGACGAGGAAGGCGTCGCGGCGCGCGAAATCGCGGAACGGTACCACGCGCTCCACGCGAAGAACATCGAGCAGCTCGGTGTGCGATACGACCTGTACTGGAACACCGCCGCGCACGACCACAAGGCCTGGGTCCAGGAGATCTTCCTCGCCCTGAAAGCGAAGGGCCACGTCTACGACGCGAGGATGGTGTCCCCGTTCTGCCCGACGGACGGGCGTTTCCTCCCGGATCGATACGTCGAGGGCACCTGTCCGAACTGCGGCTTCGAACGCGCGCGCGGGGATCAGTGCGAGAACTGCGGGAAACTGTGGGATCCCTTCGAACTCAAGGATCCCCGGTGTCGCGTGCATGGCACGACCCCGATTCCGAAGGAGACGGACCACTTTTTCTTCAGGCTCAGCGCCTTCGAGGAGCCGCTACGGCGCTGGCTCGCTTCCGGAAAGGACCACTGGCGGCACCATGTCCTCACGTTCGCGCGGAGCTGGGTCGCGGAAGGCCTGAAGGACCGGCCCATAACGCGGGACCTGGACTGGGGGATCGAGGTTCCCGTCCCAGGGAACGAGTCCAAGAGGATCTACGTCTGGTTCGAGGCGGTAATGGGCTACCTGACCGCGTCGAAGGAGTGGGCCAAGCTCCGCGGCACGCCCGAAGGATGGAGGGACTTCTGGTACGACCCGCAGGCGCGCCACTACTACTTCATCGGACAGGACAACATCGTCTTCCACACGATCATCTGGCCGGCCATCCTGCTCGGCTACGACGACAAGCTGGTCCTGCCGTACGATGTGCCGGCAACGAAATGGCTGAACATCTCTGGGGAACGGATGACTACGGGCCGCGGCCGAGGCGTGTGGCTGTCGGATCTGCTCGCGGAGTTCGATCCGGACCAGCTCCGCTACTACGCCCTCGCGACGATGCCCGAGACGAAGGACACGGACTTCAGCTGGGAGGACTTCGCGCAGCGGAACAACAGCGAACTCCTCGCGATCTACGGGAACTTCGTCCATCGCGCGCTGACCTTCGCGGACCGGCATTTCGACCACGCCGTGCCCGAAGCCGGATTCCTCGACGCGACGGACAAGGCGATGATCCGGTCGATTGAGCAGCAGTGGAAGAAGGTCGGACAGGACCTGGCCTACGTGCACCTGAAGGACGGGATCCGCGAGGCCGTTCAGCTCGCACGGCTCGGGAACCAGTACTTCGACCAGAAGGCCCCGTGGGACCTGATCAAGAAGGATCGCGTGGAGTGCGCCACGGCCCTTCATGTGGCCCTCCGGGTCGCCCGCAGCCTTGCGGTCCTCATGGCGCCCTTCCTCCCCGCGAGCTCGTCCCGGCTGTGGTCGACCCTGGGCCACGAGACCGATGTCCACGCGGCTCGATGGGAGGAGGCCCTCGAGGACCTGCCCGCGGGGCAACCGCTGCGGGTCGGGAAACCCCTCTTCGCAAAGATCGAGTTCGGGGAGACGAAGGAAGATCCTGCGGATCGCCTCGATGTGCGGGTCGCACGGATCGTCGAGGTGAAGGAGCACCCGGACGCGGACAAGCTGTACATCCTCCAGGTGGACCTCGGGGACGAGCGACGCCAGATCGTCGCGGGGATCCGCCCGAACTATCCCATCGACGCGCTCCGTGATCGGAAGATCGCAGTCCTTGCGAACCTCGAGCCCGCGAGGCTCCGCGGCATCGAGAGCCGGGGCATGCTGCTCGCCGGAGAGACGGACCGCGACGTGGCCCTCGTCCTCCCGCCCGAGGACGCCCCCGAGGGCTCGCAGGTCCTCGGCACGAAAGGCGCCCCGATCCTCCCCTTCGCGGAGTTCCGGAAGTTCAAGCTGCAGGTCGGAAAAGACGGGAGCGTCCTGTTTCTCGGCCGAGACGGGGAGGTCCGCGTTGAGCTCCGAGCCGGCGGGTCCCCACTCCGCGTGGACAAAGGCTTGCCCGAAGGCACGTGGGTCCACTGAATTCCTGCGGCACCTCCGGACCGCGCCCCGGCGATCACGCGGCGGACGCGGCGACCACGGACACGAACCACGTCTGCGTCCGGATCGCGAGCCCGAGCGCGAGTTCCCGCGCGATGGGCCGGAGCTCCGGGTCGACGTACGCAAGCCGCACGCCATTCCAGGTCGTCGTCCCTTCGACGGCGGTCCGGAGACCGTCCATCACGCGAATCCGGCTCAGGAGGGCGGACTCGATGAGGTACCTGCGTCCGCGCCAGGCGAACGTCGTGTTCCGCCAACGGAACCGGATCTCCAGGAGCCCCGCGGGCGAGTCGATGTGGATCCGGTCCCTCCAGACGTCGTATCGGACGCGCCCAAGCGGGGCCCCGGCAGGACCCTCGACGAGGTTCCAGCCGCCGCGGCCGCTCCAGACGGACGCCGCGGCTCCGTCCACGAGCACGCGATGATGGAGGAGACCGATTCGTGCCTCGACGACCACGAGATCACCCAAGGCCCGAAGGACCGATAAAGGCGCGGCGGGGATTCCCCCGCACAAGGATTTAAGGGAGGCGTCCGGCTTGCGGCGTTCCCCCATGCTCTTGGATCTTCACAACCACACTCGATATTCGCCGGACTCCCGCGTCCCCCCGGCGGCCTTGGTGGAGCGCGCGCGGAGCCTCGGCCTGCAGGGGATCGCCATCACGGACCACAACTCCGTGGGCGCGATCGAAGAGGCCGAAGCCGCCGCGCCCCCGGGATTCCTCGTGATCCCGGCCATTGAGGTGTCCACGGGAGCGGGGCATGTCCTTGGATACGGGATCCGGGAGGCCATCCCGCGCGACCTCTCCGTGGCGGACACGGTCGACCGGATCGTCGCGGCGGGGGGCGTCCCGGTGGCGGCCCATCCGTACCGCTTCTGGTCGGGCCTCGGGGAGGCGGGCCTTTCCGCCGGCGCCTTCCCCGCGTACGAGACGTGCAACGGGCGGACCCTCCGGCGCGGAAACGAACGGGCCCGGGCCCGGGCGCGAGGCCGGAGGATCGGCGAGACGGGAGGCAGCGACAGCCACTTCCTCGACGAGGTCGCCCGAGCCGTGACGACGGTCGACGCGGGCCCCCTCGGCCTCGAGGACATCCTCCAGTGGATCGGCGCAGGGAGGACGACCGCGCGAGGGATCGACCGCAGCGGGACGGCGACCGTGCGGTACGTGACGAAGTGCGTCGGAGAATGGATCTTTCGCGGGATGCGGCGGATCTGACTTAGAGGTGCTCCTCGATCCGGGCGAGGTACTTTTCGAGGACGGGCCTCATCCGCGCGACGTCCACCGTGGCGGGGACGCGGAACACGAGGAGGGCCTTCGGGCCTCCGTGGACGATGACCGTTTTGCTCGTCGTCGAGTGAATCACGACGTGGTCAAGGGGTTCCTTCAGTTCCGAGGTCGCGTTCTCGGCCGCGCCGAGGAGGATCGCGAACATGGCCGCGAACGTCTCCACATGGACGCCTTTCGGGACGGTCCCGCCGATGTAGGTCCCGTTGCGCGAGACGAGGATCGCGTCCTGGACGCCTTCGCTCCGCTCGAACTCGCGGAGGATCGTCTCGAGCGCGGTGACATCGGCCATGGGGCCTCTCTCCCAGGAAAGGCTAGCCCGGATGGAAGCCTCTCGGGATTAAACCTTTCCGCCCTGAATTTCAGGCCGGGAATCGTCAGAGGCCCCGGAGAAGCTCGTGCATCGCCATGGCGGCGTCGACCGCATCCGCGCCCTTGTCGACCCGTGCCATCGCCTCTTCGTCCGTCATCCCGGGTCCCGTGATCCCGAAGCCGATCGGCTTGCCGGTCCCGCGACGGGCATGTTCAACGCCCGCGATGAAGGTAGAAGCGACGGCGCCGAGGCCAACGAGGAGGACACCGAGTTTTCCGTTGGCTGGGGCGATTTCGCGCGGGGGGGTGGGTACAAAGTCCCTGGGTTCCAACATCACACCTCTTTCTCTTGCCAGTGCGAGGAGCGTCCGATGCCACTGGGTGGGGATGCGCCCGGTCTTGGCCCAGTGTTCGACGGTGCTCTGGCGCTTACCGAGCAGGCGAGCGAGTGGGGCCTGGCCACCGAATCTCGCGATGACCCGTTGGGCAGCGTTCATGTGCATCCTCCTGGCGGGAGGAGCATAACAAATTTTTCGTTAGCAGTCGCGGCGCAGTCTTTACGCGACTTCGATCCGGACGAGGACCTGACCTTCGCTGATCTGTTGGGGCGCGGATACCAGGGTTTCGGCGATGAAGCCCGTTGCCGGGCTTTCGACCGGAATTTCCATCTTCATGGATTCAAGGACGAGGATTTCCTGGCCTTCCTTGACCTCGTCGCCCGTTGCGACGAGCACTTCCTTAATCGAACCGGCCATCGGGGATGGCACATCGAGGACGGACATCAAGCTCTCTCCAGTGCGGTGGGGGGTTGTTGGGGGGCACTCTACTGGTTCT
>Ga0209002_10001981_pt1 | contig 16640 bp, 14 predicted proteins | sample Rifsed16ft2_FD_184010 | JGI IMG/M metagenome (GOLD analysis project Ga0209002, IMG submission 184010) | Soil microbial communities from Rifle, Colorado, USA - sediment 16ft 2 (version 2) | ecosystem: Environmental > Terrestrial > Deep subsurface > Rock core/Sediment | place: Rifle, Colorado...
GGCGTCCAGCGCACGATTGCCGAGGCGCTCGGGATGACCGTCCAGGGCGCGTCGGAGTACCTCCGGGCGATGGAGCGGGACGGCCTCGTTCAGGTCGCGGACGGCGAGTACCGCCCGACAATCGAGGGCGTCCGCGTGCTCCACGAGCGGTTCCGGGAACTCCGGGATTTCGTGGGGCACGCGTCGAAGGACCTCGCGATCATCGAGGCGACCCCCGCCATCGCCGGGAACCGCATCGCCGCGGGAGAGGTCGTGGGCCTTTTCATGGAGGGCGGGGACCTCGTCGCGTACAGCGGGCGCGACTCCCCATCGAGGGGCCGGGCGGTGCGGGCCGCGGAGCGGGGCGAGGACCTGGCCGTGACGCGGCTCGAGGGGATCGTGGCCCTGCGGCCGGGGCGGGTGACCCTCCTCCGCATGCCGTCCGCGGCGGGGGGCGGGAGCCGCGCCGTGGACCTCGCGCGGGCGCGGAAGACGGTCCGGGGGGCGGGCGCCACCGTGTTCGGCACGGTGGACGTCCCCGCGAAGGCCCTCGCGTCGAGGCTCCGCCTCCGGCCCGACCTCGCGTTCGCCGTCGTCCCCGCGGCGATCGAGGCCGCGGAGCGCGGGCTCGACGTCGCGCTCCTGGTGCCGGAGGACCGCGTGGCGGGCGTCGTCACCGCGATCGAGGAGGCGAACGCGAGCCTCGCGCACAAGATCGAGTATGCGACGGTCCCGCTCGGCTAGGTCACTCGAGGACCTCGACGGAGTCCATCCGCCCGTCGCCGTCCCGGTCCACGCCCTGGACGATGCGGTAGAACTCCCGCCCCGGGACGTAGTCCCGCAGGGTCCGGTCGGAGAACGCCGTGAGGCCGAGGACCGCCGCCTCCGTGCCGGAGTGGTGGAGCCCGGAGAACATCGCGACCTCCGCCTCGGGGTTCCACGGGTTCGGGATCTTCGCGAGCAGGCCGACGTCCTCGCCCGCGTACTCCCGCCCCGACTGCGAGGACCGCATCCTCCAGGCCTCCCGCCAGTCGAACGCGACCTTGAGGTGCGGGTTCAGGTCCAGCGTAACGATGTTCGCGACGGGCCCGCCGACGAGGACCAGGCTCCGGCGCTCGAGGCCCGCGGCCTTCACCTCCGTGTCGAGCTTCACGGGCAACCCGCCGCCCTGGGGGGCGAGGCCTCCCAGGAAGAGGGCAAGCTGGACCGCGTACGCGGAGTCCCGAGCGACCGTGAGGTAGGGGCCGTGCGGGTACGGCGAGCCGATCACGAGGACGGCGTGTTCGCCGTTCCGGAGGAACCGCTCCAGGAACGCCCGCGCCTTCTCCGGGACGGGACGGCGGGGCGTCGCCCGGGACCGACCGACGCCGGGGAGCTCGAGGCCGAACGCCTCGGCCACGGGCGCGTAGAAACGGCTCACGGCCCCCCGGCGGCGCTCCTCCCGCACGACGCGGATCAGGCCCGCCTTCGCGAGGCGGTGGACGTGGTAGTACACGGTCTGCTCGTGCATCTTGAGCCGCTGGGCCAGGGCCCCGGGATAGTCGGGCCGCCTCGCGAGCTCCGCGAGGATCCGCCACGCCTCCGCGCTGCCGAGCGGTCCGAGCCGCTCCGGCCGGTCCGCGACGAGGATCGTCCTAGCGGCGGCCTCCGGGTCCGAGGGGTCCAGCAGGAGCTTCTCGCGCACGCATCCTCCATGGGAGCCAAGTTATAAGATTGTTTGTAATGGTGTGGATACTGTTATAGAACTGTTTATAACGCATGGGCGCGTCCACACGGGACATGCACCCCGGGCGGGCAGGCAAGATGGGCGGACGTCCATGAGCGTTATCGACCCCGATAACCACCGGGCAACGTACTTGACCCCTGGCCGCGCGTCGCGCGATGGATCCGAAGAGGAGGCGCTCCAGTGAAAGCCGTGATCCTGGCCGCGGGGGAGGGAGCCCGGATGGGGCCCTTCACCGCCTCCGAGCCGAAGGTGATGATCCCCGTCGGGAACCGCCCGATCCTCGAGCACGTCGTCCGGGCCCTCGCGGAGCAGGACGTCCGGGACATTGTGATCGTCGTCGGATACCGCCGCGAGCGGATCATGAGCTACTTCGAGGACGGCAAGCCGTTCGACGCCCGCATCGAGTACGCGGTGGAGGGGAAGCAGCTCGGCACGGGCCACTCGCTCTCCGAGGCCCGCCCGAAGGTCCAGGGGGAGTTCCTCGTCCTGAACGGGTCGAACCTGCTCGACCACCAGGCGATCTCGGACCTGATCGAGGGCCGCCACGGCCCGTCCGTCCTGATCACGGAGAGCGAGAACCCCTCGAAGTACGGCGTCGTCCTCCTCTCCGAGGACCGCGTCTCGAAGATCGTCGAGAAGCCCCGGGAGCCGATCGGGAACCTGATCAACACGGGCGCGTACGCGCTCGACGAGTCCATCTTCCCCGCGATTGAGGCGCTCGCGAGGCAGGGGAAGCACGACCTCCCGAGCGCGGTCGAGGCGCTGTCCGCCACGAAGCCCGTGAGGGCGATCCGCACGAAGGGGATGTGGCAGGACGCCCTGTACCCGTGGGACCTCCTCCGGCTGAACGCGGAGGTCCTGAAGTCCGTCCACTCCGTGAAGGCGGGGACGATCGAGTCCGGGGTCACGATCCGCGGGAAGGTGTCGATCGGGGACGGCACGGTCCTCCGGGGCGGGAGCTACATCCAGGGGCCCGTCTCGATCGGGGAGGGGTGCGAGGTCGGCCCGCAGTCCGTGATCCTCCCCGCCACGAGCCTCGGGGACAACGTCCGCGTGGGGCCGTTCACGCTCGTCGAGAACACGATCCTGATGGACGACGTCGACGTCGGGCCGTCGTGCGTGCTCCAGGAGAGCGTCGTCGGGATGGGCGCGAAGCTCAGCGCGGGCGTCCTTGCGGCCCGCGGGCGGGCGACGCCCCAGGTCGAGGGGGAGTGGCACGAGGTCGAGTCCGTGGGCGGGCTGATCGGCGAGGATACGGTCCTCGAGAGCGGCGTCGTCGTGGAGCCCGGGGCGATCGTGGGCGCGCGGGCGCGGGTGGGCGGGAACGCCCGGCTGCGGGGGACGATCCCGAACGGGGGCATCGTGGTCTAGATGTGCGGGATCATCGGCTACGCGGGGTACCGGCAGGCGTACCCGATCCTGCTCGACGGCCTGAAGCGGCTCGAGTACCGCGGCTACGACAGCGCGGGGGTCGCGATCGTCGGCAGCGGCCTCCAGGTCGTCAAGGACAAGGGATACATCACCCATCTCGAGGAGACGTCCGAGCCCGTGCCCGGCGTCCTCGGGATCGGACACACCCGGTGGGCCACGCACGGCCCGCCCTCGAAGGAGAACGCCCACCCGCACGTCGATTGCGCGGGCGAGATCGCGCTCGTCCACAACGGCATCATCGAGAACCACGCGGAGCTCCGGGAGCGGCTCGAGAAGGCGGGCCACGTCTTCCGGTCCCAGACGGACACCGAGACCGCGGTCCACCTGATCGAGTCCCATTACAAGGGGGACCTGGAGGCGGCGGTGCGGGAGGCGATCCGCGGGATCGAGGGCTCGTACGCGATCGCGGTGATCCACGCGAAGGAGCCGGACCAGGTCGTCGCGGCCCGCAACGAGAGCCCGCTCGTCATCGGGTTGGGGACGGACGAGAACTTCCTCGCCTCCGACATCCCCGCCCTACTGAAGCACACGAACCGCGTCGTGTACGTGATGGACCGCGAGATCGTCGTCCTGTCGAAGGACGGCGTCAAGATCACGGACTTCGAGGGTCGGAGGGTCGCGCGGGAGCCCCAGCGGATTACGTGGTCCCTCGAGGATGCGGAGAAGGGCGGGTTCGAGCACTTCATGCTCAAGGAGATTTTCGAGGAACCCCAGGCGATTCACGACACCCTCCTCGGGCGGGTGGCGGAGCCCGAGACGGACTCGTTCTTCAAGAACGGGTACACGAACATCAAGCTCGTCGCGTGCGGGACGTCGTACCACGCCGCCCTCGTCGGGAAGTACGTCCTCGAGGAAATCGCCCGCGTGCCGACGACCGCGGAGCTCGCCTCCGAGTACCGCTATTCGCGGGCGCCCGCGGACCGGCCCATCGTGATCCTGATCAGCCAGAGCGGGGAGACCGCGGACACGCTCGGCGCGTGCCGGGAGGCGAACCGCCGCGGGTGCAAGACGTTCGCGATCGTGAACGTGATCGGGTCGTCCCTTGCGCGCGAGGCCTCGCGCACGATGCTCACCCGCGCGGGGATCGAGATCGGCGTCGCGGCGACGAAGACGTTCGTGGCCCAGCTCGCGGCCCTCTACCTCCTCGCGATCCGCATCGGCCTCGAGCGCGGCACGCTCGGGGTCGAGGAGGCGAACCGTCTGAACGAGGAGCTCCGGCGCCTCCCGAGGGCGGTCCAGGCCGTGCTGAATGAGGCCCCGTACATCGAGGGGCTCGCCCAGAAGTACGCGAAGGTGCGGGACATGTTCTTCATCGGGCGGCACCTCGGGTTCCCGATCGCCATGGAGGGGGCCCTGAAGCTCAAGGAAATCTCGTACATCCACGCGGAGGCATACGCGGCGGGGGAGCTGAAGCACGGGCCCCTCGCCCTCGTCGGCCCCGAGACCCCTGTGGTCGCAATCGCGGTGCGGGACTCCGTGTACGAGAAGCTCCTGAGCAACGTCCGGGAGGTGGACGCCCGGGGCGCGCCGGTCCTCGCGATCGGCACGGAGGGCGACAAGGAGCTCCGCAAGTTCGTGGACGACGTCGTCTACGTGCCTGCCACGAACCCCCTGTTCGCGCCCGTGCCCGTCGTCGTGGCCCTACAGCTGTTCGCGTACCACGTCGCGCGGGTCCGCGGCTGCTCGATCGACAAGCCCAGGAACCTCGCGAAGAGCGTCACCGTGGAGTGAATCAGCCCTCGTCTCGCGGTCCACCCACGGCCGTGGAGTCCCCCGGCGCGCTGCCCGCCCTCGAAGCCATCCCGACGCCCGCCAAGATGAGCGCCCCGCCCAGCACGAAATACGCCGCGAACGGCTCGCCGAGGAAGAGAATCGAGAGGACGGAAGCCACCGCAACCTCGTTCAGGAGCAAGACCGCGGAGATCGTCGGCGAGATCTTCACCATGCTCCACGTCCACAGGAGGAGAGGCGGGAGCGTCGTGACGAGCCCGAGCCACAGGATGCCCGCCCAGCCCACGGCGGGGATCGGCCGGGAGAGGTCCGTCCACGGGAGCGCGAGCGCGGAGAACAGGGTTGTCGTCGCGAGCACCCCGACGGTCAGGGCGAGGTAGTCCCCGCCGCGGTCCACCATCCGCTTCGTGTTGATCGTGTAAATGGCCCACACAAAGCCCGTCCCGAACGCCATCAGGTCACCGGAGAACTCGCCCTGGGACAGGAAGGCGGGGTCGAGGCGGGTCGCGAGCACCGCGACGCCTGCAAGGCCGAGGGCGACGCCGAGGCCCTTCCCCGCGGTCATCCTCTCCTTGTAGAGCACGATCATGAACACCGCGACGAACAGCACGTTCACGTTCACCAGGAGGGAGGTCTTCGAGGCGGTCGTGTACACCTCCGCGAGGTGCTGGAGGTCGTACCCGATCGCGTTCAGCGCCCCGAGGATCCACACGTACCGGTTCCGGAAGATCGCGGGCGTGAGGCGCCGGAGCGCGGCCAGGAGCGCGAGCCCGCCCGCGGTCGCGAGTCCGAGGCGGAGGAACGTGAGGAGGAAGGGGTCCACGTCCCCCGCGCCCCCCACGGCGACCTTGATCGCGGGGAAGGAGGTCCCCCAGATCACGCTCGCGAGGAGGACCATCCCGTAGTCCCGGCGGCGGGAGGCCACGCGGCCTGGTACGCCCGCCCCGCCATGAGGGTTTCGACGCGCCTACCCTGGCCTACCTCCCGTGTCGGATTACTCGGATGGCGTCGCAGGCCGTGAACGTCCGGCCGTCCGCGAGCTTGCCGGTGAGGCAGACCCGTACCGCGTCCCCGGGCGCGAGCACCCCCTCCAGGGCCTCCCGCGAGAACTTCACAAGGAGCGTCGTCGGCCCGAGGACTTGGACGCGATCCGCGGGAATCCCCTCGAGGAAGAGCGACGCGATCTCGACGGACCCCGCGACCGCCTCGTCGAACGTGATCCGCGCCGTGACCCACCGGCCCTGGGACTTCAGGTTCAGCGTCTCTGGCGTCAGCTTGAGAGTCGCGGACACCGGGGCCAAGGACAGGAAACCGCACGATGCGGCCGCCAGAAGCTCGGTACCCGAGAACAGGCACACGAGGTCCGTCACGCCCCCGGGAGGGAGCGGGAGGAAGCCCCCGAACGAGCCATCCGCTCCAACGGTCAGCAACACCCCGGTCGACGGGTCGAACTTCCGGCCCGCGTCCGCGCCGACGATCATCACCCGGAACGGGTTCGCCGGGTCGTAGAAGCTCGCGAAGTCCGTCACGCTCAGGACGCCATGCACGAGAACCCCCGTGGGCGTCAGGATGGCGGTCGCCGTGACCTCCGGCTTCCGCAGGGCCCGCGCCTCGATCGTCACCCCGCCGAGCGCGCCCGACTCGTAATGCGTGTCCGCCGGGTCCAAATCATTCGTGAGCAGTTTGAAGCTCGACGCCGTGACCTCGAGCCGCAGCGCGCTCCCGAGGGGAGCGCCCCCCGTTGGCTCGATGTGGATCGGGATGTCCCGCACTTCGTCCGGTCCCAGCTCGACGACGAGGTCCCCGCCGTTCACGTCGACGGACCAGCCCGCGGGCAGGTCGTGGTCGTACCCGATGAAGAAGAACTTCGAGTTCGCCGTGTCGTCGTTCCGAAGGCTGAGCACGCGGTCGTAGGCGGGTCCACCGCTCCCCGTCTCGGGCGCCTCGAACAGGTCGATGTTCTCCTGCTCCTCGTCCCCGTCCTGGTTCCCGAACGTGGTTTCGCCCGCGACGGGGTCGATGATCACGCGAAGACAGGAGTGGAAGTGGAACAGACCGTCCGTGATCTCCTCCGCGCTGAGGTCGACCTCCGGGGTCCACTCGACGTACACGTCCTCGAAATCGCCCGGCGCGATGCTCGCAAGTCCGGGGAACTCCGCCGAATCCGTGGTCGCAATCTCCACGAACCCGGACGCGCCCGCGATCCCGACGCCAAGCGGGTCTGTGACCTCGACATGGATGACGACATCCGTCGCCGCAGTCGTCCCGATGTTCCGGACCCGCGCGTACACACGGTTCACGAGGCCGACGGCCGGAGGGTCGCCGTTGCCCCTCGGGACGGGGTTCCCGCTCAGGTCGTTCCACGAGCCCCAGCGGTACGTCCCGTACGCGTTCACGGGGCTGTCGATCCAGATGTCCGTCGTCTCCCACGTGTTCCCGGGCGGCGACCGCCACGGCTCCATGGATGCGTCGGGTTGGAACGCTTCGGTGTTGTACCGGACGAGGACCTGGTAGTGGTCCCCGGTGACGTTCAGCTTCTTCGTGACGTTGATGTAGATCTCCGCGTTCGAGAAAACGTCGCCTTCCTTCCACAGGACGTTCCGGTTCCCGCCCTTGCCCTGGACCGTCACCCACTGCGCGGCACCCTCGGAGACGCTCTCAATCAGGACGCCCTCGTCCGGGATTCCGAAGGGGAGGTTGTGACCGTGGAGCTCGTCGCCGAGGACCTTCCGGCGCACGCTGATCAGATAGTAGTGGCTGTCCGAGATTGTCGCCTTCACCGCCTGGACGTTCGGCATGCCGCTCGGATCGTACTCCATCGCCCATATGTTCGCAATCCCGCCCCCGCTGACCGGGTCGAACTCGAGGTACTTGTACGTCGGGAGCCAGCCCGGGAACGCGACGTGCTCCTGCTTCTCGAACACGCCCGTGTGGCCGGGCAGGTTGTGGTCCAGGAGCTCGAACTCGCTGTTGTAGTTGCTCGGGTGAGCAGGGCCGCCCTGTTGGAACGCATGCCCGACCTCGTGGGCCCACCGGCCCCAAACCGAGTTGAAGTTCTCGCAGGGGTTCTCCATGAAGACCGCGGCGGGCGTGAGCTCAACCGGACCGCCCGGTCCCTGCGGCAGGTTCACGGACATCTCCCCGCCGCGGTGGCAGTCCGCGGCGCTCGTCGTGGCGTAGAGGACCATGATCGCGTCCAAGTCGGTCCAATCGAGTCCCGCCGGCGCGTTGTTGATCGCGTCCAACAGGCCCTTCGTGAACTCGCCGCCCGCGAAGAAGTCCCCGGTGATGTAGTCCTCGCGGTTGTCCGGCAGCGCGATCAGACTCGACACCTGGGCGTCGATTCCGATGTTGCCGTACGAGGTGTTCATCCAGAGCGAGTCCATCTGGTCGTCGAAGATGTTCTGCACCTCGGCCTGCGTGAACCGGGACGTCGCCGTATAGTCCGCGAAGTACCCACGCAGGACCATGATCCGCTTCATCTCCGGCGCGGCAAGGTGCGGCAGATGCGCGCCCGTCGGGCCCGGGGACCCGCCCTCACTCGACCCGCCGTCCGGATGCTTGATCGCTCCGATGTCCGCGGTCCCTCCAACGAGCATGCTGACGTCCGAGGCCGTGCCCGTTTGCGCCAGTCCGGACGGGACTGCGAGCGCGCTCAGGACGGTCACGAGCGCCAAGAACGACGCGATGACCAGCTTACCCGCCACAACTGCAGTTTTCACCTGCACTCCCCCTCCACCCCGCATCGGGGCCGCAGGATTTAATCCCTGCTACGATTTGTCACTCTTTTCGGCCCTCCTAAATGTCGCTTTGCGAACATCCGAGCTTCGGCGATGGCAGGCCTTCGGCGAAGGCCGCGTGACGGACGCGGGGTACCGCAGGAAGTTCGAGACCATGATCGGATGCAAGCCGGCCGAACGTCGACTTGGGAGGTCCATCCCCGGCCTGCGGCCGAGGAAACGGTGTGTACGCGGGCCGTGGGGCTGCGGCTTTCCACCGCCCAATGGCGCCGCAACCCTTTTTGTGGACCGATGCCCTCCCCGCGGCCGTGATCGAGGTCGAGGGGCTCACGAAGGTGTACGGCGGCAGCCGCGGGGTGAAGGCCCTCGACAACGTGACGTTCCAGGTCCCCCCGAAGAGTGTGTTCGGGTTCCTCGGCCCCAACGGCGCGGGGAAGACGACGACGATCCGAATCCTGGGGACGGTCCTCGAGCCCACCGCGGGCACAATCCGGATCGACGGCCGCGACCTGCGCAAGGAGTCCCTCAAGGTGAAGGAGCGGCTGGGCCTCATGCCCGACGAGGTGCTCTACTACCCGACGCTCACGGGGCTCCAGCACCTCGTGTACTACGCTTCCTTCTACGGGATCCGGCGGTCCGAAGCGCGGAAGCGCGGGCGCGATCTCCTCGAGCAGGTCGGGCTCGCGGACGCGTTGGACAAGAAGGTGAAGGCGTACAGCCACGGGATGCGGAAGCGGCTGTCCCTCGCCCAGTGCCTCCTCAACGACCCCGACGTGATGATCATGGACGAGCCCGCGAGCGGGCTGGACCCGCAGGGGATGCGGTACTACCGGGACCACATCCGCTGGCTCGCCCAGCAGGGGAAGACGATTTTCCTGTCGTCCCACATGCTGTACGAGGTCGAGCAGCTCTGCGAGCGCGTGGGGATCATCGACCGCGGCAAGATTGTGGCGGTGGACACGATCGCGAACCTGAGCGCCCGCCTCTCCGCGGGGGCCCCGGTCGTCCTCCACGTCACGGCCACGGGCATCACGGAGGCGGCGCTCCAGGCGGTCGCGGCGATCCACGGAGTGACGGGCGTCCAGCCGACGCCGATGGGCGTCGACGTCACCACGCAGCCCGGCTCGGACGCGAGTGCGGAGGTCAGCCGCGCCCTCGTCTTCGCGGGCGCACAGCTGCGCGCACTGACGACGGACCAGCGGTCCCTCGAGGACCTGTTCCTCACCCTGACGAAGGGGGGCGACGCGTGAAGCTCCCCGGATTCCTCCGCGGGATGCCGCAGGTCGCGTGGCAGGAGTTCCTCGTGAACCTGAAGAGCGTCCGGCTGATCATCATGGGCCTTCTGTCCGCCCTCCTAATCGTGGGCGGGGCGTACGGGTTCACGACGCTCTTCTCGAGTGGCGGGGGGTTCGGCGGGCTGCCGCCCGTCGTGGCCTGGGGGCACCAGGCGTACGCGTCGAATGGGAGCCACGTCGCCGTCGTGTGGGTCTCCGACCCGTACGGGGCCCCGGTCGCGGGCCGCTCCGTGGAGTTCACGAACCGCTCGCCGACGGGCGGGGAGGTCGCCCTCGGGACGGTCCCCACGGACGCGAACGGATTCGCCCGCCTCGACGTGGGCAATTCGGATTACGTCTCGGCCACCGTCCGCGCCGGGACGTTCACGGTGGGGACGGGCGTCGTCTTCTACCCGCCGTTCGTGAACTTCACCACCGCCTCGCTCCAGGGCGACTTCAAGCGCCACGGGCGGTCGGACGGGCTCGCCCTGCACGTGATGGACCTGCGGGGGAACCCCGCCGCCGCGAACGTGAGCGTGAACGGCACCCTCACCGGCTCCGTCAACGGGTACGGCTACCTGCTCGTCGACCTCCCCGTCGAGCAATCGAACGTGACCGTCGAGGTCGCGGGGGAGGCGGAGACATTCCCCACGTACGTGCCCGGCGATTCGAACGGGGCACCCTTCACGAGCGGGCCGGATTTCGTCCTCGTCGTGATTGCGAGCCTGTCGTTCCTGGTGATCTCGATCTTCGCGATCGTCCTCAGCTTCGACGCGGTGTCGAAGGAGCGCGTGCAGGGGACGATGGACCTCCTGCTCTCCCGCCCCACGAGCCGCACCGGTATCCTGCTCGGGAAGTTCCTCGGCGCGTTCGGCGCCGTCGCGCTCCCCGTCACCCTCGTGAACCTGGCAGGGGTAGGGGTGATCACCGCCGTCTCCGGGAAGGGGCCCACGGGAAGCTTCGCGGCCGCCTTCGTGGGCGTCTCCCTCCTGCTCATCGCGTTCTACGTGCTGATGCAGCTCATCTTCTCGACGTTCGCGAAGACGAGCGGGACCGCGGTCCTGTTCGGCGTCCTCGTGTGGCTGCTGTTCAACATCCTCTACACGATCGTGGTCGCGGTCGTCGCCGGGGCCGTGTTCTACTACGACGCCGCAGGCTACTTCCGGTTCACGCAGGTCGCCGGCCTCGGGAACCCGACCTCGATCTGCTCGATGCTCGTGTCGCTGGCAGCGCCCGCGAGCCTTCAGGGAATCAGCGGGACCTCCCTGGAGCCCGCCATCCCCGGCGCGGCGGCGGTCGTCTGGTTCGTCGGGCTCCTCGCGCTCGCCCTGTGGACGTTCCACCGGAAGGCGGGAGAGTAGCGGGCCTCCGAGCTCCGCGGCGGGGCGGGAAACGTTTATGGCGGGCCCCCCGGTTCCGAGCCGTCATGCCCTTCGAGCGGCCCCGCGGCACGAACGACTACGGACCCGAGGAGATGGCCCGCCGCCGGGCCGTCGAGGCGATCCTCCGCGACACGGCGCACCGCTTCGGGTTCCGCGAGATCGCGACCCCGATGTTCGAATCCCTCGAGCTCTTCACCGCGAAGTCCGGCCCCGGAATCGTGAAGGAGCTGTACGCGTTCAAGGACAAGGGCGGGCGGGACATCGCCCTCCGGCCCGAGTTCACCGCGAGCGTCGTGCGGTTTTACCTCTCCGACCTTCGGAACCTCCCGAAGCCCGTGAAGGTGTGCTCGGTGGGGAACGTGTTCCGGTACGAGGAGCCGCAGAAGGGGCGGTACCGGGAGTTCACGCAGTTCAACGCGGAGGTCCTCGGGGCCCCGCCCCTCCAGGGGGACGCAGAGGTGATCGCGCTCGCGATCGGGTGCCTCCGAGCGATCGGCGTGAAGGAGGTCCACACCCGCATCGGCCACATCGGCATGCTCCGCGCGTTCCTGAAGGTCCCGCCGGAGGACCAGGCGACGGTCCTGCACGCGCTCGACAAGCGGGACTTCCCCGCCCTCAAGCAGGACCTCGCCCGCCTCGGCCTCCAGAACCTCGAACCCGTATTGCGGGAGTACATCGAGCTGAAGGGAGGGCCGGAGGTCTTGGACAAGGGCGCGAGACTCCTCGGCGGCGGGGGCGCGGAGGCCTTCGAGTACCTGCGGAAGCTCGCGGAGCGCCTCCGGGCGTACGGGATCGAGCACGTCACGTTCGACCTCGGCGTCGTTCGCGGGCTCGACTACTACACGGGGATGGTGTTCGAGATCGACTCGCCGAACCTCGGCGCGGAGAAGCAGGTCATGGGCGGGGGCGCGTACACCCTCGCGGAGCTGTTCGGCGGGGAGCCTGTACCGCAGACCGGTTTCGCGTTCGGCCTGGACCGGATCGTGATGGCCGCGGAGGCGGAGGGCGTGAAGCTTCCCACGCCACGCCTGGATTGCTACGTGGTCCCGATCGGGGAGGCCCTGCAGCCGAAGGCCCTCGAGGTGCTCCGGACGCTCCGGGAGGCCGGCGTGTCCGCGGACATGGACCTGCTCGGCCGCGGGCCCTCGAAGAACCTGGACTACGCGAACGCAATCCGCGCCCGGTTTGCGGTCCTCGTGGGCGAAGCGGAATCGAAGAGGGGCGCCGTCGCGGTGAAGGACCTCGACTCGGGGAAGCAAGAGGAGATGCGGCTCGAGGATCTCATCGCGCGGGCGAGGGGTCCGGCGAAGCCGTAGCGGCCCTCAGGGGCGCCACGGGCGGGACCTCTCCGCCAGGTACACGATGGCCCCGGGGACCGCCCCGATCCCCAGCCCAATCGCCAGCACGAAGGGGAACTGCGTCCACGGGTTCACGCACAACGCGAAGCAGGCCCCACCGAACCAGCACGCGAACGGGGCCGCGCAGTCGCGAGATAGGATGACGTACACGAAGGCGAGTCCGAAGCCGACGGCGGCGTCGATGATCGCGAAGAGGGTCAATGGCGGGAGCCGCACGGCCGCAAATCGACTGGGTGGTAGTTCACGGTTCCGGAACCGTTAGCCTCGCCGCGACCGCCGCTCCGTCCCTACCGCGTGGCGGTCCACAGCATGGCCCCAAGGCCCGCGGCCTCGAACGCGCCAATCGCAAACAGGTACGGGTTCATCGCGGGGGGCACGACCTCCATCATCGTGACGTACGCGTACACGACGAGCGCGTTCTGCGCGAGGAACGCGGCGGCGAACAGGATCAGCGCGAGCGTGAACGGCGCCCTCGTCTTCGAGTAAGTCGCGCCATAGAGGACGATAAGGCCCAGCGCCAGGCCGACGTTCGCGAACCCTGCTCCGACGCTGCACAGCATCCACACGTCAGGCATCTGCGACACCCCTCATGGCCCGCACCACTTGACCGTATGCCACAATCTCACCTCGCGTCGCCCTCCTTTGGAAATGCCTTTCTGCGGATCTCCTCGAAGATCGCGTAGTTCGCCTCGAGATACTGCGCGAGGAAGTACGGGGCCGCGTACGCGCTCGAGGCGGGCTGCGTGATGAGCCCGTTCTTCTGGAGGAGGTCGAGGTGGTGCCGGATCGTGCGGTAGTCGAGCCCGAGGGCCTCGCTCAGCCGGTGCGCGTTGTACGGCCGCGCGTGGAGGGCCTCGATGATCCGCGCCCGGTTCACCCCGCCCCGCGTCCCCGCGATCAGGTACCACAGGAGCTGCCGGAGGGCCGCGCTCACGTGACTCGGGGCCCGCAAGGCGGGGAGGATACAAATAGGCCGGGGGTCGGGAGCCGGGAGCAGGCCATGGCCGTTTCGCGAGGGCCCGCTTCGAGTTATCCTTATGTAAGGATAACCCGGAACATCACCGGGCCCGCACCCTGGCCTCAAGAGGTCGCCGGCGATTCGCGAGGAGGAAAGGGTGAGGGGACGGAGTCCCCTCTCCATGGCCACGCGCTCACCGGATCAGCGGGCACTCGAAAAAGCCCGGGCCTCCCGTGGGGTGCCCCTGGGTCACCAGGAGGTGGCCCATGCCAACGTGGAATATCACGTCCGCGTACGACGTCAGGACGGGCACCGTGCCGTGCGCCGCGAAGCCCGCCGCCGTCCACGTGGCGGTGAACGAGGCCCACCGCCCCCCGTTGTACGCGGGGTTCCCTGGCCCCGCCTCTGACACGGGCTTCTGACCCGCGGGGTTGTTGCTGTTCGTGAACATGAACAGCTTGTCGAACGAGCCCAGCGGCGCATTCCCCGGCAATACGGCGGGGGTCCCGATCGTCCCCCAGAGCCTCCCGTCCGCCCAGATCGCGTTCTCCACCCGTTGCGCACCGGCGGATGCGGACGGGGCCAACGCCACGCCCAGCACCAACGCCATTCCCAGCACCGCCATCGCGGCGGCGATCGTTCCCTTCACGTCGTCTGCCTCCATCGGACCTGTCCGAAGTCCGTTGGGGGGCCGCACGGGCGGCGCGGGTCAATACGCTACGCCGAGGTCCCACCCGAATCTTGCCAGAATCGTTCGCGACGGACGCCCCGGTCGGGATTCGAACCCGAGCACTCGGCTCGACAGGCCGAGATCATAGACCGCTAGACCACCGGGGCGCGGGCCGTTGGAAGAGGCGGGCTCTATATAGGCTTTGGGCCGCGGGCGGGTCCTCGCGGGAATTCGCGAACCCGTTCGCAACGTTCAAGTGAGCGACGGCCGCTTCCACCCCGATGGCCGAGGAGGCGGTCCCCGCCGCGGGAGGGAAGGCGGGCGCGAAGCCGGAGCCCAAGCCCCCGCCGCCGGAGGCGATGCAGGACGAGCTCCTTCTGAAGTTCGTCGGGACCGGGACGCTCGTGATCGGTATCGTCCTCCTCCTCTCCTCCGTGATCGCGATCTCGATCCTGAGCATCCTGCGGTACGACATCGTGGCGTGGCTCCCGGTCCTCCCGCTCTCCCTTCTCGTCGTCCTCGTGGGCGGGCTCGTCGGGGGCCACTACCGCCGCATCGTGAACGAGATCCTGAACCCGAAGCCGCCTGAGACGCATGCGGCCCCGCCCGTGGGCTTCGTGTATCCGTACCAGATGCCCGTGCCGTACGGGGTGCCGCAGCAGTACGCGGTCGCGCGGGTGCCGTACGCGATGCCCGCGGCGATCCCGAATCCTGCGGCGGGGCGGAGAGGTTGCCCGAGCTGCGGCCGGCCGATCCCGCTCGACGCGAGGTTCTGCCCGTACTGCCGGCACGTGCTGGGCTAGCCCCGCCTCGGCGGCGTCGAGGGCGCGAGGGCGAGCCACGCGATCACGAGCAACAGCGCGAGGGCGAGGCCCGTCGCCGCAACGAGGTCCGTGACCTGGAGGACCGCGAACGGGACGAGGAGCGCGAGGAGCAGGGACGCGACGAACGTGAACGCGATGAGCGCGAGGGCCCGAGTGTACGCGGCGATCGCCGCGGCGTCCACCTTCGCGAGGACCCCGGGGTCGCCCGCCATGGCCCCGTAGACCGGCGCGAACGTCCGCTCGAGCCCCTGGAGGGACGCGAGGGCCATCAGCAGGACGAGGAACGCGATCATCGGGAGCGGGTCGACGCCCGCCCAGATAAGTCGGACCCCGAAGTACACGATCCCGAGGAGGCCGCGGGCCGCGCGCTGCGAGGCGGGCTCCGCGGTCCGGAGGGCGCGGGCCTCGAAGGCGGTCGCCACGACGAGAAGGGGCGCGCCCCCCGCCCACGCGGTCGGCGGGGCCCGCCGCGCGAGGTCCATCGCGGTCCACGTCAGGAGGCCCGCGAAGAGGGCGAGCGGCGCCGCCCGCACCGCGAGCGCCCTCACCGATGGCGGGGCCACCGCGTCACCCCCTTGAGCGCGGCCGCGAGGGGCTCCCTCGGGTCCCAGTCCACGACGTCCGCGAACCGCCGCAGCGCGGACACGGCGTTCTCCCGCTCCATCCGGAGGAGGCGGTACGCGACCTGGAGCGTGGGGTCGTCCGCATACATCGCCCGCTCGATCTCCACGGGGGACGGCGACACAATCGTCACGGGGAAGCCGCGGGCCGCGAGGTCCGCGACCGTGTCCACGGCCTCCCGGTCCAGGAGCGGCGAGATGAGGATCACCTGGCAGTTCCTCGGGAAGAACCGCTCGAGGACCCACACGACGTGGTCGAACGGCCACTCCCCGCCGGGCCGCACGCGGATCAGCGCGTCTAGGATGCGGTACAGCTGCTTCCGGCCGAAGGCGGGGTAGACCCAGTCCAGGACCTCCCGCTGCACGATGAGCCCGACCCGGTTCCGGCCCTCGAGAATCTTCGAGGCGAGCGCGAGCGCGGCCCGCACCCCGTGCTCCGTCGTGCTGCTCGGGAGCGGTCCGACGAGGGCCTCGTGGCGGGCGTCCACCACGATCACCGCGTCCCCGCTCCGCTCCCCCTCGAGCTCGTTCGAGATCAGCCGGTCGAACCGCGCGCTCGCCTTCCAGTTGATCCGCCGCGTCTCGTCCCCCGGGGCGTACTCCCGCAGGCCCCAGAACTCCGTCCCGGGACCGATCGTGCGGGACGCGATCTGCCCGACCCAGAGGCGGGTGCGGCGCGGCTGGACCCTCACCCTCCGCACGTCCTCGAGGCGCGGCGCGACGCTGAGCGTCGTCCGCAGGGGCACGACGGCCTCCTCCACCTCGAGGCCCGAGGCCGCGGACGACCGCGCCACCAGAGGACCGAGGCGGTACACGCCCTTCACCCGGGGAGAGACCGTGTACGAGAACGAGACCTCCTCGCCCGCGTCCAGCGCGACCGCGAGGTGCGGGCGGCCCTTCGAGACGACGAGCTCCCTAGGGACCTCGTCGTGGAGCTCCACGAGCTC
>Ga0209002_10001982_pt1 | contig 16633 bp, 14 predicted proteins | sample Rifsed16ft2_FD_184010 | JGI IMG/M metagenome (GOLD analysis project Ga0209002, IMG submission 184010) | Soil microbial communities from Rifle, Colorado, USA - sediment 16ft 2 (version 2) | ecosystem: Environmental > Terrestrial > Deep subsurface > Rock core/Sediment | place: Rifle, Colorado...
ATTAAAAATATTCTTGAGATATTATAGCTCAATACATAAGATTTGATGTCATCAATCGTTGTGTTAAAAACCAGCGAGAAGAAATTATAATTTAGCAGTAGAAAAATTATAGCAGAAAGAAAATAAAGCGAATGAATCCAATATTTATTGATGGACTTTTTCTCTCGCGGAAAAGTTAAGGTGAAATTAAGGAATAATGCCGGTACAATACTCACAGCAAAATGCAGAACAATTCTCGGAGCTAAACCTAACACCTTGGGCTGTAAGTTATAATACCCCCATGTTACCATGATGATCAAAGCGGTAAATACGCTTACCCAATGAAATAATCGTGCTGGTTTTTGCAATCGAGCTTTTATGAGGACTATAATGGCTATAACAAAAAAGGCAGTTCCAATAATAAATGCCAAAATGTTATAAGGCATTGTGTAATAATTTACTAACCTCACTTCGATTTGTGATTGATCCGAAAAAGTTAGGTGAACCTTATCACCTATTTTGAAACCATCAAGATACGTTTCAGTTTCCTCCGGTGATGACAATTCATAACCATCAATTTTAGTAATTTCTTTACCTGCTAAGGATATTGTCGAATCAAGTACTATTCCTTTGATGGTGATAGTTGATTCATTGTATGTGGTTTGAAAAGGTAAGTCAGCTTTTTGAGAGATGAAATAAATTCCTAACAATCCGAAAATATACAGCACTGCATCAAGGATTAATATTGTCTTGACAGATTTAGATATTATAGGCATGCTTAATGCACTAACTACTTTTTGATAAAATAAGAATAACTACTTTATAAAATAAACTAATGTATTTTCATCTTCAAGAAGAAACAGTTTTATTTAAAATTTAAGATAAGGTATGATAAATTTTTTGCAGGTCTTTCTAAAATTATTATTAGTTTTAAGCAGCAATAAAAATTAGGGTTTAAAAATATGCGTAAAGTATTATATCCTGGATCGTTTGATCCTGTTACGTACGGTCATATTGATATTATAGAACGTGCGCGGGATTTATTTGATTCGGTTATTGTTACCGTCGCAGTGAATCCAACTAAGACTCCCCTATTTACTGTTGATGAACGTGTTCATTTCATTAAGGAAAGTGTTAAAGAGTTCAGCAATATTTATGTTGATTCATTTGCTGGATTAGTTGTTGATCATGCTAAATCGGTTGGCGCAAGCGGAATCATCCGCGGCTTAAGGGCTATCAGTGATTTTGAGTTCGAGTTTCAAATGGCATTGATGAATAGAAAATTAGCAAAGGACATTGCTACCATCTTCCTCATGCCGCACGAAAAATATACTTATCTTAATTCTACCATTATAAGAAATCTTGCTTCATTAAAAGGTGATATCACTGATTTCGTTCCTCCAGTTGTTCAGGAAGCATTGAAGAAAAAATTTTTACAGTAAATAATAATAGAGAAAATTATGACTCCAATAGAAATAAACTCTATCCGATACCGGCTTGAAGAAAGAAGAAACAAGCTGCAGGAAACTATTAATGATTTCAAAAATCCGACTGAGCTCTTAAACCTCCTTAATGATGTTGATTCTGCACTTAAGAGGATGAATAATGGAACTTATGGACTTTGTGAAGTTTGTCATGACCCAATAGAGGATTTTCGTCTGAAACAAGATCCATTAATGTGCTTTTGCCTGGATCATTTGACATCATCACAACAACGTGCACTTGAACAAGATTTGCAGCTTGCGGCACAAATTCAAAATGCTTTGCTTCCAAAAAATAATTTAACAATCGGCGGCTGGGAATCTAACTATCACTATGAGCCAGCCGAACTTGTAAGCGGAGATTATTGTGATGTCGTTCGTGCCGAGGAAAAAATGAAAAAACAATTATTCATTATTGGAGATGTATCAGGTAAAGGTGTTGCTGCTTCAATGCTTATGTCACATTTGCATGCCATGATTCATAGTTTAACTTCTCTTAATCTTGATGTCCGTGAACTTGTTGAGCGTGCAAACCGTTTATTTTGTGAAAGCACTCTTTCAACTCATTATTCAACGCTTGCTTTTATATTGGCACATGATTCGGGAGAGATAGAAATTTGTAATGCCGGTCATTGTGCACCAATACTAATTAAAGGAAATCAAGTTACAAAGATTGATGCAACAGGAGTTCCTATCGGATTATTCTGCAGCAGTGAATTTGGGGTCAACAAATACAAACTTGAATCAGGAGATACAATACTTTTATATACAGACGGACTTTCTGAAGCTGTTAATAAAGATGAAGAGTACGGAGAAGCAAGAATTTTGAAACTTTCCGAATCGCTTAAGTCAGTCACTCCTCAAAAAATAATTACTGTCTTTCTTGAAGATTTGAAACTTTTTCTTTCTGGCAGATTAAAATCCGACGATCTTACTTTAATGGTTATTAAAAGATTATAAAATTCAATCATCAACGGCAAAAATAATCTTAATTCTCCTTGCTTAAATCTCTTACTAAAGATAATTTTGAGAAATAATTATTCAACACATTCCAGGGGTTAATAAAGGATAAATTATGAGTCTAAGTTTAATTGCAAAAACTATTAAGGCATCACCAACTTTAAAGCTGAATGAAAAGTTTGCCATTTTAAAAGAGAAAGGCGATCCGGTAATTCATCTTGGCGGAGGTGAACCAAAGAGCAGAGTTCCGATGGAAGCAATTCTTGCGACTGTTGCTCATGTAAATACGGGTGAAGTTCGTTATGCACCAGCAGATGGTATTCCTGCACTAAAGCAAGCGATCATCCGTTACACAGAAGAATTCTATGAAAGAAAAGTTAACCCTGAACATGTTATTGCTTCAGGCGGGGCTAAGCAGGCAATAATGGTTGCTTTGCAGGCAATATTAAATCCGCAGGAAGAGGTTCTCTTCCCTGCTCCATATTGGGTAAGTTATCCGGACATGGCTAAACTTATCGGAGCAATTCCGGTTCCGGTTTTGCCAGAAGACGGAACATTTTATCCAAGATTAAAAGACATTACAGATAGAGTCGGTTCCTATACAAAAGCAGTGATAATCAACAGCCCGAATAATCCTACAGGCGCAATGTACTCCGAAGAATTTATTTCTGACGTTGTTGAGTTTTGTGAAAAGAAAGATCTTTGGTTGATCATGGACGACATTTATCATCGTTTGATATTTGATGGAAGAAAACCTATCAACTGTTACAAGTATGCTAAAAAGTTTGATGAAAATTCCAAGATCATTTTAATCAATGGTGTTTCAAAGCAATATGCAATGACAGGTTTTAGAATCGGATGGGCTGTTGGAAATAAAAAAGTTATCGAAGCAATGAGTAATATTCAAGGACATCAAACTTCGGGACCATCGGTTGTTTTGCAAAAAGCAGCAGTTGCGGCTTTGAATGGAATTCAATCAGGTGTGGAAAGTTTACGAGCAACATTGGAAAATAATAGAAATGTCATGATTGATCTTCTAAGATCATTTGAAGGAGTAAAAGTAACTAAACCCGACGGAACATTTTATTGCTTCGCAGATTTTTCGGCATACGATAAAGATTCAAATATACTTTCAGAATTTTTAATTGACAAAGTACAAGTGCTGACTGTCCCAGGTAAAGAATTTGGTTTGGATGGATATCTAAGATTAAGCTACTGCGGAACAATCAGTGATATTCAAGATGGAATTGAGCGAATGAAATGGGCACTTGATCTAAATTCACCTAACGAACTTTACATTGGCGACAGAAAATTAGTGAGGGATTGGTCATGAGTAAATATTTAGAATTCGATTCACCTGCAACTAAGCAGGCAATGGAGCTTGCTTCAGATTTTCGACTCAAGAGCCAAGGTTTAACAGATCTGGATAGAGTTTTTTGGAATCTTCCTGACGAAGCATTGTACGAAGAAGCGATTTTTAGGAATGAAGGAAAGATTACTAAACATGGGGCTTTTGTAGTTCATACAGGAAAGCATACTGCACGTGCTGCTGCCGATAAATTCATTGTTCAGGAGCAAAGTACAAATGATAAAATTTGGTGGGGAGTTTACAATCGTCCTTTCAGCTCTGAAAAATTCAATCAGCTTATGGGAAGAGTGCAATCTTTCTGTCAAGGTGAAGAATTGTTTGTGCAGGATTGTTACGCAGGCGCTGATCCGGATTATAGAATGCCTATCAGAATCATTACCGATAAAGCCTGGCTCAGCTTATTTGCGAGAAATATGTTCATCACGACTGATAATAAAGATGAACTGAAAAAATTCGTCCCCGATTTTACCGTAATCACGTTATCAGGATTCAAAGTAGACCCATCAATTGATGGAACGAGAACTGAAACAGGAATAATATTAAATTTTGGGCAGCGGACTGCATTAATCGCAAATTCACTTTATGGTGGTGAAGTCAAAAAATCAGTTTTCACTCTCCTTAATTTTTTGCTGACGTTTGAAGATGTTCTGCCAATGCACTGCTCTGCTAATGTTGGTAAAGATGGTAATGTTGCATTATTCTTTGGTTTAAGCGGCACCGGGAAGACTACTCTTTCTGCTGATCCTAAAAGAAACTTAATTGGCGATGATGAACACGGTTGGAGTAATCAAGGTGTGTTTAATTTTGAAGGCGGATGTTACGCAAAAGTAATTCGTCTATCTGCAGAGAGTGAACCTGAAATTTACGCAACCACAAAACGATTCGGTACAATATTAGAAAATGTTGTTTACGATCCTGTCAGCCGAAACATCGATCTCGATGATGATCATATAACCGAAAACACTAGATGTTCCTATCCGCTTGAGTTTATTCCGAACGTTGTTCCGGAAGGATATGTTCGTACACATCCAAAGAATATCATTTTCTTAACATGCGATGCGAGCGGAGTTCTTCCTCCAATTGCAAAATTAAATCCTGAACAAGCACAATATCACTTCATCAGCGGATACACATCCAAAATTGCCGGAACAGAAATTGGTCTTGGTATCGAACCACAAATAACTTTCTCAGCATGTTTTGGAGCGCCGTTCATGGTTCGTCATCCATTTGAGTATGCAGCAATGTTAAAGCAAAGAATGCTGAAACACAAAGCTAATGTATGGCTTGTCAACACTGGCTGGGTTGGCGGAAGATTCGGAGTTGGGAAGCGAATCAGTATTCGTCACACAAGAAATTTATTGAACGCCGCATTAGAAGGTAAACTCGACAAAGTTGAATATAGAAAGGATAAGTTGTTCGGATTTGAAGTCCCGTTGAGCTGTCCCGATGTTCCCGAAGACGTTCTTGAGCCATCCAACTCTTGGGGAAATAAAGATGAATACTGGAAAAAGTACGATGCACTCGCAGCAAGATTTATCGAGAACTTTAAACTTTTCGAAAAGGAAACTTCCGAAGAAGTAAAGAAAGCCGGACCGGTAAGGTTGAAGTAGTTTTTAGATATGCCAGATTAATTAGATATGCCAGATTTCGATCGCTATTAGCTTCGCAAAATCTGGCATATCTATATCAAGTAAAAATATGAAAATAGATTACCATACTCCGTTTTATTCAAATCAGTTTTATCACATTTATAATAGAGGAAACAACGGGGAGAAAATATTTTATACTTCTGAGAATTACTTGTTTTTTCTTAGTTATTCAAAAGCAATTAATCAACAGATCAAAAGAACAGGGGGCTTATTCCAAAAAAGATTTAAACGAACAATAATTGAAGATAAAACTTCACTAGTCAGATCAACTTTATATATTCATTCAAATCCGGCTCATCATAAGTTAACTTCCGAATTTCGAAACTATCTGTATAGTTCTTATTTACCCCTATTATCAAGTAAAGTTACTAAACTTAAGAGAGACAAAGTTTTTGAATGGTTTGGTGGACGGGAAGGTTTTATTAGTTCACATAAACAGAAAGTTGACGAGTTTAAATCAGAGCAGTTCTTCCTTGAAGATTAATTGGTTCGGCGTTTAGTTAGATATGCCAGATTTAGGGATTCTAAATCCGATCGAAATCTGGCATATCTCCGACCTTAAATAATTTTTCTTTTAAGAAATCAAGTTTTATCTTTGCTTCAGTTGTTCTATAGTTATTTATACCAGTATAGATTTAGATTTGCCAGATTTCGTCCGCTATTAGCTTTGTAAAATCTGGCATATTATCATCACAGCAAAATCTGGCATATCCATCATCTCATTCACAATTGTAGAAATTTTATGCACACATCTGAACGGGTAAATAAAATACATATTTCACCAACAATGCAAGTTGCTGCCGAAGCAAAAAAGATGAAAGCTGAAGGAATAGATGTAATTGACTTGAGCGTTGGTGAACCGGACTTCCCCACTCCACATAATATTAAGGAAGCTGCAAAAAAAGCAATTGATGAGAACCAAACAAGATATACTATAAATGCAGGCACAATAGAGCTGCGAAAAGCTATTGCACAAAAGCTTAAGCGTGATAATCATCTTGATTACAGCTTAAACGAAATAATCGTGTCTAATGGCGCAAAGCAATGTGTTTATAATTCTGTACTTGCCACCGTAAATGATGGCGATGAAGTTATTATCCCGGCACCTTACTGGGTCTCTTATCCCGATATGGTGAGAATGGCAAATGGAAAAAATATATTTATTGAAACAAAAGAATCTAACGGCTTCAAATTAAAACCTGAGCAGCTTGAATCAGCAATTACAGCAAAAACAAAAGTCATAATCCTTTGTAATCCTTCAAATCCGACCGGTTCTGCTTACACTAAAAATGAATTGGAAGTATTAGCAGAAGTTATGAATGGAAAAAACATTTTTATTATTTCCGATGAAATATATGAGAAGCTAACCTATGGAGATTTTAAGTTCGTGAGTTTTGCATCTTTAAGCAATGAAATGAAAAAGAGAACTATTGTTGTAAATGGAGTTTCAAAAACTTATTCTATGACCGGATGGCGAATTGGTTACGCAGCAGGACCTGGGAATATTATCGAGGCGATGAATAAAATACAAAGCCACAGCACTTCAAATGCTTCATCTGTTTCACAAGCCGCAGCCATCGAAGCGTTAGCAGGACCTCAATATGTAATTAGTGAAATGCTTGAGGAATTTAAGCAGCGCCAGGATTATTTTCATAAGGAATTGACTTCCTTAAATGGAATTACATGCTACAAACCCGAAGGAGCATTTTTCCTTTTCCCAAATGTTTCTCATTATTTCGGAAAATCAACTGGCGTATTCAAAATTAAACACTCATTTGATTTTGCAATGCACATTTTGTATGAAGCTCACATTGCAGCAGTTCCCGGCAGTGCTTTTGGTGCAGAAGGGTACATGAGATTTGCTTATGCAACTTCAATGGAAAATTTAAAAGAGGCAATCCTAAGATTGAAAAAAGTGCTGTCTAAGCTAAAATAATTTTAGTTATTGAGATAAAGCTGGAGAGATTTCTGTACTTCTTCTTTGGGAAAGTCAACCCCCGTCCACAATTCAAAAGATTTTGCTGCTTGATTAATCAATACATCAAAGCCATTTATTGTTTTTGCACCTGATTTTATTGCTGTCTGAATTAACAAAGTTTTTTGAGGATTATAAATTAGATCAAAGACAATTTGATCTTTCGAAAAAACATCCGGTAAAGTTGTGATAGAATCATTTTGGTTGGGATACATTCCAACAGGTGTTGCATTAATTACAAGTTTTGAATCTCTCATAACTTCAAAAGCCGCTGGAGGGATTAACTCTTTAGTTTTGATTGAGGGAAATTTCATTTTTTCAGAAAAATAATCTTTTAAATTTTCAGCGCGTCTTTCATTTCTATTGACGATGAAAAGTTTTTTGGGCCTGAAATGACGGATCAAAGTATAGATGACTGCACGAGCAGAACCGCCGGCGCCAATTATACATACTTGATTTCCTAAAATATCATCTTTAAATGGAAGAAGAGTTTCCAATATTCCATATGCATCTGTATTATGGCCAATCAATCCTTCTTGATCGTTGACAATCGTATTGACAGAACCAATCATTGAAACTTCTTCTGAAACGCTATTCATATATTGAATTACTGTTTCTTTGTGCGGAATTGTAACGTTAAATCCCTTAATGCCTAAGGCAGTCATTCCTTTTAATGCACTTTTTAAATTTGATGATGGAATATCAAATGGAAGATAAACGTAATCAATCTTCTTAAGCTGAATTGCTACATTATGAATAAATGGAGAATAGGAATGCTTGATTGGATGACCGATAATTCCAATTATTTGAGTGTCAAAATGAAATGTATTTTTCATAAGTATGCATTTACTGAACTAATTACCCTCTAGTCCAATGGAAAAATATTTTATGTTCTTAAAAACTGAAAAGCTCTATATCTCACCAAGAAGCTTTTTGAAAAGCTTCGATGATTTGATTTCGGGATATTCCTTTGCAAACTCAGATCTGATAGTTGGATCAAGCATAAACGCCATCTTTAAGCAATCTATTGCGTCTTGAGTCCGACTAATTATAAAATAAATTTTTGCTTTACCATAATAGCTTGCTGCATTATCAGGTCGAATTTTTGTACAATGATCGAAAGCATTTATCGCATCAAGCCATGCACCAATCTCAAGAAAAGTTTCTGCTAAGTTAAACCATATCTCAAAATTGTCTGGTTCAATACAAAGCGCATGTTTGTAACTCTCGACTGCTTCTTTCAGTTGTCCTAAGGAATATTCTAAATCTGCTTTAGCATACCAGGCATCAGCACAATTTTCAGAAAGAGAAATGGCTTTGTTAAAATCTTTTAATGCAAGCTGATATTTTCCTACTGAATCAAAACAATATCCACGTGCAAGATAAGCTTCATAATAACTATCATTTAGATTTATGGAAGCAGTGTAATTTTTTATTGCATTAATCATGTCGCCCAATTCTTCATAAATGTTAGCGATGTTATAAAGAGAAGCTTCATCCTCCTTATCTATTTCATATGATTTTCGAAAGCACTCAATCGCTTCGTTGTATCTTCCTAGATCTGCTAAGATGTTTCCTTTATTAAACCACGCACTTGCAAAGTCATCTTTAATGGCAGTGGCAAGATCATAACTTGCGATTGCTTTCTCCAAATTATTGAGGCGCGTATACATTACTGCCCGATTGTACCAGCCATTTGGATTGTACGGATCTTTATCAAGAAAAGATTCATATGCTTCGAGTGCTTTTTGAGGATCATTTTTCATTTCATAGCAGAATCCCAATTCATAATATGCATCGGTGTAAGAGCTGTTTTGTTCGATAAGCTTTGTGAAATATTGTATAGCAGTATCATATTCTTCTTTTTGCTGGTGAATTACTCCAAGACTAAATAATGCATCCTGATTGTAAGGATCACCTGTCAATGCATCTTCGAGAGATTTTCTTGCTTGAGCAGTTAATCCTAAATTTTCTTCAGCAGAAGCTCTATCAATCAATATTTCGGAATCACCGGGATTTAGGGAAAGAGATTTGTTGTAACATTCAATGGCTTCTTCAAACTTAAAGAGACCGCTTAAGAAAAATCCTTTTTTGAACCAGTAATCGGAGTTGTAAGGAGCAACATCAAGAAGCAGATTGACGAAATATAGCCCATCAGAAAATCTTTCATTTTCACCACATAACTGAAGCACTTCTTCTGCAGTTTCCATCAGTTCAAAAATACTTCCGGATTTAATCAGTTCTTTGCAGCGTTCTATTTCTTCAACAACGTTTTTTTCTTCGGCAGAAAAATTCCCCTCTTCGCTATATTCAGAATCAAAATATGACATTAGAATCTCCGTAAGTTAAGTTACAAAAATCTAAAACTATTAAAACCTAAAATCAAGCTGCTAATATTAAAATAATAAGTATAAAAAATGATCCGGATTTTTTCCTTCGACTAAAATAATAGCTTCTTGAACTCATACAAAAGGATGAAAACAAAATATGTGCCGAGTATAAATTACTAAACTCGCCTTAAAAATCCAGAATAACTGAATGTAACTATGAATAATTTCTTAGTTACGTAAGACTGAGGTAACTTTTTCTGCAGCATCTTTTAAGCTTGATGCAACTTCAAAATTTAGTCCTGACTCATTCAACAAAACTCCGGCTTCTTCTGCATTTGTACCTTCCAAACGTACAACTATCGGAATGTGAATATCCATTTCTTTGGCCGCATCAACTACTCCTTGAGCAACTCGATCACACCTTACAATTCCACCAAAAATATTTATTAAAATTGCTTTAACGTTCGGATCAGATAAAATGATTTTAAAGCCATTGGATACTGTGGTTTTGTTTGCACCGCCGCCCACATCAAGAAAGTTTGCCGGCATTCCGCCAGCGAGCTTAATTATATCCATTGTTGCCATTGCCAATCCTGCTCCGTTCACCACGCATCCTACATTTCCATCAAGCTTGATATAATTTAAGCTGTACTTGGATGCTTCAACTTCAAGCGGATCCTCTTCATCAAGATCACGATAAGCCACGATATCAGGATGACGACCTAATGCATTGTCATCAAAGTTCATCTTTGCATCCAACGCAAGCACACTACCTTCTTGAGTGACTACGAGTGGATTTATCTCTGCAAGCGATGCATCGGTTTTTTCATACGCATCATAAAGTGCAGTTAAAAACTTAACACAATTTTTTAATTGATCGCCTGATAAACCAAGTGAGTAAGCGAGCTTTCGGGCTTGATATTGCTGCAACCCTAATTCAGGTTCAACTGTTTCTTTCACAATTTTTTCCGGAGATTCTGCGGCAACTTTTTCAATCTCCATTCCACCTTCCGTGGAAACCATCAAAACGTTTTTTGAAAGCGCACGGTCCAAAGTTATACCAACGTAGAGTTCTCTTAAAATATTTATTCCTTGCTCAATCAGTAATCGTTTTACTGTTTTTCCTTCGGGTCCGGTTTGATGAGTTATCAAAGTCATTCCCAACATATTTTGGGCGTACTCTCTAACTTCATCAATACTTTTTGCAACCTTAACACCGCCGCCTTTACCTCTTCCGCCGGCATGAATCTGAGCTTTAACAACCCAAACATTTCCGCCGATTTCATTTGCAGCGTTAACTGCTTCATCAGCAGTGAATGCGACTCTACCTTTTGGAACAGCGACATTAAATTTTCTTAAGATTTCTTTTGCTTGATATTCATGGATTTTCATAGAATTCCTTTATTGAGATATAATTTATTTTTCTGATTTTCAAATGAGTTAGAGTTAACCGATCGCTTAAGTCGCCACTGATGAAATCATTCCTGTGGAAGAATGATACGAATAGAATTATTGTCCATTCGTGTCTGTTATCAAAAGGATTAGTGACAGCTAAATTTCTTACTTTATTTTTTCACTCATCAATTTTGCTTGAAGGAAAAGAAGCAGATAATCTCTACCGCCGGCTTTTGAATCTGTACCTGACATGTTAAATCCTCCAAATGGATGACCGCCGACTAAAGCACCTGTGCATTTTCGGTTAAAATAAAGATTACCAATCAGCAATTCCTTTTTAGCTCTTTCGATCTTCTTACGATTTCGAGTATAGACTGCACCTGTTAATCCATACTTTGTATTATTAGCTATTTTCAAACTCTCTTCAAAGTTTGGGGATTTTATCACAGAAAGAAAAGGACCAAAAATTTCTTCTTGCGAAATCCTTGCTGTTGGGGGCACATCAACAAAAACAGTTGGTTTTATGTAATAACCATTACCTTCTGCTTTCATACCACCGTTAATTAATCTGCCTTCATTCTTCCCAACTTCGACATAAGACAAAATGCTTCTTTCAGCACTTGCACTGATAACAGGTCCCATTCTAAAGTTATCTTCTGCACAACCAATTTGAATTTTATCAACTTCCTCTTTCAGTTTTGCTACAAATTTATCATAAACAGCTTCATCAACAATTGCACGAGAACATGCAGAACATTTTTGCCCTTGAAATCCAAACGTCGAAGCTATAACTCCATTAACTGCATCATCAATATTTGTTTCTTTGTCAACTATGATGCTGTCTTTTCCACCCATTTCACAAATTACTCTCTTAAGCCAAATTTGTCCCGGCTGAACTTTAGCCGCTAACTCATTTATGTGAATTCCAACTTCCATTGAACCTGTAAAAGCAATAAATCTAACTTTAGGATGAGCAACGAGATTATCTCCAACTTCAGCACCGGAACCGGGCAAAAAGTTAAGTACACCATCAGGCAATCCGGCTTGTTTCATAATTTCATAGAAGATATAACCGATCATTGGGGTTTCGCTGGAAGGTTTAAGCACAACGGTGTTGCCTGAGACAATGGCTGCTGAAGTCATTCCAACTAAAATTGCGAATGGGAAATTCCATGGAGGAATTACTACTCCAACTCCGAGCGGAATGTAAACCAATTCATTCTTCTCTTTTTTGACAGGAGTAAGCGGCTGCTTAGCAGAATACCTCAGAATTTCCCGCGCATAAAATTCAAGGAAGTCAATTGCCTCGGCGGTATCTGCATCGGCTTCGGTAAAGTTTTTACCGGCTTCTAAAATCATCCAGGCATTTATTTCGAATCTTCTTTTGCGTGCAATGCTTGCCGCTTTCAATAAAATTTTTGCTCTCTTCTCCGCCGGAACATATTTCCATTCTTGAAATTTATCGAAAGCAGTTTCAACAGAAAGATTTACAAGATCAACGGTTCCTTTTGAAAATGTGGCAAGCACTTCATCCTTATCTGAAGGATTATATGAATGAAATTTATTTTCAGTTTGATATTGCTTACCTCCAATGTACAGATCGTAAGTTTTGCCAAGCTTAGTTCTTACCTCTTGAAGCGCCTTTTTTTGTTTGTCAATATTTGATTTAATTGAAAAGTCAGTGATTGGTTCATTCTTAAAAGGTTGTACCTTCATCTGCTTACTCCTTTGAATAATTTTATCAAAAAGGTATTAAAAATTACTGGTTTTAGCTTTTATAAACAATTTTGAACGCAGACGAACTTTATCCGATTTAAGGTTATAATTATATTTTTTAAGCATAAATTTAACTCACTCTAATCTCTCTCTTAAAAAGAGAGAGACTTGTTGTCAATAAAACCATATATAATTAGGTTATGAAAAGATATTAATATTAAGACATAAGATTTAATAAGCCCTTCTCTGCTAAGAGAAGGGTTGGGATGAGTTCAATTGTTGTCTAAAAACATTAGAGCTTTGTTCTTATTCAAAATAAACTTTCATTTACAATTTTTTTTTGGAAACCACTGGTTATTATTTAAAATTTCGTTCAAATTCACACATATTCCCATTGTTAAGGTAATTCGACAAAGTGCTCAGCTACAATTCTTTTTAATTATCCATTAGCATTTTTAATAAAAAAAAAATATTTTGCTGAATACAAACTATTAAGTTCAGTCTTACTCTGTAATTAATTCTATTTCTCAATTAAATCAGGAGTATCTCATGGCACTTTTGGCAGAATTTAAAACCATTCCTGAGCTGTACATATTTCTCACCGAAGTATATGGCAAGAAAACCAATAAAAATTTGATGTACCGTAAAGTTGATAACAAGTATGAGGGAATTTCCTATGCTGAGTTTAAAGATCAAACGGATAATTTTGCCTTTGGATTGGCAGCTTTAGGAATTATCAAAGATGATAAGGTTGCAATTATTTCTGAGAATAGACCTGAATGGGTTTATTCCGATATAGCAATTCTCGGACTTGGGGCCGTTGATGTTCCAATTTACCCTTCCCTAACTGCGGAGTCAATCGAATTCATTCTCAATAACTCTGAATCCAAGGGAGTAATCATCTCCACTAAATTTCAACTTAACAAAATCTTAAAGATCAAGCACAACTTACGATATCTAAAATTCATTGTTGTTCTTAACGAGAAAGATATTTCCAACGAGGAAAAGTTTATTTACACTTTCATTGAAGTACAGGAGATGGGTAAAAACCTACGAGCTACAGATCAGAATTATTTCAGCCAAAAGATGAAAGCTGTAAAAGAAAATGAGCTGTGTACAATAATTTATACTTCCGGAACGACCGGAGTACCGAAAGGCGTAATGCTTACTCATAAAAATATTATATCGAATGTCAGATCTGCTCTTGAAGCTTATCCTATTGGCGAAACAGATATATTTCTTTCATTCTTACCGCTTTGTCATATCTTCGAAAGAATGGCAGGTTATTACACAGGATTTTCCTCGGGCGGACAAATTTACTTTGCAGAAAGCATTGAAACTGTTGCCCAGAACATGCTTGAGGCACATCCAACTATTTTAACTTCTGTACCCCGGCTGTTTGAACGAATGTATTCCAAGATCATTAAAAATGTTGAAAGCCAGCCGGTGAAAAAACAAAAGATTTTTTATTGGGCTATCGAGGTTGGTAAGGAATATGCTAAGGCGAAAAAGGCGGGACGAATTCCAATTACTCTTTCAATAAAACATAAGCTCGCCGATAAATTAGTTTTCACGAAACTTCGTGAAAAAACGGGAGGTAAGTTAAGATTTTTCATTTCCGGCGGAGCGGCATTATCAAGACACTTAGGTGAGTTTTTTGAAGCCGCCGGATTAATAATCATTGAAGGTTATGGATTAACTGAATCATCGCCCGTTATTGCTGCAAATAGGTTCGATGATTACAAATTTGGAACCGTAGGAAAATCTTTCCCGGAAGTTGAAATTAAAATTGCTTCCGACGGTGAGATTCTTGCAAGAGGTCCAAACATTATGCAAGGTTACTTTAAAAATAAAAAGGAAACAGATGAAGTCATCCATGATGGTTGGCTTCATACAGGAGATATTGGTGTTTTTGATGCAAATGGTTTTTTGATGATAACTGACCGTAAAAAGCATTTATTCAAAACATCTACAGGAAAATATATAGCACCCACTCCAATTGAGAATCTTTTCCTCAGCAGCAAATATATTGATCAGTTTGTTTTGATTGGCGATAGAAGAATGTTCTTGAGTGCATTGATTGTTCCGGACTTTGAAGCAATAATAGAATATGCTGACTCGCATAAAATCCAATACACTGAAGTTGAAGATCTTATGAAGCAGAAAGAAATCATTGATTTGTTCGATAAGGATATGGCACAATTACAAAAGAAACTTGCGAACTATGAAAAAATTAGAAAGTTTAAGCTCTTAACTAAGCCATTCACGATTGAAACCGGAGAAATTACTCCAAGCATGAAAGTGAAACGCAAATTTGTCGAAGATGAATACAGCAATTTGATTGAGGAGATGTACAAGGATTAGGGATAGGTTTAGATTTGAATATTCTTAAAATTAATCGCATGTTTTGAACATGAATAAAGATTTGCAAGAAATATTATCGGAAATTAGGAATCTTCTTCCCTACATTACAGAGAATTACAGTGTAATTTCGGTTGAAGTATTTGGTTCATATGTAAGAAACCAACAAGACATTAGCAGCGACCTGGATATTCTCATTTCCTTTTCGAAAGTTCCAAGTCTATTGAAATTTCTTGAATTGAAAAATTATTTATCCGACCAATTAAAGGTAAATGTTGACCTTGTGATGAAGGATTCTCTTAAACCAAGATTGGAAAAGTTCATATTAAGCGAAGCTATTTCTGTATGAAATAATCATAAGTTATGGAAATGTAATTGGGTGTTTCAAGCATGAAAGTAAAACGTAAATTTATCGAAGATGAGTACGCTCAATTGATTGAGGAGATGTATAAGGATTAGGAATGGTTAATCAGATGGCGAGTGGATTATAGATATGCAGACCCTATTTTTAAATATTGTGTTTATGAACGAAAAATTAAACAATTGGAATACATATATGCAACTGCACGCGGGTATGTATTCCCAAACAACTAATTCAGTGCAGTATAAGTAATAGTTAGGCACTTATCATTATGGATGAATATCGTAATTATTTAATTGCATCAAAACAATCTTCTCAAAATACGCTTGATAAACATTTAATTTCACTTTCAAGTGGTTCTTTGGGATTATCAATTATTTTTATTAATAATATCGTAAAAGACAATCCTATTTATTGTAAAGAACTCTTGACTATTTCTTGGATTCTTTTCTCAATGACAATCCTTTTGGTTCTCATATCATTTTTTAGCAGCATATATTCGTTTAGCAAAGCCATTTCTCAAACTGATTCCCAAAAAATACACGATGAGGAACCTGGAGGCGCTTGGAATATTTTTACAAAAATCTTAAATGTAATAAACATTGTTTTCTTCATACTTGGCTTAATATTTTTATTAATATTTGTTTCATTAAATTTTTAAAAATTATGTCAAATCAAAAAAGAGATACAGACGAAACCAAGAAAAAAGGTTTAGTGGTTGAAAAACCAAAACCAGCCGATAAACCTAAAGAAAAACCTAAAGAGGAAAAGAAATAATCAACTTATTGGATAAATTGCTTCTTTCGCTTTAATGGTTTTATCTGGATAGAGTTTGTTTAATTTAATTGGCAATACGAAATACGTCCTGCTTCTACAAGATTTAACTGCTTTATCTTTTGTAGAAAATATTCCCTGTATTTCAAATCGCTCTTTATCTTCAACGTATTTGCCAACAAAGTAAACAAAAGTGCCTAACCCGTGCCTCAAGCTGACTGCCTTTTCGCACTCGGCTGTTTTGGTTTTTTGAGTTTGTCGTTCCGTTTTTAGTTTCTTGTTC
>Ga0209002_10001983_pt1 | contig 16632 bp, 19 predicted proteins | sample Rifsed16ft2_FD_184010 | JGI IMG/M metagenome (GOLD analysis project Ga0209002, IMG submission 184010) | Soil microbial communities from Rifle, Colorado, USA - sediment 16ft 2 (version 2) | ecosystem: Environmental > Terrestrial > Deep subsurface > Rock core/Sediment | place: Rifle, Colorado...
TTTTCAACCTTTATTGCGCCGCTCATTGTAAGGCGGCAACCATTGCGTTTACATTGAAGCGCAGCATGTCGATATATGTGGCAGCCGGGCCGCCTGGCTCGGAGAGCGAGCCGTGGTACAAGCGCACGAGGGCTACACCGGTATCCTCGGTCACGCGCTGCGCCAGGTTCGGGCTGGTGGATTCACTGACGAAGACCGCCTTGACTTGATGCGTCTGGATGGCACTTTCGATGTCTGCCAACTCTCTGGCGGAGGGCGAGGAGATGGTGCTGAAGCCGGGAATGATGGCGCCGATTTGCACAAAGCCGTAGCGCTCGGCAAAGTAGCCATACACCAGGTGGTCGGTGACCAGTACTCGGTTTTCCGGCGGGATGGTCGCTACCTGCTCCACAATCCAGGCGTCCAACCCCTGCAATTCAGCGCTGTAACGTTCGGCGTTGGCTTGATACTTGTCGGCGTTGGCTGGGTCGAGCTCGCTCAATGCTGCCTGGATGTTCTCCACCCAGACCAGCACGTTGTTGGGATCCACCCAGGTGTGCGGGTCGCCGGTGTGTTCGTCGCCGGCTTCTGATTCTTCAGGCGCCGCTTCAAGTAGGCTAATTCCTTCCGAGACCTCGACCACACGCGCTTGTGCGCCGGCATTTTCAATCAACGGCTGCAGGAATTCTTCCAGCCCAGCGCCATTGGCGAAGATAACGCTGGCATCCGCCACCAGCGCCATGTCGCGCGGCGAAGGTTGAAAGGAGTGCGGGTCGCTGCCGAGCGGCAGCAGCGTGGTAACGGTGAACGCATCGCCGCCGATCTGCTGCACAACGTCCGCCACGATGCTGGTGGTCGCAACCACGCTCAGCCCGCCGGATGGGGCGGCAGCAGCCGGCTGGCAGGCGGCGAGGAAAGCCAACAGGAATATGGCTGGCAAGAGGAAGGTGCGGCGCTGCATGGCTTACGGCTCCGGGGCGGCGGTGACGGGCTTGCGGCAGTCCGGGCAGGTGCCAAAAAACTGCAGCCAGTGTTCGTTGATGGCGAAACCGGTATCGTCAGCCACTTTACCGGTCAACGGATCGAGATCGTCGCCGGCGAAGGTTTGCACCAGCCCGCAGGTCGTGCACAACAGCAGGTGCTGGTGACCGTCGGCGGTGCGCAGGTAACGGTGGCAGCCGTCCGGCAGGTGGACGCGCTCGATCAGCCCCAGTTCTTCCAGCTTTTCGAGGGTGCGGTAAACCGTCACCAGGCCCAGACCCGGGTGCCCGGCGCGGCCAAGGTCGTAGACCTCGATGGGTCCCAGGGCGTGCTGGCTGGTCGCCAGCAGGTCGACAATGGCGCGCCGGGGGGCAGTCACCCGGCAGCCTGCAGCCTGCAGCAGGTCCAGCCAATGGTGGATGGTTATTGTTGATTCCATGGCGGTATTGTAATTGAAAATCATTTTCAATACAAGATCCCGTTGTCATTCTGAGCGAAGCGAAGAATCTCGAATTTTGCACATTGATCCTTCATGGTATTTACGAAGGCATGAATTGTGTCGTGCTGAACAAATGAAGCATCAAAAATTTCTTGTGGAGTTATCCCTTATTTGACATCCCAATTAAAACTAACAATCATTTGTTCATGTTTATTTCCCAGCGCTGTAGAATATGTCTGAGAATTACTATTCCAATCGAATAATAATTGACAACAGCTTGAGGCCAGGTGAAAAAGCAATTTGTAGCTTATTCATACTTTGTCTATATTATGACGAACAAGTCTCGGACTCTATACACTGGTATGACGAACGACTTGGAGCGCCGGGTTTTGGAACACAAAAGCAAGCAAATAGCAGGATTCACGCAAAAATACAATATTACCCAACTTGTTTATTATGAGGAGACCGATGATGTAGGTGTCGCCATTGCAAGAGAAAAACAAATAAAGGGATGGCTGCGAAAAAAGAAAATAGATCTTATTGAGACCATGAATCCGTACTGGGTGGATTTAAGTGAAGAGTGGTATGAGGACAATTAACCATCCAATAGTAATTATTGGTCTGAGACGGTATTGGCGATCGGAGAGAGTTTGAGATCCTTCGCTTCGCTCAGGATGACAAAACTAATAAATTTACTATAATATTTTCAAATCCTTACAGTCTGAATTGTACTCATGCCCATCAACTTCTCCCACCTCAAAATCGACCCCGACCAGCTGATCCGCGGCGGATTGGGACTGCTATTCTTCATCGCCGGCCTGGCGGTGATGCTGTTCCTCGGCAACAAGGTCACGCTGACTTGCGTCCGCAGCTTGCCGCCGCCAGGAGTCTGCACCCTGCGCAGCGCGAATATGGTCCGGGCCAGAGAAAAAACCTTCGACATTAGCGAAATCAACGGAGCGACCGTTGATGTCAGTTATGGGGACGACGGGGAAACCTACCGGGTGCTGCTGCAAACCACCAGCGGCAGCGTGCCCCTGACCAGTTATTACTCCAGCGGTGCGCGCGCCAAGCAGCAGGCTGCCGACCAGATCAACTCGTTTCTGATGTACGACACGATGCAGACGCTATCTATCGAAGCAGACGACCGTATTTGGGTCGCAATTTTCTCCGGCATTTTCGCCGGCAGCGGGGCGCTGCTGCTGATTCTGGCGGTGCTTAAAATTATTCAGAATACCCGTGAAGGCGACCTGGTAACCGATTAACCGCGCGTCAGCCGCCGGTATGTGATGCGATGCGGTTGGTCGGCAGCGATTCCCAATCGTTGACGGCGGTCAGCCTCGTACTGGGTGTAGTTGCCGTCGTAGAAAACCACTTTGCTGTCGCCCTCAAAGGCCAGGATATGGGTGGCGATGCGGTCGAGGAACCAGCGGTCATGGCTGATTATCAGCGCGCAACCGCCAAAGTTCTCCAGCGCTTCTTCTAATGCGCGCATGGTATTGACATCAAGGTCGTTGGTGGGCTCATCCAGCAGCAGCACATTGGCGCCTTCCTTGAGGATGCGCGCCAGGTGCACGCGGTTGCGCTCGCCGCCGGACAGCATACCCACCAGCTTTTGTTGGTCGGTGCCGGTGAAGTTGAAACGCGAGACATAGGCCCGCGAGTTAATCTCGCGCGTGCCCAGCATAATTTGGTCGGTGCCGCCGGTGATCATTTGCCAGACGGTCAGCTCCGGATCGAGAACGTCGCGGCTCTGATCGACATACGCCATCGTGACGGTGTCGCCCACCCGCAGCGTGCCCGCATCCGGCTGCTCCTGCCCGGTGATCATGCGGAACAGGGTGGTTTTACCGGCGCCGTTGGGTCCAATGATGCCTATGATGCCGCCGGGCGGCAGGGCGAAGGTCATATCGTCCACCAGCAGGTTGCTGCCGTAGCCCTTGCGAACCTGGCTGGCTTCGATGACCACATTGCCAAGCCGCGGACCGGGCGGAATGAAAATCTCCAGCTCGCGTGATGCTTTTTCGTTTTCCTGTCCCAATAAGCGTTCATAGGCGTCAATGCGCGCCTTGGATTTGGCGTGCCGCGCGCGCGGCGCCATGCGGATCCATTCCAGTTCGCGTTCCAGCGTCTTAATACGCTCACTTTCCGATTTTTCTTCATGCGCCAGACGCGCCTGTTTTTGTTCCAGCCAGGACGAATAATTGCCTTTGTAAGGCACGCCTCGCCCGCGATCCAACTCCAGAATCCAGCCGGCGACATTGTCGAGGAAATAGCGGTCATGGGTGACGGCGATGACCGTCCCGGCGTATTGCTGCAGGTGCTTCTCCAGCCAGGCGACCGTCTCGGCATCCAGGTGATTGGTAGGCTCGTCCAGCAGCAGAATATCCGGTTTTTGCAGCAGCAGACGGCACAAGGCCACGCGGCGGCGTTCGCCGCCGGAGAGTATTTTGACCGGAGTTTCGGGCGGCGGGCAGCGCAGGGCGTCCATAGCCATTTCCAGCCGGGCATCGATGTCCCAGGCGTCCAGGTGATCGATTTTCTCCTGCACCTCGCCCTGCTTTTCGATCAGCGCAGCCATCTCGTCGTCGTTCAACGGCTCGGCGAAGCGGTCGCTGATGGCGTTGAATTCAGCCAGCAACCCAATGGCTTCCACGGCGCCTTCCTCGACCACCGCGCGGACGGTTTTGCTATCGTCCAGGTGCGGTTCCTGCTCCAGCAGACCAACCGAGAAACCAGGCGCCAAAGCCGTCTCGCCGTTGAAATCATGGTCAAGGCCGGCAAAAATTCGCAGCAGCGAGCTTTTACCCGAGCCGTTCAGACCGATGACGCCGATTTTGGCGCCGTAGAAATATGAAATATAAATATCCTGCAAAACCGGCTTCTTCTCGTAATACTTGCTGACGCCGATCATGGAGTAGATGACTTTGTTGGGATCGATGGGCATTTTTTCCTCTGCCTGATTTTACCGTAAATGTGCCTTGACCTTAATTTCTCGACCAATGGCGGATGGTAATACCCTCACCTGGCTTCTCCCAACGGGAGGGGAATTTATGCCTGGGGTGTCAGTGCGGGCACGGGGGAAGCAATTTCAATGGATGTGCGTTGATTTCACCCCCGTATCGCCACGGGAGGCTCGTTGTAACGCGGGACGGTGGTAGGAATGCGGGTACCGGGAGAATTCCCCCGCGCGCCTACGAGACCCATGATTGACCAAAACAGAGTAGAATCACGCGGGATGGATGAGAAGTCGCTGGTTACGCTGGAATACCCCAAGGTGCTGGAGCGCCTGGCGGCTTTCGCCGATTTTTCGGCGTCGGCGGATTTGGCGCGCCGAATGCGTCCCACATCCGACCTGCCGGAGGCGCTGGAACGTCAGGCGATTACCTCTGAGGCTGCCCGCCTGCTCTCGGTCAAGTCTGAGGCCGGCATTGGCGGTGCGCTGGACATCCGTCCGCTGATCGAACGCGCCAAACGCAGCGCGGTATTGACCCCCGGCGAGCTGCTGGAGGTCAAGGGCACCTTGATTGCGGCGCGCGATCTGGCGCGCACTTTCGAGCACAAACAAACCGAGTACCCGCACCTGGTTGTGATTGCTGCACCACTGCCTCCGCCGCCCGGGTTGATCGAGGTCATATCACGCACCATCTCTGATCGCGGCGAGATTATGGATACCGCCTCGCCGAAACTGGCGGCTATTCGCGCCGAGATCAAGATCGCGCACGAACGCTTGATGAGCAAGCTGACGCGGATGATCAACGATCCCAAGAATCAGCCGCATCTGCAGGAAGCTATCATCACCCAGCGCAACGGGCGCTATGTGGTGCCGGTGCGCGCCGAGTCGCGCGGGCGCATCCGCTCCATTGTGCATGACCAGTCCGCTTCCGGCGCCACCCTGTTCGTCGAGCCGCTGGTGGTGGTGGAGTTGAACAACCAGTATCACGAGGCGCAGCTGGCGGAACGCGACGAGGAACGCCGCATTTTGACCGATTTGACCGATCAGGTAGGCGCTTTCGCCGAGGAAATAAAAGAAATGGTCGCGGCGCTGGCGCGCATGGATTTGGCATTGATGTGCGCCAAGTACGCCGAAGCGCTGCATGCCGTGGAACCGGTGCTGGTTGAGTTCCGCAAGCCCGGGCGCGACAAGCATCCTGGCAGCACCATTTTACTGTTCCACGCCCGTCACCCGCTGCTCGATCCGGCTACTGTGGTGCCGGTCGACGTCAATTTGGACGAAAAAACATATTCGCTGGTGATTACCGGACCAAACACGGGCGGCAAAACGGTTTCACTCAAGACGGTTGGGCTGCTGGTGCTGATGGCGCAATCCGGACTGCACATTCCGGCGCAATCCGGCTCGACTTTGAGTATTTTCCAAAACGTCTATGCCGACATCGGCGACGAGCAGTCCATCGAACAGTCGCTTTCGACTTTCTCCGGGCATATCACCAACATGGTGCGCATCCTTAACCGAGCCGATTCCCATTCACTGGTGCTGTTTGATGAACTGGGTGCCGGCACAGACCCGCAAGAGGGTTCGGCGCTGGCGCGCGCACTATTGGCGCACCTGGTCGAGAAACGCATCACCAACCTGGTTGCCACCCATTACCCGGAGCTGAAGGCTTTTGCGCATGCCACACCCGGGGTGGTCAATGCCAGCATGGAATTTGACCTGAAAACCCTCAAGCCGACCTACAACCTGATCATCGGCATACCCGGCCGGTCGAATGCGCTGGCAATCGCTGAAAAATTAGGACTTTCGAAGGAAATTGTGCAATCGGCGCGCGGGATGCTCGACCCGACCGAGCTGCAGGCTGACGATCTATTGAACGAAATCCACAATCAACGCACTATCGCGCGCAAAGCCCGCGGCGCAGCTGACCGCGCCAAGTTTGAGGCCGATCAGATGCGCATCGAGCTGGCGCGGCGCCTGGAAAAAATCGAGGATGAGCGCCAGGCGATCCTGGAAAAAGCGCGCAGCCAGCAGGAAAAAGAGGTTGAAAGCCTGACCGCCGAGCTCGAGTCACTGCGCAAGGCGCTGGCCCGCGCACACCAACCGCTGGATGCGCTCAAAGCAGTGCAGGAACGGGTGGAAGACCTGCGCGCGAATGTCGAGCAGCCGGTAGTGCGCCGGGTTGTGCAAAGCGCTCCAATGCGCGCCTTGAAACTTGGCGACAAGGTGAGGCTGCGCACGTTGAATATGGAAGGTGTGGTTTCTGCGCTGGGCGAGGAAGACCTGGAGGTGGTGCTTGGCAACCTCAAGGTGCGGACGCGCTTGAGCGATGTGGTGCGCGCCGGGCAGGTTGAGCCGGTAGCCGAGAGCCAGTCAGCAGCGGCGCGGCACGAAGCCGCACCCGCTCGTGACCCATCACCAGCGCCGTTTACGCCCTCGCCGGGGGTGGAGTTGGACCTGCGCGGTCAGCGCGCCGAGGATGCCCTGGAAGCCCTGGAACGCTATCTGGAATCGGCGTATCTATCCGGTATGCCGTATGTGCGAGTGATTCACGGCAAGGGCACCGGCCGGCTGCGTCAGGTGATTCGCGAGGAACTGGCCAAATCGGATTTCGTTACAGGCTTTGAATCTGGCAAGGACAACGAGGGCGGCGACGGGGTGACCGTGGCACAGATTGCCCGGGAATAACCTCTCGTCTCATCTCCCCCTGTAAGCACAAGGAATTAAATGACACGCATCGCCGTTTTGGCAGATATTCATGGAAATTTGCCAGCCTTTGAGGCTGCATTAAACCATGTGTCTCAGCAAAAGGTGGACCAGATCATCCTTGCGGGAGACATTGTCAATGGTGCGCCAGATTCGAAGGCCTGCTGGAATCTGGCTTTGTCTTTGGATTGCCCGATCTTGAGTGGCAATCAGGAACGCTATGTGGCCCATTTTGGCACACCAAAAGCGTCACCGCTTTGGTCTATGGAACAATTTGCTCCGATACATTGGACTGTTGCACAACTTTCCGAACAAGATCGGCACTGCATGGAGCAGCTCCCCCTCAATTTACGGTTGCCCGAAGCGCCGGACCTGTTTTTTGTGCATGCTACCGAGCGAGATGATCATGACACGGTTGCATCCCACACGCCAGAACAAGCACTACACGAGATGTTTCCAACGGCACAAGAGCGGTATATCATTCGCGCTCATAACCATTTTGGGCAGGTCCGTGTCTGGGATAAGGGGTTCATCGTTACTGCTGGTTCGGTCGGCTTACCCCTGGATGGCAATCCAACGGCTCAATACCTTCTGCTTGACCAGAAGCACAATGGATGGAATATTCAGCATCAATCGGTGCCGTACCCGTTAGACGACACGATCAGCCGTTTTCACGATACGGATTATCTTTCCGCTGCTGGGCCGATGGGCCGCCTGTTTTTCCGTGAGATTGTGACTGCTTCTCAGCAAATCGTTCCCTTCTTACGACTTTATACACAATGGTCGCAACAAGGGGACATTTCACTTTCTGGGGCGGTTGACCGGTTTTTGAGCCTGTAAGTGGCGAAAGCCTCAGGGATTCGCGAGGAACTGGCTAAATCGGAATTCGTCACCGGCTTTGAATCCGGCAAGGATAACGAAGGCGGCGACGGCGTTACCATCGCGCAGATCGCGAAAGAATAGTTTTGTAACGCAAATTTTGCGGTTTTGCCTGGCACCGTCCGCCACATCGTCCCGATGTCCTTCGGGAGGACAGGTGTGCGCTTCGAACGGGGCAATTTGCGACGCGAAATGAAATTTCAGGTGATTTGTAGCGCAAATTTTCAATTTGCGAAAGCGATTTGAAAAATCGCTCTACATATCGCGCCAACCAACATATTCCTTTGGGAAAAGCAAATTCGGTTTGTGTAGCGCTAGTTCCGCGCTACTTTTTTAATGTTTCCGTTCGTTGCTGCGCGTTCGTCAATGTCTCGCGGGCAGAATTCAAATTGGCTTCGGTCACGGCGCCCAGCATTTGCGCCAGCTCGACACGGCGCGGCTCGCCAGTCAATACCGTCACCTGAGTGGCGGTACGACCCCCGTCCACGACTTTGCGAACGCTGTAATGCTGGTCGCCGAAAGCTGCCAGCTGCGGCAGGTGCGTGACGCACAGCACCTGGTGATTACGTCCCAACTGCCATAACTTCTCGCCGACCACCGCGCCAACCCGCCCGCCAATGCCCTGATCGATCTCGTCGAAAACCAGGGTGGGGATCGAATCGGCCTGGGTCAGAACCCGTTTGAGCGCCAGCATGAGGCGCGAGGTCTCGCCGCCCGAGGCGATCTTGACCAGCGGCTTCAGTCCCTCGCCCGGGTTGGGTGCGATTAAGAATTCAATTTTATCGATACCGCTCTCGTCGAAGGCGACGGCAGTGCCATCATTAAGCACCAGCCCATCCACTGCTGGTACGCGCTGCGAATCCACGGCGAATTGCGCGCCAGCCATGCTCAAATCGTCCAGCTCAGTCTCGACCGCGGTCGAGAGCGCGCCGGCTGCCTGAATGCGGAGCGCCGACAAGGTCTCGGACTGTACGGCCAGAACCTGACGCAGCTCGACTTCCTGCTGCTCCAATTCGGCAATGCGTTCGGTGGCATGGGCGATGTTGTCCAGATCGCCGCGGGCTTTAACCGCAAATTCCAGCACCGCTTCGATGGAGCCTCCGTATTTGCGCTTGAGCCGGTTGATCAGATCCAGTCGTTCTTCCACTTGCTCCAGGCGGCGCGGGTTGAACTCGATGCTGTCCATGTAACCGCGCAGGTCGCGGGTGATGTCGCTCAGCGCTTCACTCAGCGTCTGCGCCTGTTCTGCCAGTTCATTCTGGCCCGGGTCCAGCCGCGCCAGCGAATCGAGCGACTGCACCATCTGGCCAACCAGGTCGGTCAGCGGCGGCGTTTCGGGCGAGCCGTCGTCCAGCAAAGCCAACGTTTGCTGGCTGAGTGAACTCAAGCCCTCGGCATTGGCCAGGCGGGTGCGCTCGGAGCGCAGTTCATCCTCTTCATCGGCTGTCAGATGAGCGGTTTCGATCTCGCCAGCCTGAAATTCCAGCAGGTCGGTGCGGCTGGCGGCGTCCTTTTCAGCCTGGCGCAATTCCTTCAAATCTTTTTGCACCCGCCGCAGCTCGCGGTAGGTGTGACGGTAGGCTTCCAGGGCTTCCTGGGTGGTCGCAAAACGGTCCAGCAAGTGCAAATGCTGCTTCACATTGAGCAGCGAAAGATGTTCGGATTGGCCGTGAATATCCACCAGGTATTGCCCTAACTCGCGCAGCAGGTTCGCGCCAACGCTGCGACCGTTGATACGGGCTACACTGCGGCCGTTCTGACGCATCTCGCGCGCCACCGAGATCGAATCGGGATCGTCGAGCAATTCCTCGTTCTGCAGCAGGGCGCGTACCACTTCTCCGCTGGCGGTTGGGATGGTGAATGTACCTTCCACGCTGGCGCGCTCGGCGCCGGCGCGAATCAAGGTAGCGTCAGCTTTGCCGCCCAGCAGCGCCATCAAGGCGTCCAAAATGATGGACTTGCCCGCACCGGTCTCGCCGGTAAAAGTGGTCAGACCCGGCTGGAAGGAAAGCTCCAACTGCTGGATGATGGCAAAATTCTCGATGCGTAGCTCGGTCAGCATGCCGCCCCGCTTAGCGAATTTGAATGCCCGTCAGACGGTAGAAGACTGTGGAAGTGACCAAAATGGCATAGGCCGCCCCCCATGCCAGCTGCCAGATGCCAAAACCGCCAAAGGTCAGCATTTGGATCAGGCTGAGCAACGGCAGGATGACAGCTCCCGCCGCCGCGGCAATGGTGGCAGCGCGAAACAAAGCCCGTGAGCGGCGTTTTTTGACCGCCCAGCGCACCGCTTCCGCGATGATCACCCCGGCGATGGGGGCGATGAAAATGGTGAAAAAGCCAAGGTTGCTGGCCAGCAGACTGCCAACGTAGCTCAATATGCCGCTGATCAAGATGACGACCGGGTAATCCGTCCAGCGGGCGGTGTCGTATGTTTTTTGCAGCCCGCGCACGCATTCCTTGCAGCGGTAGCCGGTGGGGGTCAACACGGCGCATTCGGTGCAAATGGGACGCTCGCAGCGGTTGCAGCGCAGCAAGGTTTCCCGGGTGGGGTGGTTGTAGCAGTATTGCGTTGCAGCAGTCGTTTCGGTCATACAGGTTCTCCGGCAACCGGATTTTGCTCCATGTAATGGGTTATGTTGCGATAAAAGTAGCCGCGGTCGCGGAAGCGCACAAAACAAGCCGTATCGTGGTTGGCCTCCACCCGCACCTGGTCGCCGTCTACCATGGTGACCGGGGGCTGCCCGTCGATACTCAAAACCGCCTGGTGGGTGGTATTGACCGTCACGTTCACCACCGAGCCTTCGGACAGGATGATGGCACGGTCAACCGAGAGGTGCGGCGCGACCGCCACGATTAATATATTGCGCAGATCCGGCGGCATAATCGGCCCGCCGACCGCCAGGGCGTAGGCAGTGGAGCCGGTAGGGGTAGCTACGATCAACCCATCAGCGATGTAGGTTGCCAGCGGGTAGCCATCCACGTGGGCGCGCAGGGTCACCGGGCGCACGAATTGTCCGCGGCAGATGACGACCTCATTGAGCACGATCCAACTGTCGAGCGTCTGCGCGCCGCGCAGGTGGGTAGCTTGCAGCATCATGCGGCCTTCCAGCCAGTAGCGGCCTTCCAGCAGCAGCGGCAGGGTGGTGCGCCAGTCGTCCCGCTTAACCTCGGCCAGGAAGCCAAAACGGCCCAGGTTGATGCCCAGGATGGGAATGTGCAGCGGTGCGCACAGGTGACCCGCGCGCAGCATGGTGCCGTCGCCGCCCAGCGCGATGCACAGATCAGTCTCAGTCTCCAGACGCTGGCGGAAGGAAGTGTCGTAAATTTTTCCCCAGAACGCATTCACGCCGCGCTCATTGAGAAATTGAGCAATGATCTCGGCTTCTGCAGCCGCCTCGGGCATTTGCGGGTGGACACCGATGGCGATGCGGCGGGGGATTGTCTGGTTGCAGTCCATACCGAATGATTATACCAGCGCCTATGCAGCGCGAATTTCAAATTCGCGAGGCGAAATGAAATTTCGCCCTACACCGCCGGCCGCAGCGGCTGCTCTATGGCAACGAAACCGCACTATGATAGACATTCATAAAAGAATAAGATTCAAGATTTTTCCGCGAAGGGCGCGAAGTTTTCGAAGCCCGCGAAGAAGTGCTATTAATTAAAAAATGTTTTCTTTGCGAACTTAGCAGTCTTCGCGAGCTTCGCGGAGAATTTTTGTACTTTGGTGAATCAACCGATTGGAGCGGCTGGATCCGTTCAGATCGCTTCGCCACTAAGACTGTTCCTCGCAATGATAACCAGCTACAGTCTCTGGTCGCAACTGGAGCGGTAGCCGCAATGGGCACAGCGGTTGCGGTCGTCATGCGAGCGGTCAAGTTCCTTTTGCCGCGCAGCTGCGTGCATTTCATCCAGCAGCACTAGCAGCTCGCGCTCGGCATCCGCGGTGTAGTCGATGGTGAACGAGCGATTCTTGTAACGTAAAATTCCGTAGGCGGGGCGTTTCTCGTAAGTGCGCTCCACCAGCAGGCAGTACGCCAGCAGCTGGTAAATATGCCCGGGATGCGGCTCGGGCGGCGCCCAGCCGCTTTTGACCTCCACCGGGATGATCATGCCGTGATCGTCCACCAGGTAATCCGGCTTGCCGGTGAGGTGGGTATCGGCGTCGTACAGCGGGCGTTCCGGCGCGCCAATGATCTTAGGGTCGGCATACAGCACCCGGCCCGCCGGCAAACCGGCAGAACGCTGCTGGCGCTGCCCCAACCACAGCAGCACCAGGGCAGCGACCGCCAGCAGGAGCGCCAGAATCCAGGGCATGGCTCAGGGCAGTACTTGCAGGGTGATGGTCACTGCCGCGACGACCAGCGCTGCCAGAAGTAAAACCCACCCGGCTGCGCGCAGCAGGGTGGCGGTCAGTACCTTACGGCCGTGACCGCGGTGATAGCTGCTGCCGGCACTCATCTCAGGCTCGTTTTCCGAGGTGATGCCCTGAAGGTGATACCACCAGGCGCGGTGGCAGTACAGGTAGGCGCCGATCTCGGACGCGCGAATGACCCGCATCACTCGGGCAGGCGTTTGGACGCCTGCTCCAGCGCTTGCTGCAATTTTTCCTCGCGCAGAGAGATGGTCAGGTCGCCGCGGGTGCGCTCGACGATGCCGCGGACCAGATCCGTCTGGCGGCGCAGGCCGTTGGTCAAAGCGTCGGGATAATCCACCGTCACCAGCAAGTTATAAATTTCATCCATCCAGCCAAGCAGCCGTTCGGCCTCGGGCGAGTAGCCCTGGCGTAAAATGTCCAGACAGCGGCGGCGCAGTTCACCGGTTACCTCCGCCAGGCCGTTCAAATAGGTGCTGATTTCGATGTCCAACACCTCTGGTTTGGGCAGGCGGCGGCTTTCGACGATGGCACAGGTCAAAGTGGCCTCGACGTACTCTTTGAGCGCATCCTGGGTATAGCCGGCGAAAAACAACTGCGGGAAACCTGCCAGAGATTGTTTCAAATCCGCCGCGATTTTGCCAGCCTCGATCAAATTCTGGTGCGCGATTTCATTTTCGTTGCGGTGGATGGCGCGAATGGTGTTGGCTGACAGCCGGGTGAGCGCGCGCGCCTGCACCAGGGCGTTGTCGCGCGCCTGGTTTAGCCTTTCGAAGGTCTGGTGCACGATTTCAGTGAATTGGGAGAAGTCTTCCAAGGATTATTCTTTCGGAGGAGCAGGATCAGCCGGGGGCGGCTCGGCGGAAGGCGGTTCCGGCGGTTGAGCGCGGCGGAAAAGAGTGTCGGCCAATCCGGTATCTCCCTTGGGGAGGGTAATTTCACCAAATATATTCTCGTAGCGGCTAATATTTTCGATCAAAGCCCGCATGAATAGCTTGGCTCCAGCCGGTGACATGATCACCCGCGAAAGGACCCTGGAATGCGGCAGACCGGGCAGCGCTTGCGAGAAATCCAGCACGAAATCAAATGGCGTGTGGCTGATGCGAGCCACGTTGCTATATACCGGCTGCAAGTCTTCCGGCATCTCCATATTAAACCCTGGAGCTGGGGGTTGTTTTGGGACGTTCATGGAAGCCGTTCCTTAGAACGGAATCTCGTCGCCGGCATCTCCCTCGGGAACATCTCCACCGCCATATTCACCTTCCGTTTCACCCTTCGGGGATAAGAAGCGAACCGTGTTTGCGGAAATTTCATAGGAGGAGCCGGTGGTGCCGTCCTGCCGGGTGAAGACCCGCGGTCCGCCAGAAGCCTGGTCGGGAACGAGGCGCCCTTCCACCAGTACTTTGGAGCCTTTGCGCAGGAATTGGTTGGTGGTCTCGGCCAATTTGCCCCAGGCTGAGATGCGGAACCAGATGGTCTCTTTCACTTTTTGGCCATTGGAACCGGTGTATTCACGGCTGGAAGCCAAACTGAAACTTGTCACCGCCTGACCGCTGGGGGTGTAGCGCATTTCTGGATCTTTGCCCAGATTGCCAACGATGATAATGGTATGGTACATGGCGACTCCTGTTGAAACCACATTTATCGGATTTTTCACGAACGCTGACTTTATTGTACACGAGAACGGTAAAAATTATTCAGCCGGAAGCCTAAAAGACGAAAGTGTAAAGCGCTCTGGCTTTTGGTGGAATAAATGGAAATTGACTATACTATGACCATGTTTACCCGTATGCAGCCTGCCAAGGGAGGTATGAATGAGCTTCTGGGATGATTTTCTCAATTGGTTGCGATCGCTAGGCGGAGGGTCCAGCCAGCCCCCTGAACCCGTCGGGAATGTTCCAACGCCAGTGACGCGAAAAGTGTCGCTCATTATCTTTGACCCGCCGGTACCGTCGCAGGGCGGACAATTGCTGTCGCGCGTGCTCGGCTGGGGCGATGCAACCACACTGGTCAACGGCTATATTGCCGACCTGCAAGCCAGCAGCCACGGGTATTTGAACTACCAGATCGTTGAGACTATCCAATCGCCGACCTTTCCACCCAAGGCGGATGGATTCCAGTATGACGCGGATGCCTACGTACAGTCCTGGCATATCGGCAGCGGCTTTCACCAGCCGGATATGTGTGATTACCACCGTATCCTGGCGGATTTCGATGTGGTCAACAAAGTCAACTCAGGTACGATCGACGAGGCCTGGCTGGTTGCCATGCCGTATGGCGGATTCTACGAGTCGATCATGGCGGGACCAGGCGCGTTTTTCTGCAATGCTCCGCCGTTGACCGGCACCAGCGCCACCCGGCGCTTTATCACCATGGGATTTACCTATCAGCGCGGGGTGGGCGAGATGCTGGAAAGTTTTGGCCACCGCGCCGAGTCGATCATGCGGCAGGTTTTTCGCAATAGCACTGGCGCAAAGAATCTGTGGGCGCGCTTTATTCGCTATGAGCAGACGTCGCCGGGTCAGGCCGAATGCGGCACAGTGCATTTCGCGCCTAACAGCACCCGCGATTATGAATGGGGCAATACCACGCCGGTTTTATGCCGCAGCCGCAACTGGGAAAATTTCCCCAACCTGGACGGCGCTCCGGCGACCTTCACCTGCGCCGAGTGGGGTAACGGCGATATCCGTGCCCACCATAACTGGTGGCTCAAGCTATTCCCGCATATCACCGGGCAGGCCAATTCCATTTCTTACAACTGGTGGAGCTACATCACCGATCCCAACGTTGTGAAGTAAATACCAAAGCAAAGGACAAACCTCTTGACCAACCGTTTGGATGACTTTCAAGCTTACCGCAAGAAGATGAATGACCGTATCTTCGAGATCGATCATCTGGGTATAAAGCGCTTTTTCAACCTGGATACCGCTGCCTACAACGACGCCGCGCTGGACAGCAAAACCAAAGAACTGCTCGGGTTGACTGCCTCGATGGTGCTGCGCTGCAACGACTGCATTGATTATCACGTTGTGCAGTGCGTGGAGGCTGGTTGGACGGACGCGGAACTCCACGAAGCTTTCAACGTAGCGCTGGTGGTGGGCGGCAGCATCGTCATTCCGCATTTGCGCCATGCGGTCGAGACGCTCGACCTGGCTCGCGGTCGGGAGTAACCACAGAATGCGCCACGACCTGCTGCGCGATCCCAGTGAACAACCCATTCTGCTCGTCACGCTGTTGTTGATCGCGGCGGTGTTCGCGCTGGCAGCAGCGCCGACTTTATGCCTGCTGCCCCTTGGGGCGGTGGTGATTGTGGTGATCGCCTTCCAGATGAATCAGGCGCATCACCGCGATATTGTGCAAAATGCCTTACGGGTCACCGCGCAATCCGCGCCAGACCTGGCTCAATTGGCTGCTGAGTGTGGTCAGACGCTGCAATCCGGGCCATTTGAGTTGTACGTGCTGCGCGCCCGCCAGATGAATGCCTATACCTTCGGTTTTTCCGACCCGCGAATCGTCGTGTTGTATTCGCCTATGCTGCGCGTGATGGATGCCAGCGAACTGCGCTTTATTATCGGGCATGAGCTGGGGCATGTGGTGCTGAATCACACCTGGCTGACTACCCTGCTGGGCGGTATGGCTGGCGTGCCGCCTTCGATGGCAGGTGCGGTCATTTTCACGTTTGCTTTCCGCTGGTGGAGTCGCGCATGCGAATACTCGTCCGACCGGGCCGGGTTGGTAGCCTGCGGCAGTCTGGAAAAAGCCATCTCGGCGCTGGTCAAACTAGTGGCAGGGGATCTGGAGTCACCGGCGGAGATCGAGCGGGTGCTGCGGTTGTTGGATGCTGAGGATGATGCGCCGGGCAGTGCGCTGGGAGAAAGCCTGGCAACCCATCCGCTGATTATCAATCGGGTCGAAAAATTGCGAAAGTTCGCGGAGTCAGCAGAGTATAGGCGTCTGCTGGATCAGGTTTAAGGATTGAAACGCGAAGTTCGCGAAGAGCACGAAGAAAATCAATAAATTTAAGGCAAACCTTTCCTATTTATTACTTTGGGTCCTCTGGCATGGGCACGGGGTACTGGGAACAATTTATTGAATTGTTTAAACCCCGTGCCCTTACCATGGCTCAATTGTAGTCATCCTGAGGGCATACTCTTCGCCTGAAGGATCTCGTATTTCATCAAACCATACTCTTCGCTCCGCTCACTCACACACCGTCCCGGTGTCTTTCGGGAGGGTGCCTTGTGGGCAGAGTGACAACCGTTTTGGTTACGGCTCCACGACGCGACCGAGGAACAGAATCGCGCCGGTCTGCACGTCGCG
>Ga0209002_10001985_pt1 | contig 16628 bp, 30 predicted proteins | sample Rifsed16ft2_FD_184010 | JGI IMG/M metagenome (GOLD analysis project Ga0209002, IMG submission 184010) | Soil microbial communities from Rifle, Colorado, USA - sediment 16ft 2 (version 2) | ecosystem: Environmental > Terrestrial > Deep subsurface > Rock core/Sediment | place: Rifle, Colorado...
GCGGGCGGGCACGAAACGTAGACGACAGGATGGTCAGTCATCTTTATCTTCCATCTTACGTCCACGAGATCGCTCAAGCTTCCAGGCCACCTCATCGGTGTAGACACTGCCCATGAAATGAAGGTCTTTTGGGAGTTCGGGTTGGATAGCGTGGTGTTTGATCTGCGTGTCCTCGCAGAAGTTACGTGGAGACATTTTGAAAACTGTGCGAAGCCAAATGGTGTCGTAGACACCACCCTGCATCAGCTTCGGCACGTCTGACTCAACTATGTGCTTGCACCAGAGGTAAGCAGCCTTCTCTTCCTCGAAGGTCGGCCAATAGTTGTAATTCGGCTTAGTCGTATCATGAAAAGGTACAACGATGCCGATGGACTTATTCACGGCGAAGCCGATACAGCGCAAGATTCTTGGCCGTCTAGTCTCAATGTCAACGCTAAGGAGTTGGCAATGTGGCATGTAAGTGGCCTCGAACGTGTACAGGTCTTCGATCGTGGGTGCTATCCACAACTCCCGCTCAGGCCGCCGAATTCCATCGAAGGTTGCGTGGCGTTTAGCCTTCAATAAGTCCGCGAGGACTGATGTGCGAACTTCATAATTGCGAAGGACGTGTGCGGGATGGAAGGTTGGAACGATTTTAGCTGGTACCAAGGTAGCGAAGTTGACATATCCTCTAGCCTTAGTAATTTTGGGGATGGTCAAGGTCAGAGCCCACAAGGCCGTATTGCCCATAGGTACAATGACACGAGGCTTGAACGCCTCCAGCTCGGCCCGAAGTCGGTCGAGGCTGTAACAATATTCGGGCCTGACGTATTTGCCAGGCTCTACAGGCGGTAAAGGATAGTCGGCAGGAAGATCGGATTTACTACAACAGATGTTCCCAACCTTGTTATCTGGCAACTTGAAGTTGAAAACATTCGCAATGAGGGACTCTGACCGAAGAATACCTGCGTGGTGGAGGAGAGAATTGAACTCTTGACCAGATGAACCAACCAATGGTCGCCCCTGCTCAACCTCATCAATACCTGGAGCTTCGGCAACAAAGGCCATTTCGTTCGAGACGATTGGGAATTCAGATGGGACGATTGGATCATCTGTTGGTTTTGGCAAGTGCTCATGTGTCACGATCGTCACCCTTTTCAAGCTTGTTCAACCAAGCTGAGTGGGCCGCCTGCAATGACAGCTCCACACACTCGGGGTTGATATCGGCGCCAAGGATTCGACCAGCACCGCACTGAATACCGGCGACAAGCGCAGATCCGGCCCCACAGGTGGGGTCGAACAATGCCGTAGACTTATCTATGAGCATCGAGAAGAACTTCGCGAGCATACCAGCTGGTTTTTCAGACAAATGGCGCGATTTGGTCTTCTCTAGGGGCCAGGTTACAACGTTTGGTACGGCCCTTACAATCTTGCGGTCGCCCTTGGTGATGAGCAGCGCAGTTTCATAGACTTGGCGCGGGCCTCTTTGTGGGTCTGGCAAAATGCCGCGGAGATCAGACTTGAACCAGATCAAAGGAAATGGGTTTACTGTAAGGCCAACTCCCTCAAATGCCTCCACCGTCTCAGTGTAGTATTTCATTGAGAACCAAAACATGATGTGAGCATCTGGTTGCAATAGCTTGTCTTGATTCTCAACTAGCGTGGAAAGGAGCTTGAAATAGACCTCGGGAGTGTCTTCGTACTTTACGGACTCCCAATTGTCTGCCGAACCCTGTTCAGATTCGTTGTGGTAGATGCCGTAAGGGAAATCACAGTGTAAAAAGTTGAATCTGTACCCGCCAAATTCCTCACACACCTTCTCGAAACTTTTCTCGATGACCGGAACATGCTGCTGAAATTTTCTCTGGATGGTCGAACCAGCAGTGATGGCGTTGTCGAAGATTTGATCCATCTCATCTGATTCGAGATCAGTCGCGTGGTCGTCTGGCATCGCGGCCATCATCTTTTGCACGTCTGCGTCGATTGCGCGGGCTCGGCGCCGCTCAAGAATGTTGTATGCGGCGGAGAAAGTCTCACACCTTTCTAGCTCAGTGTCGCCGCGTCGGATAGCCTCCATGATTTCGAGTCTCTTCACTACGGGTGCACGTGAGAGGCCGATAGCCTCAGCACACTTATCAATCGTGAATGAAGGATCGAGACCCTTTCGGAACTGAAAATACTCATCAACTGCGCCGGCCTCTTCCTGCCATGTAAGGTCGCTGCGCTTGATGTTTTCTTCGAGCTCAATAAGCCTAAGATCGCCTGGCTCCATCTCGTCGGAGAACTGACATGGAACGAGCACATCCTCGGTGTAAATCTTTCGTAATGCAAGAAGCCGTCTGTGGCCCGCAACGAGGACATACTCGCGTGTGATGACGAGAGGATGGATTAGGCCAAGACGGCGAATAGAATCAGCAAGGGAATCTATGTCACGAAAGTTTTTTCTCTGCCTGCCCTCCGATACTACGATCCGACCCAGCGCAACCTGGTGAAATTCTCCGCTTGTCAAGACCTGCTCCTCTCGTGTAGCTGTACACAACCAGTTCGTCGCTGATGGCAGTTAGGCGCTGGCGAGCCTTGTGCCACTCGTCGCGCGTATAAAACTCGGACGTTTCTAGTAGCTCGCCTGGAAGTTTCCAAGTTACTACCCAAGAACCGGCTTCAGTTCTCTCAACGGCAATGAAGGCGATACGTTCCATTTGTTTCCTCACAAAGCAGGGGGGCCGAGGACAACGGCAAAACCTCGACCCCCCTGCCGGGGCACCAGATTAGACTTAGATTATCTAACCCTATGCCACCTTGGAAAAGCCCTGAATCCGGGCCAGGTTCACGCTCGGGTCGCGCTGAGCAGGTTCGTGGCCGACATAGACGTTGACCATCGAGCCGACCGCTTCACTGAGCGCCTGCTTGAACGTCCGCCCCTCGAGGCTGATTCCGCACGCCGCGAGAAAGTCCTTGACGTAGTTGAGCGCATCCTGATCCTTGACCCAGAAGCTGTGCGTCAGCTTGAGCCCTTTGATCTCCTTGACCTTGGCAAACTCGCGCAGAGCTTCCGCATCCACGTCAGTACCCGCGGAGACGATGCCGAAGACCACTTCGATACCCTTGGTCTTCTTCTTCGAGGAGGTAACCTCCTTGAAGCTCTTCATCTGCGCAGTGTACGTTCCGATGGGTTGCGTGACGCGCTGCACGGAGGTTACATCGGTGTTCAGGAGATCTGCAAAGTTAGCACTCATGGCTGTTTCCTTACTTGAGTTTGTGTTAGGTTACTTGTTTCCTTCGCCTCTAGCAGCTTTTCGAGCTAGGGTGAAGTAGGTTGCGAGTCCGCCCTTACCGCCGTTGAGCTGGATCTCGCGAGGAATGATGAGTGGTGCAGGGTTCTTGAGTTCGATCTCCTCATCTGAGGTAGTCTCAATGACGTGAAGCTGACCGCGCGTTCGGCAACGCAGCACTGCGTTGAAGTATCGACCTACTTTCGGTGGGAGTTTGTTACCAAGGGCGCTTGGATAAGCCTTCGCATCACCTGCATCGACGGATTGAATCTTCACTTCGCCCCTAGAGTTGGTCACCTCAATTTGCTTCTTCGGCGCGATGTGAGCAATATGAGCAGTCATCAAGACGTTGCATTTGACAGAATTCGAGAACAACAACTCGAGCGTCTTTTCCTGCATCTCCATTGCCGGGCCATAGAATCCCCAATCGGACTCGAGCAACGCCTCATTAGCGGCCTTGACGTAGTGAAGGCAAGCCACTCCCATCATCGTCAGCGAGTCGCAGACGAAGAGGGTGTTCGCTTCCCAACTCATGATCGAGCCATAGGATTTGCCATCAGAGACCCAATTGTCGAGAAGCCTCATTCCTCTAGCATAGGCCGCATTTGGATCGTTCTTTGCGATCATGGGGATGGGAGGGCCGTTGGAGATGGGCTTCATCTTGTCGGTCAGTGTCTCAAAAATGATCCTATCACGCTTGTCGGGGTCGAGATATCCGTGGAGGATGTCTAGCCCGTTGTCCCAATCCTGAATGAACACGCGCTCAACAACGTTTTCATTGAGCAACGCAGCGATTGTGCCAGTTTTGCCAGAGCCGGAGTCGCCGACGAGTAGGATCTTTGCAATGTCCGCGGCGTGGTGGTCGCTAAAGCTTGCCATTGTGCTACGCCTCTCTGCTGATGAGTGGGTTCCACTCTCGTTTAGTGAAGTCTTGTGGCGAGCCAGTAAGCCACTGGTCGCGCGTGGAGGGGTCCTTCGAGCATATATCCCTAAAAGTGCATCCTCCCCACTTGTCGCACGACTCAAGGTTCATAGGCCAAAAACCCTTCTCCGCATATTGTTCGGCCATCTTTAGCCACTCACCAGTGTTATCCATCCACTCGTGAAGCTGGTTTGGCGTTCGAGTGATAAATAGCCTTACGAAGCGGTTGAAGTTGACCTTTAGCTCGATCCCGTCAATCATGGCTGTACGTGTTCCGCCGCCCGGCAGGATCGTAGAAGAGCCGAGGATATAGCCGTTGAGCTGGTTGTTGGGGCTGAATCGCTTAGTGAAGTTTTGATCAAGCCCACTCTTCGTGGACTTTATGTCTGAGATGATGATGTCACCCTGAAACTTCACAACTCTATCAATGTGACCACACCAGAAATAGGGTGTTCCATCTGGAGATTCGAGTGGGAGGGCGAATCGAAACGATAGTTCTACTGCTGGCTCACCGTTGCTCAAGATAAGGGTCTCGGCAGGGTCATTGCGGAAGAGGTCTAAGTACCAAATAACCCCTCTGGCAAGGTTGAAGTGGTTATAAAGCGTATCTCCCGTAGCCCACTGACCCTTTGTGTTGAGGCAAAATCGAACGGTCTGTAGCATTGCGTCGTCGTAGTCGACTCCCTTTGCACGAAGCCTGTGATACTTCTCGATAGCCTTGTGCACGGCGATGCCAAAGTCTAGTTGAGCCTTTGCTCTCACCGCTACCCACTGGTCGAGAATCGTGTATTGGTACTTCCGCGGGCATTCCTGAAACAGCTTGAATGAGGTCGAGTCCCATGCGATCTGCAAACGTGGCAGCTTCTCAGAGAACATGGACTCATCCATTGTCGTCGCTCCCGAAGTATTCCTTCTTGAGGATCTCATCAAGACCCTCGACTTGAAGATCAAGAAAATCTTCCATAGAAGTGTCTTTCTTGATACCCTTGGATGTCTTGACCTTGCGGCCCTGGGTCTTGGCGGTACGGTCTTCCGCGGCGAAGCGGCCGCGTACTTGACGCATCTCTTCAATTAGGCGAGCTACCTCTGCGTCATTGAGGTCTACTGGGTCCTTAGCAAAGAGTTCATTGATCTTCGCTTTGGAGGCTGCCTCTATTTCTTCGAGGTTTCTAGGATCGGGGAGCTCTTCGCTTGCCATTGTTCTAGCTCCTTGATTTTTGCTTTGAGGGAGTCTCTACAGTACCATAACCGGGCCGAACTGTCAAGAGGTTTGACAAATACGGCCCCGCTCAAGTCGAACTGTACTTCGTATCCTCCGCAGCCTCCGCACTCTGGGCATTCGAGGCCGCAGATTTCTCCGAATCCAGCGCAGCCACTGCAATCGACTGTATCAACATAGGACATACACAATGAGCCTCACATCGCCAACAGTCAAGGCAGATTGATAAGTTGGAACATTGATGACCGGCTTGACGACCGGCACCACCGTCTCGCGAGCGACCTACCACTATGACTTTTGAACAGATCGGGTGTTTTGAACATCTTATCCGCCTCACCAGGATACGTCCGGCTTAGGCAAACCCTGAACAGGTGAGTCCAACCCATGATCTTGCTGAAGGTGACTTGCGGCAGTGCGCTGAAGTTGCTCAACGTGATGCCGAATCATTGCACGAAGGCCGCGGTTCAGACCAAGTGCGCTGTAAAACTCCTTAAGACGTTCGTAGTCGGAGTGGTAAATGCGCACGGTAATCTTGATAGTCTTCTCCTTACTCATGGCTTATTTTCTACCCCCAAATAGTTGAACGAGCCACTCGTACAGAATAACCAACACGGTGAAGAAAATTACGTCGCCGATCATGATCGCCACCACCTGCGCACGACGCTACCGCAGCCGCGCAGGCAGAGTCCTCCCGGCCAACCATCGTGCCGGCCGACGACGCAGCGCGGGTCGCAGTAGCGGAGCCGGCCGAAGAGGTTCACCGCGGCGCCAAGCACGCGGCCGATCATGGCTGCACAAGAGCTGCGACGAGCGCAGCAATGGCAGACACCGTGCAGATCGTGATCCAGATCAAGAAGAACCAGCTCCAATATGTCATGGTTTTTCCTTTCGCGGCGTCTGTCATCAAGAATCCAGGTCGGCGATAGGCGGACTCTCCGCACGTCGCTCCATTACATCAGCGTACTCGCGCAGCATCCTTGCCACATCGGCACGCTCGCCGTTGGAGACGTGCGTCAAGAAGCCAGGCTCCCAGGTGAAAAGCATCACGCAGAAGCCGACGCGCCCGCGCAGATCGGTCTCATTGACCCCAGCACCGATCCACGTAGTCATGCTCCACTTCGCAGTAGTCACGCTCCACTTCGCACTCATGGCTCCAGCCCCGCTTCGTAGCGGCGGTACTCGGCGACACGGAACTTCTCTGCGCCCAGCGCGCAGTGGATGCTGATGCGCTTCTCGTCTTCGGTGTTGCAACGAGAAGGGAAACACCGGCTCATCGGGTACCAATGCTCAAGACTGCCGTACTGCATCCTTTCTAGGCTCATGCCTCATCACTCCTCTAAGCCCGCAAGCTGCCGGCGCAGGCGAACTATTTGGTCCAGGCTCGGAACTGGGTTGCTCGCTGCGCTTCGATTCCCCACTCCATCCTCCACGACGGCAGTATAAATAGCGCCTGGTGTCCTTTGAATGGTCCACAAGGTAAGCCCATTAGGGACCTCAGGAGCACAGCCCACCTCTACGCCATCTTTCAACAAGCACACGCGAGCCACATCCGCATCGGCCGGAGCAATGGTCACACAAGTCAAGATAGATGCCAGCAAAACTGGCGCCATCATGTCATTTCACTCCCTGATGTTCGACAGAAAAGTGTCGGCCATCAGGTCTGTTTATAAAATCTCCACCCCATCGACACAGCGGGTGTTGAGCCTTCCACCATTCCCCGAGTTTGACATAATCGTCGGAATTTTGCAACCACCTTTCATCCTCGTACAGATCTAAATCAATTGCGAGCCTTAGAGTATGAAGGCTCTTGGCAATACCAACTCCTGCAGCAGCATTCGCATCAGCCTCCGCTTGGCTGCGGCCCACTTGATCTATGGCACACTCGTAACCGAATTCAAAGGCTTTCAGGACTAATCTTGCGGCCATGTTGCTAAACATCACCCGTTTCTGGCGCAGCGTTAGCGGCATCTTCATCTCCCCTCACCTTCTTGATGATCCACACCTCATTCTTGTCGCGGGGCGAGATTCTCAACATGAGATCTTTGAACTCCGTGCGGGTCTGTCTCACAACGTAGAGTTTGCGCCGAAGTGCATCTCCATTGTTACACTTGACACGCTTTCCCCACTTTGCAGCAAGCGCCTCTTCGAGTAAGCGCTCAAGTTCCCTACTAGAGGCATTGATGTAGGGCACTAATTCAATTCTTTCGCGAGGATGTGGGCCGACAAAGAAGTGGCGGCGGTCGGATGCACTACCCCGAAGATTTGGCCAGGCTGCAAGACAATCCCGGTGTTTGCCCATAGAGAGGAGGCGGGCCCGATGAGCAAATCGCTTACAGCAATGTCGGCCACTGGAATGTCGTAGCGCCCAATATAAAACGATGGATTTCCAAGCATCTGCACGTTCACTCCACCAATGCCAGCTCCGAATACCCCGTTTCCTCCTTCCCCTACACCTCCCCAATTGAAAACGTTAGCCTGGTTGGCCAAATCGGAATTTGCAAAAATGAGGCGCGGAGCGCCACTAGTTTCGTTTTGGAAGTTGAGAATATACACTGGGCGCTTTCGGGCCAAAATTCGTATAACTGAGCACCTAGCAGCGACGGCTGTATAGACTATTCTCGCTGCAGCAATGTGTCCCAAGGCAAACATGTGGTCAAAACCTGACATTTTCATTCTTCCTTATGGTTTGGTTACTTTACAAAGCGGTCCAGGTTGTACCGTCGCAGCGGCACAAGACCTCGAAAGCGCCTGTTGTGGTCGGATTGCAGTCGGTGGCGCTGTCACCGTCGCTGATGGAAAGAATCATCCCTTGATTACCTGACTCACAAGGCACGAGGGACAGATCCTCAAGAAGACCTCTGGGATAAACGGCGCCTTGATGCGCGACTCGAGATTGATTGCCTATGATTGTTTGCATCGCGAATGACTCGTTTGACCAGCAAAATCCGCTAAACCCGCCACCTGTGCCCGCATCCGCGACAGGCGTGCCACTGGTACTTGCGAGATCAAACAAGTTACCAGAAAAGATGTTGCGCATACCGTTGTTACCGGCAGCGTCTATTGGCGAGAGCGTAGCTGGATTGTCGAGCACGATTGGGCACAAAAATCCTCCACCCGTTTGCCCCTCAAAGTTTGCAGGTACCCAGCGGTGCCAGATATTGTTGGCTATTACGTTGCCACTGTTGCAGTTGCCAGTACTGCCGTCTGGGTACTCACAAGTAACACCAGTGTTCGTGAAATTTATGCCCCGAGAGATGCAGTAGCTGCGATCGTCACAAGAGAATACGTTGTTGGCGATGTTAGCGAAGTTGTAGCCTTGTATTTCAATTTGCGTTCCACTACGGTCGCATGTTGCATCGCCGGTTCCGCTACCTGTGCAACAGTCAAATGGCTCATTGAGGGCCGTACAGCACATGTGGTTAGGGTTGGTAAGGATACAACCTCTCGCTGTCGTGCGGGCTCCGTTACCGATCCAGGTATTTCCGGTAAGCTGGAGGTATGCACCCGCCTCAAGATCTCTCTGCCCGCCGGCCATTGGCAGCAGCAAAACGCCCCAGAAATCTCCAGACAACCCTTTCATGGAGAAGGTGTTGTTGGTGGCGCGAACTCCATCGGCCAGATACTTTACGAACATTCCTTTAGTTGTGGGTCTAAGCGAAGGATCTTCCTCGGTTGGTGAAAAGATCATCGAACCAGAGACCCAACAGTCCTTGCAGAAATGAAACTCAAGACCTCTTCCAGATCCGGCCACCTTACAATTGGTGAGCCAGACGCGGCGCGATGGGTAGTCTCCGCCATTGGTGACTCCCCTCCACTCATCACCGTTTACCCAAATGGCGCGGCAGATTTGGCCGTTGATCTCTGAATAATCGCCGTGAAGATCGTCGCAGGTGATTTGACTAGTAATAATCTGAACATCTTCCGCCTCTTGAATCTTAAGGGTGGCGGTGAGGGCCTGATCGTCACAGAGGTCTGTTGTTGGGTTGCACAGATCATGCATTGCTATAGTCATGTTGTGAAAGAGGATGTTGCTGGAAGGTACAGGCCCTCCAACAGCATCATCATCCCGTCCGTAGACGCGAATCATAGACATTCTGAATGGCGTTGCGAAGTCCTTAGAATTGTAGCTCCACTCAAGTATCGTTCTGTCGTATCCTGCACCTGCGAAGAAGATATCTGATCGCTCAAAGATTTCAAAACATCCCTGATCTGTGCTCATCGTGCCTGGAGTACATGTGAAGGTGAAGGTGCCGGATGGAATCATCACGAGGCAGCCGTTAGTGCAGGTAGCGCTCGCAATCACCTCAGCCAAACCGCTCGTTGTTGAACTGGGATACTGGCTAGGAATGAGCGTTACGCGCTGGATGCTAGAGTTGTTGATGTATGACTCTAGCGTAACGCCAGAATCTAAGATGATGCGCTTGTCGTCTATGGTAATTTGTGCGCTGGCCAACTGCGCGAAGAGCGCAAAAATCCCAACCAACACTGCGATTCTCATGAAAAAGTTTCCTTTCTTTAGGGCTGAAATGGCTCGCCGGTGCAGCCACCACAACCGGCCGGGTAGGCCGTACACGAGTCTTGAGGGTTGCAGCAAACGTCACCGATGCTGTTGCGACAGCAACAAAGGGGTTGCTCGGGGTCACCAGGATTTTTGCTAGTAGCTGATATGATTATATAGGCCGAGATGATCCAAACGGAGATAAGAAGGCTGTAAAGTAGAGACGATTTCATCGGTGAATCCCTCTAAAAAATTTCGGCCGCCCGCTCATCCATTTGGGGCTGGACTTTTGAAGAAAAAGCTCGGCCACAGAGGGTGAGTGCCGCATCGTAAGATGCTCCTCTGTGGCCGAGCAGTTTGGGAAAAAAGACCGTTTGGCTCCCGCGGGTTATCGAAGCCTTCGGGGGAACGGTCGGCTCCCCGCTCAATTCCTTCGGTCAGCTCCCCGCTCAATTCCTTAGGCGACGGTGCTCTTCATGAAGTCCTTCGCGGCGGCATTCTTCGCCTTGACGATGGTCTCGGCGCGAGCGCGGAGGGACGGGTTCTTCTCGAGGATCTCGCGCGCGACGGATGCGAGGCGCTCGTTGTCAATGTCCTTGGTCTTGACACCTTGCTGGCGCAGCGCCTTCTTCGCCAGCATCTTGGCGAGGGTGATGGCTTGAGTCTCGATTGGATCGGCCGACTTGAACCCACCCACGCGAACCCCAAAGTCGTAGCTGATGACGTACTCGTCGAGCTCCTTTTGGAGAACCTGGGGATCGGCGTTGCCCTTCTCGATCGCCTCCTCGATGACCTTGCGGAAGTTGTTCGAGAGATTCTCGCGGTAGGTCTGGTTCAGCACGTCTGCGTCGTTCTGGCGCAGACGGTAGCCATCGTAGAAGGGAAGAGAGAATTTCAGAGACACTCCCTTGATAGTGAGCTCACCGACCGGGGCGTCCTGTTGGATTTCCATGACATAGGCTCCTTTTTGAGGGTTGGGTATGGCGCGTTGCGCGCCGTGGGAACGGTTGAGATCATTGCACGGCGGAAATGGAATTGCAAGCCCTCGGTATGGCAGGTTTTAGCGAAACACGCCATACAACAGGGTTGATTCACTTGATTTCCTCTTCACTCGATTTCCTCTACACTCGTTGCACCGTGAGGCTTGTCGGCTTTATATACCTCGACAAACCAGATGTTGGGTTGCGCGCCTGTTGACGAAGTGAAGACGGTGATATAGTCGTAGGGCGATTTCCCACGCAAGGGGTCGCCGAACGGGCGAGTCTTCCGTGTTTGCTCGCGATCCCTCAGTCGCGCCGCATAAATACGCTGCCGAAACTGCTTCGCCTCCCTCTCTGAACTGAAGAAGACCCGAACGCCTTTAGGGCTCTCAAGCGCTCGATCAAGAATTGCCTTTGCATCAGCGAGCGACTCGGCCGGTGGTCTACCCATTTTTCGATCCTCCCACAGCTGCAGCTGCGTCTAGCGCCGAACGAAATCGGCTTGACCACTTGCGCTGGTCTGCTGGTTCAGCTCCGTACTCTTTGGCAAAAACCTCTCTCGACTCCTTGCCGCCTTCGCCGTGGAAGATCCCTTGACACCAGCAGTCACAATCTGGACCCTTAGCGTAGTGACAGGCATCGCCACAAACTCTGATCTTGGACTTGCTCATGAGATCCTCCCCGTCGTGTAGATGTACCGCAAATCTTTGCGGGCTCGCGTGATTGCGACGTAGCGTAGGTTGGATTCCTGTTGAATCTGCTCAGGGCTTGTGGCGTAGCGCGAGGGGATCAAGAACTCATCGAGGAAATGTACCGTATCCCACTCAAGGCCCTTAGCCTTATGAATCGAACTCAAGGTGACGCGACCAACAGGGTTATCCTCGAAGAGACGCTCGATACCTTCGCAGATTTGCTCCACCTTAGCCGTCTGGGTCAAACCCCCAATCAAGGCTCGGATAGATTCGACCTTATCCTCAAGCATGGTGAGTTGCTGCTCTTTGTCGCGCCCCCCACCGAGGTAGTTGGACTGGTTGACGTAGTAGATATCCAGGGCGTCGAGGACCAAATCCCGACTCGCCCCCTTCGGCACCTTGAGCTTCTTGATCAGCGTCGTGAGACCTTTTCCAATGTCGCGGCCCCTGACCTGAACGGCGATACCAGCACGGATGAATGAGAAGGCTGTACGAATCAAAGGGGCCACGTTGCGGCAGAGAATAGATGAACCGGCCGGCAAGTCCTTAGGGCTCCAGGATGCTTGCCTCTCAACTGAGCCCTCGATCGCGTCCTTTGCCCAGCGGATGGCGGGGACGATGCGCTGCGCCTCACGAATCACTTCCTTGGAGCAACGAAAGCAAATCGTGAGAGGAAGCTCGTGTGCATCCCAGGTCGTCTTGATCTTGTCGATACTTGTGTAGTCGCCGCCCCTGAAGGCATAGATGGCTTGATGCCGGTCCCCTACGGCAATGATCCGGCCCCCTACCATGTGGTACAGCGCTCCCCTATTCATGGCGCTCACGTCTTGAGCCTCGTCGACGAATACAGTGTCGAACGTGGGAAGGTACTCGGGAAAGAAGATTGCCGAAAGGTAGATCTGGTCGTCGAAGTCTATGAAGCCCGACTTCAATCCGACCTTCGTACTGAGACGAAGGAGGTCCCGAGCCACGTTGACATCTCCGTCACGAATGTAGAGGTTGTGCATTTCGGCGAGCTGGGTCCACTCCCCAACTTCATCTGGGACCAGCGAAAGATCTGGGTAGTCGGGAACGATGCCATAAGCCTTGGCGAGACCAACCAGCCGCACCACATCAGGATAGTCGTCGAACTCGAGCCTCATCGTGTCCTCGAGGAGCTTTCGGCACTTGTAAGCCTTCACGTCCAGCTTGCGAGGAATTCCCTTCATGCAGGCTCGATGACAAAAGGCATTGATTGTGCGAGACTCGCAGTTGAACGGAAGTTTGTCTCCGAGCGTTTTGGCAATGTCCTTGTTGAAGGCACAGGCCGCGATGGTTTCGAGGCTCGGTAGCTCGTTGGCAGTGACTACCATCGTAGAGGTTTTGCCTGTACCTGCCAAAGCATTCTGGACAAGCGACACGTTGGGGTGGGACTTGACGAATTGGACAATCTCGTTTTGCTCATCAGTGAGCTGCATTTTGTTGCCTTTCTCTACGCAGGAGGTTCCAAAATTTTCCGGAGCAGGCAGTTGAACAAAACTGGCTGCGTTCCGGGCGCTTGGTCCTGTATGATCGGCCGCACTCGAGGCATGGTCCAAAGGATCTGACGGGTTTTGTGTAGTACCATGGCCGGCTGGGGCCTGTAAAGAACTGCCGGCCTGGCCCGGTGTAGTACTTAGAAGTCGCCATGCGACTCACCTCGTACCTTAGGGCGGACGGGATCGCAGGAGTAAATCGGCTTCTTCTTTGTCAAAGCAGTCACGGCCTTCGCTGCTTGTTCGAGCCTGATGACGTTCTCGGCCCTTTCCTCCTCGGTCAACTCCACCTCTCGATATTCGGTGATCTCGCACTTGAAGGCACCTTGAAGTTCATAGACTGCGGTGATGCCGTTCAGATCCAGTGTACCTTCGAGGTTGACGCTGGGCGGCTCACCTTTCGCGATGAGGGGGCCAAAGATTCCCTTGCAGGTTCGGATGGCTTCGACCCGCTTGGCGTCGATGTCTGCGAACATGAAATGGCTGAAGTGGATCGTATTGGCCCAGTTGTCTACGTAGAAGCTGTCTACGTAGTCGAGGTTGAGCCCTTGTTCGACTAGGGAATCGACAATGGGGCCAATCTTTTTGATGTATTCGAGTCTTTCCTTGGGATTCATTTTTTGTTTCCTTCGTAGATGATGGCGATGATGGAAAGGATGGTGCAGAGTACGAGGGACGCAATAATACCCCTCATTCAAGGTCCTCTGCGGGCGACGTTTCTGTCGAAGCGGAGGTGCAGTTTTATGTGGTGTCCGTCAATCATCATTTCTCGTTATCCTTTCTCTCGCTGTGAAACGAAAGGCCCGCCTTGTTCGCGGCCTTGAGGGCACGCGCGATGGCGCGCTGCTGGTGGTAAACCTCCCACCGCTCACGAAAGGTAGCGGTTGGGAAGGCGGCCAGAAACGCCCGAACCGCTGCGGCTGGCGACCAAGGGGCCGGGATGTGGCGGTAGATCCAGTTGGAGATTTCGCCTGGTGTCATGGGGTAGTTTTACCTAAAACGGGGACTGTCTTCGTCGGTGCAGGAACACTCACGAAGAGGCATTTTGTGAACTACGCAGACACAATCCTGGTAGAAGAGGTGCTCGTGTCGATGAACCCAGCGAACCCAGCGAACCCAGCGAACCGATCCAGATTCGCTCTTTGAGAGGATCTTCTGGCCTCTATAAGTGGTGCCGATCGGGATAGAGCCTCCACAGAAGTCGCAGACGTGAGGCTTCCGCGCGGCCTTGGTGCGGAGAGGCCAGTAGTGGCACGCGACGTGAAATCTGGTTCGTAGTTGTCGGTCATGGTTCAGTTCTCCTCATACGCGACGAGTGAATTGAGTGGAAGGAATCGACCCCCGGCCGTCTCCACCATGTGACCGATCCAGATGTTTTTGCCATCGACTCGGATGGGGCCGAAAGCAACAACGGTAGCGTCTTCCTGGGACGCGACAAGCGTCTCTGCGTTGATGGAGATGATTCGAACGCGAGTCCCTTTGAGCGGCGGAGGCCATCCCATCGGAGTCCAATCGCGGAGGGTAGTCTTGATGATCACGACTTCTCCTCTTCTTCTTGAAGGGGGCGAACGTAGTTGGGCTGATCCTCGCCGGCCACTTGGCGAAGTGACCAAGCCTTAGCTTCGGCTTCAAGGCCAAGCAACTCGCGCACGAGCTCGGCGATTCTTTGGAGCGCTTTTAGTTCGGCGTCTCTGGCCGCCTCGAGCTCGGCCTTGAGTTTGCGGATGGTCCTGGTGCTCATTCTACTTCCTCAGTTGTTTGCGTAGCCAGTTGATGATCGAGGGGCGCCACGTACCGGACTTGAGCAGCTTCTCGAGCGCCTTGATCTCATTGTCGCTCATTCGACCACGTTTGTCAACCCGCTGGAAAATTCCCCAGACCTTCAGCCTTCAGTCTGGGGCTGGATTCCAGGGTACCAGCTGAAACGGCCGGAGGTGGCGGTCCCTCCGGCCGTCTCGGGAATGGGAGAGCGGCTTAGTCTGTGGGCTGCTCGTTGACGAGCCTCTGGGCCTCTTCGCCACACTCTGTGGCGGCGCGGATGATGCGGATGGCAGATTTGTGAACCTCGTTGTCCGGGGTTTCAAGCATTTGCGCGAGCAAAAGTGAGAGGCTTGCGAGCGCCTCGGCCCTCGGGGCGGGGACTGTGATGGTTAGGTGGATGAGGGTCCAATGCGCGTTTTCTGGACTTCGCGCCACGCTGTCGATGGTAGAATTCGCGAGGATCATGGGGGTTGCTTCCTTGTGGTTGGGGTGACCGAACCTGAGGGATTGTACCGTATGGGGGGTGGCGTGTCAATGGGCTTGGGTGCGCTGAGGAGCTTAGGTTACCGACCGTAGGTTACCGACCGTACCGCCCTCCCGTCCGTCCGCTCGGCCGGGTGGCGGAGGGTTGGGTGGGTCGGAGGCCCCTTGCAAGATTCGGGCCGACGGGACGTTGCGGGGTTAGGGGCCTCGTGCGGCTCATTTCCCTCATTGGTCTCATTGCACGGGTGGGGGCCCGTTTCGGGCGGGGGCCAAAACCCTCGGCGGCGTCTTCTTCTTATAGGGAAAAGGGGGGGGGGAGATCCCCTAAGGGCGCCGCGCTAGCAACCCTCATGCCAACCCGGCACGGTGGACGGGGCGGATTAGTGCAATGAGGCAAACGAGGCAAACGAGGCAAACGAGATCGCTAACCCCGCGATATTGCGTTCCTAGCACGCGTCATGCCGCCCCTTCGGTCTGGCTCCCCGCCGCGCGGCCACACAAGAGGCCCGAAACCCACGGCCCCTGCGGCCAAAAATCCCCCACAGGGCGCGAACCTTGGGGCAGCGTTTTGGCAAAAGAAACGGCCCGGCAGGTGGTGAGCCTGCCGGGCCGTCCGGGGGGCGCAACGCCTAGTCGGAGATCTTGTCGAACCCCACGTTGTGGAGTCGCACCATGTTCTCCGCCCACGCCTTGACGGCCGCCGGTTCGCCAAGCTTCTTCGCCTTGACGATGGCGTTCAGCCCGGCCCAGTCCTTGATCGTCGCGGGCTTCTTGATTTTCGCGAGCGCGGCGACGCGATCCCGCGCGGTCTTGAAGACGGGCTCGACTCGAGCGCCGAACCCTCCGGCCGGGACGGTCCCCGCCATCAGCGCAGCATGGCGCCGCCTCGACCCCTCGAGAAGCTTCGCGGGGTCTGCACCCGCATCGTCCACCGATTGCTTGAGCCCGTAGGCGACAAGGTACTCGGCGACTGCGGCGGGAATCGATTTCCCGCTGAGCGTCACCGAGCCTTTCACCTCGACCGTGGTATCGGGAATGTGGCCAGTTTTGAATCGTCGGAATTCAACCGTTGTCATTGCAGCACCTCATGCACCGTTGATTGGTGCAGCGTCAGTTTGGCAAACGGCGCGCCCGGCGTCAAGGGAAAAATTCCTACCCCAACCACCATGCGCCCCGAACTGGATCGGCCCCACTGGATCGGCTCTACACCAATTGGTGTAGCCTACACCAACCTGTGTCCCCTACACCAATCAGTGTAGCCTACACCAATCAGTGTAGCCCACCTCAACCGAATCCACCCCCACCCCC
>Ga0209002_10001986_pt1 | contig 16625 bp, 12 predicted proteins | sample Rifsed16ft2_FD_184010 | JGI IMG/M metagenome (GOLD analysis project Ga0209002, IMG submission 184010) | Soil microbial communities from Rifle, Colorado, USA - sediment 16ft 2 (version 2) | ecosystem: Environmental > Terrestrial > Deep subsurface > Rock core/Sediment | place: Rifle, Colorado...
GCTGGCGTCAATCAAGGGGCACTAGGGTCCTACGATCATGGCCGTTAACGAGATCCCAAATGGAAGCATCTAACCAGAAAGGCAACGATGATCCGGCAAAGGCACAAGCGCCAAGGCAGGGCATTGCTTCCCCCGGACTTCCACCCGGGAGTCGGCCATGAGCACGGAAATGCGCGAGCAGGCACTTCGTCAGCTGGCAGGTGAAACGCTGGAGTTGCGAGACGGGAAGTCCGCCAGCACCGCGGACGGACCAAGCTACTACCAGATACTCGGGGTGGGTGAAGATGCCGGCCCGGACACGCTGGCTGAGGCGTATGCCCGCCTGAGACGCCGGTATCACCCGGAGGGGAACCCTGGCGACCCTCTCGCGCCAGAGATCATTGCGTACCTTGACTCTGCGTACGCTGCGCTGATTGATCCTCAGCGACGCCACGCATACGACGAGGGCCTGATGAACGGCGGAGCCCGATCGACGAATGGCGGAGCTGCGCATACCAACGGCGGTACCCCGCACGCGAAAGGGGCCACAATTAGCGGCTCCTACGGATCAGAGGATGGGTACGGGGAGCGTGCCGCTGGTTCGATGCGGATGGGGATAACGGCGGAAGGACGCCCGAGGCCGGAAGCGCTTGCGCCTGAGGCCGGCGCCGGACGAGCCCGCCGACGCAGCGCCTACGCCGACAAGGACCTCACGATCGGCAGCGTACCCAGGAACGTGTGGTTCCTGGCCTGGCCGCAGATGGTCGCCGGCTCTCTCCAGACCCTGGACACCATGTCGGACCTGATATGGGCCGGACGTGGCTTCGGCACGCGCGCCATCGCGGGTCTTGGTGCCGCGCAGCAATGGTCGCAGGTGGTAATGACCGCGCGTATGGGTCTGGACACGTCCAGCCGCGCAATGATCGCCCGCGCGGTGGGAGCCGGCGATGTCGCGACGGCGAACCACGTTGCTGTCCAGTCGTTCACCCTCAGCAGCACGATCTCCATCGTGGCGGCAGTGCTTGGTGTGCTGTTCACGGACTTCCTGTTGCGCATACTAGGTGTCAGTGACCGCGTGATCGCCGAGGGTGCCAACTACATGCGCTGGCAGTTCGTCGCCTCAGCGACGATGGCGTTTTTTATGATGGGCGGCTCAGTCCTACAGGCCGCTGGGGACACGATGACGCCGATGAAGGCGCAGGTCGTGACGCGCATCATCCACCTGATCCTCTCGCCGCTTTTGATGTTTGGGCTGTGGATCTTCCCAAACTGGGGCCTTGCTGGCGCCGCCATCGCCAATGCTATCTCGCAGTTGGCGGGCGCGGCGATGAACTTCCACGCACTCTTCAACGGCACTTCGCGGCTCCACTTGACGTTCCGCGGCTTCTATTTCGATTGGCCGCTCCTGGGACGGATGGCGCGTATCGGCGCGCCAGCCTCGGTCACGGGGATGGAGCGCGCGTTGGCGCAGCTCATCCTTGTCGGCCTCGTGACGCCCTTCGGCGACGTCGCATTGGCGGCCTACTCGCTGACCAGCCGGGTGCAGATGATCGCCAACATGGGGAGCATGGGCGTGGGTCAGGCCGCCGGCATCATGGTGGGCCAGAACCTGGGCGCCGGGAAGCCGGAGCGGGCCAAGAGCGCTGTGCTCTGGTCAATCGGCTACACCATGGCCATCAAGGCGGTCGTGCTGGGGTTGATTGTCGCCTTTCCGACGCTCTTCCTCTCTATCTTCAGCCATGACAAAGAGCTCGTCGCGACCTCGACGAACTGGCTTTATATCCAGGCGGTGGGCTTCTTCGCTATGGGCGCCTCAATGGTCTTCATGCAATCGTTCAACACGGCTGGCGACACAATGATGCCGATGTTCGTCACGTTGATCAGCATGTGGTTCGTGCAGCAGCCGCTGGCAATCATGCTCTCCGGCGTGGCGTTGGACTGGACCATCTTCGGCTGGGCAGTGCCTATCCCGACCATCGCCAATCTTGGCCAGTACGGGATTGCGTGGGCGATCGTCATCGCGATCGCCGCCCGCCTCCTCATCTACGTGCCGTACTTCTTCTGGGGTCCTTGGACCAAGAAAGAGATCCTGGCGGGTGGCCGCGGCATGGGTATGCGGGGAGGACACTGACCCGGCGAGACGTTCACTTTACTTAGATAGCTCGCCTCTTCGGTCGACGGGAGTATCCAGGAAGACCAATGGCTCAGGAAAGCTCAGGGCGGTCACACGTGGAGTGGCAGGAAAGCGCACTCGGCAACGGACATGCCGTCCTCGACAAGGCGGCGGACCTTTACGCGGTCTTCGGCGTCGAACGGGATGCTGATGCCGATACGCTAGCAGCAGCCTACGGGCGACTTCGGGGGCGGTATCATCCTGAGCGCAACCCGGGAGACGCCCTGGCCGCGGAGATCGTCCGTTACCTGGATGGCGCCTACGCGGTCTTGATCGACCCAACCCGCCGGCGCGCATACGACGCCGACCCTGGTAACGGCCACGCGAACGGTATCCCAGGTCTGATGAACGGGGCCGCAGTGGATGGGACGAGCAACGGTCGCGTCGCTGTTGCTGATGCGCCACGTGGAGTGGCTGAGCCGGCCGTTTCGTCAGCCGTGGAAGTCGCTCAGGGCGAGGCATACGGGCGTGGCGGGCGCAAGAGCGCCTACGCGAGTCGCGACCTGACCACAGGGAGCATCCCCAAGAACCTCTGGTTCCTGGCGTGGCCCCAGTTCATAGAGGGGCTCCTGAGCGTCGCCGACCAGATGGCGGACCTGTTCTGGGCCGGCCGCGGCTTTGGCGCGAGAGCCATCGCCGGCATCGGGGTGGCCCAGAACTACGCGCAGCTCGTCATGACCGGCCGTTTGGGCATCGATATGGGCATGCGCGCGATGGTGTCGCGCGCGGTCGGTGCCGGCGATCTTGCGCTGGCCAATCATGTAGCCCTGCAGGCCTTCACGTTGAGCGGCGGTCTGTCGCTGGTTTTGGTCATCCTCGGCGTCGTCTTCACCGAGCCACTGCTTCGCATCCTGGGCGTAAGCGACGCCGTCGTTGCTGAGGGTGCTGCGTTCATGCGCTGGCAGTTCGTCGCCTCAGCGACCATCGCCTTCCGGATGATGAGCGGGGCGGCCCTGCAGGCCTCGGGCGACACGCTGACGCCGATGAAGGCGACGAGCATAACGCGCGTCGTGCACTTCGCTCTTGCGCCTTTCTTGGCATTTGGCTGGTGGGTGTTCCCGGAGGTGGGCCTCATGGGCCTGGCGATGGCGAACGGCGTAGGTCAGCTCTTTGGCGCCGCCATCAACTTCTTTGCCCTGTTCAGGGGGACCTCCCGACTGCAGCTCACACTGACTGGCTATAGCGTGGACCTTCCGCTGCTGTGGCGGCTCACAAAGCTCGGAGCGCCGGCCTCCATCACGCAGATGGAGCGGGCCATCTCCCAGCTCCTCCTCTTCTACTTCGTTACCTTCTTCGGTGACTATGCCGTAGCGGCGTACTCGCTCACGCGTCGAACCGAGATGTTTGTGAACATGGGGAGCTGGGGCATCGGCAACTCGGCGGGCACCTTGGTCGGCCAAAACCTGGGGGCGGGAAAGCCCGAGCGCGCCAAAGCCGCCATCGTCTGGGCCACCGGGTACGTGGCCATCGTGAAGACGGTATTAGGGGGGCTGCTCTTCGCTTTCCCGGTGCTATTCATCTCTGTGTTCAACGAGGACCCCGAGCTGCTGCCCCTGGCGGTCATCTGGCTGCGGATCCAAGTCCTTGGGTACCTCGCCATGGGGATGACCCAAGTGATCATGCAGGCCATCCAGACGGCAGGCGACATGATATTCCCGATGGTGGTGACGCTGGTTTGCGTCTGGGGGCTGGAAGTGCCCCTGTCGTATACGCTTTCTCGCTGGACAGACCTGGGTCAGTACGGCATCGCCTGGGCGGTCGTCATCGGGCTAACGGTGCGTTTGGCTATCTTCATCCCGTATTTCTTGTCGGGTCGCTGGACGCGCAAGGCGTTGATTGAGGACATCCGAGGAAAGGTTGGCACACAGTGGCGGATAACGGACTAAATGAGCAGCGGCGCGAAACGGGCACCGACGTGCCCGAGCGCGCTTCGCAGGTCGGCACGCTGTCTCTCAAACACGAGAACCTTTACGCTGTCCTTGGCGTAGACCCTCAGGCCGACGCAGATGCTTTAGCGGAGGCCTACACGCGCCTGCGCCAGCGGTATCACCCGGACCGAAACCCGGACGACCCGCTCGCGCCGGAGATCGTGCGCTATCTTGACACCGCATACGCGGTGCTGATTGACCCAGAGCGCCGCCGAGCCTACGACGCGACCGTCGGGAACGGCGCCGCGACCGACCGCGCTGTGCCCTCTGGCAACGGGATGCGTGGCTCCACCAACGGCCATGTAGCCGTGGCGGAGCCGGTAGAAACTGCGCCTGATGCGCCAGCGGCCCGTGCCGCCTCGATTGTCACAGAAAACGGCGCCTCACCGAAGGCTGACCTGCTCTCGGACCTCGGAACGGGTCGTGGACGCGGCGGCGGTCGTCGAACCTCGTACGCCAATCTTGACTTGACAACAGGGAGTATCCCCAAGAACCTCTGGTTCCTTGCATGGCCGCAGATGGTCGAGGGCGTCCTCAACGTCGTGGACCAGATGGCGGACCTGTTCTGGGCGGGCCGTGGCTTTGGTTCTCGCGCCATCGCCGGCATCGGTGTTGCCCAGACCTACACTGGGATGGCGATGACGGGGCGCATGGGGATTGACACTGCTATGCGCGCCATGGTTTCGCGGGCGGTCGGGGCTGGAGATGTCGCTCTGGCAAACCACGTTGCTCTGCAGGCCTTCACCCTGAGCGGTGGGTTCTCTTTGCTCATGGTCTTTGTTGGCGTCTTTTTGACCGAACCCCTGCTGCGCCTTCTGGGCGTGAGCGATGCAGTCGTCGCTCAAGGCGCCATGTACATGCGGGTCCAGTTCATTGGGCAAGGGACAACGGCCTTTCGAATGATGAGCGGGGCGGCGCTGCAGGCATCTGGAGATACGATGACGCCTATGAAGGCAACGGCGGTGGTGCGCGTCGCTCACATCATCCTCGCTCCCTTCCTAGCGTTCGGGTGGTGGTGGTTCCCCAATTTCGGGCTCACTGGCTTAGCCCTGGCCAACGTCCTAGCCCAATTCCTCGGCGTCGTGATGAACTTCCACGCCCTCTTCCGCGGCTCTTCTCGATTACATCTGAGCCTCCAAGGCTATCGCATGGACTTTCCCCTGCTGTGGCGCATCGCTAAGCTTGGCGCTCCAGCCTCGGTGAACAGCCTTGAGCGGAATCTAGCCCAGCTGATCATGGTACGGCTGGTCGCCCCCTTTGGTGATTTCGCGCTCGCGGCCTTCTCCTTGACCCGGCGCGTGGAGATGTTCGCGAACCTGGGCAGCCAGGGCCTCGGTCAGGCTTCAGGTATCATCGTGGGGCAGAACCTGGGAGCGGGGAAGCCGGAGCGTGCCAAACAGACGGTGCTGTGGGCTACCGGTTATGTGATGGCCGTGAAAAGCGTCTTCGGCGCGGTGATCTTCGCCTTCCCCCTCTTCTTCCTGTCGATCTTCAACCAGGAGCCTGAGCTCCTTTCCGTGGCCATTATCTGGCTGCGGATTCAAGTGGCCGGCTATCTTGCCATGGGTATCGGCCAAGTGGCGATGCAGTCCTTCCAGACCGCAGGCGACACACTCGTGCCGATGCTCGTGACGCTGTTCAGCATGTATGCGGTAGAAGTGCCGTTGGCCCTGGCCCTCACGGCTTGGACGGATCTCGGCCAGTTCGGCGTGGCCTGGGCTATCGTGATCGCCATGCTCGTCCGACCCATGATCTACATCCCGTATTTCTTCTGGGGGCCGTGGACGAAGAAGCAGGTCTTGGGGGGCGTGGGCGGACGCCGCGGCATGGGCATGGGGGGTGGGCACTGAGGCGATTTCGTGCGCACTGGCTCCCCAGGTAGGACTCGAACCTACGACCAAGCGGTTAACAGCCGCCCGCTCTACCACTGAGCTACTGGGGAATCCGTCGTCCCATTATAGCCGAGCCGGTGGAGGCCACAAGGGCTCAAAGCCACCGCGAGCGCCAGAAGACCAGGGCTAACAACGCTGCCACCGTGCCCATGAGGCCTAGCGCGCCGAAGTAGCCGACCGGCCACTCCAGCTCGGGCATGAAGCGGAAGTTCATGCCATAGACACCGGCGATGAGCGTGGGCACCATGATGATCACCGTCAAGGCCGTGAGACGGCGCATGACCATGTTCAGAGAGTTCGAGACAACCGAGAGGTACGCGTCGAGGGCGTTGCTCAGGAGGTCCCGCTGGAGGTCGATGCTATCGAGGAGCCGGTTCAGGTGGTCATAAATATCCTGTAAGTAGGGGCGAGATCGGTCATCCAACACGTTGCTGAGGTCGCCTCGCAGCAAGACGTTCAGCACGTCCCGCTCCGGGGCGACCACGCGTCGCAGCGCCAGCAACTCCCGTCTCTGTGCGAACAGGCGCCGCAACACCGACTGGTCTGGCCGGCCAAAGATGGCGACCTCAATGTCATCCATCTCGTCCGATAGCTGGTCGAGGATCGGGAAACAACGGTCCACGATCGCGTCCAACAGCGAGTACACGAGCCAGCCGGGCTCTTGGCCAAACTGACTGTGATCGCGAAGCCAGCGCTCTTTGGTCTCACCCAACTCAAGCAGCGGCCCCCGATGCACGGTGACCACGTAATTCGGGCCAACAAAGACCTCGATTTCGCTCAAACGTAGCTCGTGGTCTTCATACCGCGCGGCGTAGAGGACCAGGAAGTAATGGTCCTCGTACTCTTCCACCTTGGGCCGCTGGTGGCCGCGACGCACATCCTCGAGGGCCAGTTCGTGGAAGCCGAACTGCTGTCGTAAGAACCCGATGTCTTGGTCCGCTGGGTCCGCCAAGTCGAGCCATAGCATGTGTTGCGGCGTTCTCAGGAGATCACCTACCTGCTCTGGCGGCACCTGCTCTTGAAAGGAACCGTCGGCGGCATGCAGGGTGATGTCGATCACGGCAAGCTTATCCTACCATAGAGACGCAGGGCGACTTCCGGTTTCGGACGCTGGGAGGGTTAGAGCCTCATTGCCAGCTGATGGGGCGCCTCGGGTGAGGACGGTCTTGGCCTGGATCTCCTCGTAGTGCGCCCCGCCCATCCACCACCTCCGGAGGAGAAGATTAGGGTCAAGCATATGAAATGGAACACACGTTCTGCAATGGAGAGGTTGCACTGGTCGCGGTGATGGCAAGGAATGTAGGGGCAATTCAAAGGAATTGCCCCTACATTGGTTTATAGCAGGTCGGGTTTTACTTGAGCCGGCGCAGCTCCGGCACGGCGAGCCAGATGACCAGGCTAACGATAGCCATAATGGCTCCGCCCGTGGCAAGTACGATCGGCACGCCAACGATATCGCCGAGGATGCCAATGGGCAGCACGCCGAGCGGCATGAAGCCCCAGGTCATCATGTAGACGCCCATCACTCGGCCACGAAGCTCGTCGGGGATGGACATCATGACCACAGTGTTGTTCATTGCCATGTAGGCGTTGCTCGCGATGCCGAGGAGCGCCAAGAACCCCAGCGAGACAAGAAACACGAAGGACATCGGCACGAGACCTAGGCCTTGAGTGACCTCGCCTTTGCCAACCCAAGTCGAGAGATATGGCGCGAGGGCGAAGAGGGTGATCATTGTGCCAAAGCCCAAGGCGGCGACGATCATGATCTTGCCTTTGGCCTGGATATCGCCCATTGAGGCGACGACGAGCGCACCGAGGAGTGCGCCGACCCCGCTTGCGCTCATCATGATCCCGAGGCCTTGCGGCCCGACGTGCAGGATGTCTTTAGCATACACCGGCAGCAACATCATGTACGGCATGGCAAAGATCGCCGGTACCGTGGCCAGGATCATGAGACTCATGACAAGGCGGTTCGAGCGGAGATAGCGAAGTCCTTCCAGCCCGTCGCCCCACATGCTCCCTCGCTCGCGCCTCCAGCTCTCAAAGCCGGCGTTCACAGCCGGTAGCATGATGAGGAACAGGACGACAAAAACGTAGGAGCCAGAGTAAACGAAATACGTCCCCGCAAGACCTATGGCTGCGACCAGGATACCAGCGACGGTGGGGGCGATGATGCGGGTGAAGTTCATGCCTGCCGAGTTGAGCGCAATGGCGTTCATCAGGTTGTCGGTCCCCACAAGCTCTGCCACGAGCGCCTGTCGTGCAGGCATGTTGAAGGTCATGGTCGCCCCGGCGATGAGAGCGACCGCTATGACGTGCCACACCTGGATAAGGCCCGTGACGATGAGAAAGCCGACAGCGAAGGCGAGAATGCCGGTCAGGCTCTGCACGAGGATGAGGACGTTCCTTTTCGAGACGCGGTCGGCGATGACCCCGCCAGGGATAGCGAGCAGGAGCATCGGGATCCCTGAGACTGCCCCGACGATGCCGAGAGCGGTGGTCGAGCCGGTGAGGTCGTAGACGAGCCACTGGCGAGCGAGCATTCCCATCTGCATGCCAATGAATGAGAAGAGCATGCCGATCCAGTAGATGCGGAAGTCGCGCAGCCGCAGGGAGCTGAAGGTGCGAGCCCAACCCCCCGGAGGCGTGAGCACCATCGGGCCGCCCATGCCAGGTCCCTGCATTTGACCCACGGCGTCGGATCCACCCCTACCCATACCACCACCCCAACCTCCACCGCCACCCCAGCCACCGCTGCTCCCTGGCTGGCGAGGTTGAGTTGCTTCACCGCCGTTTGCGTGTCCGTTCACCTCCGGGCCTGCTGGGGCCTGAGGCGTCATCGTCCTTAGGTCGTCTCGGTCTCGCGCCATAGGAGAAAAAATCCTTCCCAACCGGGGTCCGGCTGCTGAGTGGGTTCCGCCGTCGGGCCGAAGGCGGTCAGGGAGGCTGGTTAGTGAGCAGGAGTCTCAACTGTTTCGGCGAGCTGGGCTTCAAGCTGGCCCAGGTGCTCTCGGTAATGACCCAGCTTCTGCTCCCACTGCTCGCGCATCTCGCTGAGCTTCTCGATCTTCTGCGTGATCAGGCGCAACTGCGCCTCCGTGACCTCGATCGCGTGCCGCAGCTTCAGTAGGCGCTCCGCAGAGGGCATGTCGCGGAACGACGCGCGTAGCGCCGTCCGCACCTCTTCGGCTTCTACCATCTCCTTGATTTCAGAGAGGGAGAAGCCAAGCATCTCTTGAAGCTGTCGAACCAGCTGGATGCGTTGGATGTCCTCTTCGGTGTACAGGCGAAAGCCGGACTCCATGCGCACGGGCGGCGGCAACAGGCCTCGCTCCTCGTAGAAGCGGAGGGTCCGCTGCGTCAGCGCTGTGCGCTCGGCGACCTCACCGATGCGATAGTAGTGTTCGCCTGCCGCACGTGGTCCCATGACCGTGCCTCCTGTCTCCCTAGTATAACCGGTGTCTCCTTAACGTCAAGGTGACAGAGCCTGTGTTGGCCTTGCGCGTCGTTTGAGGGTGCTATACTGCCGCTGCTCATGTCCGGCGACGCTGTGATGCCCGACCGCCCCGCCGCGGGGGCGCAGTTGATGTCGGCCGGCCTTCTCGTGGCGGGAGGCTTCCTCGGCAGCCGACTTCTCGGGCTTTTACGCAATATAGTCATTGGCCAGCAGTTCGGCACGACGCCCGAGCTCGACGCCTATTTCGCCGCCTTTCGCCTGCCGGACCTGCTCTTTCAACTCCTGGGCGGCGCTGCGCTGAGCGGCGCCCTTCTGCCGATGTGGGCTCAAGCCAGGCGTGAGAGCGCCGCTGCTGCCCATCGCCTGGCCAGCGCCGTGCTTACGCTGGTCGGGCTAGGCACGGCGTTGGTCGCTGGCGTGGCGTTTGTCATGGCTCAGCAGATCGTGCCGTTGACGGTGCCGGGGATGCCCACTGAGCTTCAGCAGGTTACCGTGGGGATCACGCGCGTACTACTCTTATCGGCGTTTTTCTTCAGCCTGAGCGGCCTTATCAGTGGCATCCTGCAGGGAAGCGAACGCTTTTTGCTGCCTGCCCTGGCGCCGCTCCTGTACAACGCTGCCATCATCGCGGCGGCGCTGTTGGCCCCGACGGTGGGCATCGAAGGGATGGCGTGGGGCGTAGTGGTCGGGGCGGGGCTGCACCTGGCAGTCCAGCTTCCCGGCCTGCGAGCCCTGGGTTTCGTGTACCGATGGACCCTCGGTCTCCGGGAGGCTGGGGTGAGGCAGGTGCTTCGCCTCACGGGCCCGCGGTTGCTCGGTCTGGTGGTCGGCCAGTTGCATTTCGTCGTCGCGACAGTGCTGGCCACGCTGCTGGGCCCCGGGAGCCTGGCTGCCCTCTCGTACGCCTGGGTCGTGCTGATGATGCCGATCGGGGTGTTTGGCATGGCCTTGGCGACGGCGTTCTTTCCGGCGATGCTCGCTCAAGGAGCCGACGAGGACCGGGCCGGCCTTTCCGCCAGCGTGGCCTGGGGTCTGCGCCTAGTCCTCTTCCTGGCGGTCCCTTCGACGGTGGGCTTATTCCTCCTGAGCGACCAGATCGTGCAGGCATTGTTCCAGCGAGGCGAGTTCGGCGCGAGTGCTACGGCGGTTACGGCTGCAGCGCTGGCCGTCTATGCGATCGGACTACCGGGGCACGCGGCGCTGGAGGTGCTGATCCGCGCCTTCTATGCCCTGCGCGATACCACATCGCCGTTCGTCATCGCAGTTCTGGGCCTCGTCGTGAATGTGGCGACCAGCCTCGCGCTAATGGAGCCGTTGGGCGTGCGTGGATTGGCCCTCGGCTCGTCGCTCGCGGCTCTCGGAGAGGCGTGCGTCGCCGGTGCGCTATTATGGCGCAGGATCGGTCCGTGGCGAGGGGCATCGTCGCTCTTTCGCGTCGGGCTGGCGAGCGCGGCGATGGGGGTGGTGGTTGTGTCGGTTCGTGCTCTTTCACTGCCGGCGCTCCTGTCGGCAACCATCGCCGTGGGGACCGGCGCTGTTGTGTTCTTGGCGCTGGCGTGGCTGCTTGGCAGTCAGGAGCTGCGCTGGCTGGTGGCCTGGACGAGAGGCGAGGGCTAAGCGAGGCCATAGTCTTGCAGTGATGCGACGGCCGAGAGGAGCTCCTCCGGCGTGGGCGTGGCGTTGCCGAGGCGCTGGACCACGATCCCGGCAGCAGCGCTGGCAAGCTGGGCCGCCTCGATCAGCGGCGCACCGGCCGTCAACGCCAGCGTAAGGACACCGATGACGGCATCACCCGCGCCCGTGGTGTCGTAGACCTCCTGCTGGTTGGCGGCCGACAGCGAGGACACGCGACCCTCCGAGTCGATGAAGGACATGCCGGCGCTGCCGCGGGTGACCACGACCATTTGGGCGTTGAGACGCCGCTGCAGGTCGCGCAGAGCGCGGCCGACAGCCTCTTCATTCGGGAGCGGCCGTCTCAGGGTGGCTTCCGCCTCTTCGAGGTTGCACCGGACCAACACGCAGCCTCGGAACTTGCGGAGATCACCCTGGCTGTCGACGGCCACGAGCGAGCCGGTGCGCTGGCTCCAGGAGACTGCCTCGGCGACGACGGACTCGTCGACGACGCCGCTCTTGTAGTCGGAAATCAGCAGCGCTTCGGTGTCCGCTAGGCTCGCCCGCAGCATGGTCAGCAGTTGGCGGCGCACCTGCGGCGCCAACTGCTGCCGTTCTTGGCGGTCGATGCGGACGACCTGCTGAGGGAAGCGCAGGCTGACCTCGGCAAGGACTCTCGTTTTGGTCGTCGTCTTACGGCGCGGGTCGGTGACAATGCCATCGAGGGCGACGCCCTTGGCGGCAAGGCCATTGATCAAATCATCGCGCGCTTCGTCTTGGCCGACGACGCCGACCACCCGCGCGTCCCCACCAAGGGCGGCGATGACCAGCGCGGGGTTGGCCGCCGCCCCGGGAATGGTGAAGCGGTCACGGAAGGCGAGGACAGGCACCGCGGCCTCACGGCTCAGCCGCTCCGCCCGCCCGACCACGTACTCATCGAGGCAGAGGTCGCCCACCACGGTGATCCGACGCCCCGCCAGGCGTGGCACCCAATCGCCGAGGCTCATGCGAGGCGACCCACCACAACGACGACGCCGATGACCACGGCCAGAAGGCCGGGGAGGCCGAAGATGGCAGGGCCGCCAAGGAAAAGGGCGATGGCTCCTGCAAGCAGCACGGACGCGGTGCCGATGATCTGCAGCGGCAGGCCTCGTTTGTAGCGCACAGCGCGACTCATCGCCCCGGCGAGAAGCAAGCCGAATCCCCAGCCGAGGAGTAGCGTGAAAAAGCCGCGAAGCGGGAGCAGGGCCCAGATGAGCCCGCCGGCGACGGCCAGGGCGGCACCGACGCCGATCGCCCCGAGGTAGTGGGTCCAGGTCAGCTGATAGATGGGAGAGCGCTGCAGACGAGCGCAGTTGCGGCAACGAGCGCCGGTGGGCGTCTGCACGAGGCAGCGGGGGCAGATCGGCGTCTCGCACTTGTTGCAACGCAGAAGGGTCGCCACCGACCGATGGGTGTTGCAATACAGCAGCGGCGGCTCGGCGGTGGTCATGACTGAGCAGTGCTGGTGTCCGGCCGCCAGGCGTTGGGCCCGCGCAGGGCTTGGAGGAGTACCAATGCAACGAAACGGGGCAGCCGACCAAGCTGGCGTCGCCACCGCCAGGGCATTCGGACGAGGCGGAAGAGCCATTCGAGTCCCAGGTGGCGCATGAGACGGGGGGCGCGAGGCACGCGGCCGCTCAGTACATCGAAGGAGCCGCCCACGCCGATAGCGATGGGCACGCCAAGCGCCTGTTTGTGCCGTGCCAGCCACGTTTCCTGGAGGGGCGCGCCGAAGGCGACCAGAAGAATTGAGGCGCCGCTCGCCCGAATGCGGCCTACGAGCGCTTCCTCGCCTTCTTTCGGGAGGTGGTTCCCTTGGGCGGGCCCCATCTCCGCTCCGGCAAGGCGCAGCGTTGGGAATCGGTGCACTAGGACAGCGGCAGCCTGCTCGGCGACGCCCGGGCCGGCACCAAGCAGATAGATGCTCTCGCTGCGGCGGGCGGCGATGGAGGCGAGGGAGACCACCAAGTCAACGCCTGGATGGCGACAGGGTAAAGGGCGGCCGAGCAGCCAGGAAGCGACGACGATGCCCGTTCCGTCGGCCAAGCGAAGGTCGGCCTGGAGGAGCGCGTTACGGAAGGCAGGGTCGTCGCGGGCAAGGACGAGGAACTCGGGGTTCACCGTTGCCACTTGGTGCGGGCTGCGCTCGTCCAGCAACTGCTCGAGTCGTGCCAGCGCCTCGTCGGCTGTCAGGCTGTGAATAGTCACCCCGAGGATGGGTACAGACTTAGGCGATGGCTCTGAAGCGAAGCTATCCATTGCAGTCGAGCGCGCGTTGCGCGGCGGCCAGCACGAGCGTCGGTGACAGCTCGCGCAAGCACGGGCGGGGTAAGCATCCTTCGCGCAAGCCAAGGCCGTCGCCCACGTAGAAGCAGGGGCTGCAGGCAAGCTCGAGGCGCACCACGTCCGCGTAGCTGCGCCCTGCGGTCCAGGGGCCCCAGGCCCTGTGGTTTGAAGGGCCAAAGAGCGCGACTACCGGCGTGCTCACGGCCGTGGCGAGGTGCATGACGCCGCCGTCGTTGGCGATGAGCAGGCGGCAGCGGGCCAGGACCGCAGCGAGCTGTGACACGCTCGTCCGGCCTGCCAGGTCGATGCACGGCGCCGGCAGGTTGGCGGAGACAGTCCGAGTCAGGCCGACCTCCTCAGGACCCCCGACGAGAACGACGCGGGCGCCCCGGTCCTGAAGAGCGCGAGCGAGCGCGGTGAAAGCGGCGATGGGCCATCGGCGTGCCCGGCTGAAGTCACCGCTGCCCGGGTGGAGCGCGATGAGCTCGCCCCCATTCGGCAACTTTCCCGCGGCCCAGTCCATCGCCTCGGAGGAGATGGGGACCTCGAGCGGACCTGGTTCACCCTGCGCACCTAACAAGCCGGCGACGGCGAATGCATACTGCACTTCGTGCATGGCGCCGAAGCCATCGTCCTTGACGCGGTGGGTGAGGAAGATGCCCCGGCCGTTATCGAGGCCGGCGCGCGTTGGCGCTCCGGCGGCCGCACAGAGAAGAGCGTATTTTGCGGCGCCGAACCGCGTTGTCAAGTGGTGGAAGAGGGCGATTGCATCGAACCGTCGGTCTCGGAGCTCGGACAGAAGGATCATACTTTGGCGAAGGGCATCCAGGTTGACGGCGTTCCATGGCTTGTCGAAGAGGGCTTTGGGAAAGGTGATCACGTCGTCTACGAGGTCAGTTCCTCGAAGGACGGCCGCGCTGTGTGGTGGCACCAACGCGGCGAGGTGGTCCGCTGGGCGGGCGATACGGAGGGCCCTCAGAGCCGGCGTCGCTGTCAGGACGTCACCGAGATCGGCAAGCTTGACTGTGAGGACTCTCATGGGCGCGGAGAGCCCTGGGCCGCTTGCTCGAGCGCGTCGAGGGCCGCTTGCGCGGAGCGTTCCCAGGTGAAGGTGGCGGCACGTTGCAGGCCAAGAGCGCGGAGCCGTTCGCGCAGCGCTTCGTTCGTGCAAACTCGGTAGATGGCTCGGGCGATGTCGAGGGTGTCCTCCGGGTCAACTAGAATGGCGGCCTCGCCGGCCACCTCCGGCAGTGAGCCAGCGTTGGAAGCGATCACCGCGGTGCCGCAGGCCATCGCCTCGATCACCGGCATGCCAAACCCCTCGAACAGCGAAGGCAGCACCAAAACGCGGGCGTGGCGCATGAGGGCAGGGAGGTCCTCCGGGGGGAGGAAGCCGGTCAACGTTATCGCCTGGCTGACTTCCTGCATCTGGTCGAGCAACTCCGGAGGTACCCAGCCTTTCTCACCCGCCAAGACGAGGCGCTCGGAGAGGCCCGCCTCTCGTCGGAGGACCGCGAAAGCTTCGACAAGGCGACCGACGTTCTTTCGTGGATGTAGGGTGCCCACGTAGAGGATGTAATCGCCCTCAATGCCGTACTGCGCCGCAAGGCGCTCACGCTCTCCGGCTGTAGGGTACGGCGTGAACTCCTGGGACGGGGCGAGATAGACGACCGCTATGCGCTCCTCAGGTACATTGAGATGCTCCATCACGTCTTCTTTCGTCACCTGTGAGTCGACGAGGATGACTTTGGCCCAGCGTGCGCTGAGCGCGGTGAAGGTTCGCAGATACCAGTGGTCCAACGCGTGATACGCCTCTGGGTAGTAAAGGTAACCAAGATCGTGAATAGTGACCACGCTACGAGGGTGGACGATCGGCAGGACGTGTGCCGGCACAAACAGGACGTCTGGTCGCTGCCGCACCATCTCCCAAGAGAGGCGTAGCTGCGTCCATAGGCGCGGGAAGCGCAGAATGCGCTCCCGTGTATTCGGTTGCCAGGGGAAGAGGGTGCCCTCCGGAGGCTCGTTGAAGTAGAGAAGGAACTGGTGGTCGCGAGCACGCTCGAGGCCCAGGAGTGCCTGGAGAAGGTGAAGCGAGTAGTTCTCCGGGCCAGTGCGGTGTAGACGGGTGGCCCGGCTCGCGTCAACTCCTATGCGCACCGGCTGCCTCTTGCAGGACGGAGTCGCATTCCTGCAGGACCGAGAGCGCGGGCATCTCTCGGATGCATGGGTGGAGCGGCAACTCCGCTTCGCTGTAGTCTAGGCGGTTGCAGGGGACACAGGCTAGGGGCGAAACTACGGTCCGATGGCGGCGCCGGTCGCCCCAGGGGCCGAACGACGTGACGCTGACGGGTCCGTAGAGATGCACGGTCGGCGTGCCGACGGCCACTGCTAGGTGCATGGGGCCCGAGTCGGCACCGACGGCCACGTCGCAGCGGGCTAGAGCGGCAGCAAGGTCGCCGATGCCAAGGCCAATGAGCGGCGTGGCGGGGACGGATAGCGCGGAACGGACGGCTTCTACGCGTGGCGCATCCGAGCGTGCCCCGGCAACCGCGAGACGCAGGCCTGTCTCGGTGGCGAGGTGCATGCCCACTTGAGCAAAGGCGGCTGGCGGCCAGAGCTTCACAGGCGCGCCGGCTCCGACGAGCAGCATTGCCCATCCATGACCGGGAAGGGATGATTCGGCCGCGGTGCGCTCCTCGTCGGTGACAGGGAAATCGAGCGGGCCAGGGTCGCCCTCTGATAGGTGTAGGCCCTGCTGCAGGACGTAGGAATTCTGCAGCACCTCGTGCCGTTCCACCTGATAGGGGATGGCGTCGCTCAGCAACGGGGTTGTCTCCGGGCCGGCGTAGCCGATCCTTCGGGGGATGCCCGCAGCGGCGGCAAGGAGGGCTCCCCACCAGAAGTCGAAACGGAGGACGACCGCAGTATCGAAGGCGTGTTGGCGCCAACGACTTGCTTCGGCCAGCAGGCGGAGGTATGGCGACCAAGGCGTGGCCTTTGGACGCCGATTGAACCACGGGAAGTCGACCTCCAGGACCTCGTCAACCCACGGAAAGCGGGCCGCGACATCGCGGTTCCATGGGCCGACGGCCAGCGTGATGTGGGCGCCGGAAAGAGAGTGCCGCAGCAGGCGCAACGCGGGCACTGCAAGAATCAGATCGCCGAGATGGTCGGGCCTGAGTAGGACGATGCGACGGGGCTCGCCTGGTGGTGGCGGTCCCGCCCGACGCGTTGCACCATACAAGCGGAGCAGCGCC
>Ga0209002_10001990_pt1 | contig 16601 bp, 16 predicted proteins | sample Rifsed16ft2_FD_184010 | JGI IMG/M metagenome (GOLD analysis project Ga0209002, IMG submission 184010) | Soil microbial communities from Rifle, Colorado, USA - sediment 16ft 2 (version 2) | ecosystem: Environmental > Terrestrial > Deep subsurface > Rock core/Sediment | place: Rifle, Colorado...
AGCGGCAGCGTGACCTTGAAGAACGACACTATGGGGCTCGCGAACAGGTCCTGCGCCGCGTCCTCGAGGTTGCGGTCCAACCCCTGAACGCGCGCCCGGACCGTGACCGCGACGAAGGCGATCGAGAACCCGATGTGCGACAGCAAGATCGTGTACAGGCCGAGCGGGACGTTCGCGAGCACGAACATCGACAGGAGCGACGAGCCTAGGACGATCTCCGGGACCGCGATCGCTAAGAAGATGACGAAGTCGACCCAGACCAGGCCGCGGAACCGATACCGGCCGAGCGCCAGCCCGAAGAGCGTTCCGAGCGCCGTCGCGAAGACGGCGGAGATCGGCGCGATCAGCAGCGAGTTCTTGAACGCCTCCGGGAGGCCCGGGATGTTGAAGATGTTCTTCCACCAGTCCAGCGTGAACCCCCAGAACTGGGACGTCTGCCGGTCCCCGGGGATGTCGTTGAAGCTGTACAGGATCATGACGAAGATCGGGAGCGACAGGTAGACGATCATCACCATCGTGTAGGTGGGCAGGATGAACCGCGTCCACCGCTTGTTCGGTTCCCGCAGCGGGGACTCGCTCCGCTTGGGGAGGGCCCTCGGGGTGGCCGGCGCGACCGTGCTCATGCCTGAGCCCCCGCCGCGCGCTGGACGTCCTCGGTCCCAAGGACCCTCGCGTACACGGTCGCGAGGACCAGCATGACGATCATGAGGATCACCGAGAGCGCCGCGGCCTCGGGGTAGTCGAGCTCGACGAGGAACTTCTCCTGGATGATGTTCCCGATCATCGTCGTGCTGGGACCGCCGAGTAGCGTGGAGTTCACGTAGTCGCCGGTCGCCGGGACGAAGGTGAGGAGGAAGGCCGCGAACACGCCCGGCAACGAGAGCGGCCAGACGACGTAGCGGAAGGCCTCCCACCGGCTCGAGTACAGGTCCTTCGCGGCCTCGACCAGGGCGGCGTCGATCCGCTCCAGCGCCACGTACAGGGGCAACGCTGTGAAGGGCAGGAAGTTGTACGTGATCCCAGCGATCACGGCGACCGGGGTCGCGAGCACCCGGAACCCCTCCGGGAGGAACCCGAGGTCCTTGAGGGCGCCCAGGATCGGCCCGTTGTCGCCGAGGATGAACTTCCACTGGATCGTGCGGATAACGAACGACACGAAGAACGGCAGGAGGATCAGGAGCAGGAGCGAGGACTTCCACCTGCCGCCGTAGAACGCGATCCAGTAGGTCATCGGGTACGCGAGCAGGAGCGCGACTATCGTCACGATGCCGGAGTAGACCAGCGACCGGACGAACTGAACCTGGTACTGCCCGAGGACGTCCCCGTAGTTGGAGAACTGCCATGTGAACGTGAAGCCGCCCGAGAGCAGACCGCCGCTCTGCAGCGAGGTGTAGAGCATCAGGCACAGGGGCAGCAGGAAGAAGATCGTCAGGAACAGCCCTCCGGGCGAGAGCAGGTAGTACGGGACGAGCCGGCGGCGCGCCCCCATCGTCCGATGGACGTCGGGGCCGGCGGCGGGGGCTCCGCCGGTCCCCTGCTCGGCCGCGGTCACCGGCTCCCGCTCACCCTTGCGATATCGGCAAGAAGATCGAGTCCCACTCGTCGATCTCCTCGTCGGTCTTCAGGTCCCTGCCGAACGACGTGTGCGAGAGGAACTCCTCGTCCGGGTACAGGTAGTTGCTCTTCGCGGTCTGGTAGAGCTTGTTCGCGTACCCCTTGTAGCCCTGTTCCTGCGCCTTGTCCGCGTCCTTGATGATGAGGTCCTGTGTGGCGGGCACCGGGGACATGTACAGGACCCATTCGGTGACCATCGCGGCGATCTTCGGGTCGTAGTAGAAGTCCATGATCTGCGCGGCGCCGGCGGGGTTCTGCGCCCCGACCGGCACCATCATGTTGTCGATCCACAGCAGCGCGCCGCCCTCGGGGAATACGAACTCCAGCGGCAGCCCGAGCCAGACGTCCGAGTAAAGGACGTCGCCCGACCAGGCCATCGTCGCCGCGAGGTTGCCGTTCTGCATGTCGGTGAGGTACTCGTTGCCAAGGTAGCCGCGGACCACGCCCGAGTCCTTCTGCATCTGGAGCCAGGCGGCCGCCTCCTTCCACTCGTCGGGACCGGAGGTCTTCGGGTCGATGCCGAGGTTGATCATCACCCAGTCGGGCATGTCGCCCTCCAGCATCCCCACGCTCGCCTGGCCGACCTTGTCCGGGTTCGCGAGGTCGTCCATCTTCGTGATCGGCGCGCTGACCAGGTCGGTATTCACGCCGATCCCCGTGATCCCGGACTGCCACGCCATGCCGTACTTGTTCCCCGGGTCGTAGAAGGGGTCCTTGGCCCAACTCGCCGCGTTCGCGTCGAAGTTCGGGCGCTTGGTGGGGTCGAGCGGGTAGACGTAGCCCGGCGCGACTAGCTGGTTGAAGTACCGGCCGTTGGTGATCACGATGATGTCCCAGCCGGGGTCGTCGCCTCCTGCCAGCAGCGGCTGGATCTTGCCGAAGAACTCGGCGTTGTCGTTGATCACGTCCGCGTAGTTGACCGTGATGCCGGTCTCCTCCTGGAACTGACGGATCGACGGGTAGTAGACGTCCCCGTCCTTGTCCTTGGTCTGATCCAAGTAGAAGGGCCAGTTGGCAAAGTCCAGCGTGTCGCCCGGCTCACCCGAGAAGACCTGCGTAGGGTCGAGCTCCTCGCCACCGCCGGCGCCCCCACCACCTCCGCAGGCCGCCAGGAACGAGGCCACGCTGAAGCCGGCGACACCCATGCCGGCGCCCTTCAACACGGTCCGCCGGGTCAGGCGGTTCCGCATGACCCTGTTCATCGCGGCCGGGTCCATCATCGACCGATCGTCTCGCTCGCTCATACCGCTTCCTCCTCCATCGAAAGATCTTCCTGCGGCAGCACCGCGAACGTGTGCTCCCACTGCCAGCTGAGCCGTACCCGATCGCCCGGATGCGGAGCCTGCGTCGAGCCGAGGTTCTGGACCCAGACCGTTAGGTCCTTGCCCCCCGGACCCTCCACCTTGTACTGGTGGCTCACACCTATGTAGGTGGACATCCGAAGGAGCCCGGTCACGGCGTTCCAACCGGACTCGGGCTGCGTGTCACCGTCCGCGCCGATCGTGATCTTCTCGGGACGCACGCCGACCTTCACCGCGGCGCCGGGACGGAACGGTGCCCGCTCCGAGGGCACGATGACCACCCCGCCGCCCGTGAGGAGCACGCTGGAGAAGCCGTCCCGCTGCTCCTTCAGCTCGCCATCGATCAAGTTCGACGCCCCCAGGAACGACGCGACGAACTCGGTCTGCGGCGACTCGTACACGTCCTCGGGAGGTCCGATCTGCTCGATCTTGCCCTGGCGCATGACGGCGAGGTTGTCCGACATGGTCATCGCCTCTTCCTGGTCGTGCGTCACGTATATGAACGTGATACCGACCTCCTGCTGGATGCGCTTCAGCTCGAGCTGCATCTGCTTGCGCAGCTTCAGGTCGAGCGCGCCCAGAGGCTCGTCGAGCAGGAGCACCTTCGGGTGGTTCACGAGGGCCCGAGCGAGCGCCACGCGCTGCTGCTGGCCACCGGACATCTGTCCAGGCTTGCGCCTCTCGAAGCCCACCAGATCCACCAGGCTGAGGATCTCGGGCACGCGAGTCTTGATCTCGTCGCCGGGCACCTTCTTGCGGCGGAGCCCGAATGCGACGTTGTCCTGCACGTTCAGGTGGGGGAAGAGCGCGTAGGACTGGAAGACGGTGTTCACATCGCGCTTGTAGGGCGGCAGGTCGGTCACGTCGCGCCCGCCGAGGTAGATCGTTCCCCGGGTGGGCTCCTCGAACCCGCCGATCATCCGCAGCGTGGTGGTCTTCCCGCATCCGGACGGCCCCAGCATGCTGAAGAACTCGCCCTCGGCGATGTCCAGCGAAAGGTCGTCGACCGCCACCATCCCGCCGAAGTCCTTCGTGACCCGCTCTAGGCGGACATCGACATCTGGCACCGGCACCCCCCTCGTTTCCGACGTGCGAAACCGTTGTCGAAACGACGTTCAGACGACCTGGCGCGATTATGCCTCACCGCGGCGGTGATCATCACCCCTGCGGCCGACGCAACCCGGCTACGGCCGATGCCTCATGCCGAGTCACGGGTCCGGGCGTTGCCGTGCGGGCCCGAACGGGGTCCCCTTCGATGCCGCCCCGCGCCCCGCACCGCCGGAGCCACGTTCGCGGGCTTCTCGGCGGCGGCCCCGCCGACCGCCGCCTGGTCGCTCCCGTGAGGTGTCGGATCCCGGATCAACCGGGGAAGGACCGTGGCCACCAGGAGGGCGGTGGCGAGCACCGCAGCGACGATCGTCCGACCGTCCACGAAGGCCACCACCAGGGCACAGATGGAGATCAGGGCGCTCCAAAGGTACATCAGGAGGACCGCCTGCCGGTGCGAGTGGCCGATGTCCAGCAGGCGGTGGTGGATGTGCTCCTTGTCGGCATGGGCTATGCCGATCCCCCGCCGCATCCTTCGCACGATCGCGAGGACCACGTCCAGGAGCGGCACGGCCAGCACGAGGAGCGGTACGGCGACCGGGATCGCGATGACGGCGAGGTCGCCGCGGCTGGGGCCCTCGAGGTTGCGGCCTACGCCCGAGATCGTCGAGACCGCTAGCAGGAGCCCCAGCAGGAGCGAGCCCGAGTCCCCCATGAAGATCTTGGCGGGGTGGAAGTTCCAGGGCAGGAACCCCAAGGTGACCCCGGCCACTACCGCCGCCAGCAGCGCGGCAACGCTCGCCTCGACCTCGCCTCCGCCGGGGGTGCGGACCATGTACGCGAAGAAGGCGCTCGCCGCGATCGCCACCATCCCGGCGGCCAGTCCGTCGAGCCCGTCGACGAGGTTGACCGCGTTCATGAGGGCGACGATCCAGAGCACCGTGAGCGGAACTGCCAGGTCGGGTGAGAGAGACAGCACCCCCTGCCCGGGGAAGTAGAAGTAGAGGAGCTGAACCCCCAGGAGGACGACGAGCCCCGCGACGAGCACCTGCCCTGCGAGCTTGCCGATCGCCGAGACCCCGCGCGTGTCGTCGAGTATCCCGAGCACGACCACGGCGGTGGACGCCACGATCGCCGCGTCCAGCTCCGAGGAGGTCTCGTACAGATCGGACAGGAAGGGCACGGCGCGACCCACGAGCAGCCCGACGACAACACCGAGGTACATCGCCATGCCCCCGGCCGTAGGCGTGGGCTTGGGGTGGACCTTCCGGTCCGAGGGGTGGTCGATCCATCCGAGACGGTCGGACAGGCGCCGGACCAGCGGCGTGGCCAGGAACGTCACGCCGGCGCTCGCGGCGAATACCAGGAGGTAGGGGTGCACGTTGGTCGCGATGCTACCCCGCGGCCGGCCGCTCGAGACCCTGCGCGGACCGGGACTCAGTCAGGGTAGGCCGGGAAACGACCCGTGAGCTCGGCGACCCGCGAGCGGCACGCCGCCTTCACCGTCTCGTCGGCCGGAGCACGCAGCGCCTCGCCCATGATGCTCGCGACCTCCTTCATCTCGGGCTCGTCCATGCCCAGCGTGGCCGGGCCGGGAGTCCCCACGCGGATACCGGAGGGGTTGAGCGGCGGCATCGGGTCGAACGGGATCCCGTTCTTGTTGATCGCGATGCCGACCTCGTCGCAGGTCGCCTCTGCCTCCTTGCCGCTGATCCCGAGGGGTCGCAGGTCGCACAGCGAAAGGTGCGAGTCGGTTCCGCCCGAGACCACCCGCACGCCCGCCTCGGCCAGGCCCGCCGCGAGCGCCCTGGAGGTCCGAACTGTCCGGGCCGCGTAGTCCTTGAACCCCATACCCATGGCCTCCTTGAGGCACACGGCCTTCGCGGCTATGGCGTGCTCCAGCGGACCGCCCTGCATCATCGGGAATACGGCCTTGTCGATCGCCTTCGCGTGCTCCTCCTTGCATGCGATGATCGCGCCGCGAGGACCGCGCAGCGTCTTGTGCGTCGTGAAGGTCACCACGTCGGCGAAGGGCACCGGGTTCGGGTAGGCGCCGCCGGCGGACAGGCCGATGAAGTGAGACGCGTCCACCCACAGGATCGCGCCGACCTCGTCGGCGATCTCCCGGAACCGGGCGAAGTCGATCAGGCGCGGGTACGCGGTGTAGCCCGCCAGCACGACCTTCGGCCGATGCTCGTGAGCGAGCTCCCGCACCTTGTCGTAGTCGAGCTGCTCGGTCTCGCGGTCGACCTCGTAGCCGATGAAGTTGAACCACATGCCCGAGACGTTCACCGGCGACCCATGGGTCAGGTGGCCGCCGTGAGCCAGCACCATGCCCAGCACCTTGTCCTCGGACCGCGGCTCGAGGAACGCCCCGAACACCGCCATGTTCGCCTGTGCGCCGGCGTGCGGCTGGACGTTGGCGTGCTCGGCGCCCAGGAGCTCCTTCACCCTGTCGATCGCGAGCTGTTCCGTCACGTCGACGAACTGGCATCCGCCGTAGTAGCGCCGGCCGGGGTAGCCCTCGGCGTACTTGTTGTTCATCGTGGAGGCCTGGGCGGCGAGCACCGCAGGGCTCGCGTAGTTCTCGGAGGCGATCAGGCGAAGGGTGCTGCGTTCGCGCCCGAGCTCGCCTGCGATGGCGTCCGCGACCTCCGGGTCAGAGACCCGCAGGGCATCCCAATCGGCGACGAATCCCTTGGCCATATCAACGCTCCCCTCGTTCGATCTCGTGCACCTGCTCCAGGCGCCGGACGTGGCGACCCCCCTCGAAGGGAGTCGCGAGCCACAGCCGGACGATCTCCTTCGCCAGGTGCGGGGCGACGATCCGTCCGCCCATCGCGAGCACGTTCGCGTCGTTATGCCGCCGTGAGAGCTCGGCCAGGTAGGTATCGTTGCACAGCACCGCGCGCACCCCCTGCACCTTGTTCGCGGCTAGCTGCTCGCCCTGCCCCGAACCGCCCAGCACTATCCCCCGATCCGCTCGACCATCGACGACGGCCCTGCCCGCGGCGGCGCAGAAGTCCGGGTAGTCGACTATCTCCTCGGAGTCCGTCCCGAAGTCCAGGACCTCGTGGCCCTCCTCCAAGAGGAACGCCCTGAGCGCCTCCTTGAGGAGATACCCAGCGTGGTCGCACCCCATCGAGACCCGCACGTCAGTCCACCTCCGAGCCCATCCTGGCCGGATGACGTCCGAACAGCCCGTCCGCCAGACGCCCGCACCACTCATCCAGCTCCCAGGCGATGGCCCGGTAGGTGTCGAGCGGCATCCCAAGAGGATCCATGATGTCCTCGTCGTGCGGGTTGCCCTCGAACCCTCTGTGGCGCAGATCGTCCGCCCCGGCGACGCGCGACGTGAGCACCTCGTCCGGTTGGCCCAGGCCCGGCCTCGGCATCGCCTCTAGGAGACGTGCCAATCCCTTCAGGGTGAAGGTGCTGGCAGGGGAGAGGTTGCGCAACACATCCGCGTGCTCCTGGGCCATCGCCACAACGAGATCGGCGGCCAGGACCTCCTGCGACCGCAGCCCGCGGGCACGGTGCGCCGCGATGTCGACGCCGCGCTCGGCGGCTGCCTCGATCGCCTCGGGCGTGGCGCCGGAGCCCTCCCACCCCATCGTGCCCGCCGAGGCGACCGACGGCGCTTGGTCGCCGAGCCGTACCTCGAGCGCCGCGCGCAGGAGCCCCTCGGCGATCGGGGATCGACAGACGTTCCCGGTGCACACGACGAGGACCCTTGCCATGGGGGCGCGAGTCTACCGCGGGACCTTGATGCCCGGGTCGGCCGTCGCTCACGCGTGCAGCATCGCGCGCACATCGGCCTCGGTGATCAGGCCCTCGCGCAGGAGGCGCATCTCGCCGTGTGCGAGATCCACGACCGTCGAGGCCGCTCCCGGAAGCGGCTGGGCCTCGCACATGTAGACGTCCACCGCCTCGCCGAAGACCCGCTCGATCTCCTCGCAGGTTCTCGGGGTGGGCTCGGCGGAACGGTTCGCGCTCGTGACCGCGAGCGGCCCCGTTCGGGCAAGGACGGCGAGCGCGAGCGGATGGTGCGGCATCCGCACGCCGACGGTCTCGAGATCGCCGCCGAGGTCCCATCCCCGACTCGAGGCCGCGCGCGGCAGCACGAGCGTGAGCGGGCCGGCCCAGAACGCGAGCGCGAGGGCCTCGGCGCGGTCGTCGAAGACGGCGATCTCGCGGGCGGCCGCGGGCGTGGGAACGAGCACCGGGAGGGTGAGCTCGGTGGGTCGACCCTTCGCCCGGAACAGTCGCGCTGTCGCCGCCGCGTTGTCCGGCCGGGTCCCGATCCCGTACACGGTGTCCGTCGGCAGCACGATCAGACGTCCCGCCAGCGCGGCCCGCGCGGCCTGCTCGACCGGTTCGGTCACGGCGCGCGGGCGACGACCACGCGGTCGCGCCCGGCCAGGTCGGTCTCGACGAGAACGTCGACGAAGTCGCGCCGGAGGGCCTCCGCCACGTCCGCGCCTCGCCGTGCGTCGATCTCGACGGCCAGGGTGCCGCCGGTGCGGAGCCACCGCAGGGACTCGCCGGCCAGGCGCTCGTAGATCGTGCCGTCGTCCACGAGCGCCAGCGGCGGGTCGCCTCGGACCTCCGGCGGCAGGTCATCGAGGTCCTCCGGGGGCACGTAGGGAGGGTTGCTCACGATCAGGTCGACCCATCCGCGCAGGTCGGCCGGCAGGGGCTGGAGGAGATCGCCCTCGAGCACCGTGACGTCTAGCCCCAGGCGCTCCGCGTTGGCGGCCGCGAGCTCGACCGACTCCGGCGACCGGTCGGTGGCGAAGACCTTCGCGCCGGGGCACTCGTCTTTGATCGCCAGCGCGATGGCTCCCGTACCCGTGCCGGTGTCGACGACTACCGGCCCCTCGAGGCCGCCGAGCGCATCGAGCGCGTGCTCGACGAGGACCTCGGTCTCGGGCCGCGGAACGAAGACACCTGGACGTACCTCGAGCAGAAGGCGGCGGAACGCCTGCTCGCCGGTAAGGTGCTGCACGGGCGTGCCGGTGCAGCGCTGGCAGATCGCGCGGCCGAACATCCGCGCCTCGCGCGCGTCCAGGCCCTGGGTCCGCGTGTAGAGTCCCGCCCGGTCGGTCCGGAGCACGTGGATCAGCAGCACCTCGGCCGTGGCATGTGGGCTCTGGACGCCATGACGGTCGAGGTAGTCCGCGGCCCGCCGCAGGACCTCGCTCGGCCCCACGTCACCCAACCCCGTTCGGAGGAGACCCGTCGGGTTCGGAGAGCTGCTGGGCGCGCTCGGCGGCGAGCAGCGCATCCGTGAACCCGTCCAGGTCTCCCGCCAAGACGTCCTGCAGTTTGTGGAGAGTGAGCTTGATGCGATGATCGGTGACCCGGTTCTCCGGGAAGTTGTAGGTGCGGATCTTCTCCGCGCGCTCGCCCGTCCCCACCTGCGAGCGCCGGGATGCAGCCTCCTTGGTAGCTGCCTCCTCCTGCGCCTGACGCAGGAGCCGAGCACGCAGGTAGCGCATCGCCTTCTCGCGGTTCTGCAGCTGCGAGCGCTCCTCCTGGCACTCGACCTTGATACCGGTCGGCAGGTGCACGATCCGCACGGCCGAGTCGGTCGTGTTCACCGACTGCCCGCCCGGACCCGAGGAGCGGTAGACCTCGATCTTCAGGTCCTCGGGCCGGATCTCGACCTCGACCTCCTCGGCCTCAGACATGACCGCGACGGTCGCGGTCGAGGTGTGGATCCGCCCGCTCGATTCGGTGACGGGCACGCGCTGGACGCGATGCACGCCGGACTCGTGCTTCAGCCCCGGGTACACGCCCTTGCCCCGGACCTCGAGCACCGCCTCCTTGAACCCGCCGAGATCCGAGGGCGAGGCCGAGAGCACCTCGGTCTTCCACCGTTTGCGCTCGGCGAGGCGGCGGTACATCTCGAAAAGCTCCCCGGCCCACAGCGCGGCCTCCTGCCCTCCTGCACCCGCGCGGATCTCGAGAAGGACGTCCTTGCCCTCGTTGGGGTCCCTCGGGACGAGGAGCTCTTCCAGGCGCGCCTTGAGCCCGGCCGCCCTCGCTTCCGCAGCCTCCGCCTCCCCGCGCAGGAAGGCCGCCATCTCCGCGTCGTCCTCCGAGGCCGCCATGGCGCGAGCCTCTTGCGCGTGCGCAACGGCCTCGCGGTACTCGCGGTAGGGCTGGATGATCTCTGCGAGCTCCGCGTACTCCTGGCCGAGCCGTCGCAGGGTGTCGGGGTCCTTCGAGGCCTCGGACGAAGCCATCTGGGCCTGCACCCGCTCGTACCGGGCCTCGATCTCGGGAAGTCGTTCGGAAAGCTCCACGCCTGGATTATCCAGGCCGAACCATCATCCCGACCCTCGGTCAGCCGCGAGGGTCGTCCGGGTCGTCCTCGCCTTCACCCCAATCGAGGTCCAGCGGCGGGATCTCGGGCATCTCGATCCGCATGGCCTGGGTCCCCTCCCAAAGCTCCTCGTAGTCGGGATCATCCAGCTCCTCGAGCGCATCGGTCTCCGCCCCCCCGTCACCGGTCGCGCTGGACGAGGACGCCGGGCGCTCATCGCCGCCCGTCACGTCGATGACCGCCTCCGCCGCCGGCGAGGACTCCCCCGGCGTGTCGGCCTGCGCGACCGGCACGTCGGTGTCATGAGGCGGCGTCTGCGGGTCGTCCATCTCGATGGTGCGCTCGAGGTCGTGGGCGACGGCGATGAGCCGCTCTTGCATAGACGTGAGCTGCTCGACGAACACGGCACGCCGGGTGGCGAGTCCCGCGAGCGTGCGGTCGGACTCCGCGCGGGCGTCGACCACCGCGGCCTCGGCCGAGGCCCGGGTCTCCTCCGCGCGAGCTTGGGCGTCGGTACGGATCCGATCGGCGTCGGTCCGCGCCTCTGTGGTCATGCGCTCGGCGTCCTCGCGAGCGCCGCCGCGGATCTGCTCGGCGGCGGAATCGGCCTCTCGGATCACTCCGCTCACCCGACGGGCGAGCTCCTCGTACGGATCGATGCGGGGCCTCTCGTTGGCGCGGACGGCCGCCTGGGCCTGCTGACGCGCCTCACGTAGCAGCGACTGCATGAGCTCGACCTGGTCGGCTAGCTGCTCCATGTAGTCGCGGACCTGGTCAGGATCGTAGCCCCGCCGGATCGTGACGAACTCGCGCCGGCGGATCTGCTGGGGCGAGATCAATACGGGGAGGTCGAGGTTGGTAGCAGACATGGGGAAGCCTCCTCGAACGCTCGGGGATCGGGCCAGCACGCTACACCCGTGAGATCGCGATGCAAGCACCCGCGGAACCCGCGGGCTCATGCCTCGGCGGCCATCTCCTGCTCGCGGCGCAGGACCTCGTTGAACGAGGCGATCGCCACCTCGATCTGGTCGGTCGTAGGCGGCTTGGTCGTGATCTTCTGTAGCCACAGGCCGGGCACCATGAGCGCGTGGACGACGCGCGACCCGGGGAACCGGGCTCCAAGCCGAAGCATCTCGAAGGCGATCCCGGCGATGATCGGGATCGCCAGGATCCGCGAGCCGATGCGCCACCACAGCCCGGGGTTCCCGAACAGCGTGAACACGAATATCGTGATGACCATCACGAGCAGGAGGAAGTTCGTCCCGCATCGCACGTGCAGGGTGGAGTAGCGATCGACGCGCTCGGACACGAGCGGCTCGTCGTGCTCGAAGGCCGCGATCGTCTTGTGCTCGGCGCCGTGGTACGCGAAGACCCGGCGGATGTCCTTCGTCCGGCCGATCAGCAGCAGGTACCCGAGGAAGATAGCCACTCGGAACACACCCTCTAGAACGTTCGTGAGGACGCTCGAGTCCACCCGGCGCCCGACCCATCCGAACGTGACGGCCGGCAGGATGATGAACAGCCCGATGAAGATCACGCCGGCGATCACCATCGAGAGACCCATCTGCCTCGAGGACAGGCGCTCGTCCTCCTCAACGGATTCCCGAGCCGAGATCGACAGCGCGCGGTAGCCGATAGCGAGCGCCTGTCCAAGAGCGATCACGCCCCGAAGGAAGGGCTTGGCCAGGATCGGATGGCGCTTGATCACGGAGTCGATCTCATGCGACTCGATGTGCACGTCGCCCGCCGGCCGACGGACGGCGACGGCCCACACCTCGCGGCCTCGCATCATCACCCCCTCGACGACGGCCTGGCCGCCGTAGAAGTGGTTCGGCTTGGTGGGCTCCTCGGCCATGCGCCCCGCGGTCAGGCCTCGGCCGTCTCGGACGAGGCGTCCGCGATTGAGGGCGCGGGCTCCTGGGCCTGCGGTTCCGGCTCCGCGACGAGCGCAGGCGCGGACGGAGCCTCGGCGGCCGCTCGCGCGGCCCGGGTCTGTCGAACCTTGGCCGCCTCCGCCTGTTCCTGTTGCTGCTTGGCGTAGCGGCGCTGGAACCGCTCGACCCGGCCACCCGTGTCCACGAGCTTCTGCTTGCCCGTGTAGAAGGGGTGGCAGTTCGAGCAGATCTCCACGCGCAGCTCCGAACGCGTGCTCCGGGTCTGGAACGTGTTGCCGCACGAGCAATGGACGGTTGCGACCACGTACTCCGGATGGATGTCCTGCTTCATGGCGGTCGTGCTCCTTGTCCGTGCCGAGGGACCAGCTTACGAGGCCGGCGCCTTGGCGATCTCCTTCAGGAACTGCTCGTTGGACTTCGTCGCGCGGATCTTGTCGGTGAGCAGCTCGAGCGCCGCGCCCGGCTCGAGCGCGTGTAGGACCCGGCGCAGGCGCCAGACGAGCGCGAGCTCCTCGGTCGGCATGAGCAGCTCCTCCTTGCGGGTCCCGCTCGCCTCGACGTTGATCGCGGGGAACAACCGCTTCTCGGCGAGCTGACGGTCCAGGCGGAGCTCCATGTTGCCCGTGCCCTTGAACTCCTCGAAGATCCCCTCGTCCATCCGCGAGCCGGTCTCGACCAGGGCGCTCGCGATGATCGTCACGCTGCCGCCCTCCTCGATGTTGCGCGCGGCGCCGAAGAACCGGCGCGGCGGGTACAGGGCCGTCGAGTCGATCCCGCCCGACAGGATCTTGCCGGAGGCCGGCGCCGCGAGGTTGTACGCGCGGGCGAGGCGGGTGATCGAGTCCAGGATGATCGCGACGTCCTGGCCCATCTCGGCCAGGCGCTTGGCGCGCTCGAGCACCAGCTCGGTGACCTGGATGTGCTGGTCCGGCGGCTTGTCGAACGTGGAGTAGACGACCTCGGCCGGCTTGACCGTGCGCTGCCAGTCGGTCACCTCCTCGGGACGTTCGTCCACGAGCAGGATCATCACGTGCGTGTCCGGGCTGGACTGGATGATCCCGTTCGCGATCGTCTTCAGCACCGTGGTCTTGCCCGCCTTCGGCGGGGAGACGACCATCCCCCGCTGGCCCTTGCCGATCGGGGCAACCATGTCGATGATCCGGCCGGTCACGTCGCCGGGAGCCGTCTCCAGGCGGAACCGTTTGTCGGGGAACAGCGGCGTGAGCTTCTCGAAGACGGCGCGCTGCTTAGCGGCCTCGGGGTCGAGGCCGTTCACGTCGTCGATCTGCAGGAGGGCGAAGTACTTCTCGTTGTCCTTAGGCTGGCGCACCTTGCCGGTCACGGTATCGCCCTTACGGAGCATGAAACGCCGGGCCTGCGAGAGCGACACGTAGATGTCCTGCTGCCCCGGCAGGTAGCCGGAGGTGCGCAGGAACCCGTAGCCCTCGGGCAGGATGTCGAGGAGTCCGCTTGCTGTGGGCGCGGTCGCGAGCTCCTCCTCGCGCACCTCGACCTCGCGGACCCGGCGCTCGTCGCGCTGGCGACGCCGCTCCTCGCGCGAGGGCCGACGCCTGCCGCCGCCACCGTCGCGATCGCGGTTCTGGTACTGACCCCCGCCCTGGCGTCCGTCGCCCTGGCGTCCGTCCCGCCGGTCGCGGTCGAAGCGCTCCTGGCGCTGGGTCCGGTCCTCGCGCGGCGGACGCTCGTCGGTGCGGACCGCGCCGTTGGGTGCCTCGTCGCGCTCGTCGGAGCGCGTGGGGGTTCCACCGCCGCGCGCCTGCCCGGCGTCTTCGCTTCGAGGTTCGGAGCGGGCCGGCGCCTCGCCCGTGGCCGGCGCGCCACCCTGGGCGCCGTTGTCGTGCGCGAGGATCTTGTCGACGAGCTCGGCCTTCTTCAGACCCTTGTGTCCCTCGATCCCTAGGTCGGTCGCCATCTGATGCAGCTCCGCGGCGACCTTCCCCTCGAGGGCGTTCTTGTCGGTGGTGGCCACTCAGTCTCCTTTCTCCAGTCCCTCCTGGAGGACCTTCCAGTCCTGGAGGAACTTGTCCAATCCGATGTCTGTGAGCGGGTGCTTCACGAGCTGCATGAACACGCTGTAAGGCATCGTCGCGATGTCGGCGCCGGCGAGGGCGGACTCCACGATGTGCATCGGGTGTCGCAGCGACGCAGCGAGCACGTTGGTTTCGTACCCCTGGACCTCGTAGATGTCGCAGATCCTGCGCAGGGCGTCCATGCCGTCGGAGGCGACGTCGTCCAGGCGCCCCAGGAACGGCGAAACGATGTACGCGCCGATCTCGGCCGCCAGGATCGCCTGTGCGGGCGAGAACACGAGCGTGACGTTGATCCGGATCCCGGCGGCGACCAACCGCTTGCCGGCAGCCAGGCCGTCGGGCGTCATGGGCACCTTCACGATGGCGTTCGGCGCCATCTGAGAGAGCCCCACACCCTGCTCGTACATCGCCTCGGCCTCGAGTTCGGTCGTCTCCAGACTGATGGGCCCGTCGACCTCCTCGAGGATCTCCTTCCAGACCCGCTCGGGATCGTCGGCCTCCCTGGCGATGAGCGACGGGTTCGTCGTGACGCCGCCCAGGACCCCCCAGCGGTTGATCTCACGGATCTCGTCGATGTTGGCCGTGTCAAGGAACAGCTTCACGCTCCTGCTCCTTCGGCCGCGTGCGTGGGCACGCGATGCTGCGCGGCGCGCTCGGTGGCACGTTCCATCACGAGGTCGATCACACCGGCCAGCGCCCGGTCGAACCCGTGGTTGGCGATCACGGGTGTTCCGTGGGAGAGCGCCTGGCTCTTGATGTAGCGCTGCACCCTCCGGATGTCCTCGAAGCGATCGAGGTACCGCTGGGAAGGTCGCCCCGTGTGGTCGGATGAGCGGACCGCGAAATGGCTCCGATGCACGTCCTCGTCCTCGACCGTCACTATCACCGGCACCGCTAGGATCCGCGAGCGCCAGGCATCTAGCTCCAGGAACCCCGGCACGACGTGGGCGCCCTCGATTATCAGGTGGGTGCCCTCCATCGCTGCCCGCTCGACGAGCGCCTGGACGCCGACGGCGACCGCGGCGGTCTGCTCGCGGAACCCGACGACGACCGCGTCGCGCGACGGAGGCTCGCGCAGCACCGAGCCCGCCTCGAACGACGACGAGTGCAGCGTGGGCATCAGCTCGAGCGAGAACAGCGCGCGCATCACCTCGCGGATCGCGTCGGTGGCGACCACCCGAACGATGCCCAGGCGGGTGGCGAGCTGGGTGGCGATGGTCGACTTGCCAACGCCGGTGGCCCCGCCGATCAGGACGACGAGGGGGACGTCGAGCGCCTCCACCTCGCGCCAGCGCATGAAGTTGCGGGCGTACCGCTCGCCGGCGATCTCCTCGAGCACCTCGAGCGCCAGCTCGCCGAGCTGAGCGCTGGAGATGGACGGGACACCGAGCTCGCGCAGGCGCTCCTCGACGGCCTCGGCCACCTGGTAGGCGCGGACCGGCGACAGACCGGTCACCATCACCTGTGAGGCCATGAGGCCTTTCGAGTAGGGCAACCCCGTGTCCCGATCGGAGATCAGGATCTGGGTGCTCTTGGGGTCGTTGGTCATCTGCGGGTGCGTCGCTCTCCGGCGAGGCCGATCGTCTCCATAAGGGCGGAGGAGAGATCGGCTTCCCCCTCCACCACCACGGCGCGGTTATCCACGAAGAGCACCTCGGCTCCTTTGGCGAGAGCGCGGTCGCATGCCACGTCGACCGCCGCCGCCTTCAGCTCCGTAAGGAGCACCTCGTAGGCCTCCGCACCGTCCAGGTCCTGCGCCAGACCGGCCCTGTCGGCCAGTCGGGCGCTCCACCCGACCACCCGGCATCCGTGGACCGACTCGAGAGCCTTGGACTGCTGCTCGGCCGTCGCCCGCGAAGCCGTCGTGGTGAAGAACACGTCCCTGCCCCGCACATCGCCGAGCGGCATCGGCTCGAAGTCCGTCACGATGAGCCGGGCATCACCGCGTAACCGTTCGACGTGGGACCGCAGGATAGGGAGGTTCTCGAGCCCGGCTGGGCTGCGACCCATCGTAACAACGACCAGGTCCGATAGCAACAAGCGCAACGGGCCCAGGTAGCCGCCCAGGTACTCGGGCGGCAGTCCGGCCGGAACCACAAGTACACCCGCGTCCCAAGGCACCGAAGGCAAGGCGGCGCCGCTACCGTCCATCACCACCAGGCCACCCAGACCGGCGGCCACCTCAGCGGCCTCCCGGACGTTCGTGGCGTACGGGCGACCGCCGAGCCCGCCACCCACGCGGCGCGCCCCCACGGTGGTGACGCCGGTCGTGACCGCGTGCTCCAGGTAGTCCGACGCGGCGTGCTCGCCCCCGCGCACGAGCTCGAGCAACCGCTCGATCCCCACCGACCCGGCGGGCGCG
>Ga0209002_10001996_pt1 | contig 16569 bp, 22 predicted proteins | sample Rifsed16ft2_FD_184010 | JGI IMG/M metagenome (GOLD analysis project Ga0209002, IMG submission 184010) | Soil microbial communities from Rifle, Colorado, USA - sediment 16ft 2 (version 2) | ecosystem: Environmental > Terrestrial > Deep subsurface > Rock core/Sediment | place: Rifle, Colorado...
CGATCTCCTCTACGATGACGACGGTCACAACTCCCGAAGGATCGAGCCGAGCCCAGACCAGCCCGTCGTCATCGTAGAGGAGATCGTCGGGGAATTCACAGTGGTCGACTTTCATGGGCCATCGCCTGAGTTCGGCGCTGGCTTCAATGCCGTGCGTTTTCCTTCAACGTTTGGTCTGTCGGAGGTCCTGAACAAAAGGCCGAAACCTTCTTGTCTTCATCTGCGCACGTCGGGTCCGGGACCGCAACCCCGCATGGTCATAGCAGAATTGCTAAGCATCCTTCCCCTCGCGTCAGCCGCTGCTTGGTGGGCCGTCGCCGCCGTACCCCTCGTCCGTCGGAGACTCAGCTCGCGCTTCGAGAGTGCCGTCGCGGCCTTCGCGGTCTTGATCGGGGCGTGGGCGTTCCTCGATTGGATCTTTCTCGGGTTCAAGGGCGGGCAGCAAGCCACTGCCATCGCGGTGTCGAACGTTCGGATCAGCGTCATCACCGTGGCGACCTTCGTCCTCGTCCTCGCGATGAAGTGGATCGCAGTGGGCCGCTCGAAGTTTGATGTGCTGCTCGTGGTCCCTGTGCTCGGGTCGCTCGCAATCATCTGGGCCGGAATCGTGTGGGAAGGGGCGGGACTCACGACAGGTGTAGTGCCCGAAGCCTGGGGCCCCCGGCTCGTCCGCGATCCTTCCCGCTACACCCTCTGGGCATCCCAGCAGATCGCGTACGTCGCCGCGACAATCGTCCTCGTCGCCGACCTGTACCTCGAGCGGCGGGAGATGCCCGGGCGCATCCGTCGGCGGTTCTTCTGGACCACGGGGAGCCTGACCGTGATGCTGGGAATTTGGATCTCCACGAACATCTACAACAACGTGACCCAGACCGGCGGGGTCCCATGGTTTTCCTCCCTCCTCTTCGTCCCCGCGGCGATCATCCTCGCGGCGATTGCGCCCATGTCCACGGACCAGTTCGGAGAGATGCTCCGCGCCGTCTCCGCGATCCAGGAGCGGGTCGTCGCGGTCTACCTGTTCTATCGTTCAGGCGAACCGCTTGTGGCCCTCGCGTCGGGACGGAGCCTTCCGATCGAAGCGGAGCAACTCGAAGGGGTCCTCGCAATCGTGGGGAACTTCGTCGAGACGAGCGTGTCCTCCTCCCGCGGCCTCCAGGTCACGGCGATGCGGTACGACGGTCTCGGCATCGTCGCCGTGCGAGGAGATTTCGTCATCGCGGCTGCCGTCTACGACGGCCCCGCGTACGACACCCTCCGGGCGGAGCTCATCCGCGCGGTCCGTCAGTTCGAGGAGAGGCGTTGGCAGGACCTCGGGACGTGGGAAGAGGCCACGAAGGTTACGGAGGGTGTCGCGGGAGACCTCTCCTCCCTCCTCTACCGGCCGGAGCCCATGGAGGGCGCCGGACGTCCTCGAAGCGCGGCGTGAGGGATCCGCGGCACACGCGAGCCCGAAGGATTTTCCGCGGAGAGGCCCATCCCACGGCATGGAGCGGCGGAACGTTTCCTCGGGAGCGGTGTGGGAATCAATCGTCGGGTATTCCCGAGCGGTCCGAATGGGCCCCTTCGTGTTCGTAGCGGGCACGACCGCGGTCGATGCCGAGGGCCGGATCGTGTCCCCCGAGGACGCGTACGGCCAGGCTCGGTTCATCCTCCAGAAGATCGTCCATGCGCTCAACGAAGCGGGTGCGACCCCACGAGACGTCGTCCGCACGCGGATGTTCGTGACGAACGTGAAGGACTGGGAGAAGGTCGGTCGCGCCCACGCAGAAGTCTTCCGGGACATCCGGCCCGCGGCGACGATGGTCGAGGTCCCGCGCCTCGTGGCGCCAGACGCCCTCGTGGAGATCGAGGCCGATGCGATCGTCCCGGAGCCGTCGTAGGGGGACAACAGGCTTACGTAGGCGCGGCGCATGGACGGCCCCCATGGAATCGAGCCCCTGGACCGGCAAGGTCGTCTCCATCCACATTGCACCGAAACGTGAGGGACCGACCCAGTCCGTAGGCAGCGCCCACGCGATTCCAGGCCGAGGGCTCGAAGGAGACCGATACTTCCGCGCGGCCGGGACCTATTCGGATCGGCCGGGGGCTTGGCGGGAGCTCACCCTCATCGAGATCGAGGCAATCGAGGCGATGGCACGCGACAACGAAGTCCGGATCGAGCCGGGCGCTGCACGGCGGAACGTCGTGACGCGCGGGGTGGCGCTCAACCACCTCGTCGGCCGAGAATTCCGCGTGGGCGACGTGCGTCTGCGGGGAATCCGCCTGTGCGAGCCGTGCGCCCACCTCGAAGGCCTCACCCGAAAAGGGGTCCTCGGGGGGCTCGTCCATCGGGGAGGCCTGCGCGCGCAGATCCTCACGGACGGGGCCATCCGGGTGGGGGACCTGATCGTGCCCCTGGACTCGGGATCCGCCGAGGAGATCGTCAGCGACCCGAGCGGCGGGCACTGATGCCCCCTTAGGACCGAATGCCTTTTGCGCGGTGACCGACTCTCCGCGCCTCCCACATGTCCATCCTCACGCGAATCTTCGAGAGCCGGAGCGTACAGCGACGACGACGTGATCTCCCCACGATCAGGACTCTCCTCGCGATCGGCCCGGGCCTGTCCCTCCTGGATATTGGGGGCGGCGGAGGGAGCGCGACCGTCCGATTCGCAGAGGGGTGCGACCGGATCGTCGTGGCCGAACCGGACCGCCGCAAGTTGCGCTACGGGGCCCGCCGAAATCCATCCGTCCGGTTCGTGCGCGCGACCGCGGACGCGCTTCCTTTCGCGGGTGGCGCGTTCGATCGCGTGTCCGGGGTCGTTTCCCTCCACCATGTCGAGAATCCGGATCGGGCGCTTCGGGAGATCCGTCGGACCCTCCGCCCGGGAGGACGGCTCGTCCTCCACGAGATGTATCCCGACGAACATGGTGGAGCCTTCGGGAAGGCGATCGGGAAGCATATGCACGGATCCGCCCCGATCTTCTTCGAGCCGGACGATTTGAAACGGAGGCTCGAGGGCCAGGGCTTCCGGGACGTCACCGTGCGAGACGGCGTCCGCGGCTACTTCGTGGCCGGCGCCCGCTGACCGAGGAAGGGCGGATCCAAGCGGGCGCGGAGCGGAACGCGGCATGGCCACGGATTATAAGTTGCGGACCGGGTTGGGGAATCCGCATGGCCCAAGAGGATCTCCGGAAGGGCCTGAAGGAGCTGCGGGATCAGGTCGAGGCCCTCCGCGAGGCAATCGCCCGCGTCGCGGGACCGTACGAGGAGATCGCGGGCTATGTGGAGCGACTGAGGGACATCACCCGCGGCTACTTCCGCCTCCTGGACTTCTATGCACGGCACGGGGCGATCTCCCCCGACCTCGTCGTCCCGGGTCTCAAGGACGACATCTCGAGGCACCTCGTGTCCGCGCTCTTCGAGAAGGGAGACCGCAACATCTCGCAACTCACGGAAGCGGTCAAGGCGAAGCGAGGGACGGCCTCCCGACGGATCGTGCGGGAGCGCCTCGAGGACCTTGTGGATCAGGGAGTCGTGGTGGCAAGCCCAGGCCCGAAGGGGCGAATCTTCCGGGTGTCCGATGACATCGCGGCGAAGTGGACGCGGATCCTCCTGCCGGGTTCCGGGGCCGATCGAGGACCGTGAGGGCGCCTACGACCGGAGGACCTTGAACGCGATGCTCCAGCTGCCGATCGCGGTGGCGGCCCGCACCCAGAGAGCCGTCAGCGCCTCGAGCCACCGCGCGCCGTCGATCCCTCCGACGTCGACCGGCTCACCCCATCCGAGCTCCTTGAGAAACCCTGCGACCTGACGCTTCGCGCCATCGTCGTTCCCGCAGATCAGCATGTCCGGGAGGCCTTCCTTCATTCCGGGGTGAATCATCGTGCGGTTGTTCACGATGTTGAAGCACTTCACGACCTTCGCCTTCGGAAGCTTCCGCTGGATCCGTTCCGCGAGGGAATCCGTCGTGCCGACGAAGAGCCCGGGTGGCATCCCTCTCGAGAAGTCGAGGGGATTCGTGACGTCGATCAGGACCTTGCCGTCGAAACGGTTCGGACCCGCGAGGTCGATGACCGCCTCGGCAGCCGCGCCGAGGGAGCAGAGGATGATCGCCTGCCCGTGGGCCGCCGCCTCCGCGAAGGTCCCCGTGGACACCTTCCCGTTCGTCTTAGCCCGCCACTCCCGGAGGTCCGACTTGTCCGGGGTGCGGGATCCGAGTTTCACGTCGTGCCCGGTCCGGGCGAAGCCTTCTCCCAGGGACATCCCAACGGGCCCACTTCCCAAGATCCCAACGTTCATGGGCGGCCCGAGGCGTGGGTGGGATATAACTCTGCGCGGGACCGCGGCGCGGGATGTGGTCACGGATGCCCGGTTTCCCTAAGTAGAGGGAGCATCCTGTTGCGACTCGACAAGGAGATCACGACAATGGGATCTGAGGAGTGGAAAGCGGACGACGTGAAGGAGATCCTGAACGCGGTCTCGGACCGCATCCCGGCGCTCCTGAACAACCTCGCGGACGTCCTGTACGGGAAGGAATCCGCGCAGAAGTACGGTCAGGCGGTCGCGGGCTTCTACAAGACCCTGAAGGACAGCGGGATGACGGACGAGCAGGCGTTCCGGCTCACGGAGCAGTACATGTCCTCCCTGAGCCTGGGATCCGTGATCGGGTCCGCGATGGGTGGACGGCACCACAAGGAGCGGGAGTCGAAGGACGATGACTGAGTCGGACCTGCCGATCGCGATCGCGGCGCGGGTGCCCGGCTTCCTGCTGCGGCTCGGCGTCGGCTTCCTCCGGATGCAGCGCCAGCGGAAGAGCGGAGTACGTGCGTTCCACCGCACGCTCCTGGAGAACGGCGTTCCGTCCGAACTCGCGAACCGCCTCGCGGAGTCATACCATCGCGCCGGTTCGCCCCGCAACCTGATCGGCAGCTTCGGGCCGCACGTCGGGAATCGGGGCGGACCGGGTCCGTGAGGCGAGGAATGGCCAAGCGCGACTGGTACTGCGAGGACGTCCTCTCCGATCGGGTCGAGGTCCGCCGCGTCTACGAGGATGCACGGGTCCTCGCGTTCCACCATCCGCGGCCCGCGTCAGAGGTCCACGTCGTGGTCATCCCGAAGGCCCACGTTCCCTCGATCCTCGACCCGGCGGCCGCCGATGCGGATCTCCTCCGGTCCATGGTCCACGCAATCCAGGCGATCGCGAGGGAGCTGGGCCTCGACAAGATGGGCTTCTATGTTCGAGCAAACGCGGCCGCGCCGGGCGTAACGCCGCACATGCACTGGCACGTATTGGGCCCGGGCGTTTCGGAGATGGCCTGAGCATCATGCGTCCCACTTGCCGCAGACCGCCGCACCGATGGAATCCTTAAGAGCGGGTCTGCGATTGCCGCCCGCCCCCAGAGATTGCAAGGTCGCGGAGGCTCCAGATGGCAGCGAAGAAGAAGACGGGCCGCAGGAGGACAGGCCCACGGAGGAAGAAGCTGTACGACATGGCCCTCATCCAACGCGGGGCCCGACTGCGCAGATCGCCTTTCTTCGAAAAGACCCTGGAGGCCGGATGCAAGGCCTACACCGTGTACAACCACACGTTCCTGCCGAGCTACTACACGGACCCCGTGAAGGAATACTGGCACCTCCTGAGGCACGTCGCCTTGTGGGACGTCGCGGTGGAGCGGAACGTGGAGATCAGCGGCCCCGACGGGTTCGACTTCATGCAACTCCTGACCCCGAGGGACATGGGGAAGTGCCAGGTGGGCCAAGGGAAGTACGTCCTGATTACGGACGAGAACGGAGGAATCCTGAACGACCCGGTCCTCCTGCGGCTTGACGAAAACCGCTTCTGGATCGCCCTGGCGGACAGCGACATCCTCCTTTGGGCGAAAGGCGTCGCAACCCATTCCGGGATGAACGTCCGGATCACGGAGCCGGACGCCTCGCCGCTGCAAGTCCAGGGCCCCAAGTCGAAGGCCATGATGGCGGACCTCTTCGGAGACAAGGTGACGTCCCTCCCGTACTACTTCTTCGCGAGGATGGACCTCGATGGCATCCCGCTCATCGTCACGCGGACCGGGTGGACCGCAGAGATCGGCTACGAGCTGTACCTCCTCGATGGCGCTCGTGGCCCCGAGCTCTGGGACGCCGTGATGAAGGCGGGGAAGCGCTACAACATCCGTCCGACGGGGCCTTCCGACATCCGCCGGATCGAAGCGGGCATCCTGAACCTCGGCGCGGACATGACGCTCGAGAACAACCCGTATGAGGTCGACCTTGGCCGACTCGTCGACCTGGACAAGCCCGGCGATTTCATCGGGAAGGCAGCCCTCGAGCGCATCCGGGACGAGGGCCCAGCCCGGAAGCTCGTCGGCATCGAGGTCGATGGCAAGGCGATCGAGTTCAACATGACGAAATGGCAGGTCCATGCGCGCGGGCGGTCCGCTGGCCATGTGACCTCGGCGATTCATTCGCCTCGATTGAAGAAGAACATCGGCTATGCGATGGTCCCGGTCGAGTACGCCGACATGGGCACGGAACTCGAGGTCGCCCATCCGACCGGCTCGCGTTCCGCGACGGTCGTCAAGAAGCCGTTCATCGATCCAGCCAAGGAAATTCCGAAGCGGTGAGGGCGCCCCGGGTGGCCGAAAAAAATCACGCGTGAGAACAGAAACCCCGCCGTTTAACCACCTCCGCAGGGTTCGGGGCGCGTGGAGGCCGACCGGAGCAAGGCGAAGGTCCTCGTGGTCGGCGACCGAGGCGTCGGGAAGCGCAGCCTCGTCCGCCGGACGGCGATCGATCCGATCGACGATCGGTACGTCGACATGATGGGCGCGAAGGTCTCCAAGAAGGAGATCGTCCTCCCCGTCCGGCTCCGGGACGGAACGTACATCGACCTCATCCTGTGGACCGTCCAAGACCCTGCGTTGCGGGGCCGGGGGCGGACATTCGCCCACGGCTGTTCAGGCGTCGTCGCCGTCTGCGACGCGACCCGACGCGACACGCTCGACCACCTCAGGGACTTTGCTCGGATTGTCACGGAGGTGTCGGGGAGGATCCCCATGGTCATCGCCGCGAACAAATGGGACCTCGTGGGGGGCCGTGAGATCGGAGAGGCCGACATCCGCGGGCTCGCGGAGCCGCACGAGGCCGACTGGTTCCTCACCTCGGCCGTCACGGGACAGAACGTGGATCCGGTGTTCCAAGCCCTCGCCGAGCGAATCGTCGAGTTTCGACGAGGGAGTCCGGGCAGCGAGTCGAGAAAGAGATAATCCTCCGCGCCATCTGATCCCTCGTGGCGCAGGATGCCCGGCAGGTCTTCGTGGACCGCGTGAAGAGCATCGACCCCCTCTTCCGGCGCGGCGACCTCGAGACGTTCTGGCCCGAACTCCGGCGTCTGATGGACCTCGCGTCGGACCGCGAAGACGTGTCGATGAAGAAGTCCCATTACCTGGCGAGCCTCGCGGCTCGGTCCCTCGCACGGAGCGACCCCGACTCCGCAAGGGAATTCCTCGACCTCGCGGACCGAACCATCAACCCCGTCCACATGACCCCCTATCTCGTCGAAGAGAGGCGGGAATTCCGAAAGATGACGGAAGCCGCCCTCGCGTCGATGGGCGAATCGCGTCGGCGAGAGGACCGCTAGGGCTCCCCGCTCCGCAGAATGCGGGTGACATGCTCCCCGCGAAGCGGCTGGCTGCCCCGCCCCATGCCGGGGAAGTCGATCGTCCTCACGTCGATTCCGCGAAGTCCGTCGGCGTAACCGGCGACGGATTCCCGGTATTCGAGGGAGAGGAGGTCCACGACCGCCTCGGGTCGGACCGCCGTGAGGTATGCGGCCAGGATCCCCGGGAGCCCACGGGAGTGCCACCACCGGTTCAGCTTGCCGAACGGAGGTGTCGATTCCGCCATGGAGTGGTCGTACGCGGGGACCGTGTCACGCGAGGCAAGGAGGCCCCGCAGGCCCGAGGCGATCAAGACCTCGACGTGCGGCGACCTCGCCGCCCACGCGTCCGCGGCGATGTGGCGGTACATGTTCCCGTCAAACCGTCGATAGGCAGGCAGGACGCCCCCCGATTTGATCGAACCTCGCGGACTCCCACGTGAGACCTCCTCCCGAAGGGAGTGAAGCTTGGCGCGGTCCGCAGCCGGAAGGGAGCCTGCGATCTCATCGACGGACGGCGGAGAGGTCGTTCCGCCCTTCACCTTCCGGGTGCTCTCCGGGATGAGCACGACAATCTGGGGGACGGCCACCCCCTGCGGAACGTGCGGTCGGGGAAAAGCTCTTTGCCTGTCCCGCGCCGCGCCGTTCACCCGGAATCGTGGATCAGCGACGAGAGTAACTCGTCGGCGCCCTGAACCCCATCGAAGATTCCAGAATTTGCGAGGACGGCGCGATTCGCGTCCTCGAATCGTCGGACCTCCGACTGCAAGCGCTCCCGCAAACCGTCCGGCTCTTCCCCGCGCAGGACGACGGTCAGGAAGGCGTTCCGTCCGCGCTCCGTGATCAGAGTGTGGTCTCCCTGGACGATCGAACGGAGCTCCTTCCCCTTCAGGATCGGGAACGAGATGCGCATGAAGTTCTGGATGACGTTCAGGGTCGCGACGAGGAGGTCCTCGTCCCCCGTCTTCTCCCCCGGTAGGACCTTCGCACCGAGGAGCAATCCGCTCTTCGAGTGGAGGAAAGCTGCTTTCACAATCGATTGCGTCCGAGGGGTCTTGCGCTTGGAGGGCTCGGCCTTCCTCCTTCCGACCGTGCTCAATTCCTTCCGGATGCTCTCGATCGTCCTGTGGAGTGCATCGATCTCAAACGGCTTCTGGAGGAAATCTCGTGCTCCTGATTTCATCGCCTCGACCGCCGCATCCACGGTTCCGTACCCCGTCATCACGATGACGGCCGTCTTCGACCGGGCGTCTTTCGTCGCCTCGAGCACGTCCCCGCCCGTCGCCCCCGGCATCATCCAATCGAGGAACACGACGTCGAGGTGACCGCCACGGATCTTCTGGATCGCTTGACGGCCGTCCGCGGCTTCCTCGACGGTGTGCCCCTCCCCCCGCAGGAGAGCCGAGAGTTCGTCTCGGAGGGTCGGGTCGTCTTCCGCCACAAGGATCCTCATCGGAACCACGGAGATCCTGCCCGCCGGCCGAGCGGGACCAGCATGAAACCCGTGCATGCTCTAGAAATACGTTCCCAGACAAGTTTCTGTTTTCGGAATGACGGCTAAGGACCGAGGGACGTGCGTCGGAGACGCCCTCTCCTCACTTTGAGGGCGACCCGGATCGGAGCCAGCGCTCGACCACGTCCTCGTGACCTCGAGCATAGGCCGTCGAGGGCAGCGAGCGCGGGTCGTGCCAGTCGAGCTCCGCGTACCAAGGAGGAGTCGGGACCTCCAGGTCCTTCGGGGCGTCGGCCTCGAGGAGGAACCAGATGTCGTAGTGCATCTCGCCGAGAGCCCATTTCGGCGGATAGAAGTCCACTTCGACCCGCGGCTCCGAGAAGTGCATCCGGGGAATCCGGAGGATCTGCTCCGCGATCCTTCGCGCCGCATCCCGTGGATCTTCGCCGTACTTGAGCTGGCTCGCCGGGAGGGTCCACCCCTTGCCGTGCGTCCGGCGGCGGTCCGGGTCGAGCCCGGCCAGCTCCTCCCACCGAGGGTCGTCTCGGTACTTCCCGAGGAGGATCTTGGGGCCCCGCTTCACAAAGACGAATGCGCTGATGCACATCCCGCCTTTCGGCGGCTCCCAGAATCCCGCAGGCGGCGCCGTCTTGGAGAGCCAGAGGAACGGACCTTCGCCGGGCATCGAACGAACATCGACCTCGGAGCGATAAGGGTTGTCTCTTCCGCCTTCTCGAAACACGACGGCTTGGGAAGGGTCGTCGACCGACACGTGGTGACCGAATTGTGAGGACGTGTCCTGGCGAAAGTGCATGCCGTCCGACCGAGACAAATGAGAGAAGATCCCGCTTCGGCGCCTCGGGGATTCGCACGAGCTTCCTGTTGCGGTTGGTCGGACTCGCAGTCAGCCTGGGGCTGGCCGTGGCGGTCGCCATGGACGACATCGACTTCTTCTCTGCGGCAGACTTCGCGGACACGACGGCTCCCCACCACGAGCACATCTTCGTCGCCCTCCTCCTCGTCGCCGTGGCGTTCGCTCTGTGGCCTCGCCGCGGCTGGTGGTAGGCACCCGGCCGAAGCCGCCCCCCTTCGCGGGCCAGGCGGATGTGGTCAGAGGTAAACTGAAGGAACATACTGCGAACCCCCGTTATCCGGCCCCACGTTCGCACGGCAGCCCGATCCGGCGGGCCGGCGATGGACTGTGGTCCCAATGCCCCCGCGTCATCGAAGCCTGAACCCCAACGACCTCGAGGACTTCCACCCGTTGGAAGCCGCATCGGGGTCGCGTCGTTCGGGACTCACGATCCTTCGATCCCCCGTCCATGCAGGGTCGCACGCGGACCCGCCGCGGCCCAACACCCTTGGCCGAGTCCTAGCACCGTCGTCCGAGGATCGCATGGTGGCTACTCCGAGACGTCTGGTCGGCCGCTCGATCATCCCGTCGTACCGTCGGTCTTGGTTCCGGGCGCTCTCGGGCCTGACCTTTTCTCCCCCGAGGGATCCAAGAGGATGGGGCAAACAGCTCCCGAGCAGTCTGCGCACCCTCCCTCTCGCGGCCCGTGTCGGCGGAGCCCTTTCCGGGTGGTCGTGGCTCTGTCATCTTCCGGGTCTGGTCGGCTAGGAATGGGTGCGAGGACGTCGCCGACCGCGCGGGCGCACCCCGCTCACGCTGACGCAGGCCGGCCCGCATTCCCCGCGGGAAGTCTGACTCGGTCGAACGCCGGGGAGGAGGATCGGGGGCGGGAGATTCGGACTCCGGCCATCCCTCTGGGAAGGCACGCGGCCCGCGGACTGGGGCTCCGGAACTCCTGCCGATCCGACGGCGTCTCGGTCGGTCCGAGCGGGCTTCATCGATAGAGCGCATCGCCCTCGCGGGAGACGCTCTCTCCTCGACGCGCGACGATGGCCTAAATAGGGAGTGAACCGTCCGGCCGGCCATCGAGTTTCCGTGAGCAAGCCGATGACCGGACAAACCCCGACGCCCGCGGGGATGCGGACGTTGCTCTTCGTCCTCGTGGGCCAGGTCTTCTCCCTCCTCGGAAGCGGAATGACGGGGTTCGCCCTCGTGATCTGGGCGTACTTGCTGACGGGGCAGGTGACGACTCTCGCCCTCGCGTCGCTGTTCTATTTCGCCCCGACCGTCCTGTTCAGCCCCGTCGCGGGAGCCCTTGTGGACCGATGGAACCGCAAGCTCACCATGATGCTGAGCGACCTCGCCCAAGGGCTCACGACGGTCGTGATGCTCCCTCTCTTCGTGACTGGGAACCTCCAGATCTGGCACTGGTACGTCGCGGGGTCGATCGCAGGCACGTTCGCGGCCTTCCACTTCCCGGCGTATTCCGCAGCCATCACGATGATGGTCTCAAAGACGCAGTATGGCCGAGCGAGTGGGATGATGTCCCTCGCGGAATCCGCGTCCGGGATCTTCGGACCCATCTCCGCCGCCGCGATCATCGGCCTCCTCGGGATCCAGGGCGGCGTCCCGTTGATCATGTTGATCGACATCGTGACGTTTTCGACCGCGATTGGAATCCTCTTGGCCGTTCGGATCCCGCAGCCCCGCCGGACGGAGGCCGGCGCGCTGGCCCGCGGAAGCCTCTTGAAGGAATCCGCCTACGGCTTCCGCTATATTGCCGCTCGCCGGAGTCTCCTCGGGCTCCAGCTGGTCTTCTTCAGCCTGAATCTCCTCGCGACGTTCGCCTTGATTGTCCTCGTGCCGATGATCTTGGCCCGAACGGGGAACGATGTCCTCATCATCGGGAGCGTCCAGACTGCCGGCGCCATCGGGGGCGTCGTGGGCGGGCTCGTCATGAGTTCGTGGGGCGGACCGAAGCGCCGGGTGCACGGAGTCCTGATGGGGATGGCAATCGACGGAGTCCTCGGGGGGGCGCTGATGGGCCTGGGGCGGGAGATCGTCGTGTGGGCGATGGCTGCGTTCTTCATGACCTTCTTCATCCCGATCATTAACGGCTCGAACCAGGCGATCTGGCAGTCCAAGGTCCCCCCGGACATCCAGGGCCGGGTCTTCGCCGCGCGTCGGCTGATCGCCCAGATTACCGTGCCGATTGGGATGGCGCTGGCAGGTCCCCTCGCGGACCGCGTGTTCGAGCCCGGGATGCAGGAGGGAGGCACCCTCGCCGGGGCGTTCGGGTTCCTCGTCGGCACGGGGGCCGGCGCCGGGATGGCTCTCATGATGGTGCTCTTCGGAGTCACCGCGACGTCCGTGGCGATTGGCTTCTATGGGGTCCGCGCGGTCCGGGACGCCGAGAGCCTGTTGCCTGATCACGACGCCAGGAGTCTCGAAGAGGGCAGACCTTGAGAAGCTTAAGGGAATCGCGGAGGCGGCCTCGCCTGTGAAGGACAGCCTACGGGCGGTCCCGTACACGAGCGAGCTCATCGTCGAGAACTAGGACCGCCGGGGCGGCGGCCGTCAGGCGTGGAAGAGCCGTCGGGAGAATTGAACCCCCGACCTGCGCGTCGCGAAGACGCGTGCAAACGGCTCCGATGCCCAGGAGGCGCGCACCCAGCCTGAAATAGCATCCTGTGATGACCGTACCATGCTGCCCAAGGTGTAAGAGTGCCCACACCCGCAACCCTCGTGATGACGAATGCTCGAGTGTACACTGCGGACCCGATGGAGCCATGGGCGGAAGGGCTTGCGTGCGCAGGCGAACGGATCATTCGCGTGGGCCGGACGAAGGACGTCGAAGGGCTCATTGGCCGCGACACACAGACGATGGACGCGGGCGGACGCCTGGTCCTTCCAGGTTTCATCGACGCACACACGCACCTGATCTGGGGGTACGAGCTGGGCACTTGGATCGACCTCACCGATCGACCGTCGTTGCAGGTAGCCCAACGGCGGATCGCGGCCTACGCAGAGACCCATCCCGACGAGGAAATCCTGATCGGTCATGGCTTCGACTACGCATCCTTGCAACCCGCGGGCCTGCCTGGAATGAAGGACCTCGATGTCGCGGTGGCGGATCGCCCGCTCCTGCTGACCGCCTGGGACGGGCACACAGGCCTCGGGAACACGAAGTTCGTGGAGCGGGCCCTCGAGACGACGGCTTCGCTCGGACGAACGGTGGGCCAGATGCAGCGCGACCCGAGGACCGGCGAGCCAACCGGCGTCTTCCACGAGGCCTTCGACCTGACGCCGTACATGCCGGAGGTGCGACGTCGCCGTTCCGGGGACGGTCTGCGGCGGACCGTGAGGATGGCGACCCGCCTAGGCATCACGACGGCGTTCGATGTCCAGGTAAACCTCGAGGATCTGTCCGCCTACGAGACCCTCTGGAAGGCGGGAGAACTTACAGTCCGAATCCGGGCGGCTCTCTACCATCCTCCGGCCACGCCCCGCAGCCGGTACGCGGCCTTCTGCGAGGCGCGGGACCGTCCGTGGGACGACTGGCTGCGCGTTGCGGCCATCAAGCTCTACATCGACGGCGTCCAGGAGACCGGCACGGCCGCTCTCCTCGATCCCTACGAGAACAATCCCGCATCACAGGGCTCGACGCAGTACCCCGTGGAAGGATACGCGTCAATCGTGGAGGAACTCGACCGGCTCGGTTTCCAGATCTGCACCCACGCCTGCGGCGACCGCGGCGTGCGGATCGCGCTTGATGCCTACGAGCGAGCGGCGCGCATCAATGGGAGTTCGGGACGGCGCCACCGAATCGAGCACTGCGAGAACCTTTCCGAAGGAGACATCCCGCGGTTCGCCCGCCTCGACGTGGTCCCGTGCATGATGCCCCGCCACTCCTCCCCGGACCTCACGGCGCGCTGGCGCGAGGCGGTCGGCCCGGACCGAACCGCGCGGGGATTCGCGTGGCGAGGGCTCTTCGATGCGGATGCGCATCTGGCCTTCGCGAGCGACTGGCCCGTGGCGGACATGAACCCTCTCGTCGGCGTGCACGAGGCTGTTGCACGAAAGAGCCCGCAGGGCGAACCGTCCCCGCACCGGCTTACGGTCCGCGAGGCGATCCATGCCTACACCCGCGGAGCGGCCTACGCATGCTACGCGGAGACCTCCCGCGGCGTCCTTGCGGAAGGCATGCTCGCGGATTTCATCATCCTGTCGCAGAACATCTTCGAGGCCCCCGTAGATCGGATTCCGGAGGCGAGGGTCGCGGCCACGACCGTTGGGGGACGAGTCGTGTACGACGAAACTGTGAGATCCGAAGAACTTCGCACAGTGAGTAACGATAGAGCCGCAGGGGGGAATTGAACCTCCGGCCCGCGCCCGACCAGGGCATCGATTCGGCTGGGTAGCGATCTGAGTGAAAAAGCTTATGTGCACACAGATAATACACAGAAAGATGGGCTTCAAGACCATTTCCTTGAGTGATGCAGTCTACCGAAAGCTGAAGGCCGAAAAACGGCCCGGAGAAAGTTTCAGCGACGCGATCACCCGTCTCCTCGAGGCCAAGCAGCCGCCCCTGGTGAAATACGCCGGAGCTTGGAAGCCCCTCCCTCCTAAGGAACTCCAGGTGATTCGGGCTCGCATCGATCGCCTGCGTCACGGCACACCCGCACGGTAGGAATTTTCGTGGCGATCTGCTTGGACACAACGTTCCTGGTTGACCTCCTCGCTGGAGCTCCATCCGCAGTCGACTTCGCCGAGGGACTGCAGGAACCCGCGGCGATTTCTGCAGTCTCCTTCTATGAACTCCTCTTCGGGGTTACGGGTCGTCGCCGTCGGGTGCAAATTGAGAACCTCGCCCGGGATTACGCCGTCGTCCCGGCGGTCTACGAGGTATGCGCGATGGCCGCCGCGATCCAGGGCAGACTCAGCGAGGCGGGGGAGATCATCCCTGTCCTCGACGCGATTATCGCCGCCACGGCCATCCTTGCGGGCCTACCGGTCGTGACGTCAGACGCCCACTTTCGGCGTATTCCTCCGGATTTCGGGCTCGCGGTCCGAGCATATTGAAGTATGCTGTCGGCTCCGAAGAGGGCGAATAAACACTCGTAGAGCCGCAGGGGGGAATTGAACCCCCGACCTGCGCCTTGCCAAGGCGCCGACAAGCTCGATGCTGGCGCTGGCCGAATTCGGAGATTTCGCGCGTCAGGGCTACTACGACTTTCGCGGTAGTGAGGATCCGTTTAACGCTGTCCGGAGGCGAGTTGATGAGCTTTCAATAGCAAGGAAGCAGGTTCAGCAACCACGCAGAAAGGTTGACGCTTAGAAAGACCTTTGACTCTAAGAGCCCCGAGCGCGCCAGCACATCGTCAGAAGAACGAGGGAGGGAAACAATATCGACCGCATCGAGCTGTTCGAAGTACCGGACACCACGTTTGACACTCCTGCTCATTTTCGGGAGCATCTCGCCTCCGAGTTCGAGCCTGCTGAAATGGCCCCGATCTTCCGCGGTCCTTGACCCTGCCTCAGGGCGCTGTCCGATCTACTTCCGTGCTTTCCGCTCCCGTCTCAACCGCGCCTTTTCCTGTCGCGCTTTCCGAGCCACCCGACGAGTTCCGTTCATCGGGCCCCGATAGACGACTGGTACTTCAACCCACCAGTCCCCGACCGGCGCCTGCCGTGCGGGCGGTCCTCCGATTCGGGGGATCATGTTGACGACCTCCCTGAGGGGGGCCATGTGACCGCCGTAAGCCCGGCACGACGAGCCCCGCCGACAGAAACGGCCAGAGCAAGGTTTTTAGGCTCCGCCAAGTAAGCGGGGACAGGCATGACAGGAGAGAGGTCCGGTACAGGGTCAGAGGCCGACAGCACCAAGGAACGCCTCGGGAAGTCCGGAGCGCCCACCCAATGCAATTTCTGCGGGAAGGCCCTTGGAGTCAATTGGTTCAGCCTTGCAGACAAGCCGTACTGTTCCCCCTGTTTCCACGCTCAGTTCTGGACTCCCTACCAGAGTGTCCCGGATAAGGCCCATTGACCTCCTCTTGGGCATGGAAGGGGAGGTGGACGCGGGAGCAAGGTCGAGTGCGTTAGCCTCTCGTAATCAAGGTCTCCGCAGTGTCAAGGGATGATTTCGAATCCGTGAGCGTCTGCAGGAACTTCATGCCGTCCACTTCGACGACGTCGCCGTCGGGAATCCGTTGTCGTCCTCGTGTTCATCGGCGTGGTTTCTGTGGTCGTTGGTTTCGTCTTCGTTCTCGTTGGAGTCGTTTCCGTGCCTGTCGACGGCGTTCCCGTCCTTCTCCCGCCCGCGGAGCCATGTTCACCCCATGCACGTCGTCCCTACTAAAGACTCGTTTGGGAGACCGGCGGCATCCCGAAATTGCCAAGTCTCTGGGAGGACTGCTGTCTCTCGGAGATCCGAAACCACGGATGCGGGGCCGTCCCCGCCCTATGGTCTGCGCTCCGTGTCGCCGAGCTGCTTTCTCGTCGTTTCGACCGCGGTCTGCCACCACTGCCCGAGGCTGTTCAACGCCTCGCTCTGCTGCTCGAAGAACCGAATGTAGAGCTGCTGGTAGCTCATACCGACGTCGCTGGCGAGCTGCACCATCTCCCGC
>Ga0209002_10001997_pt1 | contig 16568 bp, 16 predicted proteins | sample Rifsed16ft2_FD_184010 | JGI IMG/M metagenome (GOLD analysis project Ga0209002, IMG submission 184010) | Soil microbial communities from Rifle, Colorado, USA - sediment 16ft 2 (version 2) | ecosystem: Environmental > Terrestrial > Deep subsurface > Rock core/Sediment | place: Rifle, Colorado...
CCCGCGCTGTCCACGTCTCTGGGGCGTTGCGCCGCTACATCGTCGATCTGGTCGATGCCACCCGTAACCACCCCGACGTCTACCTAGGCGCAAGCCCGCGAGCCTCGATCATGCTCCTGCGCGCTTCGCGCGCGATGGCGGCGGCCGACGAGCGCGACTACGTGATCCCCGACGACGTGAAGGCCCTCGTTCCGTCGGTGCTGGCGCACCGCGTGATCGCGACCGCCGACGCCGTGATGGGCGGCCGGAGCCCCGAGGCCCTCCTCGGCGAACTCATGGCCGAGGTACCGGTCCCCGTCTCCGGGACGGCCTAGCCGTGCCCTCGGGCCGCGGGGTCCTGGTATCCGCTACCGGCATCGCCGTGTGGGCGGCCGCTCGGCTCCTTGGTTCCACCACGCTGCACATGGTCGCGGTCGGGATCGTCATGCTGCCGTTCGCCGCCGCCCTGTTCGCACGGTGGAGCCGTCAGCGCTTGCGCATCCGCCGGCGTCTATCGGAGGCTCGCGTCCAGCCTGGCCAACGCGTGCACGTCGAGCTCGAGGTGGAGAACCAGACCCCGACCCAGACCTCGTTCCTGCTCGTCGAGGACCGGCTGCCCCCGCAGCTGGGCCGGTCCGCGCGACTGGTGATCGCCTCGCTGCGCCCGAAGGCCCGCCAGCGTGTCCGCTACTCGATCACGCCCCACCAGCGTGGGCGATACGTGCTAGGGCCACTCACGGTGGATCTGTCCGACCCGTTCGCGCTGACGAAGCTCCGGGTCGAGTTCGACGAGCGGGAGGAGCTCGTCGTCACGCCCGAGGTAGAGGTGCTAGGCGGCGGTCCGGACTCGCCCTTCGGGATGGCGAGCGGCCTGGCCCTTGCCAAGCACCTGTTCCGCACGGGGGACGAGTTCTACACGATGCGCCCGTACGTCGAGGGGGACGACCTGCGCCGGATCCACTGGCCCAGCGTGGCGCGCAGCGGCGAGCTCATGATCCGCCAGGACGAGTCGACGCGGCGCTCGACCGCGGTGCTCTTCGCGGACACGCGCGACTCGGCCGTCGGCCAGACCCACACGCCATGCTTCGAGAAGGTGGTTTCGGCTACCGCCTCCCTCGGCATCCTCCTGGTCCGGTACGGCTTCTCGCTCAAGCTCGCCACCACGCAGATGCCGCCCCAGCGCGTGGGCGAGGAGGCGCTTCTCGACGCCCTCGCGGGCGTGAGTCATCAATCGTCCCGGGCGCTGTCGACGGGGCTCAACCGGCTTCGGATGGTGGCCGCGAGCGACACCACCCTCGTGGTGGTCGGCGCGCCGCCCGCCCCGACCGAGCTCCCCTCGTGGATCCGAGCCGGGGCGATGTTCGGGCCGAAGGTCGGGGTATTCGTATATCCCACCGACCCCGAGACGCTACCGGTGGATAGGCGCGCCCAACTGGAGGGCCGCGCATCGCAGGCTCGCACGTCCCTGTCCAGGTCCGGTTGGGAGGTCGTCGTCCTCCCACCGGCGCGGAGGTTGAAGGACGCATGGCACGCGGAACGGACCCGACCCCTGGTCGTCAGAGGCTCCTAGGCCTCGCCGCTGTCGCCGGCCTTGCCGCGGCGACGGCGTTCGCGTTCGGCCGGGTGTTCGCGGGGCGCCTGCCGACCTGGCAGCTCGTCGTCGCCGCACTCGCCTCCGTGGGTGTAGCCGCCCTGTTCGAACGCCAGGGCCTGTTCCTCGCCACGATCGCGAGCTTCGTGGGCCTGGCGCTCGCCATCACCCTGATCGTGCTGCCTCAGACGGCTTGGTACGGGCTGCCCTCGATGCGCACGGTGCGCGCCCTCGGCCGCTCTCTGGAGTTCGTCGGTCAGCAGGCGCGGCTCCGCGTCGCCCCGACCCCCCCGCTTCCACCCCTGATGCTGGCAGCGCTGACGGCCGTGTGGACGGCGTCGTTCTCGGCCCACGCCCTGGCGATCCGGGCGGGCAGCCCGCTCCTGGCGGTGCTCCCGATGGCGGCACTCGTGGGGTTCGCCGACACGGTGCTCGAGGACGGCGCGAGGCCGGTCTACGCGGTGACCTTCCTAGCGGCGGCCCTCGCGGTGGTGTTCTCGGACGGGCTGCGACGGATCCGCCAGTGGGGCCCGGTGTGGTCGCCAACTCGTTCGAGCCGGATACGCGCCTCCGTGAAGGGATCGCGCGCCGTCGCCGGGATCGTGATCGTGCTGGCGATCCTGGTCCCAGGGATCCTCCCGGGCTTCCGGGCGGGCGCCCTCGTGGACTTCTCCACCCGGGGCGGCGACGGGATCGGTCTCGACCCGTTCGTGTCGATCCACGCCCAGCTGGACGAACAGGTCCCGGTCGACCTGTTCCGGGTGCGCGCCGAGGAGCCGTCGTACTGGCGCCTGTACTCGTTGGACATGTTCGACGGCGCCACCTGGACGAGCAGCAACCCTCGGGCCGAAGGGAACGGTCGGGTCCTGACGACGCCGATCGTCCTTCCCGTCGCGGATGACATCCCGCAGGAAGCGCCGCGGCTGGCCCAGACGTTCACCATCCTGCGCGATATCGACAATAGGTGGCTTCCCATGGCTCACCCGGCCGAAGCCCTCACGAACGGGTTCGGCGACGTGATCTACGACCCGATCCTGTCGCAGGTGCTCTTGGACGGCGGGCTCGACGAGGGGCTCGAGTACGCGGTCACTTCACGGCAGGTGAACCCAACGCCCGAGGAGCTCGACGAAGTGATCCACCTCACGCCCGTGCAATACGGCCGCTATACAGATGTCTCCGGCTCGGTCGACCCTCGGGTGGAAGAGCTGGCCCGGCGCTGGTCGCGCGACGAGGACACCGCGTACCGCAAGGTCCTAGCGATACAGGATCACTTCACCGACGGATCGTTCGACTACAGCACCGACGTCGAGCCTGTAGGCGATGCCGACGCCCTGCTCGAGTTCCTCACGCTCACCCGTCGTGGGTTCTGCCAGCAGTTCGCGACCACGATGGCGATCATGGTGCGCGAGCTCGGATACCCGGCTCGCGTGGCCGTGGGCTACAGGAGCGGGACCTTCAACGATGGCGTGTTCAACGTCCAGACCAAGGACGCGCATGCCTGGGTGGAGGTCTTCTTCCCGGGCTTCGGGTGGCTCCCCTTCGAGCCGACCCCCACCCGCCCGAACCCGATCGCCGAGCCCGGGACCTACCTGGACCCCACGGCCCCGACCGGCGGGGGATCCCAGGTGGGAGGCGAGCAGAACCAGGCCGTTCTACGCGCTGGAGGCGGGGCCTATTGCCAGGAGGTACGGCCGCTGCCCGGCCAGCTGTGCCAGCTGGAGCAGCTCCGACCGGCGCGCGGACGCCCGCGCGGCGTGCCCCCGGGGCTGGACGGCCTCGGCGAGGGCGCGGAGGCAGAACCCGGCTACTCGGTCCCGTACCGGTGGATCTTCCTCGGGCTCCTCGCTGCGGTCGGCGCGCTCCTGGTACTGGTCCCTATCGTGAAGTCGGCCTGGCGCCGGGCGCTCCTGCGACGTCCCGGGCAGCCGCGAGCACGGGTGCTCGCCGCGTACCGCGTGTTCGACAGCGAGGCGTCCGACCTGGGGATGGGGCGCCGGGACGGCGAGACGCTGGAGGAGCACCGGGCACGCCTAGCGGCTACCGTGGCGTTCTCCGACGGCCACCTGGGTCGGCTGACCTCGGCGACGGCTCGGGCGGCCTACTCGGCCGAAGAGCCCACGCCTCAGGAGGCCCGGGAGGCCGCCCAGGAGGCGCGCCGGGCTATCCGGGACCTGCGCAGGGATGCGGGGTGGCTCCGGCGTGCCGTGGGGAACTACCGACCGGGGATCTGAACCATCGGTCAGGTCCCGGTCTGCGTGTGGGCAGCCGCCTCGCGCAGGGCCCGCACGAACCGGTCCCGGTCATCCTTGAACTGGCCCACCTTGACCTCGACGCCGGTCGCGATGTCGTCGATCGCCACGAAGAACGCCAGCTGGCCCTCGCGCAACGCGTCGATGATCTCGCCGCTGCGGCGCGCGATCTTGAAGATGCTCACCCCGTCGGTGATCAGCTGGACCTCAGACAGCTGCTTGTCGAGCTTCGCACGACGGTTCAGGTAGTCCCAAGCCCGGCGGACGCGCTGAAGCGACATCCCGTTGTCCAGCAACGACTTCACGACCTTCAGCGCGACCAGGTCACGGAACGAGTACAGGCGCGGCACGCCGGGCCGCCCACCGGTGGACTGAACCGATGGTTTCACCAGGCCGACCTGGTCCCAGTAGCGGAGCTGACGAGGGGAGCAACCCGTGAACTTCGTGGCCTGATGTGCGGTGAATCCCTCCATAGGAACGCGCGCCCTCCGAGACGTTCTCCCTCACGACACCAACGCGGTTCCGTCGGCGTGTCGAGGGGAAGTCTCGACGTTCGGTCGACGGCCAAGCCCCGGGGAAGGTGACGCCAGTTGTACTCCAGCGGCGCGTTAGGTGGCAAGCGGGGAGGGACGTCGTGACGAAGTTTTCGCCCCATCGCGACCCCGAACGCCTATCGGGCGCGCGAACGCTAGGACTCGGGGGGTGGGGGCTGCGGCGAGCGGAACTTGCTCGCGAGTCGCGCGAGCAACCCGGTGACCGAGAACCGCCCAGATTGCTGTTGCATCGCCCGCACCTGGTCACGCCCCAGCTGCTTGAGGTAGCGGTAGATGACCAGCGAGGACGCGAGCATCACGCCGAAACCGGTCGCGGCGATCCACAGCGAGACGGGGAAGGCCATCAACATGAAGAACCCGGCGAGGAAGGCCAACAGCGACCAGCGGATCCGCCGGGCGATGTGTGAGTAGAGGGACGTGCGACCGACAGCCTCCGCGAGGCGGGGATCTTCCTGGGCGAGACGCTCCTCGATCTCGTCGAGGATCCGCTGCTCGTCGGGTGACAGTGGCATGGGGCTCCCTGGTCCCTCGGGCGGTCCGCTGCCCCGATTATAGGAACGACGTCGGCTACGGGAGAAGGGGACCGGGCCGGATGTCTTCCACGCGTGCCTCACCGGCGGTTCCGATGGCGATCCAGTAGAGCGGCGGGCATCGCCGCGCCGCGTCCGAAACGGCGCTCGATCCGGTCGACCGCCCGCTCCACGTCCCCCCATCGCTCCCCCCGGAGCAGCGCGAGCTGATCCTGACCGGCGGGCACCAGCCCCGTCGCGACCACCCCCAGCAGCCGGACCCGGCGCCGGGCGCCCGGGAGGGCCCGGAAGAGCTCGCCGACCACCTGGTACATATCGGCGGCGACGTCGGTGGGACCGGTGAGCGTCCTGGAGCGAGTAAGGTTCGTGAAGTTAGCCAGGCGGATCTTGAGCGTGATCGTTCGCGCCTGGTAGCCGTCCTCGCGCAGCCGAGCGGCCACCTTCTGGGACAGTGCGAGGGCCTCACGCAGCAGCTCGCGCTCGTCGTCGAGATCGCGGTCGAAGGTCTCCTCGTGGCTGACCGACTTCGGCGCCTCGTACGGCACGACCGGCCGCTGGTCCATGCCGAGGGCAAGATCGATCAGGTCGGCGGCGTGCTGCTCGCCTATCAGGCGGCCGAGCACGGAGGGTGGCGTCCGGGCGAGGTCGCCCACGGTGCGGACCCCCAGCCTCGAGAGCGTCTCGCCGGTCTTCTCCCCCACCCCCCAGAGTGCGCGCACCGGCAGGGGATCCAGGAACGCGTGCACCCCGTCGGCCGTCACGACGACCAGGCCGTCGGGCTTGGCGGCCTCCGAGGCGAGCTTGGCGACGAGCTTGCTGGACGCCACGCCCACGGAGCATGAGACCCCGACCTCGCTCAGAACCTCTTGACGAACCTTCACGGCTATAGCCTCGGGCTCGCCGAAGAGCCGGGTGGCACCGGAGACGTCCAGGAACGCCTCGTCCAGCGAGATCGGCTCGACGAGGGGGGTGACGGCCAGCAGGACCTCGCGGAAGCGGTTGGAGTGCGCCTTGTAGGCCTCGAAGTCCGGCGCCACGAACACGGCATCGGGGCACAGCCGTCGGGCGCGCACCGCCGGCATCGCGCTCCGGATCCCGTAGGTCCGAGCCTCGTAGGACGCCGACATGACGACGCCGCGCGTCCCGGCCCCGCCGACGATCACCGGGCGCCCCGCGAGGCTCGGGTCCTTCAGCACCTCGACCGAGGCGTAGAACGCGTCCAGGTCGACGTGCAGGATCGGCTCGGGAACGGCGGTCCGGGTCACGTCCCGCGAGCGTACCCCCGCCCGGCTCATCGCCCCGCCGAACCCGGGCTGGAGTGCCACAGCTTGCGCGGGACAGCCATCCCGGGCGCCGGCCCCTCGTGCGCCAGAGCCTCGGCCAGCCGCCCCTGCAGCCGAGCACGATGGAGCGCCGTCAGGTCCCACACGTCCTCGGCGACCACGCTCACGCCCTTCACGCCGGTCCGCCGCACCGTCCCGAGCACCGCCAGCAGGAACGAGCCGAACACCGTCCGCGCCACCTTGGGCTGCACGCTCTCGAACACCGTGACCTCGACCGGCCCGGTCGCGTCATCAAGCGTCAGGAAGATGATCCGCTGCCCGCTCCTGATCGCCGGCGTCTGCGACGCCACCTTCACCCCCGCCACCATCACCCGAGCATCCGCCCGACACCGCCTCAGATCACGCGTCCTCGTCACCGCTAGATCCGCAAGCAGCGGCTCGAAGAACGACACGAGGTGCCTAGACGCGTCCAACCCCAGCACCTCGAGCTCCGCCCGAACCCTCTCCGCGTCCGTGTACTCCGGCAAAGGCCCCAAGGACGCCACCGGCGCCGATACGTCGAACGCCAGCTGATCCCCTTCGCGCTGAGGCGCCGTGGTCATAGCGACGTACAGCCGGTCCCGCCGCGTCCCACTAGGCAGGGCATCGAACGCTCCCGCGTGCGCGAGCGCCTCCACGACAGGCTTGGACACGGCGGCCCGCCGAAGGAAGTCCCCCACGTCCCGGAACGGCCGCGCCGAGCGTGCCTGCAAGATCGACCTGACCTCGGCATCCGAGATCCCGTGCACATCCTGCAGAGCCAACCGGATGCCGTACGGAGCGACCACGGCGACGGCGCGCGGGGAGGGGTCCGGTCTGGGCGTCGACGAGGCCGCCGGAAGCCCCCGTGGTGCGCGACCACGCACAGCGGTCCGAGCAGCCCGGACCGGTGCCCCGACCTCAGCGCCCCCCCCAACGCCGGGAACCGCCTCGACCACGTACTCGGGCTCGCTGCGGTTAACGTCCAGCGGCAGGATCTCGATGCCGTGCGCCCGAGCGTCCTGCAGGATCAGGCGACGTGGATACATCCCGGGGTCGTGCGTGAGGACGCCGGCGAGGAAGTGCGCCGGGTAGTGGGCCTTCAGCCAGGCGGATTGATACGTCGGGACGGCGAAGGCGGCCGCGTGGGCCTTGCAGAAGCCGAAGCTCGCGAACTCGGCTACGGCGGTCCAGGTGCGCTCGGCTACATCCGGATCCACGCCGCGGGTCGTGGCTCGCTCGAGGAAGTCGGCGCGGAAGGCCGGGAGCAGGTCTTCTCGGTCCAGGTGGCGGCGGATGTGGTCGGCGTACGTCAGGTCGTAGCCGGCCATCGCCGCGAGGGTCCGGATGACCTGCTCGTGGTAGACGATCACGCCGAAGGTCTCGCGCAGGGCGGGACGCAGCGCCGGATGCGCGTAGGTGGGGGTCTGCATGCCGGCGCGGCGGCGGAGGTAGGGGTTGATCATGTCCGACTTCACGGGGCCGGGGCGGAACAGGGAGATGTCGGCGATCAGGTCCTCCCAGCGGGTGGGCTGGAGCTTCTGCAGGAGTTCGCGCTGGCCCGGGGACTCGATCTGGAAACAGCCGAGGGTGTCCGAGGCGCGGATCAGCTCGAACGTGGGCTCGTCGTCCAGGTCGATCTCGTCGAGGTCGACCTTGGTGTGCTCGGTGCGGGCGATCTCGTCCAGGGCGTGGCGCATCGAGGAGAGCATCCGAACGCCCAGGACGTCGAGCTTGAGGTACCCGAGGAGCTCGACGTCGTCCTTGTCCGCCTGGATCATCCGGTAGCCCTGGAACGAGCGCTCGAGCGGGACACGACGGACCAGGTCGTCGTCGGAGATCACGATGCCGCACGGATGCAGCGCGATGTGTCGGGGGAAGCCGTCCAGGCGCTCGGCCACGCGGAACAGGTGCTCGAGCTGGCCGGCGTTCAGGTTGGAGCCCGCGAGCTCGGGCAGGCGCTCTATCGCGACGCGCAGGTCCTGGGCGCCGATGTGCGGGAAGGACTTGGCGACTACGTCCACCTCGGGCTCGGGCAGACCCAGGGCCTTGCCGACCTCGCGCACGGCCGCGCGGGCGCGGTAGGTGTCGATCATCGCGACGCACGCGCACCGATCGTCGCCGTAGCGCGAAAGCACCATGTCGTAGACGTCCTCGCGCCGGGCGGACTCGACGTCGACGTCGATGTCCGGCGGCTCGGCGCGCATCGGGTTCATGAACCGCTCGAACGCCAGGTCGTGTCGCACCGCGTCGACGTCGGAGATCCCGATCAGATAGCACACGAGCGATCCCGCCGCGCTCCCCCGGCACGCGCAGCGGATCCCCATCGCCTTCACGTCGGCGACGATGTCCGCCACGGTCAGGAAGTACGCCGAGAACCCGAGCCGGTGGATCATCGCGAGCTCGTGGTTCAGCCGGTCCTTCACGCGCGCGGTCGGCTTCATCCCGCGGCGATCGAGGCCGCGCCAGCACCGTTCGGCCAGGATGGATGACGCGCTCCGGCCGGGCGGCGTGGGGAAGTCGGGGAAGCGCACGCGGCGCAGATCGAGATCGAGGTCGCACGACTCGGCGATCTCGGCGCTCGCGGTTAGCAGGTCGGGGCGCTCGGCGAACAGCGCGCGCATCTCGGCCGCAGGTTTCAGCCAGCCCTCGGCGTTGCGGCGACTGACGTTCGTGCGGCTGATCGGGACGAGCTCGCGCATGCACTCGAGCGCGTCGGCCAGGAACGCGTCCTGCGGCACGAGGTAGCGGACGGGGTTGGTCGCGACGGCGCGGACCTCGGCGCGCTCGGCCAGCCGCAGGAGCGATCGGACACGCCGCGCCGAGTCCTCTTCGAGCGTGTGCTGGATCCCGACATGCGCGCGGTCGCCGAACGCGTCGCGGAAGGGCTCGAGCGCGCGCCGGCCGGCGTCCACACGCCCCGCGAGGGCGAGCGCCCCCGGCGGGGAGTCCGGACCGAGGACCGCGACCAGCCCGCCCGCGTGCGCGCAGATCTGTTCGGGTGTGAGCGAGGGATCGCCGCGCTCGCCGAGCGTGTGCGCGTCGGTGACGAGGCGGCACAGGTTCGCGTAGCCCGCGTCGTCCCGGGCGAGGAGCAGGACGGAGGCGTCCTTCGTCGTGCGACCGCTCCTCGGCAGGGGCAGGGTCCCGGGCGCACGAAGCGTGAGCGAGGCGCCGAGGATCGGCCGGACCCCTTCGCGCTCACACGCGGCGACGAACCGCGCCGCGCCGTAGAGCCCGTCCCGGTCCGCGAGCGCGACCGCCGGCATCCCGAGCTCGGCCGCCCGCCGCGCGAGGTGCTCGGGCGAGAACGCCCCCTCCTTCAGCGAGAAGTACGACCGGACGTCGAAGTGCACGTACGGACTCATACCGAGCACCCGGCTACCCTTCGGTCATGGCGTCGCCGTGGGATCCGAAGGCGAAGCTCCGCGATGTCGACCTCCCTCGGCTGCCGGTCGAACTGGGTCGACAACTCCGGCGCGTGGAGCCATCCAAGGACCGCGGCTTCGAGTACCGCCCGTGTCAGGTCGTCCTTCGAACGGGCGAGGTCGTGGATCGCGTCTACGTTTCCGATGCGCGCTCGTACATCAACCGCTCCGGGAGCTGGCCGTGGGAAGCGACCGGGGTGTTGTACATCCCGATCGCCGAGATCTCGGAGATCCGCCCGAGCCCCTCGCGGATACCTGCTCGGTTCGCGAACGAGATGTACCGAGCGGGTGAATCGGGTATGGGGTATTTCGTCTACACGCTGGTCCTTCGCGATGGCCGGCGTCTTCCGTACGTGACCGGGGCGGTCGACTTTCCGAATCTCCCCCGCGGCGTCAGCCCCGCTCACATCGTGGACCTCCTCCCCCACGTCGGTCGCAGCGAACTCCAGCCCGAGGGACACTGGACGGACGACCCCCATCAGCAGGGTGCCGACTACCACTGGTCGCTCTACCGGACGTAGGGACCACTCTGCCGGGTCATCGCCCTGTTCTGTGATGGTGATCGCATGGAGTGTCATCATCCGGTCGTGATCCGCACCCAGATCCAGCTCACCGAGGAGCAGGCCGCCCGGCTCGAAGGCATCGCCGCCGAGCGTGGCGTTTCGATCGCCGAGGTGATCCGCGAAGCCGTCGATCGCATCCTCGATCGCGACGATCGCGCCAAGCGGTTCGAACGAGCGATCAGGGCTCTCCGAGAGAGCCACTTCCACGACATCGAAGGGAAGATGGACGTGAGCGTCAGGCACGACGAGTACCTCGCAGACATCTCCGAAGCCGACTTCAGGAAGAGATGATCGTCGTGCGCGAGGGGTTCGAGACGGTTCCGTAGCCAGTTCAGCCAGCGGTGCCCGGACGGCGCGACTCGATCTCGGCGGCGAGCGCGTCGGCGCTCGGGCGGTCGCCGAACCTGAAGCCGCTCGACAGCTGCTGTCCGTCGAGCGCCCACGCCACCTTCACGACCGGCCTGCCGGCGTTCCAGGTACCCGCGTGCTTGGTGCCGATCAAGACACCGGTCACGAGACCGAGCGGGATTCGAGTGTGGTGCTTCGTAAGGGCGCGGTGGAACCGGAGTTCGCCGTCCTCGAACCAGTACTTGCCGTTGCCGCGCGCGGAGAACCCCGGCGCTCGGTAGCGCTTCCACCACTTCCCGGCGACCTCGGTCCCGAGGTACTGGGCCGAACCGGATGGCTCGCGCTCGCTCACCGAGCCACCCCCTCAGCGCTCCCAGATCGCCGGGTCGTGCGCGAAGTGCACCCGGATCGGTTCGAGCGATCGCAGTCGCTCCACCGAGCTCGCGTACCCGGGGTCGCGCGCGGCCGAGGCGCCCGAGGCCGAGGGCTCCGTCGCGCCCTCCCACTCGAGGCGCGACTGCAGCGCCTGGCCGGCGAGCACCACGATCCCCTCCGGCGTATCGAGCACGAGCGATTGGTGGCCCGCCGTGTGCCCGGCCGTCGCGATCAGGCGGATCCCCGGCGCGGCCTCGGTCTCGCCGTCGAGGACCTCGTACGTCAACCCCGGCGCGTCGATCCACGCGGGGACCGTGTAGTCGGGCTCGTGCAGCATGGCCCACTCGGCGCGTTGCACGAAGATCCGCACACACTTCAGGCGGACGTTCTGCCCGGTGTGGTCGAAGAGCAGTTGGCAGTTGGCGGCGCCGGTCACGTCGGCGAGCGCGATCCCATGCTCGCCGAGCACGTCCTCGATCGGCGAGACGCGCGGCGAGAACGTCGACTCGACCTCGGCGTCGCCGAACCCGAACCCGTTGTCGAACAGGAAGACCCCGTCCCGGTGGATCACGGCGTGCGCGTACGACGGCCACCACTCCCGCCCGAGCAGCTCCGTCTCGTCCCGGGGCAGGCGCAGCTCGGAGATCAGGAACGGGGCGACGCGGACCTCGGGCACGGCCGGCATCTAATCCCACAGCCGCTCCATGTGCCAGCGGTCGGCCAGGCGGTCGTGGTACAGGTCCCAGACCGCGCCGCCGCGAGCCTCGACCCGCCAGTACTCGCGGTCGCGGCCGTCGGCCCACCAGCGGCCCTCGATCCTCCACCGGCCGATCACGTCGGCCACCTCGTATCGCCGGCCCCGCCACACGAACGCCGAGGGCATCCCGGCGTCTCGCTCGACCCGGACCTGCACGGCCTCGTCGTAGCGCTTGGACATCTGCGCGCCTCCCCGGACGACCACCCCCTCGAGGTCTGTGAACCGAACATATGTTCGAGAGGGAGGGTGACTGTACGCCCGGGGTCCGACAGCGGTCAAGCCCGGGTATCGGCCCTGGTCAGGGGCCTGGTTCGCGCAGGTGGTACCACTCGCGGTGGTACGTGCACCGGCCCTGCTCGTCGAAGTCGCAGACCAGGATGCCGTCCATCTGGACCCGACCCTGCCCCTCCTCGAACGAGACCTCGAAGTGGGCGATACCGCGCTCCCCCGCCGCCGCAAGCGGCTCGAACTTCATCCGGAGCCCTGGTTGCGCGCCGCCCTGCACCCAGCGGCGGACGATCTCCTCCCGCCCCTGCGCCTCCTCGCTGAAGGGCCCGTAGGAGTAGACGGCGTCCTCGGCGAACAGCGCGGTCACCTCGTTCGGGTCGTTAGAGGCCCACGCCGCGAAGTACCGCTCGAGCCAGCCGGCGAACGCGTCGAGATCCATCCCCCGCATCGTAGGCTTCCGGCCGATGGCCGGTCCCGACGCCCTGGTGGTCTGCGTCCCGAACTTCAGCGAGGGCCGTCGAGCCGAGGTCATCGACGCCATCTGCGACGCCCTTTCGAGCGTCCCAGGCGCGCGCCTGGTCTACCGCCAGGCCGATCCCGAGCACCACCGCCTGGACACGACGATCGTCGGAACGCCCGAGGCCGTCCGCCGCGCGGCGCTTGCCGGCGCCGCGACGGCCATCGATCTGATCGACATGACCGAGCACGCGGGCGGGCACCCGAGGATGGGCGCGGCCGACGTGATCCCGTTCGTGCCGCTCGCCGGCATCTCGATGGAGGAGGTGGTTGAGCTCTCGCGGGACTTCGCGCGCGAACTCGCTTCGAAGCTCGACATCCCGGTGTACCTGTACGACCGTGCGGCGCTCACACCCGAGCGCGCCAGCCTGGCCGAGGTGCGCCGCGGCGAGTTCGAGGGCCTGCGCGAGGCCGTCGCGCGCGGCGAGCGACTGCCGGACTTCGGACCACACGAGCTCGGGCGCGCGGGCGCGACCGCCGTGGGAGCCCGCAAGCCGCTGATAGCGTTCAACGTGTATCTGCGCGGCTCGGTGCAGGACGCGAAGGAGATCGCGAACGCGATCCGGGAGTCGAGCGGCGGGCTCCCCGCGGTGCGCGCGATCGGGTTCGAGGTTCCCGAGCGCGGGGGTGTCACCGTCTCGATGAACCTGGTGGACTTCGAGGTGACGGGGATCCGGACGGCGTTCGACGCCGTGGCCTCGATGGGCGCCGAGCGCGGCATGGCGGTCGTCTCCACCGAGATCGTCGGCCTGGTTCCCCGCGCCGCACTCGGACCCGGCGACGCGGAACATGTTGGGCTGGAAGGGTTCGACGCGAACGGACAGATCCTGGAGCGACTAGTGAACGGAGGGACGGCGTGAGCGACATCGGTGGCCGGATGATCGACGGGTTCCTGGCGCAGCTCGCCTCGGACGCCCCGACGCCGGGCGGCGGGGCGGTCGCGGGGCTGATCGGCGCGAATGGGGCGGCACTGATCGAGATGGTCTGCAACCTGACGATCGGTAAGGCCGGGTACGAGGAGGTGCAGGAGCGGATCATCGCGGTCCGGGAGGAGGCCGGCGCCGGGCGCGTGTCCTTCCTCGACCTCGCCGACCGCGACGCGACCGCTTTCGACGGCGTGATGGCGGCGCTCAAGATGCCGAAGGAGACCGACGCGCAGAAGGCCGAACGCTCGCAGGCGATCCAGCGCGGGTACGAGGCCGCGGCCGTCGTGCCGCTCGAGTGTGCGAAGCAGGCCGCGGCCCTGATGGAGCTCGCGGCGGAGGTCACGGGCACCGGCAACGCGCAGGCGGCTTCCGACGGCTCCTCTGCGGCGCAATGCTTGTCAGCGGCCGTGTGGTGCGCGACCTACAACGCGGAGATAAACGCGGCGGCACTGAAGGACCAGGCCAAGGCGCAGGCGCTCCGCGACGAGGTCTCGGCCCTGCGCGCGAACGCCCAGGCGCTGCTCGAGGCCGCCAACGTAGCGTTCGCCGAACGCATCGCCTGAACGCATGCGCCGGTTCGCACGGGGCGAGGCGGTGGCGCTCCGAGAGATCTGGAACGGACGCGTCTGGTCCGCTCGCGCGGCGATCGTCGTCGAAGATCGGGAGGATCAGACCACCTTCTTCGTCCCTGCCGAGGCGATGCGGATGGCCGCCGTTCGCGACGGCGCCATGCTCCGGATCCCCCAGGACGGGTTCGAGCTCGCGCCGAGGACCTCCGGCGAGGCGCCGGCATTGTCCTTCGGCTGGCCGGACCGGTGGCACGGGACGCTCCTGTTCTTCCATCCGGACGGGCGTCCGCGGAAATGGTACGTGAACCTGCAGGAGCCGCTGCGCCGCACCGATGTCGGGTTCGACTACCTAGACCTCAAGCTCGACGTGATCGTCGAGATGGAAGGCTCGTGGCTGTGGAAGGACGAGGACGAGCTCGCCGAAGCGATCGCACAGGGGCTGGTACCCGCCGAGGACGAGGCACGACTGCGCGCCGAAGGCGAACGCGCGGTCCGAAGGATCGTCGACCGCGAGCCTCCGTTCGACCGGGATTGGAGGACGTGGAGCCCCGACCCCGACTGGCCGGCGCCTGCCCTGCCCGATGGCTGGGACCGCCTCTAGGCAGGGCCCAGCTCCGGCATCACCTGCTCGATGAACTCCTCGAGACGGCCGCGTCCCTCGCTCGGCCAGTCGACCACCAGGTACTTCACGCCGTTCGCGACGTGGGCGTCGACCGCCCGGCGCACCTCGTCCCAGGGCTCGCTGATCGACAGGCTCGAGGCGCGGACGATCGAGCCGGGATCGCGTCCTGCGTCCTCGGCCGCTCGACGGACCACGTCCCACTTCTCGGCGTAGCGACCGCCCCAGGTGTGCCAGGCGTCGGCCTGGCGGCCGACGATCGGCAGCATCAGCTCGCGTCCGGACGCCCCGATCCAGATGGGTGGGTGCGGCCGCTGCACGGGCACCGGGCGGTAGAGCGCGTTCCGCAGCCCGAAGTACCGCCCCTCGAACGACACTCGCTCACCGCTCATCAGCAGACGGAGCACCTCCACGCCCTCCTCGAGTCGTTCGGCGCGCTCAAGCACCGACGGGTACCCGAAGCCCAGCTCGCGATGCTCGTCCCCGTTCCAGGCTGCTCCGACCGCGCACTCGACGCGCCCGCCGCTCACGTGGTCCACGGTGACGACCTCGGTGGCCAGCAGCGAGGGATGGCGATACGTCATCCCGGTCACGAGCGTGCCGAGGCGGATCCGCTCGGTCGCCGCCCCCAGAGCGGCGAGAAGCGTCCAGCCCTCCAGGCAGGGGCCGTCCGGGTCCCCATACAGGGCCGTGAAGTGGTCGAAGACCCAGGCCCCCTCGAACCCGGCCTCCTCGGCCAGGCGCGTCCGTCCCAGGATCTCGTCCCACGTGAGCTGGTGCTGAGCTACGTCGAGTCCGAACCTCACGGTCAGCCCTCCTGGTTGTCGGGGCGGGCGGCGTGCGCGAGTGTAGGGGGCGATGGTGGATCTCTCCCACGTTCGATCCCGGTTCCCGGCTCTGGCGCGCGAGCAGGACGGGCGCCCGGTCGTGTTCGTGGACGCCCCGGGAGGCTCCCACGTCCCCGAGACCGTCATCCAGGCGATCGGAGGCTACCTTCGCTCCAGCAACGCAAACACGCACGGCGCGTTCGCGACGAGCGAGGAGACCGACCTGGTGATCGCCGAGGCGCATCGCGCCGCCGCCGACCTGCTCCACGCCGACCCCGACGAGGTCGCCTTCGGGCCGAACTCGACGACGCTGCTCCTGGCGTTCTCGCGCTCGGTGGCGCGGACGCTCGAACCCGGCGACGAGGTCGTGATCACCCGGTTCGATCACGACGCCAACGTCCGGCCCTGGATCTTGGCCGCCGAGGACGCCGGCGCGTCCGTCCGGTGGGTCGACCTCCGCGACGAGGACGTGACCCTGGACGTGGCCTCTCTCGAGGCCGCCCTGTCCGGACGGACGAAGGTCGTGGCCTTCTCGCTCGCGTCGAACGCGGTTGGCTCGGTCACGCCCGCGGCCGACCTCGTCCGACTTATCCGGGAGCGCGCGCCCGAAGCCCTGGTGTGCGTCGACGGCGTACACGTCGCTCAGCACCGCTCGGTGAACGTCCACTCGATCGGCGCCGACGTGGCAGTGTGCTCGCCCTACAAGATCTTCGGGCCGCACCTCGGGATCATGTTCGGTCGGCGCGAGCTGCTCACTTCGCTCCGCCCGTACAAGCTCCGGCCGGCGAGTGACGAGATCCCCTACCGATGGGAGACCGGTACGCAGAACCACGAAGGCTTCGCCGGCTTCGTTGCCGCGATGGACTACCTCGCGGGCCTCACCCAGGCCGCCGGCTCGCGGCGCGAGCGGATCGCGGCGGCCTTCCGCGACGCGATCGTGCCCTGGGAAGCCGAGCTATCCCGCCGGTTCCTCGACGGGGTCGTCTCGCTCACTCACGTCCGTCTCTTCGGGATCGCCCACGCAGCGCGAGTGGACGAACGCACGCCGACGTTCGCCGTGCGGGTGGAAGAGCAGCATCCGCTCGAGACGGCGAAGGGCCTGGCCGAGCGCGGGATCTACGTCTGGGACGGCCACTACTACGCCATCGAGCTGATGGAGCGCCTGGGACTCCTGGAGACGGGGGGCGCCGTCAGGATCGGCTTCTGCC